>Ga0255183_1000014_pt1 | contig 131156 bp, 134 predicted proteins | sample Atl_UVDOM_RepB_8_FD_183638 | JGI IMG/M metagenome (GOLD analysis project Ga0255183, IMG submission 183638) | Freshwater microbial communities from Altamaha River, Georgia, United States - Atl_UVDOM_RepB_8d | ecosystem: Environmental > Aquatic > Freshwater > River | place: USA: Georgia...
CCAGGTATCGTCGTCGATAAAGAAAGAATTATTACCTCTACCGAAGCCCTCAAACTAGAAACAGTGCCAAAGCATTTAATTGTAATTGGTGGTGGAGTCATAGGACTTGAGCTTGGATCAGTTTTTAAACGACTTGGATCAGAAGTTTCTGTTGTTGAGTACGCCGACTCATGTATCGCATCGATGGACTCCGACTTAGGGAAAGAACTTCAAAAAGTTCTGACGAAAGAAGGAATGAAGTTTTATATGGGGCATGGAGTGACATCTGTTGAGAGAAAGAAAGATGAAGTCACTGTCAAAGCTACAAATAAAAAAAACAATGAGTCTCTAGAGTTAAAAGGTGATTATGTTCTTGTGGCAGTTGGAAGAAAGCCTTATACGGACGGACTCAATCTTGAAGCTCTTGGCTTAAAAACTGATGAAAGAGGGAGAATTCCTGTGAATTCTCATCTTCAAACTTCTCTTCCGCATGTTTTTGCGATTGGGGATGTGGTTCAAGGTGCCATGCTAGCGCATAAAGCTGAAGAGGAAGGAGTTTTTGTTGCTGAGTATATGAATGGTCAAAAACCTCATATTAATTACAAACTCATCCCAGGAGTCGTTTACACTTGGCCGGAAGTTGCTGGTGTAGGTTTCACTGAAGAGGAATTAAAAAAAGAAGGACGTTCTTATAAAGTTGGGAAATTTCCTTTCCTTGCTTTAGGTAGAGCGGCAGCTTCGAATGAAAAAAATGGATTAATTAAAGTTTTAGCAGATAAAAATTCAGATGAAATCCTTGGCGTTCATATGATTGGGCCAAGAGTCGCGGATATGATCTCTGAAGCCGTTGTTGCTATGGAATTTAGAGCATCAGCTGAAGACATCGGACGAATTTCTCATGCTCATCCAACTTATTCAGAGGGTTTTAAGGAAGCATGTTTAGCAGCAACTGAAAATAGAGCATTAAATATTTAAGGAGTGAACTGTGAGTGACAAAAGACTGGATTCTTTTAAGACAAGAAAATCTCTCAAAGTTGGGAATAGATCTTACGACTATTTCTCTCTTGAGGAAGCTCAACTCAAAGGAGTTGGAGATGTTAAAAATCTTCCCAATTCCCTTAAGGTTCTTCTAGAAAATCTCCTCCGAAATGAAGATGGTTTTAGTGTTTTTAAAGAAGACATCCAGGCCATGGGTGAGTGGACTAAAAATAAAAAATCCACACGAGAAATCAATTACTATCCTGCGCGAGTCTTGATGCAAGATTTCACAGGAGTACCTGCGGTTGTTGACCTTGCGGCGATGAGAGATGCCATGAAAGCAGTTGGTGGTAATCCTCAGAAGATTAATCCTCTTGTTCCAGTCGATCTTGTGATTGATCACTCCCTTATTGTGGATCATGCAGGAGATGCTTCATCATTTGAAGCCAATAAAAAATTAGAGTACGAACGAAATGCAGAAAGATATAAATTTTTAAAATGGGGACAAAAAGCATTTAAGAATTTTAGAGTTGTTCCTCCTGGGACAGGGATTTGTCACCAAGTTAATCTTGAAGCTTTGGCACAAACGGTTTGGACTAAAACAGAAGATGGTGTTGAAATTGCTTATTGCGATACTTGTGTTGGAACAGATTCACATACGACTATGATCAATGGACTAAGTGTTCTTGGTTGGGGAGTCGGTGGTATCGAAGCCGAAGCCGCCATGCTTGGTCAAGCAGTCACCATGCTTATCCCAGAAGTCATTGGCTTTAGATTAACTGGAAAAGCCAAAGAAGGCGTTACTGCTACGGATGTTGTTTTAACAGTGACTCAAATGCTTCGTAAAAAGGGTGTTGTTGATAAGTTCGTTGAGTTTTTTGGGCCAGGCTTAAAGGATCTTTCTCTCGCAGATAGAGCAACTATTGCTAATATGGCACCAGAGTATGGTGCGACTTGTGGGTTCTTCCCGGTAGATGAAAAAACAATCGAATTTTTACGTTTTACTGGACGAGATGAAGAGAGAGTTCAGCTCGTTGAAGCCTATGCGAAAGCTCAAGGACTTTGGAGAAATGATGCGAGCGAGCCTGTTTTTACTGACACTCTTGAGTTAGATCTTTCTTCAGTTGAGCCATCACTGGCAGGACCTAAGCGGCCGCAAGATCGAGTCGCTCTTTCAAAAATTGCTGAAGGATTTAAGGCAGATCTTGTTTCTCCCCAAGGCTTTAAAGTCAGTGCGGATGATATTTCAAAATCTCAACCTGTCGATGGGCAAAACTTTGGATTGACCCATGGAGATGTGATGATTGCAGCTATCACTTCATGTACAAATACCTCTAATCCTTCTGTATTGATTGGAGCAGGGCTTGTCGCTAAAAAAGCGAATGCTCTTGGTTTAAAAATTAAACCATGGGTAAAAACATCTCTCGCACCTGGTTCTCAAGTTGTAACTGACTACCTTGAGGCTTGTGGCCTTCAGGGAGAATTAAATCAATTAGGATTCCACCTCGTTGGTTATGGCTGTACAACATGTATTGGGAACTCTGGTCCACTCAAGCCTGAGTTTTCAAAAGCCATCAAGGATGGAAATGTTACAGCTGCTGCAGTTCTTTCTGGTAATAGAAATTTCGAGGGAAGAGTCTCGCCTGATGTGAAAGCAAATTACCTCGCTTCACCTCCACTGGTTGTTGCTTATGCCATTGCAGGAAATGTTAAAATTGATCTTACTAAAGAACCTATTGGTAAGGATAAATCTGGAAAAGATGTCTTCTTAAAAGACATCTGGCCAACAAATGCTGAAGTACAAGAGACAATGAGCAAGGCCATTACACCTGCCATGTTTAAATCAAGATATAAGGATGTTTTTCTTGGGGATACAGATTGGCAAAAAGTTTCTGCTCCCGAAGGTGAGACTTTCGCTTGGGATGCATCTTCAACTTATATCAATAATCCTCCTTACTTTAAAAATTTAAAGAAAGACCCATCGGCCCTTGAAGATATCATTGGAGCAAACGTTCTTGGTCTTTTTGCTGACTCTATTACGACGGATCACATCTCTCCTGCTGGATCATTTAAACCAGAAACACCTGCAGGTACTTATCTTGTTTCTCGAGGAGTTAAGCCAGCTGATTTTAATCAGTATGGTGCTCGACGTGGACACGATGAAGTCATGACACGTGGAACTTTTGCTAATATTCGTTTAAAAAACGAGATGCTTAAATCAGGTAAAGAGGGTGGTTTAACGACCTACATTCCATCTGGTGAAGAGATGACCATTTTTGATGCTTCGATGAAGTATCAGGCACAAAACAAACAACTTGTTGTTGTTGCAGGGAAGGAGTACGGAACGGGTTCTTCTCGTGATTGGGCTGCTAAAGGAACAAGACTCCTTGGGATTAAAGCCGTGATCTCAGAAAGTTTTGAGAGAATCCACCGTTCTAATTTAATTGGTATGGGGGTTCTTCCGCTTCAGTTTACTGATAATCAAAACCGTAAAACACTTAACCTTGATGGAAGTGAAGAGATCACGATTAAAAATCTTAACTCGATGAAGCCAAAAGATCTTCTTGTGGCAACAGTGAAGAGACAAAATGGTGAGACTTTCGAAGTAAAACTTCAATCAAGAATCGATACAATGAATGAACTTGAATATTTTAAAAACTCAGGAATTCTTCATTACGTATTAAGAAAATTAAATGCATAAAAAGATCCTTATTACAGGTGCCTCTTCAGGAATTGGAGAGGCACTTGCTTTATCTCTGGCTCCCCTTGCTACAGAGCTTTATCTTCTTGCGAGAAGAGAAGAGAGACTTATCGGCTTAAGAGAGCGCATTCTCTCGATTTACCCACGTCTTCATATTCACTTGTTGATCAAAGATGTGACTGATCCTGATCTTTTGAACTACCTCGAAGAAAAAGCTCCAGAAATTGATATCCTAATTAATAATGCTGGCCTAGCACTTGGAAGAGATAAAGTAGAAAAATCCGAGCTTTCTGACTGGCAAAAAATGTTTGATGTGAATGTGCATTCACTTTTTAAAATCACTCATTTCTATCTTCCTCAAATGTTAAAAAAAACTTGGGGTGATATTGTAAATATTGCTTCAATAGCCGGTATTGTTACCTATCCTGGTGGTTCTGTTTACTGTGCTACAAAACATGCAGTGAGAGCATTTACAAAAGTTTTACGAGAAGAAGTTGCAGGAAAAAATGTACGTATTATGATGATTTCACCAGGTATGGTCGAAACAGAATTTAGTCTAGTAAGATTTAAAGGAAATGAAGTTGAAGCAGATAAAGTCTATGAAGGCATGACCCCACTTCTGCCCGAAGATATTGCCAGGATGATTCACTTTATGCTCATTCAGCCTCGCCATGTCGTTATTGATGAAATAGTGACAATGCCGACAGATCAAGGTTCTGCGACGACTGTACATAGGGCAAAAAATGAAAATCCTTGAAGCGAAAGTTGCTACTAGTCAGTATGTCTCAAGAAAGCAAATTCTATTCGATGAAGAATCCGGCTTAATTTTAGACGTGATTGATCCCATTCATCAGCGAATCGATTATTACTACTCTGATGATTGTGTTCTTTTTGCAGGTTTTGGAGATGTTCATATTCATGCAAGAGATGATGTCTCTGAAAAAAATTGTTATAAAGAGGATTTTCAGTCTGCGATGGCAGCCATGAGGAACGGGGGGGTGACTCACGCTGGTGATATGCCCAACAATCCAATTCCTCCAGTTGATGATGTGTCTTACAGAAATAAGTGGAATCATTATTTTTCAAAGAAGACGAATGGGTGCTTGTGGTTTTATGCTGGGATCGGACCTCAGACAAAACCTTTATCTATCAAGGTGCCCTATAAAGCCTATATGGGGCCTTCAATCGGAGAGCTTTTTTTTAAAAATAATAAAGACCTCGATGAAGCTCTTATTCACTATGTGGGAGAAAATGTTAGCTTCCACTGTGAGGATCCTGAGATTTTAGATCATTGTAAAAATGAGGCTCATCATCACCTTAGGCGACCAGCGCGAGCAGAGGTCGTTGCCACAAGAGATGCATTGAAGTTTATTGAAAAATATCAGCTCAAGGGAAAACTTTGTCACTATAGCTCAGGTGAGGGACTAGAACTGATCCGTGAGGCAAGGCGAAAGGGCCTTGAGGTTAAGATCGAGGTCACCCCTCAGCATCTTTATTATTCGATTGAAGAGCTTAATGAAAAAGACTATACAAAGTTTCAAATGAATCCACCCTTAAGGTATCACACGGATAAAGAGATTCTCCTAAAAGCCTTTAAAGCTGGAGAAATTGATTTTCTTGCTACTGACCATGCTCCACATACGGACGATGAAAAAACCAAAGGGATTTCTGGTTTAACGGGGTTAGATACCTACGCAGGTTTTGTGACCTGGCTTATTGGCCAGGGTGTGAGTTTAGAGCAGATTGCCTTAAGTTCAGCTGAGAATCCTGGACGATTTTTCAACCAGTTTTTAGAAAGTTTTAAGTCACTTCATCCTTCTTTTCATCAATTAGGAAAAGGTTTTGGGTTCGTTGAAAAAAATTATACTGCTAATTTCACTATTTTAAATTTAAAGCGCCCTCTAACAATCACAAAAGATTTTTTAAAAACAAAAGTAAAACACTCTCCATTTGAGGGAGTTACTTTTCCTGGTAGTCTAGAGTCAGTATTTATCCAAGGGAAAAAATGAAAAAGAAGTTAGTTTGGATTATCTCTCCTTTTTTCTTCATTTTGCTTTTTTTATTTTGGTCTGTGAGTCCGTCAAACAAATGGGATGGTGAAATTTTAAAAGTTGATCCGATATATTTCACAAGTTCTGGCCCTGACGAAAAGCTCTTAAAAATTGTAACTTGGAATCTTTCCTTTTTGTTTGGGAGAGGATCAGAGGGTGATGACTATTACGAAAATAGGAATTCCTCTTATTTTGATCTTCGTCTTCATGAAGCCTCTGAGCTTCTTAAAAAACTCGATGCAGATATTGTTTTTATTCAAGAGATTGACTTTTCTTCATCTAGATCTCATTCGGTCAATCAAGCTGTTGAACTTGCAAAAAACGCAGGCTATCCGTATGTTGCGATTGCTCCTAGCTGGAACATAAACTTTCTCTTGTTTCCTCTACATTCACCCTTTGGTAAGTTGTACTCTGGCGGAGCTGTTATAAGTCGTTATCCCATCATCTCTCAAAAAATAAAACTCCTAAATAAGCCCCAAAATAATCCTTGGTGGTATAATCTTTTTTATCTTCATCGGTATTTTCAAGAGATTGAAATCGACCTTTCTCATCGTAAAATTAATGTTGTTAATCTTCATCTTGAAGCTTTTGATAAACAGAATAGACAGGATCAGATCAAGGAATTAATTCAGAATCATTCAAAGGCTGATTTTTTAGTCGGGGATTTCAATATGGTGACTCCAGAGGTGAGTCGTAAAAAATTTAAGAAAGATGACTATGCAGGTGATGAGAGCTATTTGATGATGAAAAAAGTATCCCAAAAAGAAATATTCGAAATAGAAACTTCAACAAGCTACACCTTTCCCGCTTGGGCCCCGGATAGAAGACTCGATTACATTTTTTACAATAAAGAACTTCTGCTTGTGAAAGCAGAAGTTATTCAAACTAATTTATCAGATCATTTGCCGATTAAAGCCATTTTTCAATTTTAGTCGATATTTACAATAATTTTTTGACCAGGATAAATCGATTTTCTCTTGAGAGCATTGAGCTTAATGATAGCTGCCATGGGTTGGTTTAATTTCTTCGCAAGCTTCGCAAGCTCGTCACCTTTTTTAACGGTGTAGATCCCTTTACGAGTTTTTGGGAGAACAATTTTTTGTCCCACTTTTACTTGGCCTCTAGCTAGTCGATTCGCCTTTTTAAGATGAGAGATTCTGATGTTAAAAATCTTAGCAAGCTCATTAAGGTTATCACCTCTGCGAATTTTATAAACGATAGGCGTTTTTAAGATCTTAAGACTATTTTTAAATAATTTTTTACTTTCAACCAACGTCAGGATCTGACTTGTCTTTAACTTTGTTTTAATTGAAATTTTATTAAGCTGAGAGAGCTTATTGGGAGATATCTCATAGAGTCTAGCAATTGAATAAAGTGTTTCACCTTTTTGAACTTTATGAGCTGTTCTTCTTTTAATTTCTTTTGGAGTTTCAGGTCGAGAGATAAGCTCTTTAACTTTTTTCTCTTGATCGGCTAAATGAACTTTAGGCGTTTCAATTGGGGCAACATAGGCGTAGTGTGACTTTGGTACTCTAAGGAAGTAGTGGCCAGTAATTTGTTTCGGAGTTGAGTGTTTCTTAAGTTCTGGATTTAGTTTTTTAAGTAAAGCGATATCTATATTGAGACGAGATGCAATCGCCGATAAACTTTGATTCTTTTTAACTGGCATCAGTACCGTTCTGTCAAAAAGTCTGTGGTTCTTTTCGGGAATCGTAAATCCATATTTTTCTGCATTTTGAACAACGTACATGGCAGCTAAAACTTTAGGAACATAATTAATTGTTTCAGATGGGAGATACTTATTTTTGGAGAGCTCGTAAAAGTCACGAGTTTCGTATTTCATGATCCGACGAATGATCCCATATTCCCCTGCATTATAGGCAGCGAGAGCAAGTTCCCAGCTAGAGAAAACATTATAAAGATCTTTAAAGTAAAGGGCCGCAGCTTGCGAAGCTTTAAAGAGATCTTGTCTTTCATCGACCTCGTGATTAATTTTTAGACCATATCTTTTTCCTGTACCTCTAATGAACTGCCAAGGACCTACTGCCGATGCGTGTGATTTTGCGCTTAAGTAATATCCTGACTCAATTAGACCAACAAAATAGAGTTCTTTTGGTAGACCATTTTTTTCAAAGATTTCTTCAATATGGTGACGATACTCTTGTCCATTATTAATGAAACGTTGAAAACGCTCTCTTTGTACTTTTGTAAAATAATTTACCCAAAACTGCATCCGCTGAGTTTTTTTCGGATGAAGGAAGTTAGAATTTTCACCAATTTTTTTATCTTCAATATCTTGGTCTATATCTGACGAGCCAATTTCGCTCTTAATGATTTTATCATCAACAGTTGCTTCGGCCATCTCATGAGTATACTCATCTGTTTCAATCTTTGGAGTTGTCTCGGCAGTAGATGTTGGTACTTGATGAGGTTTGTGGGCACAGCTTGTGAGTAAAAATGAAAAAATTAAGGCTTTGGTGGTGAGACTTTTTCTCATCTAAATGAATCCTTGATAAATGTAATGACTCTTATTTTAACACCCTCAAAATTGATGGCAAGGATCAATTAACATTGAAACGTTAAGACTGAGTGGATTGGTATATTATGTAAAATCTTTTAAAACGTCATCAATTTTAGCAGCTAGGATAAAGTCATTTTCATATAAATTACGATAGTTATGACTCGTGATTAAAAGCTTTAAATAGCCCCATCCAAAATGAATGTCGGGATGATGTTTTTCTAGCTCGGCAATTTCTGCAATTTTTTGAACAAGTGAATAAGGTTTTTTGAATGATTTAAATGAAAGTTCCAGTCTGAGTTCAGATCCGTTTTGATCCATTTTCCAATAGGGCGACAATTCTTTTAAGTAGTTTTCTTTTATTTCGCTTGTTAGCCGAGTTGGCTCTTCATAGCTTGCAATACATTTTTTATCTTTTAGATTCATGGCTTTTCTCCTAAAATTAAATTTTAAAATTTACCAAGGCCTCTTCATGAATAAACTAAGTCTCATTTTACTTTTTATTTTTCTTTCTTGCACTCACTCAGTCAAATTAGCAGCTCCTTCGCGTCCATTTGATAAAAGTGCCCATCATGCTACATCAACAGAAGTCATGGTTTCAACTCAAGGTGAGTCTACTACAACGGCCACGATTGGAACATTTAAATCAGGTGGAAATATTATAGATGCTTTCGTGACGGCTTCGCTTTGTATTTCTGTCGAAAGACCTCACTCTACTGGCTTAGGTGGAGGAGGGTTCTTGACGTATTTTGATCAAAAAACGAAAAAAGTTTATGCTTTTGATTTTAGAGAGAGGGCCCCTTTAAAGTCGACAAAAAATATGTTCCTTACTGATCGTGGAGAGCCCCAACCAAAATTATCTCAAGAAGGAGCTCTTGCCGTCGCTTCTCCAGGACTTCTCCGTGGTCTTTATGCTATTCATAAAAGATTTGGAAAACTTCCATGGAAAGATGTTGTTTCACCTGCTGTTTCTCTGGCACGCAATGGCTTTCCACTTTATGATCAGCTTCATCTTGCTCTTACTCAAAAAAAAGATGTTCTAAAAGCTGACCCTGAGGTTAAGGCTATCTTTTTTACAAATGATGAATCGATCAAACCTTTAGGAAGCATTATTAAGCAAGAGCTCCTTGCGAGTAGTTTAGAGAAAATTGCCCTAGAGGGAGATCGAGTTTTTTACGAGGGTGAAATTGCCACTGCACTCGTTGAAACAGTGAGAGAAAAAAAAGGAAATCTTCGTTACTCAGATCTCAAACAGTATAAAATGATTGAAAGAAATCCAATCGTAAGTCGCTATGATGAGGTTGAGATTTTCTCGATGCCTCCTCCAAGTTCAGGGGGGGTACATATTGTTCAGATCTTAAAAATGCTTGAGCCATTTGAATTAAAAAAATATGGCCCTCAATCTGTTGAGGCAACTCACCTGATAGCTCAAGCGATGAGACGAGCTTTTTTAGACAGAGCTTCTTATATGGGAGATCCTGATTTTCATAAAATTCCTGTAAAAAAACTCATTTCATCATCTTACTTAAAAGCCCTGTCTAAAGATCTGAGTTTTGAAAAAGTAGGAGCCTCGATTGAGATGAAAAAAATCAACTTACCACATGAATCAACGGATACGACTCATTTTTCTATCGGAGATCAGTTCGGTAATCTTGTGGCTTCAACACAAACGATTAATGGCTGGTTCGGTGCAGGCTTTACGGCAAAGGGAACTGGGATTTTTTATAATAATGAAATGGATGATTTTGCTCAGAAAATTGGTGCTCAGAATTTATTTGGAGCAGTTGGGGGACAATACAATTTGATCGCACCAAGGAAAACACCTCTTTCGAGCATGTCACCAACGATCGTTTTAAAAAATAAGCAAGCATTTTTAGCACTTGGTTCACCCTCTGGGACAAGAATTATTACATGTGTGACTCAGGCTATTTTAAATAGGATTGAATTTGAAATGCCGCTTTATGAATCGATTGCAGCCACCAGGATCCACCATCAATGGAGTCCTGATGAACTTAAGATTGAGTTCCCATACCTCGCAAAAAATACTGAAGAGAAACTAAAAAATCTTGGTCATCAAATTAAGCACGAGGATACTGGTTGTTCCGTTCAAGCGATCGAGAAAACTCCTCAGGGTTGGATTGGAGTGAGTGATCCACGAAATTATGGACTTTCACTTGGATTTTAAAAGATAGCTCTCGTGCTTTAAGTCTTGTTTGAATGGATTTTCTTGTGGTGCTGGATAATGAGAGATGTCAAAGATGAGTTCTTGAGTCTGACGTCTCTTCTTTTCTAATCTTGCCCAATCTACCATTTTATCAGGATCCCAAAATGTCAACGATCGATGTTTTTCATCATCCCTGGCCCATTCTTTTTGGTAGAGAGAAAGGAGAGAAATTCGTTTATTAAAAAGAGGTTCACCGATCAAGGCTTCTGGAATTTTTATGGTTACAGTTAAGTTTTTCTTCATTTCAAACGTGACTTGGTTTAAGACGTCTAAAAAACTCATGGCATATGATGAGCAACCTGCACCCTCGGCCATAAGAGGTCTATGAGCTAATCCGTACCTTTGGTCAATTTTATATTTTATCAATTGCTCTTGATAAGTTTTTAATTTTGAGCACTGTGCTTCTGAGATGATGAAGGTGATTTTTTCATATCGATCAGTTGTTTTGATAGTATCCAAGTCTTGAAGTATTTCTTTCTCTTTTTCGATTTCGCCAGTGAAGGTATGGTAAAAAATCCCAAATCCTGTCCCATCCCAAAAAAGTAGTTCAAAAAAATTGAGATTTTTAGTCGTCATACCAGTGAGAGATCTTTTGTATTGGCAGTTCAGATCAACATATAAGTGACCCATAAAATGTGACTCAAAGGCAAGTTTATTTTTGATACTGGAATTTATAAGTGATTGCGGAGAAGTCCAATCAAATCCTTTGGGAGATTTGATTGCATGGAGAGTAAGTGTGTTCGCACTTACTCTCAAGAATGAGATAAAAAAAAGAAGAAGAGGCATTAGGCAAGAGTTGGTGGAGTAAAGTCTCTATCCATGACGGTCTTTCTCTTGTCTGATTTTGCTTTTTCGATTGCTTTTAAACAAATTGTTTGGACTCTTACAGTTAACTGATCAATAGCTTGTGAAGAAGTTGATAAACCAGCTTCATCTTTGATCATTTTTTTTACTTTAGAGGCAACGACAAGAGCTTCATCAACCTGTGCCGTTTCAACATAAAGATTAAAATCTTTACCCATCACTGTTTTGCGACCAAGTTTTTGTGTGTGACTAATAGCGTCTTTGCAGGCTTTGATAATGTCATTGTTAAGTGGTTCAAAAAAACTTGCAGAAGTATTCATATCAGCTTTTTCTTTGATAAATTTTTTAACTTTAGAGATGACAACTAAGCTTTCCATGTGTCCTCCTTTGACTCTAATGGGGTATGGTTTTGTGTTCTATTACTATGCTTGAAGTATGACTTGAGATCAAGCTCTATTGATCAAATTCTTTGAAATTGTTTACTGTACAAAAAGTGTCTATCGGGTTAATTTTTATGACTCAAAAAGGCTACTTAGGCATAGGTAAAAAATATGGATGACTCTAGGCGCATTGTGATGACGGGTATTGGTTTAACAGCCCCTAATGGTAATAACTTGCGCGAATTTCGAAGTGCTCTCCTTGAGGGTAAGTCAGGTGTTAAGCACGCTGACATTCGTTACATGGGTAAACAGGTCGCAGGTCTTTGTGATTTCGATGAATTCAAGTATCAATCTAAAAAGTTAAGACGTCGAGGAACAAGAGCTGGAAGTATTTCAATCTATTGCGCTAATGAAGCAGTTGTTGACTCTGGGCTTGATTGGTCTCAGGTTGATAAATCAAGAGTTGGTGTTTTCTTAGGGATCACCGAGCATGGTAATGTTGAAACTGAAAATGAAATCTATGATATGCATCAAAATAACCTTGATTGGAAGCTATGGTCGCCACATCATAATCCGAGAACTGTTGCCAATTCTCCAGCAGGGGAAGTGACCTTAAATCTAAACATAACAGGACCACATTTTACCCTTGGCTCAGCCTGTGCAGGTGGAAATGTCGGTATCATTCAAGGTGTTAAAGAAATTCTTTTAGGAGAGGTTGATCTCGCTCTTGTGGGAGGGGTGTCAGAATCTCCACAAACTTTTGGTATTTTTGCAGCCTTCGCGGCTCAGGGAGCACTCGCTCACCACGAAGATCCAACCAAAGCCTCGAGACCACTTGATAAAAATAGAAATGGTATAGCCATCTCTGAAGGTGGGTGTGTTTACGTGCTTGAAAGATTAAGTGATGCTAAAAAAAGAGGAGCTAAAATTTACGCGGAAATTGTTGGTTATGCGGTCAACTCTGACGCCTCTGATTTTGTTAATCCAAATAACGAGAGACAAGTACAGTGCATGCATCTTGCGATGAAAAAAGCTGGTCTCACGGAAAATGATATTGATCTTGTGAATATGCATGCAACTGGTACAGGTGCTGGAGATATCTCAGAGAGTAAAGCTGTGAGAGATGCATTTAAAAATTCATCTAAGACCTATGTGAATTTTACTAAGGGCCATATTGGACATTGTATGGGAGCGGCCGGTTCGCTTGAGCTTGCTGGAAATTTACCTAGCTTCGATGATGGAGTCATTCATCCTGGTATTAATGTCTCCGAGCTAGACCCAGACTGTGAGATCCCTCGTCTCGTTATCAATCATCCTCTTAAATTGCCAGAGGTGAATATTATATTAAATAATTCATTTGGAATGCTTGGGATTAATTCAGCTTTAATCGTAAAAAAATATAAAGAGTAAAGGAGATAAATATGTCATCTGTAGATGTACGACAAATTATTATTGATATCATTTCTGACATAGCCCCAGATGAAGATACAACTGATCTCAAAGATTCTGTTTCTCTTAGGGAGCAACTTGATCTCGATTCTATGGACTTTTTAGATATCGTGATGGAATTGAGAAAAAGGCATAAAGTTGAGGTTCCTCAAGAGGACTATCCAAAGCTTGCCACACTAGAAAGTTGTGTAAGCTACCTTACTCCTAAATTCGGTTAAGAAGAACATGCATTACGATGCCATCATCATTGGAGCGGGGATGGCGGGACTAGCCGCAGGTATCAGGCTCGGGATGTATGATAAAAAAGTTCTCATTTTAGAAAAGCATCTTATACCAGGTGGCCTCAATTCTTATTATCAGCGTAGAAATTTTGATAGTGGAGGTCTTCGACATTTTGATGTCGGTCTCCACGCTCTCACCAATTATATTAAAAAAGGCGAGAAGGCTAAACCCTTCTCAAAGTTATTGAAGCAACTTCGCTTGAGTTACGATGACTTTAAATTACATCCGCAGTCATATTCAGTTGTTCAGTTTGGACAAACGAAACTTACTTTTACCAATGAGTTTAATCATTATTATCAAGAAATCGTTTCTCAGTTTCCACTTGAAAAAAATGGCTTGGATTTTCTTCTCGAAAAAATAAAATCTCATGACGAACTCAAATTAGAGTCTGGTTATGTTTCATCTCGCTCTGTACTCGATCAGTTTTTAAAAGACCCTCTCTTAAAAGAGATGCTCCTGGCTCCATTGCTCATCTACGGATCAGCTTGGGAGAATGACATGGACTTTTCACAGTTTGTCATCATGTTTAAGTCCATTTATCAAGAGGGATTTTCTCGGCCGGAGGGAGGAGTAAGAACAATTATCAAGCTTCTCATGGCTAAACTTGATGAACTTAAAGTTGAAATAAAATTCAAAACACCAGTCTTAGAAATTATCCAGAAAGATGGTGTAGCTATTGGTGTTCGAACTCAAGACGGAGAGTATTTTTCAAAACAGATTTTTTCAAGTGCTGGTTTGCCTGAAACAATGATGCTAGCTAAATCTGAGCATGAGACTCCAAAGGTTGGAAAATTAAGTTTTGTAGAGTCTCTTTTTGTGACAAAGAAAAAATTAGCCGTTCAAGATTTTGCTCCGACGATTGTTTTTTATAACAAGGGAGCTGCTTACGCATATGAAAAACCAAAGACCTTATTTGATCCTAAGTCTGCCGTCGTTTGTTTTCCTGATCACTATGAATTAGAAAATAAAACAGGTGAAGGGATGATCCGAGTTACCCACATGGCGAACTTCGATCTTATCAGTGAATTAAAAAAAGAGGACTATCTTCTTTTTAAAAAGACGGTTGAAGAGAATGCTTTAAGTATCATCAAAGAAGTCTGCCCAAGTTTTAATGAGGAGATTGTTTTCACAGATACATTCACTCCGCTTACGATTAAAAAGTTTACCTCGCACTTTGAAGGAGTGGTTTATGGTAGTGAAGATAAACTAAAGGATGGAGTCACGTCATGTAAGAATCTTTTTATTATCGGTACTGACCAAGGTTTCTTAGGCATTGTTGGGGCACTGCTTTCAGGTGTCTCGATGGCGAACTTGCATGGATTGATGGAGAGTCCCACATGAAATTTAATAACCTCTATCTCGAGTCGTTTGCCAGTTTAACCCCTGATACGTTTCTTAGTACTGAGGAAATTGAGTCTGAGTTAAGTGATCTTTACTCTCGCTGTCGTTTTTCTCACGGAAGGATTGAGCTTCAAACCGGAGTTAAACGTCGAGGCTATTTTGATCAAATGATGCCGTCTGCGATTGCTGCTCTTGCCGCTAAAAAAATTCTTAATGATGAAAATAAAGATCGGATTGATCTTCTTATTCACGCATCCGTTTGTCGTGATTTCTTAGAGCCAGCAACAGCAGCTCGTGTTCATCATCTTCTTGATTTAAAAGAAGACTGCATGATTAGCGACATTTCAAATGCATGTCTAGGAGTTCTCTCTAGTATCCTCTTTGCTGGTCAACTTATTGAGTCTGGCAAAATTAATTCTGCTTTAATTGTTTCAGGTGAAAATGCAGGTCCACTCATTAAAGAAACTTTAAAAAAATTGAAAATGGATCAGTCGATTGATCGAAAAACGTTTAAACCTTTCTTGGCATCATTGACCATCGGTTCTGCTGGTGTTGCGTTTATTCTTTCTGGGGATAAGTCAAAGGCGAGAGCAAAAATTAACGGTGGAGTCACCCTAACTTTCTCGAAAGCCTCTGAGTTATGTGTAGGTGATGGGTCCACTGATGGTCTCATGATGCAGACTGATTCTGAGGAGCTCCTTCTTCAAGGATTAGAATTGGCCAAGAAAAATTGGTTAAAGTATCAAGAGCAGTTTAGTTCAGTACCAGACAAAATTATTCCTCATCAGGTCGGAGTGGCCCATCGTTTTAGTCTTTTGAATCAGCTTGGTTTGCCCCTTGATAGAGATTTCATCACCTTTGATTTGTTTGGAAACACGGGCTCAGCGGCGGTACCGTTAAGTTTAATTAAGGCATCAGAGGCTCAGTTCTTTCAGCAAAATGATAAAATCGCTCTTCTTGGGATTGGTAGTGGATTGACCTCTACGATGATGGAGTTAGAATGGATAAAATAACTTTTAAAAATAAATTCCAAGACGAATACCCCTTTAAATCGCACTTCTTAAATCTCAATGGACATAATTATCATTATGTTGATGAGGGGAGAGGAGAGGTGGTACTGATGCTTCATGGGAATCCAACATGGTCTTTTTACTATCGGAATCTTATAAAAGATTTATCCCAAACACATAGAGTGATTGTTCCTGATCATATGGGGTGTGGCTTTTCAGATAAACCTGAAGATTATCCCTATCATCTTGAGTCACATATTCAAAATTTAGTTAAATTGATTCATTTTTTAGATCTTAAAAAAATGATCGTCGTTGTCCATGATTGGGGTGGAGCTATTGGTTTCGGGATGATGACAAGATACCCTCAACTCATTGATAAAATCATTATCCTAAATACTGCAGCATTTTTAAGCCAAAACATTCCGAAACGAATTGCTGTGCTTAAGGGGCATCCATGGTCGAAGTTTCTTATTCAAAATTTAAATCTCTTTGCTTGGCCAGCAACCTTTATGACGACAAAAAAAACATTGTCCTCAAAAATTAAAGAGGGATACCTTTTTCCTTATTCATCCGTTAAGGAAAGAGTTGCTATCCATGCTTTTGTTGATGATATTCCTCTCTCTAAAAATCATCCAAGTTTTCAAACTCTTTATGAGATTCAGGAAAAATTAAAAAGCCTAAGAGGTCTTCCGAAACTCATCCTCTGGGGAGGAAGAGATTTTTGTTTTGATAAAACATTTTTTGAAACATGGCTTCAGTACTATCCTGATGCCGAGGCTAGATGGTACGCAGATGCGGGCCATTACATTATAGAGGATAAACAAACTGAGTGCCTGGCAGAAATAAGAGAATTTATTAAATGAATATTGCTCATTTGATTGAAGAAAATGCAAGAACATTTCCTTCCAAGAAATCTGTGATTTTCACAAAAAAAGAAAAAATTGGTTTTTCATATCCTTTTTATACTTTTAAAGAATTTGATGATAGGTCTCAAAAAATTTCTCAAGAATTATTCTCTCGAGGTGTAAAGCCTGGTATGAGAGTTTGCCTTTTTGTGAAACCTTCGCTTGATTTTTCTGTTATTGTTTTTAGTCTATTTAAAATGGGTGCGATTCCTGTTCTTATTGATCCAGGAATGGGAGTCAAGGCTTTGCTTAATGCCATTAAGGACGTTAAACCCGAAGTCCTGATTGCTGAAAAAATAGTTCATATCATAAGATTTTTTCGTCCGAGTTATTTTAAGTCTGTTATTTACTCACTAACTCCGCAAACTCTTCTTGCGAGCCTATCTCAAGAGGCGATTTCATTTGAAACGTTAAAAAGAGAGTTTGATGATCATGCAGCCATTCTTTTTACATCAGGAGGCACAGGGAGGCCCAAGGGCGTTATTTACACTCATGGCATGCTTCATACGCAAACAAAGCTTCTCAAAGAAATGTATGCTTTAAACCCTACTGATATTGATCTTCCAGGTTTTCCGCTTTTTGCTCTCTTTACTTTGGCGATGGGGATGACTTCTGTTATTCCACCGATGAATCCTGCGAAACCTTCTGAAGCAGATCCTAAATCTCTAGTGTCTACAATTCTTGATCAGCAGTGTACATTTTTAGCTGGTTCACCGGCTATTTGGAAAAGAGTTGTGGATTACTGTGAAGAGAAGCAAGTTCAGCTCCCAAATGTGAAGCATCTTGTGATGTTTGGTGCACCTGTTGATCCAGACCTTTTAATAAGACTAAGTTTAGTTCTTCCTTTTGGAAAAATTTCTACACCCTACGGGGCCACTGAGTGTTTGCCTGTGAGTTTGATTTTTTCAGATGAAATTCTTAATCGTCATCTCAATCTAACAAAAAATGGCCATGGGGTTTGCGTTGGCTATCCGGTTGCTGGAGTTAAGGTTCTTATCGACAAAGATGCGGATATTCCAGACTTTCTTCTTCCAGATAAAGGAGAAATTTTAGTTAAAGCTTCACAGCAAACTCCCGGGTATTTTGAAAAAAACGAAGAGACAAAACTCGTTAAGACAATCATCAACGGTGAGCTTTTTCACCGCATGGGTGATATGGGAGTATTGGATAAAAATGGGTGTCTATGGTTCCTTGGGCGTAAAGTCCATCAAGTACACTTAGAGGATAAAAGCTATTCTCCAATATCAGTTGAAAGTTTTTTCAATCAGCATCCAAAAATCACGCGAGTTGCTTTTGTTCAGGATCACAATCGTTCAGCCCTTGTGGTTGAAGAGAAAGGAATGTTAGTTCAAAAAGAAGAGTTGTTACTTATCATCAAAGAGATCCTTGAACTCTCTCCTTATAAAAATCTTTTCTCAAAAGTTTGTTTCTATCCTAGTTTTCCTGTAGATGTGAGGCATAATATAAAGATTGATAGAAAGAAGCTTAGTCTGTTCGCCCAACAGGAAAAAGGTTACTTTATATGAAAATTCTCGTTACCGGAGGAGGTGGATTTTTAGGAAGCCATATTATTCATGAGCTTTTAAAAAATCCAAGTTACCTTGTCTCTCAGTTTTCAAGAAACCATTACACTTTTTTAGATGATTTAGGTGTTCCAACGATCCGTGGTAATTTAAAAATCAAAGATGATGTCCAACGTTTATTTGAAAATCAATTTGATGTGGTCATCCATACCGCTGCAGTAGCCGGAGTTTGGGGAAAGAGAGAAGATTATTTTTTAACAAATTTTGAGGCAACAAAGGATCTCCTTCATTTTGCTAAAGCCTCAGGAGTGAAAGCCTTTATTTATACCTCCACACCTTCTGTCGTTTTTAAAAATAATGATCTCAATGGTGTTGATGAGTCTGAGCCTTACGCGACTAAGTTTTATAATCACTACATGGAGTCTAAGTCTCTTGCTGAAAAAGAAGTTCTGAGTGCACATTCTGAAGATTTTCGGACTTTAGCTTTAAGACCTCATCTCATTTGGGGCAAAGGAGATCCACATTTATTTCCACGGATTATTCAAACGGCCCGCCAGGGAAAACTCAAGATTGTTGGTCGTGGAGATAATCTCGTTGATACAATTCATGTGGAAAATGCAGCACTAGCGCATAGACTTGCGATGGAGACATTGATCACCGATATGAGTATTGGTGGTCAAGCTTACTTTATTGGGCAGGAGAGACCGGTTAATCTCTGGAGCTTTATTAATCAAGCTTTAAAAAACTTAGAAATTGATCAGGTTGAAGATTCTATAAGTCTAAAAAAAGCTTACGCCGCAGGAGTAATGTTTGAAACAATTTTTAAAGCTCTTGGGATTAATAAACCAGAACCACCGATGACAAGATTTGTCGCTCTTAATCTGGCCCATTCTCATTACTTCAACCATGAAAAAGCTAAAAGAGCATTCGGCTACTATCCAAAAGTAAGCATTGAAGAAGGGGTTGAAAGAACCTTCAAGAAAATCAATTTTAGTTCTGGCCTTTAATGAACGATTGAACAATCTCTTGATCAAAATAATTAGAACTCATCCCCGCATCGACACAAATAGTTTGAGCATTTATTCCAGTGCTTCTTGGGGAGAGAAGAAAGCTTACAACATCTGCGACTTCTTGAGTTTTGAGTGACTCTTTTCTGAGAGTTAATGCTTCAGCGTAGAGGTAGTTATCAATATAATTTGGGATACCTGCTGATGCCGAGGTTTTTAAAGGACCTGCACCTACTGCATTGACTCGTATTTTCTTTGCAGACACAGACTTGGCCAAAAATGGAGTGATGGCATCGAGCATGGCCTTAATAGGCCCTAAGTAACCATAGGCAGTGGCTTTTGTATTTGAAATTGATAGGGAGACGATACTACTTTCTGTTTCAAAATGATCGATAAGAGTTTCAGTGAGCTCCACTAAAGAGAAGGCAGAGATTTGTGTCGCCTCAAGAAAGTGCTCTCTTTTCGTCTGATGAAAAAGTGGTCTCTCTAGATCAAATTGGCCAAAGGCGAGAGAATGAACTAGCCCATGAAGTTTTTGATCTTTGATCATTTTTTTAAGTTCTATGAGGTCATCTTTTTTTGAAACATCACAAACAATGACTTGGGCATTAGGGAAAGTCGCTTGCGCAAATTCTTTTTGTGATTCGTTTTGAGTCGTGAGAATAAGCTCAACTCCTTCGCTCAAAAGAGTCTGAGCAATAAAAGTTGCAATACTCTTTTTATTACTCACACCTGCAATAAGGATTTTTTTTCCTGAGAGTCGAAGGAAGCTCATGTCACGCCTTATCCACAAGAGTCGCCGTAAACTCAATGGTCATAATTGTTTTATTTTGAGAAGTAATTTTACCTTTCATATAAGCAGCGTTTGCGAGCATTTCTGTGAAATCAACAGTGATGACTAATTCATCGCCTGGCTTTGCCATGTTTTTAAACTTACACTGTCCAATTCTTGTCACGAGTGCGAGTTTATCATCGCCGGCACCTTCTCCTCGAAGGGCCATGAGGTAGGCACCCGTTTGAAATGTTGCCTCACACATGAGAACACCTGGAAAAACAGGATTATTTGGAAAGTGACCTTTGAAGAAATCTTCTTCTCCGGTGAGTTTTTTTACTGCGACAACTCTCTCTAAAGACTCTTCAAGGATCGAGTCAATGAAAAGAAAGGGCGGGCGCTGTGGTATTAGTTTTAAAATTTTATTATCCATTTAATCCTCCACTTACATCAAGAGTCGCCCCAGTTATATAGGAAGCTTCTTTGGAGGCAAAGAAAAGAACAGCTGCTGCGACCTCTTCAACTTTACCAAATCTTTTCATCGGAACTTGCGCCTTGTATTCTTTGACCTGATCTTCTGGAAGATCACTTAAAAGCTCAGTTTCAATAAAACCAGGGCAGACATTATTGATAGTTATATTTCTTTTCGCGACTTCCTTGGATGTACTAAGGGAGAGTGCTATCTGTCCCGCCTTTGAGGCTGCATAGTTGGCCTGACCGGGGAGTCCTAATTTACCACCTACAGATGACATATTAACAATTCTACCGTACCTATTTTTCATCATCATAAGGATAGCATTTTTCGTCATGAGGTAGGTGCCCTTCAAATTAATATCCAACACCTCACTCCAGTGCTCAGAACTCATCGAGGCAAGGATACTATCTTTTCTAATCCCTGCATTATTTACGAGAATGTCTAGCTTAGGCAAAGAAGACTCAAGTTCTTTAAAAAAACCTTCAACTTCACTTTCATTTTGGACATGGAATTTTTTTATGATAAGTCGATCGCCGTGTTCACTATTTTTTTCTTTAAATGCCATAGCTTTTTGATCGTTTCCCGAGTAAGTGGCAACAACCGTGGCTCCTTCTTTGAGAAAAGACTCAACGACTCCGGCTCCAATACCACGAGTACCACCAGTCACAACGACATGCTGGTTTTCAAATTTTTTCATTATGAATCCTTTGCTAAAAGATAACTATCAATGGCATTACTTTGTATGACTCCATAGTTGGCAGCTCCAAGCCAACCGGACATGATGATTCCAACGGACCCCGCATGAAAAAGCCCGCCAATTTCGCGATGAAGATTCATCGATGAATTGAGACCTTCAAATTTTGTCCCAAAAGAAGTTCCCTGTGGGTGATGCGTGTAGCGCTCAACAGTCAGCGGTGTTGCTGCTTCGATCACTTCAATCTGGTCACGTATCATCGGAAGATATTTCTCAAGTCCTTTAAGTGTTTCTTCGATCATGAAATCTTTTTCTCGCTGATACTCCTCAGCTGTTAATTTTTTCCAATCTTGATAATGACAGTTTGTGGAGGAGACGATCGCCACTCTTGGATCTTCGCGATCAGATCTTGTGTCATCTGGATAGTAGATCGAAAAAGTTCTCGATGAAACCTTGAGATCGAGTAAACGCTCAGGATCATATGTTGGGTAAGTAGAAGTAAAAATGAGATCACCAATGTGAGGAATTTTAATCCCTGACTTTAACCCAATATATACCTGACAACTTGAGGAGTTGAGACGAATCTTTGTGCTTTCTTCGATAAAGCTCGATTTAAAATGGTCAGCGCCTACGAGATCGAGGATGGTTGTTTTTATATTTGCATTTGAGAGAACTGACTTAGCTAAAACCGTCTCACCGTTAACTTTAACTCCCGTGACTAGATTGTTTTCAATGATGATTTTTTCAACCTTCGACTGAAGTTTGATGTCGACATTGTTTTTTATAAGCTCATCTTTCATCTTGCTGATGAGTACATCGGTTCCACATTTAAAAGTGTAGACACCCTTATTCATAAAGTTGGAAAACACAATCCCATAACTGATCGCCGGATCCTCAAGTGTGGATCCATTAGCGTAGGTGATGGGCTCCATCAGAAAACGAACGATATCATTTCGACCAGGAAAAAATTTTTCAAAAAGTTCACCGTTCGTAAGTTTGTTATCGTCATAGAAATTCATCTTCGCCAAGTAATCAAAGAACTCTGTCACGGTTTTTTCTGACACTTTGAACTGATCTTTGAGAAGACGGGCGTAATCTTCTTTAGTGAAGTCTGTGGCCAGTTCAAATTGTGGATTAGAAAAGCGAACATCTTTTAGTTGAACGATCAAGTTAGCTATTTCTGATGACCAATACTTCTTACAGGTTTTCACCATACCGTAGGGAAATCCATGAAGAGAAATATCAAATACATGTTTTTTATCTTCCCTAAAAAACCAAGTGGCAAACCCACCAAGTTTGTTATGAGCCTCAAGAAGAAGAACACGTCGTCCAATACGGCCTAGGATATTCGCGGCGGTTAATCCTGCGAGACCCCCACCAATTACAATCACGTCGTAATCTTTTGAAATTTTTTCTCTTTGTTTAAGAAGCATTTTTGCGCTGCGTTTTTTAAGGTTAAAAATTTAAAAAAGATTAATCTAATCTCATGAACTTGTCATGATTTGAGTTAGAATAATATGAAATATCATTGAGGATTTGAATATGCTTAACATGATCAAAAAAAACTTTAGCCTAGACGTGAGATCCCTTGGCCTATACCGAATCCTTTTGGGCCTTATTCTCATGCTAGATACTTTAAGTCGGTTTGGAGATCGAAGAGATTTTTATACTGATTTTGGTCTCATTTCACGGGATTTTTTTCTAACACAAATGAGCCTTCCTTGGTCTTTTTCTCTTCATTATGCCAACGGGTCCGAGACCTTTGTAACTTTGATGTTACTCCTTCAGTTGTGGGTTGGGTTTCTTGTGCTTATGGGCTACAAGACAAGATGGATGATTTTTTTCTCATTCATCTTCAATGTTTCGATCCATAATCGAAATTGGCTCATTAATAATGGGGGAGATGATATTCTGAGGTCGATCCTCTTTATTTCTATTTTCCTTCCACTCGCGACGAGATTCTCTGTGGATGAGGGATTAAGAAAAAATCAATCCGAGGAAAAACAAAGCTTAAGTTTCTGGACTTCTACCTATTTAATCCAAGTTTTCTGTGTTTATTTTTTTAGCTACTTACTTAAAGATCATTTTATCTGGAGAGAAGAGTTCTCGGCTTTCTTCTACTCTTCTAGGCTTGATATCTTTGCAACTCCACTTACTATTTGGATGCGCGAGTTTGATTCTTTGGGTGTTATCATCACCAAATTTTCTATTTATCTAGAGTGGCTTGGACCACTTTTACTTCTTTTTAGTTTTTTAACCTTTAAGTTTTTTGATCGGTTGAGGTTGTCTCTTGTCCTTTTATTCATGAGTTTTCATTTTGGGATTTTTCTTACCATGAATATCGGGCTTTTTCCTTTTATTGGGATGCTTATTTGGATTCCCTTTATCCCCTCGAGCGCATGGGATTTTTTAGGGAATAAGTTTAAGAAGCAAGGTCTCATTTTGTTTTATGATGAAGATTGTTTATTTTGCGAGAAGATGGTTCATATTTTAAAATCATTGTTTTTGCCAAAAGAAGTCATAATTAAGCCAGCTCAGTCAGATGTTGAAGTGAATAAAATCATGCTCGAAAAAAACTCCTGGGTTGTGAGTAATGAAAGTGGTGAGTTTAAAACTTCCTACGACGGAATTCTTGAACTCATTTCTCATTCTCCATTTCTTTGTTGGACCTACTTTTTTTGGAACTCAAAACCTCTTCGCGTTTTAGGTGCAAAATCCTACCTTTTTGTTTCAACCCATCGCCAACTTATGGCGAGATGGAGCCAGTACCTCATCTTTAAACCAGTTTATAAAAAAAATGTGGCTCTTTCTTTTTTGTATGAGTCCTTAGGTCTATTTATTTTGGTTTCAATTTTTTCCTGGAATCTAGCAACGATTAAAAGATTCAATTTGGAGTTTCCTCGTCTTGCAGATGTCGTGAGATTTTTGCACCTTTATCAAGAGTGGAATATGTTCTCTCCTTTTCCGAAGATGGATAATATTTGGGTAGAAGTTCCTGCCACATTTTCAAATGCTGATCACTATGAGTACCTTACTGGTAGAAAAAATGTGGATCAGAGAGACTCGATGAGCTTTTACGCTTCGATTCCAAATGAACATTGGCGTAAGTATTATCTCAATCTTTCAGAGAAACCCGAACAGCTTGCCAATTTTGGGAGATTTCTTTGTTTTAAAGAGATGAATCCTTCGAGACGACTAAAAAATTTTGAAATTAACATCTACTCCCAGATGAATTTACCATCAGGCGATAAAGGCGAGATAAAAAAAATCCAATCATGGATTCATCAGTGTTATGAATGAGGTTATTTTTCCTTCATTTCTGTAATCAGATCGTTGATGGATAGGTTTGGCTGCTGAATTAATTCTTGTGCTCGATGAAGAATCCTTTTTGTCGGGAAATCCTCCATGGATAGCTCGTGAGCTAATTTGATGACAGACGCGAAGTCAAAACTTAGATATCTTTCCACCATTTTCTCGTAGAGAGCGCATTTATCATCTTGGTAAAAGGGATGATCAGGGGTAAGGACCTCATGAATTGTTACGGGTTGAGTTTTTCCCTTAACAATCACTTGATCAATATAGCGTGTTTTAATTCCTTTGAGACTAATCCTGGTGGACTCAGAGATAAGAATTTGACATTGATAAACTTTGCAAAGACCTTCAAGTCGTGCCCCTAAATTCATATTATCTCCTAAGGCCGTATAGGAGAAAATTTTCTCGGATCCCATGTTACCAACAGAGCACTCACCGCTATTTATCCCAATCCCAATTTTAAAGTCCGGGATTCCCTTTGACTGAAAGTGATGATTAATTTCTGGAATCATTTGAATCATTTTAATCGAAGTTTCAACTGCGTGTTGAGGATGATCAAGATCGGGGAGAGGTGCCCCCCAGATAGCAACGATAGCATCACCGATGTACTTGTCGAGAGTTCCATGGGTTTCAAAAATCAGATTTGTCATTTGAGTCATGTAGTAATTTAGAGCGTATGAGAGCTCTTGGGGAGAGAGGTTTTCAGAGATTGAGGTAAAGTCACGGACGTCACTAAAAAGGCAGGTGATATTCTTTTTCTCTCCTCCCATGTGAAGCAGGTCAGGATTTTGAAGCATTTGATCTACGACGTTAGGTGATACGTATCGTGAAAAAGCTCCTTTGATATATTTCTTCTCTTTATTGGCTTCATAAAAATTTAAGAAGGTGCTCCAGGCGTAAAGTGATATGGATCCAATAATGAGATAAAAGAGTTTGATCTCATATCCATTTTTTAAAAAATATAAGTAATCCGCCATCCATATTGAAGCTTGGTAGCCAACAAGGAAAAGCAGATCGATAATCGCATTTTGTTGTTTTTGAATTGTGAGAAAAAGAAGAGTGAAAAGCAAAAAAAAGGCGAAAGAAATAATCAGCGATTCATTTGATGGTTTAAAGAAAAAGTTTTTAAGAAACATGTTCACTAAATTCATGTGAGAGAAAACACCTGGCATTTTTGGATCGACAGGAGAAGGTCTAAGGTCGTGGGCTCCTACAGCGGTTGAGCCAATGAAAACAATCTTATCTTTTAAGATCTTTTTTAGTTCCGGATCATCTGCCTTCGCAGAGATGAGGTCATAAAAAGAGATAGATGGGAATTTATTTTCTGAACCGAGATAGCGTATCTTCATTTCTCCGTACCGATTGAGTTCAATTTTTGAGTGTTCTGTTTGAATCTCTGCGGAGCCGTCTGGATTAACTTGGATGAGATGCTTTTTATTGAGATAGGATTCAACCACATTTAGACCCAGAGATCCTAAATAAATCGAGTCAATATTGGCCACAAGTTTGTATTTACGGAAGATTCCATCACTATCCTCAAAAGTCGTTATATGGCCAAACCCGATCTCCTCTTTGTAAAGAGTCTCTAGTGGAAAAGTGAATTTCGCAATTTTACTCAGGATGATATCTTTACCACCATAGCTTTTAGTCAGAAGCGCATCAGTAAGAAGCTCGACAGGAACCTCATCTAGTGTTGCTTCAGATGAAGAGGCCAGGGTGTAGGCTAAAAATACACGTTTACCATTTTTTTCAAAACTTTTAAGTTTCTTGGCAAAATCATTATCAATATCGAGTTTTTGTGAATTTTCAGGAAAAAGTACGTCAAAGGCAACGACCTTGACTCCAAAGTTTTCAAGAACTGACATGAGTTTAAGATAGTTCTCTCTTGGAATAGGCCATGAGTTAATTTTATCTAAAGAGTAATCATCAATTTTGACAAGGATGACATCACTATTGCTATTGTGCGAAATTTTCTTAGCTCTGAAGTCATAAAATCTAGACTCAAAAGACCCAGTGTAGTCGATGAGTTTTTTAATAAATCCCTCGTCGAGATCTCCATCGAGACTTGAGCCAAGAAGGCAAAGGGAAGTTAAAAGAAACAACAGGCTAAAGCCTAGAGGCCTGAGACTTTTTGTGATATGAATTAAGCTCAAAGGTTCTTCCTACAAAAAAAGGGATAAAAGCTCATTATGAATCTCGAGAATCTAAAAATCAAATTCCATGACCATGTTAAGTTGTTACAAGATAAAATCACTCAGGAAATAAAAAATCTTGATACAGAAATGAAGATTTTTGAGGATCCTTGGGAGCGTAAAGATCATCAAGGAAGCCACGGTGGAGGTGGAAGAACAAGATCCTTTAGTCAGGGTAAAATTTTTGAAAATGCAGGGGTGAATACTTCCTGTGTTTTTGGGAAAATCGATCCCCAGTTTGCAAAGACTCTGCAGGGGAGTGGTGATGAGATGTGGGCCGCAGGAATTTCTCTTATCATCCATCCACAAAACCCCAAAATTCCAACTGTTCATGCTAATTTTAGATTTATCCATCAAGGAGATAAATATTGGTTTGGTGGCGGTGTTGATCTAACTCCCTACTACCCATTTGAAGAGGATTTTCAATATTTTCACCAAGTCTGGAAAGAGACCTTGGGTGAAGATTATCAGCAGATGAAAAAGACTTGTGATGATTATTTTAATAATCATCATCGTGGCGTAGAAATGAGGGGGATCGGAGGTTTCTTTTTCGATCATTATCACTCGGGTGATTTAGAAGCAGATTTTAAAAAAGTCGTGAATTTTTCTGAACAGTTTATTCGCTCTTACTTTCCAATCGTGAAGAAAAGGCTACATGAGACATGGACAGAGGAAGATGAGGATTTTATGCTCCATCGCCGAGGACGTTATGTTGAATTTAACCTCCTTCATGACCGTGGGACACTTTTTGGTTTAAGAACTAATGGACGAGTTGATTCGATCTTGATTTCTCTTCCAGCTCGCTGCAAGTTTTCATACCAGTATCGTCCAAAGCCTGGCAGTATTCACGAGAAAATGTGGAGTTATTATTTGCCTAGAAACTGGTAAGCAATAAAAATCAACACACAAATGAGGATCAAGATAATAAGTGGAGAAGATTTGTTGGATTGAACCTCTGGAGAGTTCTTTTTAATGCTTTTCTTCCTCTGTTTAATGAGAGGCTCCCCTATAGGGTGTTCGAGCTTAAGCATGATTGATTCTGTTTTTGTCGTCGTAAAATCAATTTTACTTACGATGTCTGCCTTCTTCTCAACGACCTTAATTCCTAAGGGAGAGAGTTTAACGGCAACATTTTTTCCGAGAAGAAGATGATCATTTTTAGAGACCTTAACTTTGACATGTGGGTCAATTCTTTGATCATTAAGGTAGACCCCATTTTTACTAGCGAGATCAACGATATAAAATTCCCCATCCTCGTAATATAGGTCACAATGCTCCCTGGAAAGTGGTTCAAAATCTAGTTGGAGTTCACAGGTCTTTGACCTCCCAATACTAATGGGAGATGAATTGAAGGAAAAAGTAAGTACCTCGTCCTTGTGATTAATGAGCACAGAATATGAATTAAAATCCATGCTTAAATTTTAGCATCGATTAGACTTCAGGAGCAAGATAGACTTCGACCTCTGGGTGTAACTCTTGCTTTAGGATCGAGCGAATGGCCTCTAGTGTGCCTGTTGTCGAACTTGGACAGGTACCGCAAGCTCCTTGGAACTTAACAATTAAGACATTATCCTTAAAGTCTTTAACCTGAATATCTCCGCCATCACCTTGAAGTCCCGGTCTGATGGTGCGATCAAGGATTTCTTCGATGTTTTTAAGTTCCGGGGGAAGATTTGATCTTCTTTCAGCTTCAGGGTTAATAATTTTAATGTCAGGGTTATGATCATCAATAAAGCTCTCAATACAGGTCTGAACCGCTTTTTCGAGAGTGTCCCAGTCTTCATAGCTGAACTTACTGATAGTGATCACATTTTGGAAAAAGTGAATCTGGTCTACACCTCTAAGGTCAAACAATGAAGCTGCGAGGGGAATGTCCTGGCAGTCCTGAGGATTTTTAAAGGAGATTTTTCCATCTCTAATAACGTCCTTTTCAATAATAAATTTCAGCGCATTTGGGTTTGGTGTAGGTTGAATCACAATGTCCATAAAGTTATCCTTATTCAAAAAATCTTTTAGCTTTGAGAATTGAGTCGTAAAGAGCATCAATATCCTCTTTCGTATTATATATAGAGAATGATGCTCTCGAGGTAGCTCCAACTTTAAAGAAGCTCATCAGTGGTTGTGTGCAGTGGTGACCAGTCCTAATGGCAACACCCTCTTTATCGATAATGCTTGCAAGGTCTTGAGGGTGGATACCCTTAAGCGCAAATGAAATGACGGAAGTTTTCTCTCTTGCGGTACCGTATATTTTAAGTCCGTCAATTGAACTGAGCTTTTCTGTCCCATAATGAAGTAATTCCGTTTCGATCATTTGAATTTTTTCAAAACCCAATCTATCAACATATTCAATGGCAGGCTTTAAGCCAATGACTGAGGCGATCGCGGGTGTTCCAGCTTCAAACTTATGGGGTAGATCATTAAAAGTCGTCTTCTCAAAAGTCACCACATCGATCATGTCGCCTCCACCTTGATAAGGCGGCATTTTTTCGAGAAGCTCCATTTTACCGAAGAGAACACCGGACCCCGTTGGGCCGAAGAGCTTATGAGACGAGAACGCCATGAAGTCTGCATCCAGGTCTTGGACGTTAATCTTTTGATGGGAGACAGCTTGAGCGGCATCAACCATAAAAAGACTTCCATTATCGTGAGCGAGTTTAATCATCTCTTTAATCGGATTAATTGTTCCAAGCGCATTTGATATGTAGACAACAGAGATGAACTTAACCTTTGGAGTAAGAAGTTTTTGGTATTCTTCAAGAATAATATCGCCATTTTGATCAATAGGAATAACTTTAATTTTCGCACCAATTTCTTCTGCAGCCAGCTGCCAAGGAACGATGTTTGAATGGTGCTCCATCTGAGAAAGCAAGATTTCATCGTCTTTTTTTAAAAACTTCCTTACGTAAGACTGAGCGACGATGTTAATAGCGTCCGTCGTCCCTTTAGTGAAAATGATTTCTTTTCGGTTACTCGCTCCAATAAATGACTGAACAACATCTCTAGTCGCTTCGAATTTCTTTGTCGCGTTTTCTGAGAGCCAATAGAGTCCACGGTGGACATTTGAAGTTTCATGTCGGTAATAAAGATCAATTTCATTAACCACAGAGATTGGCTTCAGGGTTGTTGCAGCACTATCAAGATAGATAAGTGGCTTACCATTGATTTTTTGGCCTAGGACTGGGAAATCTTTTCGGATCATCTCATTCATAAATCTTTACCCATGAAAAATTTTTCTAAGTAATCCTTAGCATAGTCTGATACTTTTTCTCTCATTTCTGAATGATCAATTTTTTGAATGATTTCTAAGGCAAACCCTAGAGTTAGAAGAGCTTTAGCTCTAGCTTCATTTATACCTCTTGATCTGAAGTAGAAGATCTCATCTGTTGAAAGCTGTCCGGTCGTTGAACCGTGAGAACATTTAACGTTATCAGCGAAGATTTCGAGCTGAGGTTCTGAAATTGATTGTGCTTTTGTGCTGAGAAGGAGCGATTTTGAAAGCTGTGAAGAAGAAACTTCTTGAGCCTTCTGATGGATATGAATTTTTCCTGAAAAGATTGCTTTTGATGTATGGTGAAGAATCGATTTGTTGACTTGCTCCGAAGTGGTATTTGGTGCAAGGTGGTGGATCACTGAACGTAAATCACTAGCCTCATCACTTTTATTGAGATTGAGCGTGTAAAGGCCAATATGAGCCTCTGTTCCAGTGAGCTCTGTGCTGATATTTGTTCTTGTTTTTTGATTATTAAAGTTTAAATGAATCAGGTTGAGATGAGCGTTTTTTTCAATTGTTGCGATAACGTTTAGATGACTTGTGTCTTTTGCATCGTTGAGAATTAAAAGCTCAACCTGGGCATTCTCTTTAATTGTCAGCTCAAGCTGTGAAAAACCTAAAGTGTCATGGCGTGGGATCAGAAGAAGATGAATCTTTTTTTCGGGTTCAATAACTAACCGATGTAGATCAGAAATTTCATAAGCTCCATCTTGATTTAATATAGATTGACGGCTCTCTTGAGGATTAAGTGTTAAGATTTGATTAAAAACATCTCTCGTCTTTGTGTTTGAAGACAAAGACACCCTTTGGGAATCGGGAGAGTCAAGTCTGATAGAGATTGGTTTTTGAAAATCTTTTTTTTCGAATTTTAGAAAATCAAAAGGATTTGAAAAACGATACTCGGTTTTTTTTAGTTTTTTTATATTATCAAAGAGGTCATGAAGATCTTTTTCATCCAAACGGAGATTTAGTTTTTCTTCAGTGAATGCTTTTAGTTCAGTTTGAGTAAACATTTAGTCCGCTCCAGTAATCAACCAGTCATAACCTTTCTCTTCGAGCTCTAAGGCAAGATTTTTGTCACCAGTTTTAATGATCTTGCCCTTATAGAGTACGTGAACCTGATCAGGAACAATGTAGTCTAGTAAGCGCTGGTAGTGAGTTACGAGAAGGGTTGCGTTGAATCTATTTTTGAGAGCATTAACCCCTTTAGCGACGATTTTAAGTGCATCAATATCAAGACCCGAGTCTGTTTCATCAAGAAGTGATAGTCTTGGGTTTAGGATACTCATTTGGAGAATTTCATTTTTCTTTTTTTCTCCACCAGAAAAACCTTCGTTAACTGAACGATCAAGGAAGCTTTCATTCATTTCAAGGAGTTTAAGTTTTTCCTTGAGGAGTTTAGAGAATTCTGCCTGATCTAGTTTAGATAATCCTTGATGTTCACAGATTTGATCAAAAGATTCTTTCAAGAAATTTAAATTAGAAACACCTGGAACTTCAATCGGGTACTGAAAGCCTAAGAAGATACCTTCTTTAGCCCGTTCTGCTGCATCAAGCTCAAGGATGTTTTTAAGTTTTCCATTTATTTCGTAAAGAATTTCTCCTTCTGTCACCTCGTAAGCTGGATGACCCGCGATAATTTTAGAAAGAGTCGATTTTCCAGATCCATTTGGCCCCATGATCGCATGGATTTCGCCTTTCTTAATCGTGAGGTTTATCCCTCTAAGAATTTCTTTATTTTCAATTTTAGCTTTTAAATTTCTAATTTCAATCATGATTATCCTACACTGTTTTCGAGTTTCATTTCGATGAGTTTTACTGCTTCAATAGAAAACTCTAGGGGAAGAGTTTTAAAGACATCTTTACAAAAACCATTCACGATCAACGAGACTGCTTTTTCATGAGTGAAGCCCCGTGACTGCAAATAGAAAATTTGATCTGCGCTGATCTTTGAAGTGGTAGCTTCATGTTCCACGATAGCAGAATCATTTTTTACATCGATTGTAGGGAAAGTGTTGGCTGCACACTCGTCACCAATCAGCATCGAGTCACACTGGGAGAAGTTTCTAGCACCCGTTGCACTTGGCATAATTTTTACCAAACCTCGATAAACGTTTTGAGACTTTTCTGCAGAGATTCCCTTCGAAATAATCGTTGATTTTGTATTTTTTCCGATATGGATCATTTTCGTTCCAGTATCAGCAGTCATATAATTATTGGTAAGAGCGACAGAGTAAAATGCTCCTTGTGAGTTATCTCCTAAAAGGACACAGGATGGGTACTTCCAAGTAATGGCCGAGCCAGCTTCAACTTGTGTCCAGGAGATCTTAGAATTTTTCCCTCGGCAGTGGCCTCTTTTCGTGACAAAGTTATAGATCCCGCCTCTGCCTTCTTTATCTCCGGCATACCAGTTTTGAACTGTTGAGTATTTAATTTCGGCATCATCGTGAGCAATGAGTTCAACAATCGCTGCATGAAGTTGATTTTCATCTCTCTGAGGAGCCGTGCAACCTTCAAGATAATTCACGAAACTATTTTTTTCAGCAATGATCAGAGTGCGCTCGAATTGACCTGACTCTTTGGCATTGATCCTGAAATAGGTTGAAAGATCAAGGGGACAGGTTACACCTTCAGGGATGTAAACAAATGATCCATCAGAGAAGACTGCTGCATTTAAGGCTGCGTAGTAATTGTCAGTATAGGGAACAACTGAGCCCAAGTATTTTTTTACAAGATCAGGATTCTTCTCCACCGCTTCTGAGATTGAGCAAAAAATGACTCCTGCTTTCTCAAGTTCTTCTTGATGAGTTGTTCCGACAGAAACAGAATCAAAAACCGCATCAACAGCGACTCCTGTGAGCCTTTTTTGTTCGGTTAATGGAATTCCCAATTTTTCAAAAGTTTCAAGGAGCTCTGGATCCACATCATCGAGTGACTGGTAGGCTGGCTTTTTTGTTTTAGGTTTTGAGTAGTAGTAAATGTCCTGGAAATTAATTTCCGGTATGTTCATGTACTGCCAATCAGGGTGACTAAGAGTTTGCCAGTATCTAAAGGCTTTTAATCTAAACTCTAAAAGCCAATCTGGCTCATGCTTCTTACTTGAAATGAGTCTGACAATATCCTCGGATAATCCTTTCGGAAATTCCTCCGTCTCAATGTCTGTGACAAAGCCATATTTGTAGTCGTCATTCAGTTTATCTTCAATTTTCATGTTTCATCCCTTTAGTAACTGGGCAGTTCTCAATTTCTTTGAGTGGAATTTTCTTAAGGGCGAGGAGATTGTCCTCTGCCAAGAGTTCTTCAAGTGAAAGTGAGGAAAATATCGTGAGAAGGTAATCATTTAGTCGCTTAATAGGTTGAGTGATGTTGCAGCTTTTGAAAAATTCACACGGGCCATCGTGACAGTCCATCATGAAAGTTTTTCCTTCAATCATTTCGACAAGATCTTTGTATGACACCGTCTGAAGTGATCTTGATAAAGTGTAGCCACCTTTTACTCCTTTATAGGATTGAAGAAGGCCGTGATGATTCATGATTTGAAGAACTCTTGCCACAGTATCGAACGGAGCGCCGAAACGATCGCAAACCGTTCTCGCAGTAAAGATCTCTTGAGGTTGTTCTTTGGCGAGTTTTAAGCTCATAAGAGCGTACTCAACCTTTTTGTTAATTTTAATCATCTGATGCGCATACTAGCTAAAATAAGCTAAATTTTCACTGATTTTTTTAAATATCTGTTTTTGCAGTACTCATCCATTTGTTTGATATGTAAAACTAATGTTATTTTGAGAATAAACGATAGGTTTTTCATGAGAGAAATCATGCTTTTATCCTTCTTTTGGCTGAGTTTTGCTGTATCGGCGAAGGAAGAGTTTGATCCTGTCACAGATGTTGTCGGAGACGGCGTTCTTGCAGGTTCACATTTATCTTATAATTGCGAATCAAAAAGATTCGAATGCCACCTTGAAAAGCCAAATTGTACAGAGGCTAAGACCTGTTTTTATCTTGAAAAAAGTCAAACAAAACAAAGTTGTTTTCAAAAACAACTGTACTTTGCTTCAAGAGCGATGAGTGTTGTCGAATGTGATTTAGTTAATATCAATTGAATCAGCCTCAGTGCTAATTTCAGCCGATTCATTCTGTGCCTGTGAGTTCATGTAAAAATAAACTCCTAAACCAAGAACAAGAACAACAATAAGTGTCACCAACAGAGAAGTCGAATTTTTTGATCCTGATGACTTTTTTGGAGCTGAGTTCTTAGAAGAGTCAGTTTTTTTATGCTGAGAGGGAACTGTTTTTGTTTTCGTTAGAGTCTCGTGATCGTTTTCAGCTTTAGGTTTTGACGGAGCTTTGAGATTAATCGTTGTTTGATCTAAAAAAATTTGAGCACTTTGTACCGAACCAAATGAAAGGGGAAGTGAGGTGAAGTAAAGTGTTGGTGTCATCGGAGGAATCTTTTCTCCACTGATGTAAACACCATTTGTACTATCAAGATCAGTGAGAAAAACGTTTCCATCTATCACTTCAACTTTGCAGTGCTGTCTTGATACTCCATCGTCAGGTACAACAACATCACATTTAGACGATCGACCAATAACACATACCAGAGGAAGATTTGTGAAATCGAAAGTCTTGTTATTAATCAGAACTAAGCTTATTTTCATAATCCTTATTATACGAGTAATTTAGATTAATGAAAATAAACTTAAGACTGATCTTTTTTGTCGACTAGTCTATAGCTGAAAGCCAGATATCAAAAACGTCACCACTTTTTTCTTCGCCGTTTTCAACATAACTGAACTTACTTTTTTCTCTGGCCCGAGCTCTCTCCTCGAAACGAGTGATCTCTTTAGAATTGTACTTTAAATTAATCGACGTAACTCCCTTAGCTTTTAGGCTAAAGAGTTCCTCAGGATCTGAAATACCATCACTGTTAATATCTCTCCATAATCTGAGTTTTCCAAAAATGCTGTCTTTCTGATCGATAACTGAGTCTTTGTTTTTGTCATAAATTTTTAGTGCTTCAAATCCGTTAGCGAAAACTTCAGTTTCTCCAAAAAGCTCTTTATAGGATTGAACTTTGTTCTTTTTTGGTAAACTTAAGAAGTAGGATTCTACATCAGACTCAGGCCAGTGGACTCTTGTTCCATCTTTATTACCATAAAGCTTGAATCCGGATACCCCAACGAAGCGTGGAAGATTTTTACTAAAGAAAAACATGAGAGGTGAATAAAATCCGCCACAGAACCCATTTTCAGAAACAAATTTCACTTGAGTTGAGAAGGTTTTATAGGCATTGGCCTCATCAAAACTTTCTGATTCTTTAACTGCCGCTACAACAGTATTAACCTCTGGTTGAGTATAGTTTACGAGATGCTTAGGGGGCACACCAATATCGACTTGTCCGTGCTTAACTGGTAATTTCTGGGCAATCGAATTAAAGCCATCATCAAAGATGACCTTAATCTTATTGATTGTTGCTTCAACTTTTACATTAGATAAAAGAGTGTTCTCTTTATAAACCTTAATTTTCGAGCTTAAGTCAGGTAGTGTCGATGGAAAATAACAAGCAACAGATGATGTGACGAGATTTGAGCTTCGGTTGTTACCATCAAACTTATAGTAACAAACAATATCTTGGTCTAGACTTCCACTTGTTTTATAAGCATGCATATTCCTAGACATGTAGTAATTATACGCGAGGTCTCCAGAAACATATTTCCAATCTTTAACCTTATAGGTGCTCACTTCATCGCTCTCAGGTTTTTTACATGTGATATCTTTTTCACCTTCTTTTTTCATATCCTGTCCAGGTACGACATCACAGTTAATTTTAATTCCATCAGAAGCAAATGTTAGGGAAGCTGGGAAAACAATTTTTACATTATCGACTTTTTTACTATCAGAGGCAGATGTTAGCTTCATCTCCATTTCGACATCATGCTTCGCTTTAAGTTGTCGATCAACTCCGTAGGATCTTAAGTTCGCAGCAAAACAATAAGGTTTAATATTCACCTCGAACGAGCATCGTCCAACTCCACAGTTACTTTTTTTATTCTCTCCAATCGGAGGTATTGGGGCAGATGAGGCGCCAAAAGGTGAGGAAGAAAATTGTGCAAAGGAGTTTAAGGGAATGAGTAGACTTAAGATTAACGTTTTATTCATAAATACCTCTTTCTAGGATTGTCACTTAACTTTCTTGATTTTGTATTCGATTTGAGCTGATGAAATATTCTTTCTTGAAAAAGTAAGGCTTTGGATGCCGGACATTAAGATTTTCGGAGAGTTAAAGGCTAGATACTTGCCATCAAAAGTTGCCACTTCACGAACTAATTTATTGAACTTAGGAGCAGACTCGGGAGATTCTTTTTGAATGTAATACTTCACAATAATAACCGGTGTGATGAAGGTGCTATTGTCACCACCGGGAATGAAAGGAAGTTTTGAATAAAATTCCTGAGACGAATTAATCACCGAGGCTGAGCCAACTTTCAAAGTGCAGGTTTGGGCTCCATTAGGGCGGCAAAGATCATAAGTACTAAGGATCATATTTTTGAGAGCAATCTCTTTCCCAAGATCTAGGCTTTCAAGATCTGTTTCGTCATTAGAAACTTTTCCCAGAAATTTAAGAGGTCTCTTGACTGATTTAGAACAATCTTCACAATCAATAAGACACTGAGAGTTCTTTTGATGGCTTTGGGTAGCGCAGTCGTAGAAGTTCATTTCTGAGGAAAGGACAACAATTCTGGATTTTTCCCATGGTGAATAGTAGTTATCGCTTGTCTTTGAGATCGAAAGATTCGTATCAATGTTTTTTTTCCAGTTGATCCCACCGAAATTTTTATCAGTCTTGTAGACTGAAAACGGATCAATGTTGAGTTTTAAGCTCTCTTCTGGTTTACCTTTCTTGAGAATAAAATACACTGGTTCTGATTTTATTTGTCCGGAAGCGATTTCGAGAGTTTTTGTTCTTGAACATCCACTTCCTCTACATTCAGGTCCAGGAGTGAAAGCAAAAAGAGAGAGACCTTTATCGTCAGGTAAATTGAGAAAATTAAAAGTAAGTTCTGAGAGAGCGATGTCGCGATGGATGACCTTATTTGCTCCAAGTCTTTCAATTGTCATTTCGATTTCATTCGTTTGTTGATCGGTCTCTTTGTTGACGAAGTCTTTGAGCGAAAGTGCAGTCGCACCGACAATAGAAATGAGCCCCATTGTTACGAGCATTTCTACAAGACTAAACCCATTATTTTTATGGTTCTCTAACAATAAATTCATACTGCTTGAATTCTCCAGGAAAAAACGTTTCATGCGTTGCCCTTATGGTAATCTTGTAGACCCCTCTCAGCTCCATCGACCCCGATTTGTAGGGATAGATCGCGTAACCTAGTTTGCCTGGGCATGTCGGAGCAATTTCTTTTGGAAACATGCCATCATTCGTCCAGCAAAGCGGGAGAGATTCTCGAACGGACTCATAAGTCGTATGCTTTAGAAAATCGTTTGAGTTAAAAGTGATTTTTTCTGAGGCAATATTCGAGCGGATAGATTCAACGAGGCTTGATAGAGTGTTTTCAAAAGCCACACTTTTATCCATTTTACTTCGATTTCTATCGAGAAAATCAACTCCGTTGATCATAATAAATGATCCAACACCGATGAGAGCAACGGAGGCAAGTACTTCTGCGATCCCAATTCCAGCTTGTGATTTCATTATCTGATCACCTCTATTCTTGTTTCTTCTCGAGTTACCCATTTTTGGATCCGTTTGACTTTTTGAGATGTCATCACATCTGTGCTTGAGGCAAGACCAATGTCAGGATCAATGGTTGTCCAGCTGAAGTTATTTGGCCCGTTAGTGACTAGATCTAAACTTCCACAAGATTTCAAACGACTGAGGAGTTGAGGATTTTGAATATAGTCTTTGATTGTGCTTCGAATGAGATCACCGTTCCCGCTACAAGTTGATCGATCTTTATTAAAATTGTTCAGGATTAAGTCACTCGCCTTCGTATCCCAAAGGCTATGCCAGTAAACTGGAAGTTCAAGATCGCTCGGGATAACTAGATCTTTAATGATGAATGTCCCAACGAAGTAAAGTGGTTTTTTTCGAGGACCTTGGATGATGAGTTTTTCACAGACATAAAAACCATAGATTTCCTCGCGATCAGCAGGGATGATACATTTTTTTATAATAGATTTTGTAAAGGACTTTTGATGACCTTCATTCAGAGTGTTATCAAAGACGACTTCAGGAAGCATCTCGTGATCACTATTATCAACTTCAACTCCTGGAGGTGTGTTGGCGTAGTTCCAAGCAAAGTTTGTACTGGCAGACATATCTAGGTCCCAATCAGCAACACCCATACCTGCTGGACAGTTCATTTCAAAGAGTTGATTTGGAGCAGGTGAAACAACTGAATTATCTAGTGTGTTTCTCCAGTCATTAGCGATAAAGTTTTTTCTTTGACCACTATCTGCATCGATAAGTCGATACTCACTCAGGTCTTCATCTTTCAGGTCGACTGAGAGTTTGAATTTTTGATTTCCATAATGAAAAGGAATGATATCGAAACGGTACGGAGAGCTCAGTTGATTTTTATTGTATCGGTAAGCAGTAAGAAATGATTCATTGATAGAAAACTGAAAATCTTTTTGATTAAGGACAACCTTACTGTTTTGTTTGACGTCTTGGAATTTAAGACTCATTAGTGGCGCAGATGAAACTTTTTGCTTAAGGTCTTGCAAAAACGAGATAAGATTATCTTTTTTTGAGAGATAGGTTGCAGCTTCAGGATATAGACAGTTAATAACCAGTAGGCACTCAGTATCTGTGTTATAACCAAGAAGTGTAGCACAAGCGAGTGAGGCTTTTTTATCACACTTATCTTTAAAGTTTTCACCCGCATCAATAAAATCCTTAAACTGATTCGAGTTTCTTAAAACATGTCCCATTGGAAGAACTTGGTTTAAGTTGTTCTTCTTTGCATCTCTTGTATTGTTGATATAGTCTTGAAAGTTGTCTGGGTGAAAGTCTAGGTTTTTGAGATCAAATGTTAAATCGACTGAGGAGTTATGGCCAAAACTCGCTGAGTGTGTTCCGTCTGACGTTTTAAATTCTACTTTACCAAACTCCTTGGTCCCATTCTGAACTCCAGATACGTCAATATCAAGATTCTTGATATCTTTTTCTTTTTTTAGGACACGTGGAGCATCTTTATTGAGTTGAAAACGATTTTTTCTAGTGAATGAAAAACGAAGACTGAACTTGTTTGAGTTCGTATTGAAATTACCGTAAGCGAAGACAGATTCATTGTTATAGCTTGGAGTCGTTTGAGACTTAGAATCTTCAATGCAGGCTTCGAGTTGACCACTATTAACTGAGGATTGAGATGAGTAATTAAAAAGATTATGAAATCCTCTATCTTCTGTTGCATCTAGAGCAACCCCTCCGAGAAAACCTTTAAAGTTTGGATAGTAGCTTTGCTTACTTCGGATCGGATGACCAAAATCTTCAAATGAGTAGTTTTGATTATCTGAGGTTTGGATACTTCCAGCGTAATAGTTGGATCCTGTTCCACCTCCAGAATTATAAATTCCAAGAGTGACCGGCGCTATAAAAACAGAAGATTTTGTTTTCGGTAAATCCTCCGGAGGTAATTTTACATTACCTGCAACATAGACAGGGCCATGAAATTCGCTCAAGTGATTAGTTTCAAGATCTCCGTATTTTATGAGGGCATAGTAATGGAGTCGACGTGGATAAAAAGTATAAAACGTAAGAGATTGAATTTTTCGTAGTGTTAAGCAGCTAAGTGAGGTCGTTTTAGTATCGACGCTAATTTTAATTCCAATTTTCCGCTCATCACCTGCGGGAGTGTTATTGAATTCTTTTGTCTTGAAAATCTCAATATTAACCTTAGAAATACATTTCTTCACATTTTGAGTCATCGTGAAGAGTGGGTGCTCTTTTGTCATATCTTCAAGTATTTTATCCGTGAGAACAAATTCAAGCTTATTATTCACTGGAGCGATATCAGCGAAAGTGAGTCGCTTCGTTGTTTTTTGAGGTGAAGAATGAAGTCTAATATAATTGAGAGCGAGAATCGTATTGGCTTCTTCTGCGTTTGGCATCGATGTGAGTTGAGTTCCGATGACATCAGCGTTCCATAAAATTCTCTCTAGGTTTCCCTTGTAAGTCACAACTGTTTCCATTGGCTTAGAAGAGCTGCATTCATTTGACAAGAGTAGGTCTGTTTCATTCGTACCATAAGTTGAAATACACCACTTCTCTTTTATGGCATTGACGACATAGTCATTAAGACTGGACATAAAAATTCGATAACTAATCGTTTGCTCAGATTTTTTCTTCTCACTTTGTAATTTCGGTAGAATTTGTACAGTGAGGTATCCTAGTGAAGCAGTTCCAGCAGCGATGATGGCCACTACCATAGGGAGAGAAACACCAAGTCGGTTATTTAAAAAAGTACTTAATTTCATGATATTATTATGAGTCAAGAGTTGAATGAGATGCAACTTAATAAAAATTAGCAGACTTAGGCCGAGGGCTGTCTATCACCGTGACAAGTTTTTGGGGCAGTTTAACTTAAGAGAGATAGTAGATAGATTAAGGCTGTTATTAAAATCATGGAGACAAATCCAAAGTACAAAATAATCCCAAGAGTGTTTCGCTTTTTTATTTTCTGCTGGGTCTCAATCGATTTTTTCTTAGTGTAAGCGCTGATGGGATTTTTAAGGGCAGGTTCAAGCCTCTCTCCAAGGGGTAAATCGAGAGATCTCTCAGGGATATCGAGTTTTAAGCTTGAAATCCTGATGGTCGATGTTACCGGATCGTTTTTAGCTAGCTGTAGCTTTGTGCCTGTATTAGAAGGTTCTGACTTGTTAATTGAAATGTCGAGAATTTGAGCTGATAAATCGCCTATGGTGAGCTCATCTTTAGCTTTAAGTTCATACCTCTTTTGTGGCTCGAGGGGGAGATTATTAATTTTAGTACCGTTTGAGCTTCCTAGGTCAGTAATAAAAAATGACTGTCCTTGTTTGTTTATTTTTAAGTGTGTTCGAGAAATTGATTTATGTGGAATGACGAGATCACAATCAGGAGATCTTCCGACGATCACCATTGACTTCACTGTATCTAAATCAATCACTTTTTCCAGATCCAGCCTCACACTAAGCCTCATGTTACATCTGCTCCGGTGCTTGAACGCCAAGAAGTGAAAGCCCTGTTTTTAAAGTTAGGGCTACAGACTCACAAAGAGCTAATCTCGAATTTTTGACTTCTGTCTCAGCACTAGCAACGGGGCACTCGGCATAGAAGCTATTAAAAAGTCGCGAGAGATCGTAAAGGTATGATGTTAAGAGTGATGGCTTATAGAAACGACAAGACTCTTCAACTGTCAGGTTAAATTCTATAAGTTTTAAGATAAGATCTCTTTCTTGTGTAGCAGAAAAAGACATTGTTGTTGGGATTAATTCACTCCGAGGATTCTTTCGCACGAGAGAAAAAATTCTTGCATGCGTATATTGGATGTAAGGGCCTGATTCACCATCAAGTTTTAACCAGTCTTTCATGTCGAAGACAATTTTTTTGTGAGGATCAATCTTGTTCATGCCGTACTTAATTGCTCCCTCGGCAATCATTTTAGCAGTAGCTTCAATTGTTTCCTGTGGCCATTGATCAATGTATTTTTTTAGGTACTCAGTTTTTATCATCTCTGTCATTTGAGTAATGAGGGCTTGTAGAGGGACAATGTTTCCCTTTCTCGAACTCATAGCACCATCTGGTAGTTCGACAAAATCGTAGGGCAAGTGGTGACATTTTTTTGCTTCTTCGAATCCCATCAACTCAAGGACTTTAAAAACTTGTTTAAAGTGGTGTTCCTGACGTTTATCGACAACGTAGAGACTTTTTTCAATTTTATGATCTTTGAATTTTCTTCGAGCGAGCTCAATATCTTTAGTCGCATAAAGTCCATTACCATCAGTTTTAATCAGCATACAAAAGCCAAGGTTATCATCACTTAAATCGATACCGATGCAGCCTTTATCTTCCTTAAAAAGACCCTTTTTATGGTACTCACGAATTAATTCCACAGAGGGAGAGTCAACCTCAGACTCCCAGTACCAGTGATCGAATTTTACATTCGCCCACGAGTAAACATCATTCATTTGCTCGATAGACCATTCACGAGTTTTTACCCACAGATCGAAATATTCACCCTCTTTCTTTTCTAACTGATGCAGGATCTTGGTTAATTCTAGTCTGTTGGATTCCTCTTTCTCGCTTCCTCTTTCGTCCTCTAGCTTATTATGTGCTTTTGAATAAAGTCGTCCAAGCCAAGCTCCTTTTTGAGAACTAGGCACTTCTTCCGTATTATGATTTTTATAAAACCACAAACATTTAGCGACATGAGTTCCTACATCTCCAGGGAAGGTTGAACTTAAGGTCGGAATAGAGCAATAACGATGTATGTTAACGAGGGCATTTCCGTAACAAAGATTTCTCATGTGGCCCACATGAAGCTCTTTATGAGTATTTGGCTGAGAGTACTCAATCATTGTTTTTGGCGGAGCCTCTGTCAGAGTTAATTTGAAAAAATCTCCCGAAATAATTTGTGGGATTAAGTTTGAAGCTACCTTCTCGTGATCGACAAAAAAGTTAAGGTAAGGGCCAATCACTTTGATACTTTTGATGATGTCTGGAAGACCTTCGAGATCTTTGGCAAGTTCTTGGGCGATCTTTGGTGGAGGTGATTTTAGTTTTTTCGCGATCTCAAATAAGGGAAAAGCTAAATCTCCAGCTTCTTTTGAGGGAGTTGGACCAAAAGAGGAATAAATCACTTTAGGATCAAGCTCTAGCTCGTAAAGCTTGAAGATTTTATGAGATATAAAATTCGAGAGAGAGACTCTTATCTTCTCATGGGATGTAAACATAAAGACCTACTTTTAACTATTATCTAATCAATTTGGACTGACATCAAGAGATGTTTGCCAATTTGAGGCAATTCAAAAGGGTCACCCGAAGGCTTAAAACCGACTTTTTCATAGTAACCTTGAGCCGTTAAGCGAGCGTTACACCAAAGGAGAGTACATTGATTTTGTTTGATGAGGGGAAAGGCTGTTCTGAGGAGGGCCGAAGATAAACCTTGTCCCTGATATTCAGGCAAGGTTGCCATACCTCTAAGTCTGTACTGGTATTTATCTGAAAAAAGTGGGCTTGATTCAAAATAAAAAGAAGCAACGCTCACAAGTTTTTTATCGACGAAAGCACCGAGGTGAAAGGTGAGTTCGTCATCATCTCCTTTAAAAACACAATCCTGAAGAGTTCCCTGAGGTCTCAGCATTTTATGTCTAATAGGGTAGGTATCAACTGTTTTAATTCTTAGGACTTGCATTGGAAATGAGACTAATCATCTCGAGTCGTTTTGAAAAGAAATTTTAAAGATAAGACACTCTAATTAGGTGTTCTAACCCAAGTTTACCAACAGTTCTGATAAAAGTTGAAAAGACAACACTTGGGATCTTTGTCTCTGCACCTGTCCAGTCAGCTTTTAAACCCAGGAAACAAAACTTTCCGACTTCCTTGACAATAATGGTCCCTTTTAAGTCTTTGAGAAATCCATCTTTTAGAGTGAAGGGGTAGTTTCCCTCTTTCGTTATTCTTGGAAGCTCAAAGCCCAAGGACATGGGAAAAGGTAGGAGTGTATGATCGAGAATAAATGAAATTTTTTGGGCCGATTCGTTATACTGACTTTGTTTAATAAAATCGATGTATGACGAATAATTTTCATAGAGAGAAAGTTTTCTCATGGCACGGGTACAGTTACGCGGGTGTGTCCCACCAACAAAGAGCTCTAAAACTTGAGTCTTATCTTTAGTGGTAACATCTCCTACTGATATAATTTCCCCGTCTCGCAAGTGGGACCACTGACCTTCAGAAAGATTCTGAAATGGTGGAAGAAATTTTTTCAACTTCTCTTCAAAGGAAGGTGTTAGGGGAGTTTTAGGAACCGCAAGAACGTTAAAGCTGATTAAAAGAATCAAGAAAAAGATAAATTTTTGTCGGTACATTCGGTTGACCTATTGTTAGAGATAACCTTAATCTTATCCTATTGATTTTCTTGCTTGCAAGTTTAAAGGAGCTGTCATCTATGGCCGTTGAGGAAGTGAAGCGCCGTGGCGCTAAGGTAAAAGAAGCTTTAATCGAAAGTAAAGATCAGCGATGGCATTGCCGGAACAGGGTTTCTCTGGTGTTTGGTAGTAATGATGTTGAAGATCTTGATACCTATATTTACAAACAGGACTCTTTAGAATTTAAGACGGTCAAATTTCATCAAGCGAAATCTAAAGCTATCGAGGAAATTTTAGATAATTGTATTGATGAGTTTTATCGTGGTCATGTCACAGAAATCCATGTGACTCTTTCTGATGATGGCAAAGTCGTTTCTGTCCAAGATAATGGGATTGGTTTTCCACTTGTCAAAATTAAAGATGTTTATACTGAATTTAGAACGGGTTCAAAATTTAAAGACGAAGAAGTTGATGAGAAAGGTTATCTCTACCGAACTCTAGGACAAAACGGTCTTGGAGCTTCTGCAACTTGTCTTACGTCAGATAGTTTTAAAGTGACAGTCAGGCATTACAACTCAAAAAAAGAGCAGTCTTATGAGTTCCTTGATGGAGCACTTCAAATAAAGAAATCTAAGGAGAAGCCTTTTAAAGGTCCCTCTGGTGTAAGAATTGAACTAACCCTAGCGAAAGAAGTTTATAAAAATCAAATCGTCGATAAAGAACTCTTGAGAAAAAGAATCATCGACCTCGCTTATAATAATCCGGGTCTAACGTTCTACTTTAATAATGAAAAATACCTCTACAAAAAAGGCTTATTTGAGCTCGCACAGCGAATCGATGCTAAATCAGCCCAACTTTTTGGAGATGAGTCTTTCGACTTTGAGAATACAAACTCGAAAGGTCAAAAAGTGAAGGCGAAATACGATCTTCACCTCTCGATTTGTTACGACAAAAACTCTGATGATAAAGAACGAGTCATCTCTTTCGTAAACTCAACTCCAACCTATGATGGTGGTTTTCACCACGATAGAATTAAAAGACTTTTTATCAATACGATTAAAGAGAAATGTGAGAGAGCAGCTAAAAAAGATAAGCTCACTCTTGTCGATAATGATGTTCTGGCAGGGATGACATTTGTGATTGGTATTGTCATGCCGAACCCGAGATTTGAGTCTCAAACAAAGAGAAAGCTCGTGAGAGATCTTCTCCTTGAGAAAGCTCTTGAGAGCTTTATGAACGAAGGGATGGATAAATTCGTTAAAAAAAATAAAGAACTCCTAGATCATATTGTAGAGAGAGCAAGATCTCGTCAGCGCATGATGGATCTTAAGGATGCATCAAAAATCGCTAAGAAAGGTCGAAAGCAAAGAGTTGAGAAGCTTCTTGATGCCAATGAGAGAAAAGATCGAACTAAATGTACTCTTTTTATTTGCGAGGGAGATTCTGCAATTGGGGGGTTAAGATCTGCCAGGGATAAATTATATCAAGGTGGGATTGCTCTCAAAGGGAAACCTATGAACGTTTCTCAGGCTTCGATTAAAGAAGTTTTGGAGAACCAAGAGTTCGCAGATATTATGTCTTCTATTGGTCTTGCAATCGGGCAAAAAGTTGATCTTCAAGAAATGCGCTACTCAAAAATTGTCTTCCTCGCGGATTCAGATGTAGACGGTGGTCATATTAATACACTTTTGACGAACTTCTTTTTTACTTTTTGGCCAGAGATGTTTGAGATGGGGATGATTCAAATCGCCAAAGCTCCACTCTTTGAGGTTCATACTGATAAAGGAGTTATCTACTGTGAGTCGGCCCCTGAGCTTGAAAAATTAAAGCAAAGAAAAGATGTTAAGATTAAAGAGATCATGCGGAATAAAGGACTTGGGGAGATGAGCCAGGAAGCATTTAAGCATGTTCTCTCTCGAAAAGAGTTCACGAAGATTTCGTCTAAAAATATGTCAGCTTCCAAAAGTATGCTTGAAACATGTTTTGGAAAAGAATCCCAACTTCGGAAGGATCTTCTCATCGACTCTGATGAGATCGATGTGGACTTAACTAATATCATCGCTGGCCAGAAGAAAAAACAACATAAAGAGACAAGAGCTTAATCATGAAAGATAACACGACAACTCTCCATTCCATGAGTGCCATTCCTTTGCAGGATTTGGTAAAAGAAGAATACCGTACGTATCAGATTTATACACTGATGGATCGAGCGATTCCTTACTTGCAAGATGGATTAAAACCTTCCCAAAGACGAATCCTTTTTACGCTTTGGAAAAATTCTAACAAGGGTCTTATTAAAGTAAGCTCTCTTACCGGACTCGTTTTAACTCTACACCCCCATGGCCCTGCCTCAGTTGAGCAGTCGATTGTTAATCTTGCTCAAGACTATGCCTTCTCGAATAACTATCCATTAATTGATAAAAAAGGTTATTTCGGTGAAAGAATGGAAACTCAGGCTGCAGCCGCAAGGTACATTGAGTGCAAGCTTGGTAAGGTGGCAGAGCTTTTACTTTTTGATGATATGAATCAAGTCGAAATGATGCCCAACTATGACGAGAAAGTCATGGAGCCCGTTGGTCTTCTGCCTAAGCTTCCGATCATGCTTTTAAATGGTGCTGAGGGGATCGGAACAGGGTTCTCATCAGTGATTCCGAGTTTTAATCACGAAGATATTATTAAATCGATGATCTCATTTGTAGAAACAGGTAAAGTGAAAAAGCTTAAACCCTATTTTCGATATTATTCTGAAAAGGTTGAAAGTGACGAGAAAGGTAGAATCATCACTCGCATGAGTTTTAGGCAAGTAGGTGAAAAGATCTTTATCACAGAGCTTCCAAAGGGATACGATGCTCAGAAAATTTATCGTCATTTAAATAAGCATATTGATAACGATTTCATTAAAGATTACATCGACTCTACTGTTGATAATGTCGTTAATATAGAGCTCATCTTCAAGAGAGGACAAACGCCAACTCTTGATGAAGTTGAAAAAACCATGGGAGCTGTTTCTTCTATCGTTCCCAATTACACTCTTATCACTGAAAAAGGTGTGAAAGTATTCAATACGGTAGAAGAGATTCTTGAAGTGTTTACCGTCCAAAGAATTGCCGTTGTGAAGAGAAGATATGAGCTTTTAATTAAAGACTATGAAGATCGTTTGACGAAAAACAATGAGATCATCCGCTTTATTAAAGAAAAACACTACGCTATCGCTGAAAAGAAAGCGAATAGAAAAGACTATGTTGATTATCTCGTTAAAGAAAAGTTTCATTATGCAGAGTACTTAGCTGATATGGCGATCTATCGAATGACGAAGGAAGAAGTTGAGAAGAGACAGCTTCTGATCAAGGAAGAAACCTCGGCACTTAATGAATTTAAGCGAATTTTAAAATCTCCCGAACAACTTAAGAAGAAGCTCATTCAAGAACTTGAAGAGGTCGGGAAGAAACTCTCTCAAATCATGGATGATAAAGAAAAAGAGAAGAAAAAAGTTTTCTCTAAGGCCCAGTCAGCGAAAAGTGTGACTAAAACACGCCAGTAATAAATTATTCCTAGACTTAAGGAGTTGGCCTTGATCCAATTAAGGTCAACTTCTTACGGATGGGAGTCACTATGAAAGGGATTTTGTTTTTATTTTTTGCATTTTCTGTTTATGCTTCTAACTTTCCAAGCTTTCAATCTGGCCAATATAAAGTAGTTTTTCCAGACTTTAAAAAGGCAACATACTCAATCCTCTACGATGCCTCAGTTAAAAATGTCGTGGCCATATCTGATATAGAGCTCGAATTGATCGAAGATGGTGCGATTGCTTTTGATAGCGTTCAGGTTCCAAGTTCAATCAAAGTTGATGGGCGAGATGTTGATTCAGTTGAGATCTCGACCCCTGATTCTCAAACAAAAATCAGGATCGTTAAAGGAACATTTTCAAAAGGGCTTCATCGCTTAAAAATGTCTACTTCGATCACGTCCTTGGTGAATTTCACATCTGGTGGAGTTAAGAGTGCTTTCTGGACATCTGATTTAGATGAGAGAAACTTTTTAGAAAGATATTTACCTGCTAGCTTTGAGTATGATCAAGTGGAGATGGTTTTTAATATTCAATTTAAGAATTTCGAAAAGAAACAAGTCATCTACACCAATGGTGAAGTGAAGGAGTTATCTCCCACTGAGTTTCAAATCAAGTATCCATCCTATTTTAATGTTTCGAGTGTTTTTTATCACACAGTTCCCAAAGGAGAAACTGAAGGGATAGAGTTTGATGTTAAGTCAATTGATGGGCGAGTGATCCCTGTGACAATTTATGCCTCAGTAAAATTTTTTGGTTCTGCTAATTTTGCCAAACTTAAAACAAAGCTCATTAATGTTTTTCAAGAACTCGAAAGTGATTATGGTGCTTTCCCTCATCCGAAGATCATCATCTATAATGCTGGCTCCGGTGGTATGGAGTACTGTGGTGCAACCATGACTGATAGTGGAGCCCTTGAGCACGAAATTTTTCATTCATATTTTGCCAGAGGATTTATGCCGGCTAATGGGAATGCTGGTTGGCTTGATGAAGCATTAGCCTCTTGGAGAGATTCGTCTTATCCACGTAGAGAGAGTCTAACTGGTTCAAGTCAAATGTCCTCACATGGAGTTTATGCAAGAATAACAGATGATGCTGCCTATTCTTTTGGAAGAAATTTTATGGGGTATATGGACTTTAAGCTTTCTTCTAAGGGTGGGTTAAAACCTTTCATGAGGCTTTTAATGGATAAACATGTTTTTCAACCAATGACGATTGATGAATTTATTCGTTTAATGGAAACTTTTTATCAAACTCCACTACGCTCAGAGTTTAAAAAATATACCTTCTCTCAGAGTGTTGAGATCTTTAGTAAGTCTGGCCATAAAATTCATCGTAAAATGAGTTTGCAAGAACTTGAAAATTATCTTTAGTGCTTATGTGTAAAAATTCCGTTCATTGAGTGATGACAGGTTCCGTCACTCATAAGTTCCGTGATGATGGTCACTGGAATTCCGACCTGTCCAGGGTTGGGGGTGTACTTGAGGCGGTAGTTTTGAGCAGTTAAAGCAGGAGATGATCCCAACGTGATATTGTACTTACTCGCAAGATCAGACTTGTCTTGAGATAAAAGATTTCTTTTAATTTCATCTGATCTAAGAGATGGATACATAATTGATAATGCTCTATTAGACTCTGTACTTTTGTGGTCTAGTCCTAAAAAATGACCAAGTTCATGTATGACAACACTCCTTAGATCATACCCAGGTCCTGCTGTAAGCACGTCGAAATTATAAAAATTTGTGTTAATAAAGATATCTGCATGAAGTATTTCAACATACTCGTTTGGTTGTCCGATATTAAAGCGTAAACCATAGGTCGAAGTAATCGCCAGAGCTGATCCACTATATTGGTTAGGCCAATTACTAAATTTATAAATCCCAAGGATTCCATCGTTGGATAAGCTTGTTGGATTCAAAGTAGGACTTGAAACTTCAGGTGTGTCACCGCCATTATCAAAAAAATCAATCTTGTTTTCCATGTCTGTCTGATAGGTGTCGAGCATCATGTTAATGACTGTTTTTTCATTAGTGTTGAAACCACTAGAGATTTTAACTGACTTTGGGAAGCTAGATTTCCAAAGTCTTGGAGCATTTTGTTGAGCAGTTGCATTTGAAGAGGAGAGCTCATCGACTTTTTTAGCTGCATTACAGGAGCAGATAAAAATAAGAAAAAATATGATTAAGCCCGATTTCATGGGGTCCCCTCTTAAGATCTTATCGACCCAAAGAGAGGAAAAATAAGAGGAAAAAGAGCTTTATTTAGCTGATTTTGCGTGATCTTTTAAGAATTGATCTAGCCCAATATCCGTTAATGGGTGCTTATAAAGCATTTCGAGGACTTTAAGAGGAAATGTTCCTGTATCGGCCCCAATGAGAGAGGCTTCTTTTAAGTGCTGTGTATGGCGAATTGAAGCCACAAGAATTTTTGTTTTAAAATCGTAATTGGTGAAAACTTGCTTAATTTCTTGAATAAGCTCCATTCCAGTGACACCAATATCATCTAAGCGTCCAACGAAAGGTGAAACATATGTCGCTCCGGCTTTGGCCGCTAAGAGTGCCTGATTTGAAGAGAAGACAAGAGTGACATTCGTTTTAATGCTTTTATGATTAAAATGTTTACAGGCAATGAGTCCTTCTTGAGTCATGGGTAGTTTAATCACAACATTTTTATCAATCTTGGCGAGTTCTTCACCCTCTTTAATCATACCTTCAGCATTTGTAGAGATAACTTCGGCTGAAATTGGGCCCTTAACAATCTGAGCAATTTCTCTGATTAAATCAGATTGATTTTTTCCAGTCTTTGCCACGAGACTTGGGTTAGTGGTTACGCCATCAATCAGGCCAGTCGACCAGGCTTTTTTAATTTCTTCAATGTCTCCAGTGTCTAAAAAAAACTCCATATACCTGCCTTTTTTACTCCAAAGATCTGGAAAGTTAATCTTTGAACTTTTCCTAATATGTCAGATAATAGAATTCATGAAAACTTTTGGCCAGATTGGACTTTATCTTTTTTTTGTTTCTTTTGCTTATGCTCAAGTCGACCTTCCAGTGAGCGGTGTCGTATCTGAGGATAAGAATGATTTGATAGATCCAAAAATTGACTATGAAAAATTTAGCGGCCGGGTCACAGATAAAGATGACCAGACAAGAATTTTTAAGGTGAAGACCGAAAATAATAACGTGAAGTTTTTTCGATCAGGTGATCTTGTGGAGTTTAAACTTAATACACATGAAGGAAGAGATTTTTGCCAGGGCTTTGTCAGGGCCGTTGAAGATTTCTATTTTTCAATTTACGTTGATTCCCTCTCTCCATGCTTCTCATCTCAGGATTATTTTAAGCGCGGAACAGTTTTGCAACTTCAGTCGAAGATTCTTGCGGAGCGAGTTTTTGATGCCAGTAAATACCGGGGGCAGCTCTTTAATAAAAAAGCCGATTTTTTAAAGCAACTTAATCAGATTAATCACTTCGTGTGGACTTTTGAGCAGCAAAAAGTAAAGACAGCAGCCCGCTACGATGAAGAAATTTCAAGACTCCAAAAAGAGAAACGTAAGGCCCTCGACGATCTCGTCTCAGAGAAAATGGAGAAGCTTGTGCTTCAAAATGAATTGATGAAGAAACTCAATGAGTTAGATGAATCCCTGAAGTTTTATCGGATCGAGAGGCAAGAACTTATGACAGATCGCTGGAACTCTGATCATGACTCAGGTCTCCCTTTCGGTGAGCGTCCACAAGAGCCAAATAAGCAGTAATTTCTTTTCACTTTTTTGACTTGGGCGTATATTAGGCCCATCCACAGAGGTGATTTATGGAAGCGATTTATCATAAACAAAAAGAACTTCTCAAACATCCGGTTTATCATCAGTTTAAAAATCTTGAATCTTTAAAGCATTTTATGGAATGGCATGTATTTGCTGTTTGGGATTTTATGAGCCTTTTAAAATCTCTTCAAAGGCAAATCACTTGCGTCTCACTTCCATGGAGACCATCCCCTTATCCATCCGAGATGGTCCGTCTCATTAACCAAATCGTGCTTGGCGAAGAAAGTGACCTTGATCCTCAAGGTAATGCCTGCTCTCATTTTGAGCTTTATCTAAAGGGAATGAAAGAGGTCGGAGCAAAAACTGATCGTATTGAGGAGTTTCTTAAAACTGGAGATATGAAATCACTTCCTGAGGGAGTTAGGCTTTTTATCGAACACAACCTCAAAGTCGCTCAAGAGGGGGACGTGGTTGAGGTTGCAGCCTCATTCTTTTTTGGACGGGAAAAATTGATCCCGGACATGTTTCAAGTAATCGTTGATACTTTGACTCATGAGAAAGTTGAGGCTCCTACTTTTCTTTATTATTTACAGCGCCACATTGAAGTTGATTCGGGTGAGCACGGGCCACTGGCGTTAAGATGTTTAGATTACTTGATTGGTGGGAGTGAAGAAAAAAGATTAAAAGCACAACAGGCTGGCGCAAAAGCTCTTGAGATGAGATTATATCTTTGGGATCAGGTTGATAAAAACTATGTTCCCAAGGAGTCATGAAGAAAGCGCTTCTTTTTTTTCTTATTTTCTTTATCTCATTTCCCTTGAACATGGCCAGGTTCTCCCGCCAGGGTGCCACATGGTCTCACATTCCCTCTAAGAGTTTAGCGGGTCTTCATTACATTTTTAAAGGTTTTGATCACGATGCTCTTGAGGGAGTTTACAAGGTTACGGGACCAGTCGTTCAGATTGTTGGTGGAGATAGTATCAATCTTAAGGTTTTTCACGATGGATTCACCACTGAGGTCGATGAGGAGGAGTTCGAAAAAGAGCAAGAACTTGCAGCGAGTATCTTTGAAGCCACGAGTGGAGATGGAAGAAGTCTTGGAACGGCATTTCTAGTAGGAAAAGATGTCGTAATGACGAACAGGCATGTTCTTTCTCTCAAAGCAAAATCCAAAAAATGGGAGTGTGGTCACTTTCAAGTAAAGCTCAATCAGTCAGAGGAGAAAATGAGCTGCGAGGTCGTCGAGTACTGTAGCCGACGTTTTGATTTCTGCCTCGTAAGGTTAAAAGATTCTGAGACTTTGTCGCGTTTAAAACCTTTGAGACTAAGTCAAAAAATAAGATACGACGCTGATCATACCTTCCTTCATATTGGTAATGCTGGAGGGTTAGGACTACAGGCTTCAAGAGGATTCGGGATAAAATCCTATCAGGGAGAGTTTATTCATTTTGCACCGACCTTAATTGGCTCATCTGGAGCTCCTATCTTTAGTGAAAAATACGAAGTCGTAGGGATTAATTGGGGAAGAACTGGACAGAATTATGCTGATGATTCCTCTTATAGTCGGGGTGTCTTGATGTTGGCCATTTATCAAGAAATCAAACAGGCCAAACCGAAACTCTTAAGGGATGTGAGAAGCTTTAAGCTCTGGCATAAGAAACATCAATCTTCAATTTCAATCGCAATTAAGGAAAGAGTAGTTGAGTAGTTAACTTTTAATGTAAGAAAATAATGGCCTAGAGAAATCAAGTTCTGCTTCTTTAAAATTGTCTGACCCCTTCCAAATTTTTTACAATTTTAGAATTAACAATAACCACGGAATGGTTTTTATTTTTTCAAGGAGGATAAGAATGTATCGCATTCTATTCATAGTTTCTTTGTTCTTAGCTGCTGAAGTTTCTCTTGCCTCTTCAGCTTCAAAATTCAATGAAAGATTCACGATTCAACGAGATGAAGCTGGGAAATTAGTGGCAGTTAAATTGAAAAAAGTCACAACGTCCTTTTCAATTTTCCCTTTTATTGAATCTTTAAGGGAATCTTTAAAATTTGATCAAGCTTCTCTTCAAGGATTAACTGATTCGGATGCTGACGCTCTTGTTAACGAGCTAGCATGGGAGATGGGAGAAGATCCTTATATGGGGCTCACTGGTCAAAGAGATGAGATTGAAGCTCTTCGTTCATCTTTCCTTGCCTCTCGGGACGCAGATATTCAAGATCTCTTCATTCAAATAGATGACAGAAAATTTTGGTTAGAATTTGAAGCTAAGATTAACGAAGCACTTCTTTTGATTGATCCAAGTGTTCTTGCAAACCCAAATGATAGTCGCTTCTTTTTTAAAAAAAATGTGGCGTATAAAGTTATTGACTGGGCCCTAAGTCAGGCTAAGAAGAGATTCTCCTCAGTTCCTGCCTTAAATCTTGCAACGACGATCATCTATAGAGTGCATGAAATGATCCTTGAACAAAGAACTTTTCACCACAATATGCTCCTTCACTATATTGAAACAACAAATGAGAAAGAGCTTGGTCTTACAAAGTCTGAGATAAATCGAATTGCATCATCTATTTTCGAGTATCGAACGTCTCCAATTAATACCCTAGAGTACAAAAAAATAGTCAACCAATGGGAATCTTATGGGATGACAAGATTTTTTATGGATGTTCGTCTTGGTAACGCTAAGATTGAATCTTGGAAGCACTCAGGGATTAAGGGATTTGAGTTTGATGAACTAACGAAGATTAACTTTGCTTTCATGAAAACGAAATCTCAAGGTAAGGATTATATTCACCATCTCTTCGTAACGTCTCACCAATTCTCAAAGAAGCCAGCTTTGGCCTTTGATTATTCGAAGCCAAATAAGGTAAAAATCAACCGTGGTCTTCTGACTCTTGCTCAAGTCGGTTTGGGTCTTGTGACTCTTCCCAATTTCATCAAGAATAGTGCAGAGAACTTTATTCAATCATGTTACAGGGATCAAGTAAGATTAGAAGGTGCTCTTGTGGGGTACTTTGAATCAACAAATGATCTTGTGATGGCGAAAAAAATCATGTCTCAAAGAGCTAATTTCTACATTCAAGATTAAGTTATAAAGAGGAGAGGTTAAGCCTCTCCTCTTCTTATTTTCATTTGATGAACGACAAGAAGTGAAATCTGGATCACGAAAAAAAGTCCTAGAAAGATAGCTCCTCCCTCTGAAAATCCATAAGAATGTAAACCTGAAGCTAAAATGTAGTTAACTCCAAACCACGCCATCATGACAGATAAAAAGGCTCCTGAAACGAGTGGAATAAAGTTTTTCTGAGTGATCCAGTTCGTGTATTTGCCATGAAGAATCGCCATATAGATAAGAAAAACAATCAGAGACCAGGTCTCTTTCGGATCCCAGCCCCAAAATCTTCCCCAAGAATAATCTGCCCAGACTCCTCCAAGAATAATCCCGGTACTCAAGAGGACCACTCCAATTTTAATACAAAGGTAAACCTGTGAGGACTGATCTTTAGCATCGGCATTGGATATTTTGCCTACGAGTTGACGTAAGATGACCCCATTAGCGAGAAGCCAAGAAAGTGCAAGGGCTGCGTAAGATAAGATGATAGTCGTTACATGTGTGGATAACCAAAAATTATCTCTCAAAACAGGGACAAGAGGAGAGATTCCTTCGTCCAACATTCCGTTAGCAAATTTCATCATCATCAGACATAGGAGGTTATAGGCTAGTCCAGAAAGAAGATAAGCTTTTTTACGATAAAAAAAGTAAACTACGCCAGAGATGATGAGAGCACCAAGGCCTGAAAACATGACCGTCTCATACATGTTCGTCACTGGGGCTCGGCCAGAGATCAGAATCCGCAAAATCATTCCGTAAATTTGAAGAAGAACACTGACTGAGGCGGCAATATGACCCGCTATTGGCCGAGAGATGACTGTATAAAGTACAAGACTCAAGAGAGTTAAAAAAATCGCATAAGTGAAAGGTGAGTATTTATAGTAGGTGAGTTCTCGTAAGTAGTTATCACCTTTAAGCTTGAGGTAACTTGATTTTGATTGCTCAAAAAGAGACTGAACTGGGTTTTCTCCCCCCATGGCCTGGACTCTTGATTCGGTCAAAAATGAAGTCAGCGGGAGGAAATCAATCTTTCCTTGGTTTTCAACAGGTACTGTCCAAGCGGATCCCGAGGATATAGCCTCATAGGTCTCAAAGCGCGAGATGACCTTTTTCAATTCTTTTTTATAGGAGTTATTTTCTTTTTGCTCTTTAAGTTTAACTTGTAGGATAGGTATTTTAGCCTCAAGCTCTTTCACATTGATACCTTGACCATCTTCACTTAAACCAAGATCTTTTTTAACATCAATATGCTCAACTTTAATTTGAAGATTTTTATCAAAAGGGAGACCAAATGGTTGAAGTGAAAGACGACAGAAAACTTCAGTTGCCGTCATTTTTTCAAAGGACTTAGATCCAGTCATGTAGCGCAGACTGTCTTCTGCCAAAATAAGCAATGGCTTTTCTCTCCCTTGGGCTTGAGTCGGGTAATCATCGAGTTTTGATTCGCAGAAATTGACCTGCGAAAAAAGATTTAATTGCAGCATGAGAACGATGAAACTAAGCATAGTTTTCTCTCTTTTTTCTTCTTAAACCAAAATGCCAAATCGATCCGATAACAATCAGAAATGAAGCAAAATATTTTAGTGAGCGTCCTGGGTCAAAATTAACCGACAGGACACTCCCAAATTGATTGGGATTCAGTTCAAAGTAGGATGCTTGATAGAATGTAAAGTTATCTTTTTTTAGGGGATGATTCATGTAAACATGATGCTTCTGAGAACCCTGGTCTCCTAGGAAGAGTGTAATAAAACTTTCAAAACTTGCCGGATTATTAGTTCCAGGGTCTTTGTCCATTTTAAATCGATCAAGAGTGATCTCATAAGGGAGCTGGATACTCTTTTTTCCAAGTTCAAACACAATTTTTTCATCATCTTTGAGGTAAGATATTGGCTCTTGCGAATTAACCCAAAAACTTTTTCCATCAATTTCGACTTCCACTGCTTTGAGCTCACCTGAGATCATCTTTCCATCATCTTGGATCGGTTTGACATAGAAAGGTCTCATGACAGGATATTTATCCTCAAAATAGTCCATGAGCTCAATTTTAAAGCCCATCCATGGCAGAGGAATGGGGCCTTTGGTCGAGCTGAATGATGACACGACCCACTCTTTCTGATCCTTAAGAAAATAGCCTACATTCTCTCCAAAAATAAAGAGATGTGGTGATGATTCAAAAAGTTTTTTACTAAAAAGTCGGTAGGGAGAGTTCTCAATGAGTTTCCCATCATGAGCTAAAGGTAGTGGTGAGAGGTCTGGAAGGAAGCGAAGAGACTGACCCTCGAAATTGATTTCGGAGAGCTTTTGGCCATTGAGAGATTTTAAATTCTTTATCTCTTTATCTGCAGGGGCGAGGCAGTTTCCTTTTTCACCGTTCCAGATAATAAAACCCTGAGATGTTTTTTTAGCGAAGCAATCAGTTAAGCTCTTTGGCATGTAGTGGACACTTAAGGGACCAAGTGTTTGAGTGTTCGTAAAATCAGAAAGAGGATGGAGAGTCATCGTGATGGTCTCTCCGAAGTTATCATTAAAAAGCCTATAGCGTCCGGAGGATTGAGAGGCGTCTTTAACTTTAAGTGGAGTCCAGTCAAGTTTTTGATCAGCAAAAGGAAGAAAGCTCTTGAGTTTAATTCCTTCATAGTTCAGGTCTAGATTTTTTTCTCGTGAACTATAGGGAAGATCAACAGTGACTTCCTTACCTTGGGAGGGGAATTGAATTTTAAGATGATTTTCATTTAAAAGAATATCTCGAGAGGGAGTGTTTGGATAAAGAGTCATCGTTCCATCAATGCCTGATTGATAAGTAACAAAAGAACCAATAAAAAGAAGGATGAGTCCCAGGTGAATCACGTAAAAGCCATAGAGGTGTTTTTTCATCGGAAGACGAAGAAGAGTCGCAAAAAGAATGGAGAAAAACATGAGGACTTGAATCGCGATGAACGGATATGATTTATAAACGAGTCGATTGGCGTACTCCGTGCCATGATAAGATTCCATGAAAGTTCCATAAGTCAAGGCCACGACAAAGACGACGATAATGAAGACGGCGAACTTAAGGCTTCCGAGAATTGATTCAATCGTTTTATAATAGGAGATGAGTTGTTTCATGAGTCAAATTGTGTCTCATATTTAACACAAAATGTCGACTATCTCTTCAGGTAAAGATAAAGCTGGATAACACCAAAAAAAAGCGGCTGATGGAGCAGGTAAATTTTCAGTGAGTTTTGGCTGAGAAGCCCGAAAAAACCTATTTTGTATAGCTTGACCCTTTCAAAATATGCTCTCAAAACTGGGGCAAGTGACATGCCTAAGAGTACGCACCATAACCAAGGATAAAAAGGGATGAAGTCCATTGAAGGCCGTTGAAGGATACTTGAAACCCACTTGATGTCGTAATCAAGAAAATACTGTGAAATGAGTATGCTTACCATCAGGAATCGGCCCCAAAAAGGACGTTTTACCAATGGGGCTGCAATGTAAGAACAAACAAAGATACAATGAAGTGTCCCAAAGTAGATCCATTGGGTGGGGAAAAGAAAGTAGGTGACAACGCTTACACCAAGTGCGCTAAAGAAAATTTTTCTCTGCCGTTGATGAAGTTTGTTTAAATCAAGTCCATGCTCATGAGCATAATAGAGTGAGGCTCCAACACAAAACAAAAATGTGAAAGCGATAGCTCGTGGGAAGTAAAACCAGAAACCCGATGAGAAATCAGTGCTTACAAGACCAAAGATTTTGAGGTCATAGTGAAAGTGGAATATGGCCATTGAAATGATGGCAAGTCCGCGAAGGTAGTCTAAATATGAGACTCTCAAACAACTCCTCCATAGATCACAATATAAGAGACATCAGACAAAATACGAATTTTTCCCCACCCTTTATTTGAGAGCCCATGAGAGCTGAGGGGTTGAAATTCAAGCTTCTCACCCTGATATTCGCAATCTCCCTCAATTTTTAGTCCCGTTGGCTCAAGAGTAAAGATAGAGAAGAGTCCTTGGATGTCATGCTCGTGGACCTCTCTTCCATAATAACCCCTAAGTTTACTTTCAGCGTCTCTCAACTCCACTCTGGCACGAGGATTTTGTTTTAAGAACTGAAGGATTTCACCAGTATTACTCAGCTCATGGTCGAATCTCCCACCATGAAAGCCATAAAGAAAAAGTCGATATTCTCGAGGTGACTCAAATAAACTTAAGCCCAGAGCTAGGTCGGACTTGTCTTTTTGTTGTGGTAGTAGAAACTGGTAAGTTGATTGTTTTAACTCTTGAGCAGAGTCTCGGTCACCGATCCAAATATCACTCGTTATAAAGTTTCCCCCTCCGTCGACAGTTAAGCACGGAAAATTTTCAAGCTTTGACGGGAACCTCGGATTGAGTGGACCGATAATGTTCCAAGAATTTTGATTTTTAAACTCACTTGGCATGTTCATCTCCCTAGCATAGTCTTAAACTTAATTTTTGTGGAGGTTTTCTTTGATACTATCTGAGCGTGCTAAAAAACTTCTCAGCTACCAGAAAATGCGACTATTAGAGAGGGATCCGTCGATGAGGCGGTACCGAGTGGCCCATCGAGATATTTACTTTTCACTTGAGCGCGAGGGAGAGGTCGTCAAAAAATTGTCATATTTTGGGGATCTCGAGGATCATGAAATTGTCTTTCTAGAAGCTCTTTCAATTCTTTTAAGTCAAAAACCAGTACACTTTTCTCTTCAGTTGAGCCTGCGGGAGGTAGATTTCTATCTCCGAGATAAGAATTCGCAACCCTCGATGAGTGTTTTCGAGGACAGTCTTTCCTTTAAAAACCTCATGGGTTTTATCGCTAGCTGGCCCAAGCAAGAAAATGACAAAATCTATCATTTCCCTTCTCAGCTTGGTCCCTTTCGAGCTCTCTCTCTTATAGATAAGGTGAAAGAATTTCAGTCGTTTCTCCTCTCAAGAGACGTCGCAGAGATCTATCCCGAAGGAGCGCCAAGACTTCTTGATATAGAGGGAGAAACTATCTATCTTGAGGTCCAAGATTTGAGTTCAGAGGAGAAAAATAAGTTCGAATCATTGCATTTTCTAGCTGTCTCAGCCTTCCAAGATGAGGAGCTCAATTTAATCCCAGAGGAGAAATTATAAAAAAATTAAAAAATTATGTTTGATTTAATGATTTTTTTATCGCTACAATAGTCTGGAGTAATTAAGACAATTATTTATTGAGAGTTTAATGGAAGAAACAATTTCTCTAAAATTTAAGGAAGCTAAAAAAGAAGAGGACCTCGTTAGTCTTTCACGCTTTGATATGCAAGCCTTCACTGATACGAAAGATTTCTCTTGGTCTCTCGATAATATTAAAAAAGAAGTTAAGACTGGGTGGAAGCTTTACTCTGTGCTTAGTGAGGATGAAATTGTCGCTGCTGTCCTCATCAAAAAAGATGGCGATACTCTTTATACTAAAAACACTCCCATTAAGATGGCTTTCCAAGGGAATGGTTTTTCACACCAAATCAAAAATTACTATGAACAAGAAGCTAAAAAGCTTCAAATGAGAAAAGTGATTAACTACTGTCCTGTGGATAATTTTAGAATGATTGCTCTGAACGAGAGTCATGGATACAAAAAAACAGGAAACACTTTAGGTAACTCTCACAATATTATTGAATGGGTAAAAACACTATAGGTAGCCTATTAACAACCAAAGGGACATTAGTCCTATTTTAGACGGAGGATTTTTTTATGGCTAAGAAAACAACAAAGAAAGCTGCTGCTCCTAAGAAAGCTACAGCTAAGAAAGCTGCTGCTCCTAAGAAAGCTACAGCTAAGAAAGCTGCTGCTCCTAAGAAAGCTACAGTTAAGAAAGCTGCTGCTCCTAAGAAAGCTACAGCTCGTAAACCAAATGCTGCTTTCATGAAGCCGCTTATGCCTTCAAAAGAGCTTGCTGAGATCGTTGGTGGAGCACCAATTCCTCGTACAGAAGTTATGAAGAAAGTATGGGCTTACATCAAGAAGCATAACCTTCAAGATGCTAAGAACCGTCGTTCTATCAACGCTGACGACAAACTTAAAGCTGTATTCGGCGGTAAGAAGTCAGTAACTATGTTCGAAATGACTAAACTCGTTTCTAACCACCTTAAGTAATCTTTTAAGATAGACTTAGATAGTTAAATGAGGGCCGATGAAAATCGGCCCTTTTTTATTTAAGTAATTTAGCGTTTTTAATTTCAAGCATGACATGATCACCAAGAACATCAAGGGCGTAGGGTGATTCGATAAGTTTAGAGCAATTAGCAGTCGGATTTCCATCAGGAAACTGTTTTTTACCAAGATAATAATCAAGACACAGACGTCCGTATAAGCTCAAAAGTTCTGGGAAGTTCTCTTTCATTTGTACGAGGATCGTTTTGGACTTTTTTTGATCAACGCTGGTAATGATCTCATCGGGGAAAGAGCTTAGGTTTCGAAAAAGCGATAAAGCATTTTCTCGTCTTTTAGCATCTTTTTTTAAATCGATCATATTGTTCCAGGCATAATTAAAAAGATCGCCCCTTGGAGGATTGTCTAAAAGGTACGCGAGATAAAAAAAGTCTTTTTGAGTCTCAGAGATTTTCATGAGGGATTTTAAAACAAGGTAAGAGATCTCCCGGTCTGATTTACTTTTTGGCTCGAGCAGTCTTTTTGATGATTCCATCAGGATGATTTTTTGACATTGAGGGTGAAAGTTTTGATCGAAGTAGAGAAGATAGTCTTTTTTAAGGAGAAGAAGATCTAGTGTGATCTTTTCCCAGATCGATTCCAGAACATTAGGTCTCTGGCAAAGGAATTCACTCGCCGAATTTGTTGTGAATTTTGATATTATTCCCCACTGCTCTTTGGGGGTGAGTTTATTTTTATCAATAAGATCAAAAATAAGTCCTGCCATTTCCGGAGACTGTTTCGTTTGTATCCAGAATTGGTAAGCCTCAGAATGGCAGCGTGAGCTTTTTTTTGATGAGCAATCAGAGAAATATTTTTTTAAAATATCAATGAGACGGGCGTGGAAAAGATCATCATCTCTAATAATAGATATTTTTTGAAGCTTTTGAAGTTTTGATAGGTCAGATGGGTTAATTTTTTCAAGGCTTAGGAGACGGGCAGAGGTAAGGTCGGATCCTTTTTTTACAAGACTTTGCCAAGTTTCTCCTCTTTGCGATGGTCTGATATCGTAGATATGATCAAAAAACTCCTCATCATTCTCCTGGCGAATTAAAGACTCTAGGTCCTTTAGAGTGTAGTTTTCCCGGGCCGAAATTGGACTCATTAAAAGCATGAAAAAGACAACAGAAATAATCTTCATCATATCATGATATGAGAGTGAAAAATGATCGTCAAATCTGTGTTTAAAATTCTTTAAAGGTTGATGAAATATGGTTAGAATAAGGCAATTCATTTGAGGGAGATTACTGTGATGAAACTGATTATTCCTGAAGTCGTTGGTGAAGCCTTAAAAAATAGCTGGTTTATTTCATATTACACTGAGGATCGGCACCATTTGTTCCCTGTTGATGATGAACTTCATGAAGACGTCCAAAAACTGATTAGTTTTACAGAAGCTTTTTCACTTTCTTCACCATTTCGTCGTGAAGTAACAATCCTCGATTATCCTTTATTGGTCGCCATCTTTCCTGCAGAGAGAAAAATTCTTGTTGGAAAAAGATATCTCGGTTCTGAGCTCGTTCTATTGAATGCGGTTGAACTTTGGAGTGCACACCTTAAAGAAGAAGAGCTTCGGTTGATTCTAAATCTTAAAGATCACATTGATCTCATATCTCAAATGAATCAGAAAGAGTTTCCCTCCGAAATCGATTGGGTGACATTTAATGAGGGATTGCCACGCTTTCTGAATGGTGACCAGTGGGAAGACGTTAACCAGCATTCAAAACTTATTCTTAATCAAATCGTTAAAAATGTAAGTGCGTATCGTTCTAGCCTATTTGAGAAATTCTCAGACTATGGGTTAAACCTCACAGCACAGTTTGATCTTATTCGCATCCATCTTTTAAAATTTCTCGCTCTTTTGCCGTCTCTTGATCACGATAAAAAGGGGCATGAAGTTAAAAGAAATCTTGTGGAGTCACTAAAAAGACTCCTTCTTGATGCTTCTAAGGGTTCAGAGAAAAAGAAGTTGTTGCCGACATCTCTTTTGGTGATATTTAAAATTGCTTATCCAGTTGCAAAAGTAATCCCTGCGAAACCACTTGCGTATATCGTTAGGTTTTTAGTTAAGAAGATGGCAAAAAGATTTATCGCAGGCGAGAGCATTATGACATCTCACCAAACGATAAGTGAGTTAAGAAGAACTTCTAGGCAGTGTACGTTAGACCAGTTAGGTGAGCTTGTCGTTAGCGCAAAAGAAGCAGATGAGTATTTTGAAAAAGTTTTACAACTCATTCATGGATTAAAAGAGCATATTCCAAGAGGAGAAAAAAATGGGGCAGGAATTTTAAATGCCCATGTTTCGATTAAAGTCTCTGCTCTTAGTCATGATTTCAAATCGCATGCATTTGAAGAGACGTACCAAAAAGTTTATCCTCGTTTAAAACGAATCCTACAAGAGGCACAAAGAGAAGAAGTCTTTATTAACATCGACGCTGAACACTATCATTATCGAGACCTTGTTTTACAAATTTACTCTCGAGTCCTTCTAGAGACTCCCGAGTTATCCCAGTATTCTCAAACAGGGATAGTTCTCCAAGCTTATCTAAGAGACGCTTCATCACATCTCGATCAAATTATTCAACTTGCCAAGAAGAGAAAAGTTCGAATGCCCATAAGACTTGTTAAGGGAGCCTATTGGGATGCGGAGACAGTTGAAGCCGATGCTCATGAGTTTACTCCACCACAATTTTTGAATAAAGAAGAGTCAGATATTCATTTTCGACAACTTTGCTATAAGACCCTAAAAAATTATCAAGATGTTCAGTTGACGATTGGTTCACATAATTTACAAGACCATGCATTCGTTGAAAGCTTACGTACCCTTCGGTTTCCACAAGCACCCGTGATCGAACATCAATGCCTCCACATGACCTACGAAGCTCTCTCTCATGGTCTGGCTAAAATGAATTGGCCGGTACGAAATTACATGCCTATCGGTAACTTGATTGTCGGAATGGCTTATCTCGTTCGTCGTATTATGGAAAATTCATCACAAGTCGGAGTTCTCTCGATCATGAGATCTCACCAAAAGGCTTCAGGCTTGATTTCTCCCGTTGATGTCCACGTGGCCAAAAGAAAAAATGGTGACTTGAAGTTTGATAAGTTTATAACTCTTAATCATAGTAAGTTTGCTCCTGTACGTCCCTTAAGGCTTTTCATTCATGAAGAGTGGTCTCGATTGAGTCAAGAATTTTTAAAGTTCAAGAAAGGACTCGAAGAGCATCAAGATCAATGGTTAAATACTGAGGCTGTGATTCTCTCAAGCTCGGATCCTTCCTTGAAGGTTGGAGAGGTCTTTAAGAATAAAGCAGAAGATGTCAGTGTTGCCTTCGAGAACGCTTCAAATGCACTTAAGCAGTCTGACTGGTGGAGGCGAGAGCTCTTCTCTCAGCGAATTTCCGTTTTAATTAAGACTGCAGACCTGATGTTGAAGCGAAGAAATGAGCTCTCCTCGTTAATGATTTTAGAGGCAGGTAAAACTTTTTCAGAAGCTCTCGCTGATGTGGATGAGGCGATTGATTTCTTAAATTACTATGCCAGACTCGAACTCAATCTTCAGTCTGAAAGGGAAGATCTTACTTCGAGGGGAATTATTGGGGTGATCGCTCCATGGAATTTTCCTCTCGCTATTCCTTGTGGTATGGCAGCAGCTCCACTCGTCGCTGGAAATGCCGTTATTCTTAAACCTGCTGAACAGACTCCATTGATTGCACGTGAACTTGTAAAACTTTTTTATGAGGCAGGTCTTCCATCTGATCTGTTGCAGTTTGTACATGGCGATGGTGAAGTCGTTGGTGCTGGAATTGTGAACCATCCTGATTGCGCTGGAGTCGTGTTTACGGGATCCAAGCCTGTTGGACAGTTAATTTATTCACAATTAGCTTCAAAACTGCATCAACATCCTTTCTTTGATCTGACATATTCGAAAAAAGTCATCACTGAAATGGGCGGGAAGAATGCCGTTATTGTGACTAATAACTGCGAACTAGATGAGACTGTTTCAGGGATTTTATACTCGGCATTTGGTCACGCTGGTCAGAAATGCTCAGCGACTTCAAGAGTGATTGTTCATAAAGACGTAAAAGATGCACTCATCTCTCGTTTAGTTGGGGCGATGAATGATCTTAAAGTTGGTGAAGCTTATCAAACTTCAACTTCGATCAATCCTCTCATCACAAAAGAAGATCAGGAGCGAGTTAAATTAGCAGTTAAAGAGGCGAGTGATGAAGCGATTAAATGTGGCGGTCATATTTGGGTCGATCGTTCATTTGAAAAACTCCCTGGCTACTGCGTTGGGCCAGCGTTAATTGAACTTCCTTATCATCAAGCCTTTAAGGCAGATTCTTGGGCACAAAGAGAGATTTTTGGTCCCGTCGTTCACATTATCGAATACTCAACACTCACAGAGGCTGTTGAGCTTTTCAATGCCACAGAATATGCTCTCACTGGCGGTATTTTCGCTCAGTCGCAGGATGATATTGATTTCCTTTTAAAATATCTTCAAGCAGGTAACCTTTATGTCAACCGACCAAACACTGGTGCGAGAGTTGCGATTGAGCCTTTTGGAGGCTTTAAGCTTTCAGGTACTGGACCTAAGGCCGGAGGAAAAAATTACGTTCACCAATTTCATGTCTCGTCGATCATCGATCGCTCGGTTGTGAGACTTTCACACATAAACTCTGAGCCTTCTGGTTACCAATTACTAAGACCGCTTCCCTTTAACGGCTCCATGGATTCAAAAATCAAGCTCATGGAAAACTTGGCAATGAAAATTCACTCTCAGTATGAGATTCATAATGGAGGAACATCAGAGCTAGAGAAGAGAAAACTGATAGATTTCATCGCATGGGTTAAAACCTCACTCAAGGATACTATCCAGAAAAAAGATTTCCATCATGTCATCCCTGGGCAACTCAGTTACTGCGATCATCAAATGCTCAAAGAATCCTCTCTCATGATCATGGCGGATGATGAATTAAGTATCCACTCATTGCTCTTTTTCCTTGGGGCCCTTGTGTCTGGGACAGGTGTTTCGATTTCATGCTTAACCTCAGGCTCATATCAAAAATGGAAACTCATCGTAGATCTTGCTCACAAAATGGGTTACTCGAAATCATCGATTGATATTTCAACTCAGTCATTGAGTGAACTTCAAACATTATTGGATCAGGAGAACTATCAGGTGGTTTTCCGTGAGGCTCCCCTCGAACTTAAAAAGGAGTATGAAAATATTCTCCTACCACATGCTTCGTTAACAAAACACATGCGATACCTCCTTTCGCCTCTTGATTTTTCAGGGGAGATTAATTTTAAATCTTACGTGATTCCTTTTTGGTACGAGAGAGCTTTTGCCATCAATACAATGAGGCATGGGGCACCCTTGGAGACTCAGGAATGAAGCTTCTCTTTTTAGGCGCTGGGAAAATGTGCGAATCAATGCTCAAAGGTTGGGAATCTGATCTTGCTTCTCATGAAACCTGGGTTTTTTCACCATCTGGTGAATCGGCAAGGAAGCTTTGCCAAAGATTTAATCTCAAACAAGTTGAAGATCTCTCGTTACTCAATCATCGATTTGATGTGATTTTTTTATGTTGTAAACCTCAACAGCTCCGAGAGGTTCCTAGGCTTCTGACTGATGAATTAAGAGAGGCATTATTTGTTTCAATCCTTGCGGCCGTTCCGCTAGAGTTTCAAAAAAAGATCTTAGGAGTGAAAAAAATATTTCGCCTCATGCCTTCTTTGCCTGTTGAGCATAATAAGGGCATCAGCTTGGTCTACCCAGCTATTGGATTTCCCCCTCAGGTTTTGTCCTTGATTTCTCGTTTGGGTTTTACCCACCTCTGTCAGTCAGAGGAGGAGTTTACAAAATTGACTCTGCTCACAGCTTCTGGTCCCGGTGTGATTGCTCATTTCACTCAGCAGTATCTAGCGAGTTTTGATATTAAAGATGAATCTTTAGGAGATGCTTTGGCCAAAAACCTTCTCTGGGGTGTTGGGGAGTGGGTTCAAAAATCTCCATTATCTTTGCAGGAATTAGTTTCAAATGTGTGCTCTAAAGGTGGAGTTACAGAGGTTCTCAATCAAACCTTCGATGAAGTGATCCCTCAGACCTCAAAGAAAGCATTAAAAATGGCACTACAGAGAGGAGAGGTCATTAGTCATTCTCTTCAAAAATAAAATCCTCTTTTTCAGTATTTATTTTTTGATATAAGGGCGATTGGCAGAAAGACTCTTTAGTGAAGTTCAAGCACTTATTTTTTCTTACTACACCTCTTTCGAGTATTTTCTTTTCGTCTTTTTCTAGCACCGATTGGTTCTCTCTAAGAAAATCAAAAATAATTTCACAGGTACATGATTTTTCACAGGACTTCACCAACTCTAATCTTTGATTTTTATTTTCCAGTCTTTCGATAAGTCTATCCTCAGCTAATTCTGTCCTCTCGTTAAGAGTTCTAAGCAGGAGTTGGATTTCTTTTTCGTCTTTTAAACATGCGTGGTACTCAATCTCTTTGTCGTAAACTCGATTTAAATAATCATTCGCCACAAGAATTTCTTCAACTGAAAAATCTAATTGTGTCGGCTCTTTTTTAGCCTCTTTCTGTGTCTGAGAACAAGAGGTTATGATCGTCGTTAAAAGTAAAAAAAAGATCGTTGGTCTCATTATTTTTTCCTGGAGAAATGCATGTGTTCTATGAGTTGCATGGAGGCTGGACTTCTGTCAATTTTTTTGATGATACCAACTTGAGTGTTAAAGCTGATCTTTTTTTCTAAAATCAATTTTTGAAAAAAGCTCGAGGCTTTGAATTCATTTGAAAGATTTTGGTCCAAACGAAGCATTTGACTGACCTTGAGGGTCTTGGTGATGTTTTTTTGATTTTCCTCAATCAACTTTGAAGCAAACTTCGCCTTAGCGTCTTCTTTCGAATGAGCCGCCATCTCTTGATAAAGAGAAGAGAGTTGATAAATTTTTGCCTTAAGCCTCTTTTCCTTAACTGTTTCATGTCCTTGGACTTGAGCCCATGAATGGAAATTATAAGTAAGAAGCATCATGAGAATAATGTTCATTAGCTTACTTATCGGGTCGGGAATGAAATTACTTGAGTTTTTTGTTTAAGTTAAAAGAACTTTATTTAGTCCCATCTTATGCTAGGATATAATTGAGGTATATTATGGAAGACATAAGATCAGTCCTTTCTTTATTTCACTCAAAAAAAAGCCATGAATCAAAAAGAACCCCAGAGTCGCTAAGCTCTACAAGTGAACTCGCTACCTATTCAGAAATACCAGACCTTTTTTTTGATGTTATTTTAAGAGACTACAAGCTTAATAGACATGAAATCACTCTCTTTCTTTTCTTATATCGTCAAATTTGGTGCCGTCCTTCTCCCTACAAAGAGCATGGAATAGGCCCGTTGAATTCATACTCTGATATTGCCTTAAAAATGGGCTTATCAACGGATGAAGTCGTGACAACAGTTAAAAATCTTGAGAAGTATGGCTTGCTCGAATCTGTAAGAGTAGGGCAGTACTTTATTAGAAAATTTATAACTCAAGAATATGATGAAATTTACGGACAAACCTACGCTTTCTAGTCATCGCCTTCAACAACTTAAAGCTCTTGCTCTAAATCTCAAAGCCGAATCCTTTTATGATATTGGTTGTGATCATGGAGAGGTTGCTATGGCGATGATCAGTATATATAACCATGTTTATTTTGTTGATCCTGCCCAGGCCGTCATTGAAAAATTAGAAACGACTCTTAAAGATTCGGATATTCCAAAGCCTCTTTATACGATATATAAAATAGAAGGAGAAAATTTAAAATTAACAGAAAAAAATAAAACCATACTTATTGCTGGTATGGGTGGAAAAAAGATCATAAGCATTTTGGAAAATCTTCTCCCACAACTGATGCCTTCTGATTTTGTCATTATTTCTCCTCATACAGATCTATTGGCAGTAAGAGAGTTTTTATCGTCAACTGATATTGGATGTCTCAATGAGCTTCTCATAGAGGATCGATCTCATTTTTATCAAGTTTTTATTCTCACTAAGTCTTCATCTCAAAAAGTTCACCTCTACGAAGACTATTCTGAGTCGAGAGTTTGGGAGAGATATCTTAAGCACCAGAAAAAGATCTACCAAAAACACCAAGATGAGAGATCGATTCATTATCTCAGGTATTTAGAAAGTTTTAGATTGAATTAAATGGATTGATCTTGTTCTATGTTATAATTGATGTATGTCAGACATAAAGACATTTTACTATATTGGAGATGATGAAGCTTACTTCAAGAACTTAAGCACAGAGTTTAAGCGGCTAGGTCGTGTGAGCGTTGTTTTTAAAAAATACTTTGAAACTGATGAAAAAAAAATTCAGTCTCTTTTTTTAAAAGTTTTTGTCGATTCCCCAGATTGTGTTTTGATCGATTTTTCTACCCATACTCAAGATTACCTACATCTTTCGAGGATTCTCTCAAGAACCCCATTCAAGTCCAAAGTTTTAATCGTAGGTCTTGTCGATTATCTTTCACCTCCTGAGGTGTTACGAGAGGGGATTGCGACAGGAGTCAGTCTCAATCACATCAAGAGTGCTGAGTATTTTGATCTTGTCTATGATGTCTTGAAAATCATTAGTCCTGAATCTTCACCCGAACATGGATTTGCAACCTGTGAGCTAAAAGAGCCTTCAGAAGCTTTTTCATTAGCAAGGATTGGCTATGTATCGCCACAGGGTCTTCACTTAGAAAGTGATTTAAGTTTTGAAGTCGGTGAAAAAATTCACGTTGATAATTTTCTTTCAAAAAGTAAGACAATCTATTCTGCTCAGATGACCGTTACTCAGGTAAAAGAAGAAAATCTTTTTTACCATTGGCCTAAGGCCATTGATCTTGATTTTAACTTCGCCGATGATCTCAACATCGACGGTATCGATCAAAATCTCGCTATGGAAAGAAAGCGTGAAAGAACAGACACTATTCTTCTTGCTAAGAAACAAATTGGGAAATGGATCAAAGAGCACGCTTATGATTCACAAGAAAAACGTATAAAAATTCTTATCATCGATAAGCAGTTTGCTATCTATCGAGATCAACTTCGAACAGACAAACATCCTTTTATCCTTCGAAATCTACCTTTTCTTACTGATATAACGAAAAATTTGATTAAAGTTCACCCTCAAATCATTGCAGTTAACCTCGATGCCAAAGACGATGTGACATCAATCAATAATCTTATCGAGTTCGTGAATACAATTAGTTTTATTAAATCGAAAGAATCTATTATCGAGAAGCCTTACATCCTTATCTTTAACTGCGAAGAAACTTCTGCAGAGTTACAAGTGAAGATGCAGTATGCGAATCTTCTAACTTTTCCAGATGAACTAAAAGTTGATGTCTTAATTAAACTCGCAACTGTAGCTAGTCAAAAACTAAAACTTAAAGATTCAAATAAAGAGCATGTTTTCTTGAGTAAGAAAAATCCGAATGCTCTTGCTGAAATTAGAGTACCCATCCAAATTGAGAAAATTTCAGAGCTTGATATCGTCTTTAGCGCTCACAAGAATCTCCCACTGAATATTAACTTACATCTTCACCAGCCAGTGGATTGTTATGTCTACCTCCTCGAAGTAAAAGAAGTAAACAAGGCTCTTGAATATTACGGCGTTATTCATTGTGTTGATGAAATTCACAAGAAAGAGCTTCGAAGATACGTCAACTCTGTTTTTTTTAGAGATCACGATGCTGAGAAGGCTGCAGAGCTAGAAGAATATCAGAAACTCAATCAACAAAAGCTCGATGAAAGGGCAGAACAAGAAAGACTGGCGCGAGAAGCTCAAGAAGCTGCACAAGACCCTCAAGCCCAAGAAAATCCTGTTGATCAAACTGAACCAAAAGAGTAAAAAGTACTCATGGGTAAATTAATAAAGTTTTTTCTTTTCTATCTTGGTTATCTTTTCCTTAGATCACTCTTTCGAAGAATTAAAAATCTCGAAACAGAACTTACATCTCTCAAACGTACACCTCGTGAGCCTAAAGATGCATCTGTTGAGGCTGAGTTCACTAAAATTTCTTAATTCGCCTAAGAAGGCTCTTCCAGTCCACTTTTGACGATCCATAAAGAGCGAGAATAACCTCATCAAAAAGAACTAAAAGCTCAGGTTTGGAGCGAAGGATCTCTCTGGTTTCAGCGATTGTGAGATGATCGATAGAAAAACCAAAATGATGTATTTTTTTATTCAACTCAATCCATACAACACTATAAGGCGAGGCTCTTTCTTTCTTATGAGAAAAGAAGAACTGATAAAAATAGTAGACCAACATTATAACGACAAGCCCTATAATAATAATTGGGAAGGTCATTTTCTTATTGAGCTTAAGTCTTTCAAAAAAGTTGAGCTGAAATTGATAATCAAAACTATCAAGCCAAAAATAAAAATCATAGTTCCACTGGGAGATCCAATCACTAACAAGTAAATAATACTTTGAAAAATAGCTTGAAAGTAAATTGCCTCTAGTGCTCTGAAGGCTCAAGGAATAAAGCTCTCCTCCTAGCTCGATTCTCGATGGAGCAATCCAAAGAGTTGGGTCAACTCTCATCCAACGATCCTGATCATAGTATTCAACCCAAACGTGAGCATCATTTTGAGTAACCTCATAAAACTCTCCGAATTGATTGTACCGACCTCCCATATACCCTGAGACAAGTCGTGCTGGATAACCATGCGCTCTTAAGATAAGCCCTAAAGCAGAAGCATAATGAGAACAAAATCCAATTTTTTTCTCATTAAGAAAAAGACTTAAGCTTTGAATTCTTCCTGGATTATAAGAATAAGAAAACTGATTCTTCTGAAAATATTGCTGAACATTTTGGAGGAGTGTTTTGAGCTCGCGCTCAGGAAACAACTTTAAAATCAGTTGCGTCTCTTTTTCACTTAAAAAATTTCTTCTCTCAATCGAGCGAACCTCTGAATCAGTAAAATCTGCAGATGAAACTTCGTAGCGAGCGATAAAGCGAGATTTCAACTGCCTTGCCGTCTGGGCGGTAGACAAAGGGATTTGAAATCGCTGTGTGGTAAGGGTCTGAATTGTGTCTAAACCAATAAAATAATCATGAAATTCATAGAGAAAAATTTCCTGACGAACTGTCGAAAGAGAATGTGGCTCTTTTGGACTTTCAACCCTATGCCTATCAACCCAGTTCCACCCATCATTAAAATCTAAAATATTTCCCCTCCAATAAAGCGCATTAGGGCTAATTTTCCCAGAGATTTTAGCATCGAACATTTTCCTAGAACTTTGCTGAAGACTTTCGAGCTCTGAAATTCTAACGTCAGTCGTGTAGCCCACGACAGCTCCCTCTTGTGCCTTGACGGGATTAAAACTACTCAGTTCACTCATCCGTGGAGCAAGAAGAAAAATTAAAGCTGAAACGGGGATGACAAAAAAGACAAATTTCAAACTAAACTCTCGGTTCATGATAGAATGATTGATTCTATAAAAAACACTGATCAAATACCCTAGACTTAAGATCGTGTAAGAAGCATAGGGGAGAGTCTTTTCAAAAAGTGATCCAGCTCCAATCAGAAGAAGCAAACCATAAAAAATCATAAACTGGTCTCGTCGCTCCTCTTCTTCTAAAACTTTGATCGATAAAACACTCACTAAAAAATTTAATCCAATTTCAGGATCAAAAACTTTACCGTAGATAAGGTAGTAGCTTATAAAAATAATGATCGATAAAAGTGATCGCCAATAACTTTTAATCTGAATATTAAATGTTACAGCGATGAGGGTGATCCCCACGAGAATATAGGTTGGTGCCTTTAAGTAATCACTCAAAAGAATGCAGAAACCTAGAATGATCAGATAAAGTCCTCGAAACTTTCTTAACATACTGAAAGCTCCTCGAGGCATCTCTCAAAGAGGACGGAGTCTTGTTGTTTAAACTCGAATATTTTTCCATTCACACGAACGAGAAAAGGATGATTTGCTTGATAAAAAGACCAAATGTCAGCTGTAAGACTTGAAACGAGCTGCTCCTTAGCCACATCTGAACGTGATGAAAGATCAAACGCTAAGATTCTTTCATCCTCCAGAAAAGATTTTCCAACAACAAGCTCTTCGCTCTTGGCAAATACGCTCCACTTGATTCTCTGAAGGGGTTCTCCTCCCCAGTGTTCAAGTGTATCAAAAGAATCTCCAAACTTTGAGCGAGATGAAATCATGGTCTCCGATTCAATTTGTTGATCTAGTGCGAGCTCCGACCACTCAAGTCGCACGCTTCTCTCTCGAGAGGGATAGACATAAAAAGAAAGATGAAGAGGGTAGTAGATCCATGTTTGAAAAAGGCCAAAGTACACAGAGGAAATTTTAATGTGAGTCGTTCCATAAGATCCTCGTCTAGAGATCTCAAAGAAACCATCTCTCGAGACTAAAATTTCTCTGTCATCAAAAAAAAGAGAGATATTTTTTTCACTCAGTACTGCTGACAACTCTAAAGATAAAAATCCTTTCTCATCCTGAAAAAAAGAATTGACCTGAGCACTTATCATTTTATTTTTTTTTAGTTGAAAATGGGACTCAACTAACCACATCAGAAGAAGAGAAAAAATCACTAAATTGAATAAAAGAAGAAGGTTACTCGAGTAAAAAAGACTCAACATAAAAAGAACTGAAATGAGTCCTAGAAAATATCCTCCCATTCTCGTTGGGAGAATGTAGACCTGTGATCTCTTTCTCATCTGGCGCTTAATGAAATTCATCATGCGAGTTTGATAATCGGTAATTCCTTAATCAGACTCTTTGCGAGTAAAATTTCTCGCTCACTATCATATTTCAAATGCTGATACATCCGATGGGCTGCCACATAAGGGAAGATAATTTGGAGATCATCCGGTAAAACATAGTTTCTTCCCATAAGGAAAGCCCAGGCTTTTGTAGCCTCTATGAGATCGAATCCGGCCCTTGAGCTTAAACCAGAAATCTCTTTTGATGATCTGGTGACGGCTAAAACTCGCATGAGATAGTCCAAGAAAGCCTCAGACTGAGTTACTTCCTTAACAGCCGTTCTCCACAGGGATAAGTCTTGAACAGAAAATATTTTTTGCAAAGATTTGATTTTTTCTAAGCGTGAGCCTGTCTGAAAAAGATTTTTCTCATCCGTGAGAGAAAGGCGCCCCATAGAGAATTTAAAAAGAAACCGATCAAGCTGAGATTCTGGTAAGCTATGTGTTCCAAATTGTTGCCTCGGATTCTGAGTAGCAAATAAACTAAACTGATCAGGTAAAAGGTGAGTCTCTCCATCAATTGTCACCTGTTTTTCTTCCATAACTTCTAGTAAAGAACTTTGAGATTTTGGTGAAGCCCTGTTAAGTTCATCGGCTAAAATAAGCTCCCCAAAAATAGGCCCTTTTTTGAAACTAAATGTTCCAGATTCTTTATTAAAAATATTAGTGCCGAGAACGTCACTTGGTAAAAGATCATTTGTGAATTGGATTCTTCTAAATTCTAAGCCTGAGATCTGGGCGAAAAATTTTACTAAGGTTGTTTTTCCCATACCAGGAACATCTTCAATGAGGATGTGCTTATTTAAAATCAGGGCAACCAAGGTGAGCTTCACTTGGAGCTCATTTCCTGGGATAAATTCTTCAGATTGATCGAGGATTTGTTGGATTTTATTCATGAGAAAATCTTAACATGCCTAAGAATATTGTCATTTTTTTATTTTTCAGTCTCATAAGCAAGGTTGATGATGAATAACTTATTGATATCTGTTTCTGAAAAATAAATTTAAAAAAGATTAAGGAATAGATCTTAAGATAGCTGAAACCTTAACGAATAACGGCGGAGGCATCGTTTGAATATTAAGAACTCAGAATCTTTCCAGTTGGCCCTAGAAGCTCAGTATAGAGATCTTATTCACGAAGCTATCCTAGAGTGCGAAGTTGAACACAAAACAAGACTTGATATAGGGAGATTGAATTCTAAATTGAAGCTTATTACGAAAGCCGCCCAATATGACGGCTTAAGCGAAAAAATGATTGATACCTTGATTGATGAATGTCAGGGTCAAATTGGCTTAAAAGCCGCCTAAAACCTATCAAAAACCTAAAATGCGCTCTGCACGATAAGAAACATTATCGTGCAGATTAGCTCAGGGCCATTCTCATCACACATCTAAGTGGCTCGGCAGCACCCCACAAAAGCTGATCCCCCAAGGTAAAAGCATTAATGAAATCATTCCCAAGGGTCATCTTACGAACTCTCCCGATTGGAACATGCATTTTTCCAGAAACTGCTTGTGGCGTGAGCTCTTGAAGTGAATCTTTTTTATTATTTGGGATAAGTTTAACCCAAGGATTCGCTGATGAAATAAGCTCCTCGACCGTTTTAAGTTCGACGGATTTATTAAGTTTTATGGTGAGTGCCTGTGAATGACATCTTAAAGCGCCAACACGAACACAAGTTCCATCGATCGGAATCGTTTTTGTTGTTCCGAGAATCTTATTCGCTTCAACCTGAGCTTTCCATTCTTCCTTACTTTGTCCTGATGGCATTTCCACATCAATCCATGGCAGAACATTCAAAGCCAGAGCATAGCCAAAATTTTCTTTCGGCATTTGCTGGGAATGTAAAAGATCAGTCATTTTCTTTTCCATATCAAGAGCTGAATCGGCTGGGTTTTTTGCATATAAATCTCCAACTGCTTTCATTTGTCCCAAGAGCTCAAGCATATTTTTTGCTCCGGCCCCAGAAGCCGCTTGATAAGTCATGGAAGAAACAAATTCCACGAGATTTTCTTTAAAAAGACCATGAAGTGCAATGAGAAGCAATGAAACGGTACAGTTCCCACCGATATAATTTTTCATGCCTTTATTCAAATTTTGCTCAATAAGATGCCTGTTGACTGGATCTAGCACGATCATCGAATGATCTTTCATTCTTAAGCTACTAGCAGCATCAATCCAAATCCCTTTAAAGCCTTTGCTCTCAAGTTGTGGATGGATTTCAGTTGTATAATCACCACCTTGGCATGAGACGAGAATGTCCATGCTCATCAGTTGATCTAGATTTTTTGCATCCAAAAGCTCGTTATGGCCGTTAAGAACAACGGGAGCTGATTTACCAAGCTCAGAGGTCGTAAAAAAGTAAGATTTCATATGAGAGAAGTCATTTTCCTGCTTCATTCTCTCCATAAGAACTGAACCAACCATGCCTCGCCATCCAATAAAACCAACTTTTTTCATATCCTCTCCTGATCTCAAAAATTCTCACAATTCCCAAGATTGCTTGTTCTTTTTTTAAAAGTAAACTTGGAATTTTAATTTCTTTTGTTTATGATGATGTTGAGTTTACCTAAAGAGGTGCGGTTTTTAGGCGAAAAAAGAAGTGAATCTCATTAATTCAAAACTTCTTTTTTTAGGGAAAAACTGCCGAAGCAAACAAAGATGATGAATTTTGTTTGTTGGTCATAAGGGCTGAATCCCTTAGATTGTCGCCAGAAAGGCGGAGTGCTTTAGGTGAAGTGAGCCTCAAAAACTCTCTTCTCCTTCCCCTCTTATTTCAACTCATATTTCTCATTTTTTAAGGAGACATTTATGTCGGTGAGTCAGCGTATTGTATCTAAGTTTGGTGGGACTTCCATGGGGAATCTAGCGGCCATGAAACGAAGTGCTGAAATTTCTATAGAAAGAGGATCAGCGATGGTGGTTGTTTCCGCGACCTCTGGGACAACAGATAAACTGATTCAAATCGCAAAGACAGCAAGTCTGGGTGAGACTCAATCTTGTTTGAGCCTTGTTCAAGAAGTTAAAACGAAGCACACAGATCTTTTCAATGAAACGCAGAAGCGGTCTCAAACCTTTGACCAACTTCACCAACTCTTTACTGAGCTTGATCTTTTGGTTCAAAATATTTCACTCTTAAAAGAGCTCACGCCCAAAGCCTTTGATCACATTCAAAGTCTTGGAGAGCGGATGTCGTCGTTGATCTTCAGAGATGTTTTCGAAAGTCTATGCCCAACAAAAAAAATCGAGCTGATTGATGCTCGTCATTTTATCAAAACCGATTCTAATTTCGGAAAGGCAACTCCCCATTTAACTTTCATCCATCAACAGTGTGAGAAAAATTTATCTTTTGATGGAAAGACGGTTTATATTACCCAGGGATTTATCGGTTCAGATCTTGATGGAAATACGACTGTCTTAGGTCGCGGCGGAAGTGATTACTCGGCTGCTCTTTTTGCTGAAGGTGTACGAGCAGATATTCTTGAAATTTGGACTGATGTTCCTGGAGTGGCAACAACTGACCCAAGGATTACCAAGAAAGCAAAAATTATTCATGAACTCTCCTATGCTGAAGCTGCTGAGATGGCCCAATATGGAGCGAAGATATTACATCCTGCGACGATTGCTCCGGCCGTGAGACAAAAAATTCCTGTGTTTGTGGGATCGACTTTTGATAAAGATCTCCCTGGAACATGGATCAGAGAAAGTGTCGATTTTAGACCTCATTTTAGGGCCATCACAAAACGAAATTCTCAAGCCTTACTCACGATCACGACACCAAATATGTTCAATGCTTACGGTTTCATGAGCGAAATTTTCAACGTCTTTGAGCAACACCGAATTTCCGTTGATTGCGTGACAACTTCAGAGATCAGCGTCGCTATCACTGTTGATCAAACGACAATTGAGAACAAGTCATTTATCGAAGCCCTTAAAAAAGTGGGCTCGATTGAAATTGAATCAGGCTACAGTCTTGTTTCCTTAATCGGTAATGAACTTAACCGAACACCTAATCTTGCGACCCAGATTTTTGAAAATATTCAGTCGACAAATATCCGGATGATGAGCTTAGGGGCGAGTTCCTATAATTTCAACTTCCTCGTGCATGAACAGGATGCAAATCCGTGTATTGAAAAACTCCATTCAGCCCTCATCGAGGCGCAGTAAATGAAAATAGCTTTACTCGGGAAAGGAAAAACTGGATCAAAAGTTATTGATGTTTCTCCTTACCCGCTTACAATCTTCGATAGCCAAAAGAGTCCAACTCATCATGAGCTCGTGAACTGTGATGTCATCCTCTCGTTCCTCCCAGGAGAGGCTTTTAAACAGCACATTCCACTGCTTTTAGAAACGAAGAAGCCAGTCGTTACAGGTTCTACAGGATTTGAGTGGCCTGAAAACTTTCATGAGGAGCTTAAGCAAAAAGGTCTCTCATGGGTTTGGGCCACTAATTTCTCCCTTGGTGTTTTTATTTTAAAAAAGATGATTAAGGATCTTTCTGAACTCAGTGAGCTTTATTCATCTAGCGAGTTTCATCTGCATGAAATTCACCATACAAAAAAACTCGACTCTCCTAGTGGCACCGCCTTGAGTATGAAAGAATGGCTGAATAGAAGTGTTCACATCACGGCGGAGAGAACTGGGGATGTGATTGGTTACCATGAACTTACGCTCTCAACCGGAGCTGAAAAAATTAAACTCTCCCATGAAGCACTCGATAGAAAACTTTTCGCCGAAGGTGCGATTAAAGCCTGCGAGCTCATCATGAAATACCAACCTATCGGATTAACTTCCTTTCAAGATCTTTTAGAAAAATCACTTTTAAAAAAGGCATAAAAAATGAACTTAAATCAATTCCCCCTTTGGACAGCTGTTGTGACTCCCCTAACGAATGAGGGCAAGGTTGACTTCACAACTCTTAGTCACCTCATCACTGAACAAACAAATGCACAAAATGGTCTACTTATCTTGGGAAGCACAGGCGAGGGATTAAATCTTACTTTAGAACAAAAAAAATCTATTTTAGAGCATGTGCTTTCTCTTAAACCATCTTCTCCCATCATGGTTGGTGTTGGTGGTCACCAGTTAGAAGAAACGCTTGAGTGGTTAAGCTACCTTGAGACTCTTCCTCTTCATGCCTATCTGATGGTCACTCCCCTTTACGCAAAACCTGGAGCTCACGGACAATATGAGTGGTTTAAAACACTTATGGATAAAGTCACAAAACCAGTGATGCTTTATAATGTCCCAGGCCGAACGGCAGTGGCGTTATCTTTAACGGCTGTCGAGAAACTATCAAGTCATCCAAATTTCTGGGCAATCAAAGAAGCTTCTGGTTCAGTAGAAAAATTTAAAGAATATGTTAAAGCTGCTCAGGGCAAAGGTGTGTTCTGTGGTGATGATGCTCTGATGCCAGATTTTGCTCTTCACGGATCTTGTGGGCTTGTTTCAGTCGCTTCAAACACATGGCCCAAAGAAACTCATCATTATGTTAAAGAGTGTCTGGCTAAAACATTTGATCATAAGGAGCTTTGGACAGAGGCTTCTAATAGTCTCTTTATTGCCTCTAACCCCGTTCCTGTAAAAGCACTCATGCATCTTAAAAAACAAATTCAAACGCCAAAGATGGTCGCTCCTTTGTCACATCTCGATCTTCAAGACACGAGTCTTCTGGTGAAAATGGATCAACAAATTCAATCTTGGTTTAAAGGAAAATAGTATGAACTGGAAAGATACATTAGAGAAATTAGAAAAAGGTGAAATAAGATCTGCCATTAAAGAAAATGGTAAATGGGTTGCTCAAAAGGAAGTCAAAGAAGCTATCCTCGCTGCTTTTAAAGCAGGAGAGTTAACATCATTTGAAGGTGGCTTTGTTGATAAACATACGATCCCACCAAGATCATTTAAGCCAGAAGATAGGATAAGAATGGTTCCTGGTGGAAGCTCAGTAAGAGTTGGATCCTATGTCGCTCCAGGTGTGATTATTATGCCTCCATCTTATATCAATATCGGAGCTTATGTGGATTCTGGAACCATGGTTGATAGTCACGTTCTTGTTGGGTCCTGTGCTCAGATTGGAAAAAACGTACACCTCTCAGCCGCCGTTCAGATTGGTGGCGTTCTTGAGCCGATTGGGCAAACTCCAGTTGTCATTGAGGATAATGCTTTTATTGGAGCGGGATCAATTATCGTGGAAGGGATTCAAGTTTCAGAAGGAGCTGTTATCGCTCCAGGAGTTACTCTTTCACGTGGAATTCCAGTCTATGACTGTGTTCACCAGAGACTTCTTGATCCGATGGAGCCCATTCCACCTTATGCAGTTGTTGTGTCTGGCACACGTCCCGTTTCAAATTCACTCTCGTGGGCAAAGGATCTTAATCTTCAGTTAAAATGTGCTTTGATTATTAAATATAAAGATGAGAAGACCTCTGCTTCATTAACTCTTGAGAGTCTTTTAAGATAAAAAAAGGGCCCCTGCACAGGGCCCAATTAGGCTTATATTAAGGCCGCAAATCCTTCTGAGGTCTTAAATTAATCATCCTTGATCACTTAAATGTTCGGCTTAAGATAATCATAAGTTTTCTTAAGCCGATATCAAAATAAAAGAATTCTAACTTTTACTAACCTTAAGCTCTAAGATCTTTTCTTAGGATTTTACCCACGTTCGATTTTGGTAAATCCTTTCTAAATTCAATGTATTTTGGGACTTTATACGATGTAAGATTCTCTCGACAAAACTTCATAAGCTCTTCGCTGGTGAGAGATTCATCTTTTTTGACCACAAAAATCTTCACAACTTCCCCAGATTTCTCATCGGCCACACCAATGGCAGCAGCTTCAAGAACCTTCGGATGCTGACAAACAACGTCCTCAAGCTCATTCGGATAAACATTAAAACCTGAAACTAAGATCATATCTTTTTTTCTATCTACGATTTTAACGTAACCAGCTTCTGTCATCATCCCAAGGTCACCCGTTTTAAAGAATCCATCTGTCGTCATGACCTTTTTCGTTTCATCATCTCGTTGCCAATAACCAGACATGACCTGAGGGCCTTTAATACAAATTTCTCCAATTTCTCCGATCGGAAGTGACTCTCCATTATCGTTTTTAATCTCTACTGTTGTTGAAGGAATCGGAACACCGATATATCCATTATAATTTTTAAGAGTCATCGGATTAATACAGGCTGCAGGAGAAGTCTCCGTAAGACCATAAGCTTCAATTAATGGTTTTCCTGTTACAATTTTCCATTTCTCTGCGACAGCTTTCTGTACGGCCATACCACCACCGAGAGCAACTTTAAGCTGAGAAAAATCAAGAGTTGCAAAATCTTTATTGTTCAGTAGTCCATTATAGAGCGTATTTACCCCTGTAAAGGCCGTAAATTTCCATTTTTTTAACTCTTTAATGAAGCCAGGAATATCTCTCGGGTTCGTGATCAAAACGTTTAAAGCCCCAACGTTGTTAAACACAAAGCAGTTCGCTGTGAGTGAAAAAATATGGTAGAGCGGAAGAGGAGTAATGATGATCTCTTCGCCATCGGTGATAAGATTCTTAATCCAAGACTTCGCTTGAAGCATATTCGCCACGATATTTTTGTGAGTCAGGATCGCACCTTTCGCTACTCCCGTCGTTCCACCGGTGTACTGAAGGAAAGCTATATCATCTAATTTAATTGTTGGTTTCACAAAAGTTTTTGCCTCGCCCTGATTCACACAATCAAGGAAGCTCATCGAGCCATTAATTTGATAAGGCGGAACCATTTTCTTCACGTGCTTTAAAACAAAATTAACAAGATAGTTCTTAGGAAACTTAAGCATATCTCCAACTTCCGTGATTATCACATGCTTGACTTGAGTATGATTAAGAACTTTTTCTAGAACACTCGCCGAGTTTGCAAAAATCACAATCGCCTGAGCTCCTGAATCTTTTAACTGATGTTCGAGCTCTCTCGCTGTGTAGAGAGGGTTCACATTCACTGCAATCATCCCGGCCCTTAAAATACCAAAGAGCGCCACCGGATATTGAAGAATATTCGGCATCATGATGGCCACCCGGTCACCCTGTTTAAGTTTGAGTTGGTTTTGGAGATAGCTCGCAAATTTAGCACTTAGTTCATCTATTTCAGCATAGGAGAGAGTTGTTCCCATGTTATGAAACGAAGGCTTATGCTTAAATTTTTTAAATCCAATATCAAGCATGTCAGGAATCGAGGAAAACTCAGAGAGGTTAATTTCGTGGGGAACTCCATCTTCATACTCTTTGTACCAAAGCTTTGTCATTGAACTCTCCTAACTAAAATATATAGATAATGTGATTATAACTTATTTTCTTTTTAACACCAATCGAACCGCAGCAGGCAGAATATCAGTCGGTAAATCGAGAAAGGTTTTATGTGGAACAAAACCAAATTGACCATAATAATAAAAATATGCGATCTGGAGAGTTGTTGATTGGATTTCTTTCTCTAGATCAAGACTGTCAAGTATTCGACGAACAGGAATCCACTGATCCCATCTCTGCCACAAGAGATACTGCTCATCAAACATAAATCCTTCTGGGATAAACATTTTTTTTCGATGAACCATTGTTTCTGCAATAAAAATTCCATCTTCAGCTAGAGATTCATTGATGAGTGAATAATAACTTAGTCTGTCTGGATCAAAACACAAGCAATGAAGCAAATGAGAATCGATAATAAGATCAAATTTATCGGAAAATTTGATGTCTGGATGACTAACATCTCCAACAACGAGATTTACCTCCTGGCCCTGAGATTCATAAAGTCTTTTTGCCTGCTCAAGTGCTGAAGTTGAAAAATCAACTAAGGTTACCTTGGCACCAAGCTTCGCAAGATGAAGAGAAACTCCTCCCCTACCAGCGCCCATTTCCAGGATTTTACACTCTGACCAGTCACGAGAGGGGAGGAACTTCTCTTTCATTTCCTGTGCATACTGGAAAAGCCCTTTCGTCGAAAACTGTGTTTCATGAAGAAGTTCTTCATCAGACTTTAGCCGTTGATTAATATAAATCTCTTCATAATAGTTCTGTAAACTCATATAAAAAGTGTAGAATAATTTTATGGCCAAGGAAAAACATTTTTATCTCTTAAGGGGACTTATTCGGGAGGCAAGGCATTGGGGAGGATTTTCTCAAAAGCTAGAGCTCGCCTTTCCAGGTTGCAAGATTACTTACATTGAAATTCCTGGTACTGGGAAATATCACCAGTCCCCTTCTCCACTGACTATTTCACAAATGGTGGAGCAATCTAGGTTGGATTTAACAATTGATCCAAAGGAGGAGAATATTCTGGTTGCGATTTCTCTTGGTGGTATGGTGGCGACTCGATGGGCAGAACTCTATCCCGATGATTTTAATTTTGCTTTTTTGATTAATACAAGCTTTGGAAACTTTTCACCATTTTATCGACGAATGAACCCTAGAAGTTTTTTAAAGCTGGTAAGCAATCCGTCTGAAAAAATGATCCTGGATCTAGTCAAAAATAATCATACTGATTTGGAGTCTATTTATAAAGATTGGAAGGAGATCAAAAGAACAAGTCCCGTAAGTCTCAAAAATACACTTAAACAGCTCATCGCTGCTGCTACCTTTAAAGCACCTGATCTATCACCTTTTAAAAAAGTTTATTTAATCAATTCTGCCGAGGATCGACTGGTCGACCCATTCTGCTCAGAAGATATAGCTCATCGCTGGGGTTGTTCACTCTCCACTCATCCTAAGGCTGGTCACGACCTACCTTCAGACGACGGAGAGTGGCTCGTGAATCAAATCAGCGCTGCTCTTTAACAACAGACCTTAAAGCTTCAAGACTTGCCCCAGTTTTTCTCAATGGTTTAAAGAACAATTTACCTTTTTCTTTGTAGGCCAAGAATTCAAGTGGTTCATGCTTTCCGTTTCGGACGATAATTTTAGTCGGCTGATTATCTTTTAATTTATTCTCGATTTCTTTTCTATACTTTGAAAAAGCATCAAGTTTATTGAGCTCAAATCCATCGTAATCAGCACCACTAACAATGATATCAATATTTCCGGACTTCACTTGCTCAGATAAAAGAGTATTATTTTGAGTTTCATTGAGAGAACCAAGGGTGATAGAACCATCAGAACTCATTTGAACTGACCCCGACTTTCTCTCATTCGCTTGTAGAAGAGCAGCATTAAGTTTTGTCTGAGAGTCAAATGATGACCTTACTGCCGCTGGGGACCTGTAAGCTTGGTTGGAAGCAGGCTCAGTTGAAAAGTTTGCTCTGGCACTCGATGAATTACTCGAGATCACTGGCTGATTTGAGGCTGAAGCCTCAACACTCGCCTGTTGGCTAAAGTTTGGTTCATCGGTGTTAAAATTCAGAGGAGCTGAATCTAATTTTTTCGATGGATTCTTTAGTTGTTTTTCATTCCGACTTACGAGGTTTTCTAAAGTTGACTCGTATTTCTGAGAAAGAAGTTCTTTTTCAGCAAGAAGTGTCTCAAGCTGCTTCAAGCGGTCTTCGAGTTTTTTCTTCTCTTTCACTTCGTCTTCTTGATCTTTGGTCTCTGTGACCGTTTTAATTTCTTCTTTGATTTTCTCAACCTCTTGATCGACAACTTTTTTCTCGTTGAGAGTTTGATTATAGAATGTAAAGTTAGAGGACATATTACCCATGTCTGCCACTTTCGTTGATTGAAAGTCTTCTAGCGAGTTCTCTGATTTAAACTCCTCTTGAGTCTCTGAACTTGCCTTAAGTGCTTCTTCCTTCATCAATGGAGTTAACGTTTCATCTTTTTTATCAGAAGTAGCAAAGCCATAATCTAAGTCATGACTCATTCTTCCTAAATCTGCAGACCGGAAACTAGACATGTTTTTCTTAGAAGATTCAATGAGAGCGACTTTCTGAGCTTGAGTGAGTCCCGTAGGTTCTGGGAGTTTAAGAATAAACTTTTGAAAGAGCTCCTCATCAGAAGTTGAACTCACAGACGGAAGCTTATACTCATTAAGATAACTTCTCAGAAGTTTTTGATCATCTAAACAAACGACTGGGTCAATTTTTTGGTTTGTCTGACAACTATTCTTATACTCATAAAAACTCATGAGTTGAAATGATCCATCAACCTCTTTCATCCCCTGAGGATAGCAAACTTTTCGAGTAAGTTCTTTAAACTCTAAATCGGTGTCTGGGTTATTGATATCTTTATTCACAAGTCCAAGTTCAAAAGAGAGAGACTTTTTTAATTTTTTTGGTTTATCGAGATCTTTTAAAGAATTGCAGTATGCGACAAACGCAGCCTTACAGTATTGAATATCAAAATCTCTACCCAAACTAAAATCACAGCGATCAAAATTCATCTGAAAGAAATCCTGCTGATAGGATTTAAAATCACTGTAGTTTTGAAAAGTACCTTTTTCTGTGGCGGCACTCAAAAGTCGCCCGAATCGGTCTTGGTTAAATTGGTCATTCACCTCAATGTGTCTCCAAGCCCGTCTCTGCCTCTTGTCATCATCCACCTCATCTGACGATGAGAAGTAGCTCAAAAGTTTCTTATTGAGAGTTTCTGAATCACCCTTCTTAAAATTTTCCGCCATATGGCCTAAAACATCTTGTCGGACTTTGTTAAATTTCTCCATGTTTTTTGGATTTTTTGTTTTGTGATCCATAAAAAACGACCTAACGATCGGATTCTTATTGAGATAATTAAGCTTGGCCTTAATAACTTTTTCTTCATCACTGTTATCTTTAGAATCATCTAGTTTTTTTAGAAGTGAGTTATAATCCCAATCATCATTTTTAGGTTTTTGAGACAGGTACTCCGTTAAAACAGGATCAATTTTTGACTTCTTAAACTTTAAATAATCAAAATAATTAATACACGAACTTGGTTCTGGTTTGGCGAGAAGTTTATCCAATCTTTCTTCTGGAGTTGCTTTTTCTGTGTTAGAGACTATTTCATGAAGAGATTTTTTCTCATCTTCTTTGAGACCTAAAATTTTCTCTGCTTTATTGAATTGATCCTTCGTCACTTTGTTATATTTAACATCACGTTGAAAAAGAGAGATAATATTTTTATTAGCACTGAAGGGAGCATAGCTATCAAAAATTAAAGCATCCACACTGAGCTCATTATCTAAATGCTTAAGATAAGCCTTGAACTGCCTATAGTGTTTTGCCCTCATTTCATCGGCTAAATTCTGTTCTGCAAATTTCTTATTTATTTGAGTCATGAAAGTTGTATCACTGTTGATACAATCACAGGTTTTCTTAACTTCTATAAGCTGCTCTTCTTGTGAGGCACGCGGATTAACGTTTCGCTTAGTAATACATTGGTTACTTTCGCATTCATCTTCAGCAAAAAGAGGGAGAGAGCTAAGTAAAACAAAAATGAGGTAAATTTTCATACTTTCCTTTTAATCTCTTATCCTTATCGCCAATCCTTATGGTTTACTTGAGTATTCTAATTGAACCGGGTAAAATCTAAAAAATATTGAAGATTTAGTCGCTTTGTTGTCTATTTTCGCCAACAAATTGAGGCACAATGAAAACTCCCCCACACCATCAACTCCTGGCCACTCAAGACGGAAGTCTCACTCTTTATAATGAAAAATTTCAAGAAGGATGCCACTCAACTCACGGGGCAAAATCTGAAACCATCTTTCACTATATTGAGGGATGTAAAATCATCGATAGGCTGAATGCTTACGACTCTCCTTTTTCAATCCTTGAAGTTGGATTCGGCCTTGGAGTTGGGTTTGAAACGACCTTAGAAAAAATACCACAAGACTCTTTTATCCGGTTTATATCCCTAGAATTCGATCTAGAGCTTCTTCAGTGGTATCAAGATAAATCTTCTCTCCCCCTGGTCTGGACAAAAACTTTGGGTGTCAATGCTCTCGTCGCGAAAACAGATCGATTCGAACTTATTATACTCGCAGGAGATGCTCGAGAGACAATTAAAGTCATTTCTCCTGGCTCCATTCACGCCATTTACCAGGATGCATTTTCTCCCAAAAAAAATCCTCTTCTTTGGACAGTTGAATGGTTCAATGATCTCAGAAAAATTTCTCATCCAGATGTCTATCTTTCGACTTATTCATCCAGCCTCTCCATTCAAAAGAGCCTGATCGAGGCTGGTTTTAAATTAAATAAAGGTGAAGCTTTTGGTAAAAAAAGATCAAGCACTCGTGCTAGACTTGTGGGAGAAACTGATTCTGATATCATTGTTAGACTCCAAAGATCACCCACTCCTTCACTCAGAGATAAGGATTTTTTATGATAACAACAAAATTAACTCATTTAGTACCGATTGACTTTCCTGTTATTCAAGCTGGGATGATCTGGGTATCAGGTGGTAAACTCGCAGCTGCGAGCGCTAACGCTGGAATCATGGGTGTGATTGGTGCTGGATCAATGAGTCCTGAAGTCTTAAGAGGGCAAATTAAAAAAGCCAGATATCTTACTCCTCATCATGGAAGACTTGCAGTCAACTTACCTCTGCTTTATTCACGGATTGATGAACAGATTGACGTCGCTCTCGAAGAAGGAATCAGGATTTTCATCACCTCAGCAGGATCTCCAAAAAAATTCACATCTCACCTCAAATCTCATGGTGCTCTCGTGATGCATGTCGTTTCAAATCCTGAACTTGCTCTTAAGTGTGAAGAAAATGGTGTTGATGTCGTGATCGCAGAAGGCTTTGAAGCCGGTGGTCATAATGGCAGAGATGAACTGACCACACTAACTCTTATTCCTCAGGTCCTGAATGCCGTCAAGATCCCTGTGATCGCTGCCGGTGGGATTGCAACCGGCCAGGGAGTCGCAGCGATGCTTGCTTTGGGGTGCGCTGGAGTTCAAATAGGTTCGCGGTTCATTGTCGCAGACGAATCGAGTGCTCATGAAAATTTCAAGAACCTGATCCTCGAATCAAAATATGATTCGACAAAACTTATGATGAAAAAACATGTACCAGTAAGGCTTTTAAAAAACGATTTTTTTCGTCAAGTGGAACAAATCGAAAATCAACAACACTCGGATCAAGATCTCATCAGTTTACTTGGTAAGGGCAGGGCCAAAGCTGGGATGCACGACGGAGATCTTGTTAATGGAGAGTTAGAGATTGGGCAAATCTGTGCGCTGATTAAAAAGCGATCTTCAACTCATGACATCGTCCATGAACTAAAAAAAGATTTTTTTAGCTCAATCGCTCAGCTTCATTCTTTGGTAAAATAATTTTAAAGGTCGTATTAGGTGCATCGACAAGAATGAGATCACCACCATGATCTTTAAGGATCGCTCTCGAGATAGAAAGCCCTAAACCAGTCCCATGATTTATTTCTTTTGTGGTAAAAAAAGGCTCCATGATTCGCTCTTTAATGGAATCCTCAATCCCTTTACCTGAATCGATAATGTAAAAGGCGAGATAATCATCTTCATCTTTCATCTCAATTCTTACCCAGGGTAATTCGTGATCTTTCACCGCATCTGCAGCGTTGTTAAGAAGATTAACGAGGACCTGACAAAACTGAACTTCCCTCACACACACAGCACGATTCTCAGGGATGTCCTTAATCAAAGTGATGCCGAGATTTCTAAACCTTTGATGACAAAGATCAAGAGATTGACTAACGAGCTTATCAACGAGCAGTGATTCTTTTTTATCATTTTCGCCATTTCTCGATAAAGCTTTTAAACTTCTCACCGTCTTTGAGATCCGATCTGTTGTATCGATAATTTTTTCTGAGAGGAGTTGAAGGTTTTGCACATCGAGTGGATCTTGGTGAACCATTTTTTTAATAAGCTGTGCGGAACCTTGGATGATCGTTAGTGGGTTGTTCACCTCATGAGCAATCCCTGCGGCCATTTCTCCAAGAGAAGCTAACTTCGCTGAGTACTGAGCTTTTACTTCTTGCTCTCTAATCTTTCTTTGCGCCAGAACAAGTTCAGTCGTGATGATCGAGACAATAATCACACCTCCGTCAGAGGTCTTGTGTAAATTTAAAAGCGCCCATATCTCTTCACCAGAGAAAACTGTCGTGGCTTCTGTCACCATGGAGGTCTGATCGGAATCAAAAAATTCGAGGGTGAGTCTTTCCCATTGTGAATAGGGATCAATACTACCAAGTTTTCGACCAATGATGTCTGGGTAGAGAGAAAGAGTCGTCTGGTTAGCCATATACACTCGGCGATTTTTATCCATGAGTCCCACATAACCAGGAACGGAGTTAATAATTTTTTCTAGACTCTCCTTCTCCTTTTTAGACAGGTAGCTTGCTTCAATTAGTGATGACATTTTTTTCTGGTTCAGTCGATAATTCTGGAGACAAAAAACAGAGAAAACAACGTTCATGATGACGTGATGACCGATATTCCAACCAGAGAGATAAATTAAGCTTATCGTTGTAAAAACAGAAAGAGTAATAGAGAAAAAGTAAAATGAAACAGGATCACCTATGAGGGATGTGGTCGCACCGGCAACAAACGCAGCGGTAATGAGAAGGCTATAGGCAACTTCAGGTGAATGAATACCAAAGTGAGTCCCAATATCAAAGAAGTGAATTCCCCAACCGATAGCTATGAGAAAAAACGAAATATTATTTAAAACTCGTACACTTTTTACTCTATTTGACCACTCAACAAAATAAATCTCTCCAATGAGAGCTCTTAATATCAAACCAACAACAACAATCAGAGGAGGAAAAAACCAATGAAAGTCTCTACTAATCCACTTAAAATTAGCAAAAACGGATAAACCCAAAGCTACAACATGCGGGAGGTATCCCGCTCTGTTACGACTTCTGTGAATCTCAATAAGCTCTTGATGAACCTGGCGTCTTAATTGTTCCAATTAAGCACTTCTTTCAAGTGCTGAGATTCGATCTTCAAGACTAGGGTGAGTCGAGAGGAAATTCATAAATCCTTTTTTAGAGGAAATTTTCATCGCCTTATAGGCGTCTTGGTTATCATCAAGAAACTCCATTTTCTGCTGAAGTCGTCTAAGGGCTGCGATCATTTTTTCACGACTCGCGTACTTAGCCCCACCCTTATCTGCTCGGAATTCTCTGATGCGTGAAAAATAAGCAATCACAAACATACCAAGGAATGAGAATACGATCTCACAAACCATAACTGATAAATGATAAGCTAAACCACTCGTTGCTGGTCTCTCATCATTATCTCTGTTACCTGATAAAACTTGAGAAAGAGCAAAGGCAACAACTCTCGCAAAGAACATAACAAAAGCGTTTACCACACCTTGAATAAGTGCCATCGTTACCATATCGCCATTGGCAATGTGGGCAACCTCATGAGCGAGAACTCCTTCAACTTCATCACTATTCATCTGTCGAAGAAGGCCTGTCGAAACAGCAACAAGAGAGTTATTTTTTGATGGTCCAGTAGCAAAGGCGTTAACCTCAGGTGATTCATAGACACCAACTTCAGGCATTTTTTCGATCCCAGCGGCTCTTGCCATCTGATGAACTTTTCTGACTAAATCACCATAAGCTCCACGATCGTCTACTATTTCGACTCCCATAGCTTTTTTGGCCATAAATTTCGAAAGCATGAGTGAGATACCAGATCCAACAAATCCCCATACCAAACAAAAAATCATTAAACTTGAATAGTTTAAGCCTGAGGCTGTGAGATATGAGTTAACTCCTAGAACAGAAAGAATAATTGAAACCGAAACCATCACCAAGATATTGGTTAAGACAAAGAGAAAAATGCGCTTAAACATGCAAAACTCCGTTTATTAATAATCCTTAAATCTAAGGTAATCCTTTTTTCTCACTCGTCAAGGTTAGGGAGCAGGTAAAAAAATCTGGTTTATTTCATGCTACTTGCCTAAAAGAGAGAAAATCTGGTAGGTTCCTAACCTATAGAATTTAAAGGAATTTTATGAACTTACTGTGGTTATTACTCTCAAGTTTAATCGGCTTTTCAGGCACGATGAGCATAAGTGAAAAGCAAATCTGGGAAGAAACTCAATACCGCGAGGCTCAGAGAAGTGTCTCAAAGCTTAAAACACAGCATCTCATTTTTGGGTTACCCCTTATCGAACCGAAGATTTTCATCGACGCCGTTGAAGATATGGTCCTTGAGGATCCCTCAGACAAGCAAGCCAACCTTGCGCTAAAACTCCTTGTTGCCGTTAATTTGAATTTCGAAGAAAGATTGAGAATTGAAATTTTAAAAATTAAAACAAAACAAATAAGAAAATTCTCAAACTCCTTTTCATTAGAAGTTATTACACACCTAAAACAACCGGTCGTTGAACCTAAAGTTATTTACCTCATTGCCGCCAATCAAAAACTTCTCAAATCCACAGGTCATCGGTTAATCGTTTTAATCGCTAAAAAACACATGGAATTTTACGATGTCATCGAAGATGAAGCCGATAAAGAAATCATTTCCGACGCCGCTGTCTACGATCTCTTTCAATCTAAGCCTGATTTAAAAAAGTACATGGGTGGAGAATACGAAGCTGGCTTTATGCTTTATGTTTTTTGTCGAACAAATCGAATTTATCCATGTCTGATGCTCTTAAGAGATAAGACAGGAGCACCTGTAAGAAACGACGATGGTTCACTCTGGGCTCATTCGGGACTTGCCTCATCAGCTCGAGGACTTCCGAGTTATGTAAGAAACGGAAACACTCCAACAGGTGTTTTTACCATTGACTCCGTCATGCCCACGGCTGATCAGCAACTGATGTTTGGTAAGTTTAGAAGATTAATTGTTAATTTTATCCCAACTTCTGAAGACGAACTTCTTCTAAAAACTCTTCTTCCTGACTCTGCTGAAGATGAGCCCTTTTGGAAAGAAGCTGTTGTCGCACGTGATATTGGTCGAAATAATTTGAGAATCCATGGAACAGGCCGAATTAATAAAGACCCCATCGCACCTTATTATCCTTTTACGAGAACTGCTGGATGCGTTTCACAGCGAGAAAATACCTACGATGGAGTGACCTACAAAGACCAACGAATTTTACTAGATCAATTGATGAAAACCATGGGCTATACTCCTCAGTTCAGTAACGAGCCGAAGATCAAGGGGATCATGTATATTATCGATATCGATGATAAGAATGAAAAAGTCACACTCCAAGATCTCGTTCTTAGAGGAATTAACTAGTATGAATCTTATTTCTTCTGTTGATCATTATGAATTACTAGACTCTGGACTTGGAAGAAAACTTGAAATGATCTCTGGTCATCGAGTCGTCCGTCCATCTCCCCAAGCCATTTGGAAACCTCGATTAAAAGAAACAGAGTGGCTTAAGTTTGATTCTCAGTGCCTTAGGACTAAAGACGGTGGTGGGAAATGGGAGCACAAACGAGAGCCCGATGAGAGCTATAAATTCAAATATAAAATTGATGAACAAACACTCATTTTTAAACTGAAGCTCACTTCATTCGGCCACTGTGGGATTTTTTTTGAACAAATTCCTGTTTGGGAGTGGCTCTACCAAGAAACAAAAAATCTTAAGCAAAAGTTAGGAAGATCTCCGAAGGTCATTAATCTGTTTGGCTACACCGGTGCCGCCTCAATCGTCATGGCCGCTGCTGGTGCTGAAGTTTTTCACGTCGATAGCTCGAAAGGAGTCCTTGATTGGGGGCGAGAATCTCAGGCGGCTAGTAAAATCTCAAAAGACTCAATCAAATGGATCCAAGAAGATGCTCAGGCATTTTTACGTCATAGTTTTAAGAAAAACTTTTCTTATGATGGTATCCTCGCTGATCCTCCGAGCTGGGGGCATGGTGCGAAGAAAGAACTTTGGGAATTTGAAAAGCATATTCATATCTTAAGTGAGCTCATGATTTCTGTTTTGAACAGACACAACTCTTTTCTTTTCTTATCCTCCCATACACATGGTGTTCAACCTGAAGCTTTAAAAAATCTTCTAAGTGATCCTCGATTTAAATCAATTGATTGTGGGGACATTGTTGTTAAACACCAACAGGATTCTCGTCTTTTACCGGCAGGAATCTACGCGGCTGCAAAATCTTACTAAAGTGATTGTCGATACCACTCAGCAACGATTGTTGTCGTCGCTGTTGTAACGTTCAAACTTTCTACTTTGCCCGTACCTGGAATTTGTAATGATTTTTTCATTTTCTGCTGAAGAGATTTAGAAAGCCCCTCTCCCTCAGATCCCATGAAGAGAAGAGTCTTTTCAGGAAAAGTGAAACTATAGATGGACTCTCCATGATGACTCGAAGTTGCGCAGGTAACATAATTGTATTTTTGTGCTAATTTAAAAACCTCTGACCAGTTTTCGACTTGAAGAGCATCTATCGACTCTGCTCCTCCCTCCGCCGTCCTCTGAGCAGATGCTGACTGAGCGACCGGGACTTTTGCCAGATAAATAAGAGCATCGACTCCAAAATGAGCGCAAGATCTCATCATCGCTCCCAAGTTATGAGGGTTTTCAACCTCTTCCAGAGCGAGGATCATTTTCCTCCCAGGAGCTGAAAAAACCTCTTCAATTGAGCGCATTTTTTTATTTTTAGCAATCACACAAAGACCCTCATGATGAGTAGCTTTCGTAATAGCTTCAAGTTCACTTTCTGTGACGATATGATACGCAAGCTTTTGCTCAACAAAATACCTGATAAGCTCTTTCTGCTCAAAAACAAGACTCTCTAGCAAATAGAGGCGGATAAGGTCTTGGGGTCTTGCTTTAAAAAGGCTTTCAACGGCCCGTCGTCCGTAGATTTTTGACTCTTGGTTTTTTTTCATGGAATTCATGGAAGTCTTTTAACACCGATGCGTTTTAGTGTATAGATCCACTATGAAAGTCTTTACCGGGTATTTGGCCATCTATGAATTTGAATCAGAGCTTGAAAAAGAGCTTACCCTCAAGGGGCTTAACCCGATTCTTAAAAAAGACCGATTTTATTTGATCGAGGGTGATCACCCCAGTTTGATCTGGGCACAGGCGACGTTTTTTAGACTCAAAGAAATCAACATCACCTCAATCAATGATGGTATTAAACAATTAAAAAATCTGGGAAGAAACTGGGCCTTGTACACAGTTGGTCATCATCGTCGAGCTCAGCTTATTCAAGATGGATTACCGAAATTAAATGCTAAGCCGTTCAGCTTTCTAGGAACACTTCCTCAAAGTCCCATGGGATTCTGGACGATGCTTGATCAGAATTTAATTCTAGCGACTCAAGAAACAAGCTCACTCTTTCCGCTAGGTGAAATTCAGTTTCAAGAAGATAAGATCATGCCTCCCTCGCGTGCCTACCTAAAGCTTTGGGAGTTTTTCACGCTTTATGCACCAGAGGCAAAAGGCAAAGTGGCGATAGATGTCGGATCATGTCCTGGAGGATGGACCTGGGTTTTAAGAAATCTCCCATTTGAAAAAATCATTTCCGTTGATAAAGCACCGATTGAAAAAAGAATTTATGACCTTGGTCAAATTGATTTTAAACAGGAAAGTGCCTTTGGTTTAAATCCTCAGGATCTTCCAGAGATTGATTGGTTCTGCTCAGACATTATCTGTTACCCAGAGAGACTTTATCATCTCGTTCAAAAATTCAGAGAATCAAAAAAAGTTAAAAATTTTGTTTGTACGATTAAATACCAATCGGAAACGGACTGGGAAACGACCAAAAAATTTCTTGAAATCCCTCATTCTAAAATTATTCATCTTTACCACAATAAGCACGAAGTCACTTGGTTCCTAAAGGGAGATCAATGAATTTTTATCAAGCCTCTAAAGTTCAAAAAGTAAGACTCACAAGAGATCTCACTAAGCATATTAAACGAGGAAACCCTTGGCTTTTTTCAGATGTTTTACCTAAAGACTTCCGTGCCAATCAAGGAGCTTTGACTCAAGTTTTAAATCAAAAAAATGAAATCCTTGGCATGGGCTACTACGCTCAACAAATTAACCTCTCGATCAGGCTTATCACTATCGGAGAAAAGAGACTTACTCCAGATCTCATTAAAGAAAGAATCCTCAATGCCTTTGAGCTTAGGGCTGGCTTTATTAGTAAAGATCACCAGGCGCTAAGACTCATTAATGGTGAGGGAGATGAGCTTCCTGGGATCATTGCTGATTACTATGATGGTCTTATCGTTTTGAAGCTTGACGGTGAAGCCTCCGAATCATTCTGGATTAAAGAAGATCTTGCTTCATTTTTTATGGAGCAAGATCTCATTCCCGTTAAGGCTGTGTACTTTAAACGCAAGAATAGAGATGAAGAAAAGGGCTTAATTCTCAAAGGTTCTGATCTTTCACTTGAAGCGTATGATTTTAAAGAAAATACTGTTTTCTTCAGGACCAATATCATCGACGCCGCAAAGACAGGCTTTTTTATAGATCAAAGAGATAACCGAAAATTTATTTCATCTGTTTCAAAAGATAAAACACTCCTCAATCTTTTTGGGTATACGGGTGGCTTCTCCGTTTTCGCTGGTGTGGGTGGTGCTAAAAAAGTCACCACTGTTGATATTGCACCTATGGCCATAGAAGCCTCAAAAATAAACTGGTCACTCAATAAATTATCACCTGAAAAACATGAAGCCATCTGCGCAGATGCTTTTGCTTATGTTGAGAAAATGATTCTCGAAAAAAGAACCTGGGATATCGTCATCACTGATCCACCCAGTTTTGCTCCCAATGAAAAAGCTGTGGAGAAGGCAAAAGAAGCCTATATAAGAATTTTTGCGGACTCAATTAAGCTTGTCAAAAACGAGGGATTCTTTGCGGCTTCAAGCTGCTCGGGACATATTAGTTTTGAAGAATTTATTTTCATCGTTGAAGAAGCTCTCTCAAAAGCACGCAGACGGGGAAAAGTGATTGTGATGAATGGACAACCCTTTGATCATCCTTTTCCAATGGCGATGAAAGAGCTTCGGTACTTAAAGTTTATTTATCTTCAAGTCTTTAAAGATTAAAAACTTTTTTAAAATTGTAATAGAGCTGCGCTCTCAGGAAATCAGGCTCCATCCCAATAAAATGAGAAGCTCGAAGATAAATTTCCTCAATAGTAAGATGCTTTTGAGCATCTGTTTCAAGAAAAAGTTGAGCGAGAGGAATCTGAGGGATGAGGTCACGGATTTTTTGAGAGTTATCGATAGAAAGACCGAAGGAGAAAAAACTTAAGGGGTGAAGACGTGAAATTTCTTTCACCATCTCATCATTCCCTCTAAAGTCATGGAAGATCCATGGCATTTGAGGCTTCATCATTTTTATCATCCCGAGGATATCAGAAATTGCTCTCACTGAGTGAATATAAAGAGGACGCTTTAGTTCTTCAGACAGATGGACGTGCCACTCAAAAAGATCAACTTGATCCTTAATCTCAACCTCAATACTTCGATCAATGCCCGTCTCCCCAATCGCCTTAACTTCGTGATTTTTTCCTAACTCAAAGATTTTAATTTTTAGGTCTTCAATATCAGATGAAGACAACTCTTCTAGCCACCATGGATGAATACCGACTGAGGAATGAGATGAGAGCTTACTCTGATTGATCTCTAAAAGATTCAGAGACTTAATCGAAATAACATTTTCTAGGTCATCACGATGAGTATGAATATCAATAAAAGGATTTGCTAATAACAAAAGATAGAATCCGTTACTGATTTAATTCTCTCAGATGAGTAGGTATAAAAAGTTCGTCTCACGCTGCCACGAGATCGAATTGATTCACTAAAATACTCATATTGCTGTCTACCATCTTCCATCGTCAAGTAGAGTGAACCTGAACAGCTGATATCACGATCTTCATAATTATCAACTGAGACTTCTACGAACTGACCAAAATTAACGATTCTTGGTCTCGTGTAGGCAAAAGCAAACTCGCAAAGAACTAAAGACAAAAGAAGAAAGTATTTCATAAAAATCATTAAATCAGATTCTGAATTTTGTGTCTATAGACGATGATAATTCTTATAAGCTAAGATTTAGCCTATGATCAATCACATAAACGCTGAAGATTATTGCCTTTCTCACTCTAAACCATTAAGCACTGTTCTTGAAGAACTTGCTCAAAAGACTAGGGAAACAAGTAAGGCACATCATATGTTGATTGGTGGGATTGAAGGAAGCCTATTTCAGTTTCTTATTTCTCTCTCTGGTGCAAAAAAAATTTTAGAGTTCGGGACCTATACAGGTTTTTCTGCTCTTCTCATGGCAGAGGCCTTACCCGAGGACGGAGAAATTCATACCGTTGATATCAATCAACAGACAGTAGAATTGGCCAAAACTTTTTGGGCAAAATCAGAGCATGGAAAGAAAATTCAATCCTTCCTCATGAGTGGACTCGACTACATTCAAAATCATCACGACTCTTTTGATCTCATTTTTATTGATGCCGATAAAAATAATTACATGAATTACCTAAAGTGGAGTCTGGAGCATTTAAGTGAAAAGGGATTTATCATCTTAGATAATACTCTTTGGCATGGAAAAGTCTTTGACTCCGAGAACCAAGATAAACAAACAAAGTCTATCAGAGAAGTGAATGACTTCGTGGCGGGGCTCACGGGATACCATAGAGTCCTTCTACCTGTCAGAGATGGAATCACTTTGATCAAAAGAGATTTTTAAGCTGAGAGCATCTTTCAGCTTTGTTTTTCTCTTACTATAAGCTTTCGTCATTCCCATATCTCGGTGACCGACGAAGTCTGCGACCTTATCGATAGAATGTCCTTGGTCGAGAAGCATCCCGATGACCGTGGCACGCGCCGAGTGAATGGTAATCTTTTCTTTGATCCCTATTTTTTTGGCGTACTTTTTTATCATGTAGTTTAGTGACTTCGAGTCCAATCTCTTTTCTACGCTCCCAACAGGATTTACCGTTGGTCTAAAAAGGTATTGGTCTTTCTCCATCCCGAGCCCTTGAGTTTCACACCACCTTAGGTACGCTCCAAGAGCTGCTTCGGCCCTCGGATGAAGGGGGGTCACCATCTCAGCTCCTCCCTTGGCAATGTAGCGAATAACAGTGAGACCTTTGAGCTCCTCTAAGTTTTTAAACTTAAGCCCAGCAACCTCTGATTGTCTCATTCCTGTTGTGAAGTAGAGAGTGAGAAGTGCCAGATGAAGTTTGCCCGCCGGGGAATGCCTTGGAATAATCTTGAGCAATTCCACCACTTGCTCATCTGTAAGATCTAAGGTTTTAATCTCTCGCCTCACTTTAAAGCGCTTGACTCTCTCAACTGGGTTCTTTTCAATTAATTTTAAATCAATCAAGTGTTCATAGAAAGACCAAAGGCATGAGAGTTTTCGATTAATTGTTCGTTGTGAGAGCTCTTTTTCCATCAAAAAATTTTTATACGCAACAATGTGAGCCTGCTCAGCCTGAAGCTCATTGATACGCTGAAACTTATCACTTAAGAAAAGAAAAAAATGAATGAGATCCACTCGGTAAGCTTCTCTAGTATTTTCTGAACTAAAGTTATGAATGAATCCATAGTAGATTTTATTTCGGTCAAACCTAGCACTTGGAATCAATGAAAACTTATCAAAGGCTTTTACGACGTCCATTTTTGATTCCTTCTCCAATCGAGACAAAAAAGAAGAACCAGATAGTCTGCTTTACTCATCTTTCGCTGCAGTTCTTCTTTTTTAAACCCTAACAGCTTTGCCAGTATAAAAACCTGATCAACCTGTGACTGAATTTGTTTTTTTTCTTTTGGCTCAAGGAGAAGTTTTTTGGATGTTTTCTGACTACCAAGTTCATCCAGGTAATTTTTGAGCTCTAAAAGGGTCTGGCTAAATGTTTCAAGATGACGCTTTTCCCTTTTTTTTAATTCTAGAAATTCATCAACAATATACTTCACTTTTTTGCTTCTTCCGGGAGCACGTTTAACCTTCATTTCATCCAAAAATCGAACATACTTCTGAGGAAGACAGAGGGTAATGTGTTTCGCTTTTTTATTGTCGGCGATTTTCGGTCGACCAGGTGATCGTTTTTGCTTCTTTTCAGTCTGATTTTGCTTAAACGCTTCTAAATGACCACCATTTTCACTTTTTTTACGATGGAGCTCTTCTTCAAGCCCGGCCTTTAAAATTTTCTTTAAAACATCCATTTTATTGACCTCAAAAAAATATGCGCGCCGCTCTCTCTAATAATTCCCATTATAAGGGATTATTTTATTGTATTAAAACTTAATCAATTTTAATAGTAAAACTTAACTAGTTTTTTATGGTTATTTCTCATCATTAGATCCCTTAAAAGCGACGCGTTATTTTATCTTTTTTACAAGTCGACTCTTTCAGTCTAGCTTTAATTATCATTCAGGGAGTTCTCAATGAAGCTTATTTATTTAATCGTTTTTTTAGTCTCTTGTTCATTTATGCAGAAAAAAAATAATTCCGATTTATCATCGTTTTTTGAAAAATACTGGGCCGAGAGATATGAATATTTTCCTCTCGATGCAACCCAACAGAATGTGAAAGGCTATGATCATTTATTAGCGAATGATCAAACAAAGAAATACAGAGATGACTTAAAAGCCTTTTATGGAAGATACCTTCAAGAGCTTAAAACTTTTGATAGAAAATCCTTAAACGAGAATGATCAAATTAGTTATGACATTTTTGAATACGAACTCAAGAATCAGATCGAATCGATTGATCTGCCACTTTGGCAAATACCTTTTCAGCAATTTTGGGGCTTACCTCAAACCTTTGCACAGTTAGGTTCAGGAGAATATTTTCATCCATTCAAAACTGTAGAAGACTACGATAACTGGCTCAAGCGCGTTGATGCTTTTGCAGATTGGACAGATTCAGCTCTTGAAAATTTCCGCATGGGTTTGAAAAATAACTATGTTTTACCAAAATCACTCATCGTAAAAATGCTTCCACAAGTGAAAGACCTCATCGTTAAAGATCCAAAGAAAAGTTTATTTTGGGGGCCTATTAATAAATTTCCAGATTCGTTTTCTTCTAAGGATAAAGAAAGACTAACTAAAGCTTTTGATCTAGCCATTAGAGGCAAAGTTAATCCGAGTTATGAAAAGATGTATGTCTTTTTAAAAAAATCCTATCTTGCAAAAGGAAGAAAAACATCTGGAATATCCGCACTTGGGGATGGCGTTAAGACCTATGAATTTTTAGCTCAAACGTGGACGACAACGACGAAATCACCAGAAGATATTTATCAAACTGGACTTAAAGAAGTGGCAAGAATTCGTCAAGAAATGGAGAAGGTAAAACAAGAAGTCGGATTCAAAGGAACTCTCCCTGAATTCTTCCACTACATCAAAACTGATAAGAAATTCACTCCCTACTCTTCAGCAAAAGAAATTTTGGATGCCTTTGAAAATATTCATGTACGGATGAAGCCTCAGCTTCAAACTATGTTCGGCCGAGTTCCTAAGACACCGTTCATGATCAAGCAGACGGAAGAATTCAGAGCTGCTAGTGCAAGTGCAGAGTACTCTCAGGGCTCACCTGATGGATCAAGACCGGGTGTTTTCTATCTACCGATCCTTGATCCAAAAACATTTAACATCACATCTGGAATGGAATCTCTCTTCCTTCATGAGGCTATTCCGGGACACCACTATCAAATTTCACTTCAACAAGAAAACCAAGACCTTCCTAAGTTTCGTCAATTCTCTTGGTATGGAGCTTATGGTGAAGGCTGGGCCCTTTATACAGAGTCACTGGGTTTTGAGCTTGGACTCTATAAAGATCCATATCAGTATGTCGGTGCACTCAGCGATGAGATGCATCGTGCACTCAGGCTTGTTGTCGATGTGGGTCTTCACTTAAAAGGAATGACTCGTGAGGAGGCGATTAAGTATTTACTTGATAATGAGCCTATTTCTCTTGAAGGAGCAACGGCAGAAATTGAGCGATACATGGCGATTCCTGGCCAGGCCCTTTCTTATAAAACGGGTTCATTAAAAATCAGAGAACTCCGCGAGAAGTATCAAAAAATGCTTGGAGATAAATTTAAAATTTCTGAATTCCATGATGAATTTCTAAAAGACGGGTGTATGCCTCTCGCTTTAATAGAAAAGAAAATGGATAAATGGGCTCAAGATAAGAAGTAACTACTTCGCTTTCCGAACCTCTGCAAGCGAGAAAATTCGATTAAAGACGGTCTCCTCTGAAACGGTGATCGTCTCCCCCATGTTCGATTCTCGAATAATGTAATCACATGTTTTTGACTTCTTGTTATACTTCATACCTATAATGGTGTTGATATGATTACCCATGGGTGTTTCATGAGAATTACCGACAGGTATCCCCTGCACAAGGTTTTGGAGAATTTTTTTACGAAACTCCATCAACTTCTGAGACTGTGTGAGGTTTGGATCTGACTTTATATCGGTAATAGCATGGTAATTCGTATGACAAGTAATCCCTTGTGATGGACGTCGATTAGCAGCGTTTAAACACTTTGGAGCAATTAGAAGTTGATAAAAATCTTCCTTCGAAACTAATTGTCCATTTTCCTCAAAGTACTTAAAGCTGTCTTTCCCAGTTTGTGCTTTAATAACCTTAATACTGGCCTGAAGAAAATTATTCACACTCGACTCTTTATCCGTACATTCATTAAGAAATTCTTCGTTCGTTTTACTTTCTTTACTCAGCATGAATTTCAAAAGAGACAAGTAATCATTGATATTCTTTTTGAAATTTTTATCTTTAAACTCAGGTGTTATTTTATTAATATAGTAATCTTTTCTCTCTTTCTCACTGAGCTTAATCTTATGTTTTTCGAGAAATGGCTGAATGTAATCAACATATGCCTTAAAAATCTCTTCCGGCTTCTTTCCTTGCTCGATGAGTTTCATTTCGACTGGCTGAAACTTTAATCTTAGCTCTTCGTATTCGTTTTTAACTGGAAGAGCATCATCTCCATACTTCTTCGATGCTGTATAATAATCATAAAGAATGTTATGAGTTTCAATAATTCCTTTCTCACTTAATCCAGGGAATTTCTCTGGGATATTAGGATTAACTTTATACAAATTGATTAAGTCAAAGGAGCTCATGCGAAATTCATCGATCTTAATGTTTTTACTATCGAGTTCATCACGAGACTTTAAAAAGTCTTTATACTTCTCAAGGGCCATATTGTAACTCTCTCCAACTTGTGACGAATAGAGATGACCAACAATTTTATTTTTTTCTCCCATTTCAAACGGAGAATCTTTCTGCTCACAGACACCGACTTCATTTAATTTATTGATAATATCGCAAGCATTACCTGCATCAAGGCTCAAATCTTTGGCAAGTTCTCTCGTAGATATTTTGTACTGAAGAGCCATATCTAAAAATGAGCTATTTAGCTCACCGCCTGATGCACCATAAAGTAAATATTTTGCTGAGTTGGCATAACAGGTCCCGAGGCCATCTTGGTGATCTTGTCGAAGCCCTTTAAATACACCAGGAACTGAGGATCCAGGATAAATTTTTTCATTCTCAAGGTTGATCTCTGGAGAATTACTGTCACAGGCTAAAATATCCTGAGGAATATCTACTTTTTCGCCTTCAATTTCCTTGGCAGCCTTGTACTCGTAACTAAAATTATTAGCGCGATTTTTAGAAAAACTTATATTACCAAGAATCTCTTCCTTCTCGCTTTTAAGCTTTTTTAACTCCTCCATCCGTTTTAATGACTCATCCTCATTAAACTCAGGAATTTTTATGTCTTGTTTCAAGAGATCTGTGTAAGATTTATCAAGATTCGTCGATGTGGAATCGTAGCAATTATTAATATTATTTTGTGACTGAGTAAGAAGAGCATTATCTAAACAGGCAACGAGGGGATCAAGCCCATCATAACTAGTGAGCTTTAATCGTAACTGATTAATATAGCCAGATTTATCACTGAGATAGGATGTTTCCTCAGTTTCTTTTTTTTCCACTTCACTGAGCTTTGCTTCAATTTCTTTTAATTTATTTTCCTGCATGCCTGTGTATCTATTCTGGGCGATGATCGTATTTTGAATTACCTCCGAAGGAGATGCCGCGAAAAGATTAAAAGCTAAAAAAGTTATGAATATAAGCATCACAGATCTCCCGTGCTGTTTAACTGTCTAGTCAGAGAATTAATCTCGATAAAACTCATGTCACTTAATACACAAAAAGCACGACCATCATTTGAACGATTCACCCCAAGTGTAGAAGCGCCCTTTAAGACTTGCCGGCAGTAGAGAGAACCAAGTGATGAGGCATGAGTCTCGGGTTTTAGTTTTTTATGTTGATTTGGATTAAATTTTTTAAGATGATTTTTGGCTAAACATGGTTGTTTAGGGCAATAGTAGAGGATCTCATCCTCTATTTTAAAATCATAGTTTTCTCCATCAATTTTAAAATCCTCAGCCATGACAAAAAGACTTATGCCTAAAAAAATGAATTGGATCATGATAAAATCTCCTCATTCCCTTGTCGGATATGAAAAGAATAATTAAATATCTTTTCATCTCACCAATCCTGACATATATGGTCTCCCTCTCCTCACTACAGGTATGGCCATGTATTTATTATTGATCTTATTTTGTTTAAATTCATTTGCTGATCTCCCCCTTGGACTGTGGTCTGTCCCAGAGGATAAGTTTCATTTCTCACCCCTAGAGGAGACTATCATTTTGCCGTCTCATCAGGAACTTCCAGAGATCCTTAAGCGAGCGATTTTGCAACATCAACCACCAACTTTGAGAGAATCATCGTCTCTACAAATTCAGTACTTGTGGGACCCTGGAGCACAGTCCATGATCCAAAGACTTTGCGACAGGTATGAGGATCTATTCTCGTTAAAATTAGCCTCGAACCTAAAGTGCCGAATCATCACTCACTTCTTACCTGGAGCCTGGGCCCTTCCGACAGGAGAGGTTCTTATTAGTGCCGGTCTTATTGGAGTGATGAAAACTCCAGATGGAATCTTAAGTGTACTTGGCCATGAGCTGGCACATCATCTTTTAAATCACCATGAGAAGAGATGGAATGAGCAAAAAAAAGTTGATGAATACAATATGATGCTTAAAAAACTTTTTAAAAGCTTGCGTCTGAAAGTAAGTAATGAAAAAGACCAATTTTTCTCACTTTTCGATGCTGTAAAAAACTTTCACTTACGAGAGCAAGAAATAGAGGCTGATAAAATTGGAATCCTCTCCTCTATCATTGTTGGTGCAGAATCAAAAAAAGTAATCCAAGACTGGGAGAGATTCATTTCCATATACGAAAAACTTGAGATTAAAAAAAACTTCCTTGAAAAAAATGTTCTCTCCACTCATCCATCCGGATCAAAGAGAATCGAAATGATCAAAGACATCGTCACTAAGTATAAGAAATTAAACTATTATCAAAAGATGAACTCTCTGACTGACGATAGTCGAGCAGAGTACTCTTTTTTTCATCAAAAATATAAACCGACAATACTTCGTTTTATCAATCTTCAAATTAAGATTAATAAATCTTTAAAATAACCGATTTATAGTCGATGAAGATTATCCTTCTAACGACTTTCCTACTCTCTCTCAATCCCGTCTTCGCCCAAGACTCACAGAGTTTTTCTTCTGTTTTTAAAAGCTTTTTCAATCTCTTCGCGTCTGAAAAACAAATTGACTGTGATGATGGGATTGACCGAAAAGTCATCGATTCAACGATTGAGCAAGATGGACAAAAAATTGCAATCTCATCCGTTAGTCTTGAATATTTAAATGAGCTCTTTCAAGAACTTGCAAATGATAAGGAAATCCCATTTAATTATCCTGAAGATGGTTGTTATGCACGAGCTCACAAGATGGCAATGATTCTCGATGACAAAGGAATCACTTCCGCTAAAAATTTCGTCTTTGGTAGTCTTTTTTTAGAGACGCCAAAAGCTCACAACGGATACGTCATGTGGGTTTACCATGTGGCTCCGATGGTGCAAGTAAGAACTGAATCAGGTCTAAAAAATTATATCATTGATCCATCTCTTTTTAATCGACCAGTGCCCGAGGATGAGTGGATTGAACTCATGAGAAAGAATAAAACGATGGGTGAGCATCCTATAGCAAGAGTGAGCTATCATAATCAATACACTTACATGCCCTTCGAAGAAGAAACCAAAAAAAGATTTAGCTACCTTGATAAAAAAAATATGAAAAAAACACTCCATGAGTATATGGCCATACAAAGGACAAGAGAGAATGCTAAACTTCATTCAAATACTTCTGATATCAACCCTCCTTAGTGCAAAAACGGCACAGACGATGAAAGTTCGCGCTAGGGTTATTGAGCTCAGACCTACTCCTAAAGGATTGGCCATCGGATTGAGTGAGAAGGCAGCCTTTTACCTTTTAACTCATGATCACCCGGCCTTTAAGGTCCTTGAAAAACAACTAAATGAGTCTCTTGAGACGAAGAAAAGTCTTAAGTTTGAGTTAGACCCCAATCAAATGAAACTCATTGATATTCAAAGGTAATTTTTACATTTTCCCTTAACAGTTCCACTCCTCGAGGCTATATATTCCCTTAATTTTAAAGGAGAATATATGAGACTGTTGTCAGTAGTATTACTTGGACTCTTGAGCTTTTCTGTCTCTGCCGTAGAAATGGTTTATCAAGGAAATGATGCCGGGGCATCTTGCACACTTACTTTTGATTTCCTCAAAAATTACGCAAGTCTTGGTGGCTGCTCATTCTCTGGTTCAAATAAAATTTTTAGAAATGAGAAAGTGGTTATTTTTGAAGGATCGACAGAGAACGAAGATTGTAAAATCGAAATTGAATTAAGTGAAAACGATTACCCACATATCATTCCGATGAGAGCTTCACTTTTTAAGAAAAACTTACTTAAGCCTCTTTACCAAAGAGAGCTTCGTTGTACAGAACTTAAGAGAGTTCGATAAATGATCCGGTTTCTTTTTTTTCTACTCATAAGTATCAGCTTCGCTCAAGCAAAGCCTTTTCAGTACGCAGGAAAATGGTACTTCGTAAGTTTTGAGAAAGATGAATCCAAACAGTACATTTATCTCGAAGGAAAATTTTTGACGAGTCTCATAGAGGACTACAGAGGTTTGGACGCCGTCATTTCTCACCTCTCTCCCCACTTAGACATAGAGATCTATTTGAATAGTGACGGAGGGTTCCAGCCTCTCGTAGAAGACTACGTCAAAAAAATTAAAAATAAATGTGCTCAAAAAACCTGTACCATCACGACTGTTCTACGATACCCGAACTACTGTGCCTCTGCTTGCTTGATTCTCTTCATGGCCGGAAATAAAAGAGTGGCGACAAGAGGAGCAAGGTTTGGTTTTCACTCTGCAGCGGCATTACCTGGAACGTTTAAAATTCCTTATTATGCAGAACGAGGGTTGAAACGCAGCGGAGTCAACCCCGAGTGGTTAGAGTTAAATAAAGACCTTTTTGATTCTCTCTCGATCACTTGGCTTAAAGCTTCAGAGCTCGTCGGATCAAACATCGTCACTCACTACATTAACGATTAGTGAATCATCAGATCTTCAAAAGAACTTAAAGCTGCTTTTGCACCTTCTCCCATCGCAATCACAATCTGTTTATAGGGCACATTGGTGACATCTCCAGCGGCATAAATACCTTTAAGTGATGTCCTTCCTTTTTCATCGATTTTGATTTCTCCAAATTTTGTTTTTTCAACAAGATCTCCAAGAAAATGTGAGTTTGGGACTAGTCCAATCTGAATAAAGATACCCGAAAGTTCTAAATCTTTAATCTCACCCGTTTGTCGGTTTAAAATTTTCAGAGCGTTCACCTTTTTGCCATCTCCTAAAATCTCCTTCGACTCCGCAGAAGTAAGAACATCAACATTTTTAAGTGACTTAAGTTTATCAACAAGGACCTTATCTGCCTTAAGCTCAGCTCCGTACTCAATAAGTGTAATGTGAGATACGATTCCTGCTAGATCAATAGCTGCCTCAACTCCGGAATTTCCACCACCAATCACGGCGATTTTTTTCCCTTTGTAGTAGGGACCATCACAATGAGGACAAAACGCCACTCCTTTTCCACGATACTCAGACTCTCCGGGGATATTGAGCTCACGCCATTTAGCTCCCGAGGCAACAATTAAATTTTTCGTCGATATTTTTTCACCGGACTCTAGCTCTAATGTTTTCACCTCAGTGTTCAAAATGTGCTTCACTTTTCTGTGTTCAAAAACATTAATCGGATACTCTGTGATATGCTTTTGAAGCTGTCCTACGAGTTCTGGGCCCTCTATGTAGGGAGTCGCAATTAAGTTTTCAATCCCTTTAGTGTCGGAAACTTGTCCACCCATTCGATCAGCGATGAGAGCTGTTTTTAAGCCTTTCCTCGCGGAGTAGATCGCCGCAGAAGCTCCGGCAGGGCCTGCTCCAACGACGATCACGTCATATTCTCCGAGAGATTCATCTGAACGTGATTCTTCTTTCACGCCAAATTTTTTCTCGAGCTTCTCCAATAAGTCGACGAGTCCAGTTTTGCCAGAAGAGATAAGTTCTCGATCTGACACAACTGATGGGACTCCCTGAATATTCATCTCTTCGATTTCTTTTAGTCTAAATTCACCGTCAATCATTTGATGGGAAAAGTCATCGTGCAAGAATGAAATAAGGTTGAGATTTTGAACAACCTCAGGACAGTTCTCACAACTCAAAGAAATATAAGTTTGAAGCTTGATTCCATCTTTGAGACGTTTAATCCTCTTCACTAATCCGGCATCTGGAAGCTTCCCTTTGCCATCAGAATTTAGAATAGCGATAACGAGAGACGAGAACTCATGTCCACCAGGGATACCAATGAAAGAGACACGGTCATGACCTTCATGGTTTCTGATGTAAAAGGAGGGCACATCTGTCAATTGATCATTAATGAAAAGTTTTATTTTTTGTGATGTCTTGGTGAGCTCACTCAGCATCAGGTGAAGCTCCTCCCATTTTGGATGAGAGGATTTATTTAGAACGAGATGCACTTCAGCTTCTAACTTCAAAAAGACATCTTTTAACTGCTCAATAATATCATGTGAAAGCATATACACTCCTCAAATCAACAATTAAATTTTACCCACAAGATTTAAACCTGGTTTTAAGGTATCACTGCCTGGTTTCCATTTTGCTGGACAGACCTGATCTGGATTTTCAGAGATGAATTTAGCAGCTTGAACTTTTCTCAATAATTCATCAGCATTTCGACCAATGCCGTTATCATTAATTTCAGATAATTTGATAACTCCCTCTGGGTTAACTAAGAAAGTACCTCGGTAAGCAAGGCCCTCTTCTTCAATATGGACGCCAAAAAATCTTGTGAGCAGACCTGTCGGATCAGCTAGCATCGGAAACTTAATTTTTTTGATGGTCTCAGAAGCATCATGCCAAGCCTTATGTGTAAAATGTGTATCGGTGCTCACTGAGTAAATTTCAACTCCGAGTCGTTGAAAATCCTGATACTTATCGGCCATATCCCCAAGTTCTGTGGGGCAGACAAAAGTGAAATCGGCCGGATAGAAAAAGAAGATTCCCCACTTCCCCTTAAGATCATCTCTTGTCACCGCTTTAAAACCGTCGTTGTGATAAGCTTGTAGTTTAAAATCGATCAATTTTTTATTAATAAGTGTTTCCATTTTTCCTCCTTTGGATCAACTTGTTAATAAATTACGGCAGATTAAGTTTTCTCTCCAATTCTTAATCTTGATGGGCTTATAGAGAGAATCTATACATGATTTCAGCAAGATAGATCTTCTTATAAGATTTTCAATCGGGGCAGAAAAGGGAGAAAAATTGAGTTAAAAGTGAGGTGACTTATAAAAAGGATAAACGATGAAAAAAATGATGTTTCTTATTATCTTCTTCACATTTAATGGCCAGGCAAAAGTCATCACTCCATCTGATTATAATTGCTCTGTTCAAAACCGCTCTGTGAGTTGTGATCTTTTTAGCTCCACCTCACTTCCAACTTATATGATTGAGTCAGAAGAAATTGATTTGAGTAGCGATGAAGCCGCTGAAAGATTGTACTTAGAAGCACAAGGTTTAGCAGAGCCTATTGTTGCCAAAGAAGTTTCTCTCATCACGAGAAGGCCTCTCGATGTTGTTTTAACAACTGCTCTTGAACTCTCTCAGATGACTGGACAAGCAGCTCCCATAAGTGAAGTTATTAAGTATCTTTACTTAGGCATTATTTTTTAAAATCTTTAATGAAGTGATCCAAGGTATAGTCGTCAGAAATCGCAGGATAAATTCTATTTTTTAGAACGAATCCTGCAGAATCCCTCATGAGCTCATCAGCTGAAAAATACGTTATCTCTTTTTTAAAAAAATATTGTTTATTTTTTTCTAACCATTCAAACGAGATTTTGTCCTTGAGAAAATCTACTATTTTTTGAGTCTCAGCTTTATGAATAATAGTGATTGAACCAGTCAGATTAAGATGAACGGCATGGATTCCTATTTGAGAATCTGAAAACATGAAACGACGCTTGATTGGTACTGAAGCAAAGAACGGAACACAAGCCGAGGCGCAGTCTTGAGCAATCCCGAGATGAACATCAAACTGAGCCGAAGTGACAAGATTAATTAAATCGTACATCTCTGTAACAAGACCTCCATACGAATTCAATATGAGAATATTTTTTTTCGATGACTGGCTTAGAATCCTTTCAAGTTCATCTCGATCGCCCTCAGAAATAAAACCCGCAGCATAAATAACTCTTAGTTTTTTAGTCTCTTTCGTCAGATCAAAGATCATGGCGTTAGTTGTCATTGAAAATAAAAAGGATAAAATTAAAATAAATTTCATGGGCTAGATCTTTACTCTGAAAAAACACAAAAAGACATCAAAAACCGATTACTATGGTCAACACAGCTGACAAGGTAAGGTTTATCACAACAGAAATGAAAAGGACAAAAAAAGAGAATCAGCATAGAATAACTCATCTTATACACAAAGGAGTTTTATGATGAAGTTTCTTCTCCCGCTTTTGATTCTCGTAAGCTGTGCAACGAAAAAATCGGATTACACAGGTAACATTCAGTTTGAAGCCGATGGTAAAGAGTTTAAGGCGCAAGTTGAATTACCAAAAAAATTCGATCAAAAACTTCCCCTCGTTGTGATCATTCATGAATGGTGGGGACGAAATGATTATGTCTTTATGAGATCAAACATGCTGAAAGAAAAAGGTTATGCCACACTCGTCGTAGATCTGTATGGAAATAATCAAGTTGTTGAGACTCCCAAAGAAGCCATGGAGCTCGCGACCCCGTTTTATCAAAATCCTGAACTTGGGATCAATCGACTTAACCAATTTATTGCCAGTGCAAAAAAAGATCCACACATAGATGAAAATAAAATTTATGTCATCGGATACTGTTTTGGTGGCACACAAGCGTTAAATCTTGCTCGTTCAGGAGCCGAGGTAAAGGGAGTTGTTAGTTTCCATGGTGGACTAAAAACAAGCTACCAGGCAAAAACTCTTAAAGCTAAAGTCCTTGCGATCAATGGATTAGCTGACCCAATGGTTCCGGCCGAAGAAAGAGCTGCGTTTGAGAAAGAAATGTCTCAACTAAAAGCAGATTATAAGATGAAGAATTATAAAAATGCGACCCATGCTTTTACTAACCCAAAAGCAACAGAAGTTGGAAAAAAATATAATATCCCAGTTGCGTATAATAAAAAAGCTGATGAAGGCTCTTGGGTAGATCTTTTAAACTTTTTAAAATAAGGAAAGAGTCATGACAACAACAAAACTCCAAGGAAATCCTGTAGAGATATTTGGAGATCTGCCAAAACTAAATTCTACTGTTAAAAACATTGAGCTCATTAAAAATGATCTTTCTGTTGCCACTCTTGAGAACTACAAAAATAAAAAAAAGGTTCTTAATATTTTCCCAAGTATCGATACGGGAGTGTGTGCAACTTCAATCAGGCAGTTTAATAAAATGGCGACTGAACTTAAGAATACAGTGGTGCTTAATATCTCGATGGACTTACCTTTTGCTCAATCTCGTTTTTGTGGAGCTGAGGGGATCAAAAATTGTGAAACACTTTCTGGCTTTAGAAGTCATTTTGGTGAAGATTTTGGTGTTAAAATAACTTCATCACCACTTGCCGGTCTTTACGCGAGGTCAGTGATCATTTTAGATGAAAATAATAAGGTGATTTACTCTGAACTTGTTCCGGAAATTACTCAAGAGCCAAACTACCAAGCAGCTCTCGCTTCTCTGAACTAACAACTGTCAATTAGGATGATGCCATCACTGGCATCATCCTTTTTAAAACAACTAAGAATCTTTCCAGTTCAAATGATGTAAGAAATCCATTTTCCCGATTTGCACGCCAGCGTTTCTTAAAAGATTATAGCTGGTCGTTAAATGAAAATAAAAATTAGGTAATGCGAAAGCCACTAAATACTCATGTCCATCAAGAGATTTTCCAGGGTACCAAGGAAAAGATACTGACTGAGCAGAAAAGTTTTTAAAATCATCTGCCTTAAAATCTGCAAGGTACGAGATGGTTTTATCAACTCTCATGATAAGTTCATCCAAGGTTTTTTCATTATCTTCAAATTTTGGAGCCTCTTTACCTGATAGTCTAGCCACTGCACCTTTGGCCGTATCAGATGCAATTTGAACTTGCTTCGTGAAGTTGAACATATCAGGAGCTAGTTTGACATCCAAAAGCTTATCAGATGAATACTGACAGTTTTCAGCATGAGTTTTTGCCTTTTCTAGACAACTCTTTAATCCTTTGAGATTTCTCAAAAACTGTGAGGCTACTAAATCATAAACAAGATCGTGCGACATAATTCTCTCCTTTTTAAATTCATAAAGACTTTGCTAGGATATTCAGTATGTATGCAATTGTCGACATTGAAGCCACAGGTGTTCATGAAAGTCAGGAAATAATCGAAATTGCGATTATTCACTGGGACGGTGAAAAAGTCGTAAGCGTTTATGAAACTCTTATTAAACCTGACGGCCAGCTCTTGCCTCACATCATCGAGCTCACAAAAATAACACCTAAAATGCTCCAGAATGCACCACGGTTCGATGAGGTCAGTGATAAAATCTATGACCTTTTAGAAAACACAACCTTGATCTCACACAAGACAGACTTTGATTATGAAATATTAAAAAAATCTTTCTCTAAGCTTGGTAAAAATTTAAAACTTAAAACAATCTGTACTTTAAAATTGTCTTATCAGCATATCCCTGGATTAAAAAGCTATAGTCTCGACACTCTCTGTTCATTTTTTAGGATCAAGATTCAAGATCGTCACCGTGCGATCGGTGATGCTCTCGCGACTCTTGAACTTTTTAAAGAACTTGAAAACTTCATGATGCCACAAAAATCGTCACCAAGATTTCACGCGGAACATGAGCGGATGATCAAAAAAAGTCAAAGTAAACCAGGTTACGTCGTCTTTTATGATAAATCGAATCATCCTCTTTCGTGGATAGTAACTCATTCTGTTTCAGACTGCTTGAAAGAAAAACTTGAAATCAAAAATGAGAACTCAACCTACTTAAACCAAACTCATGAGATTAAAACTTCTTATACCGGTTCTAAACTCATTGCCGAGTTTGAGGTGTCGCACCTTAAGCCTCTCTTTTTTAAATATGAAATCCTTCTAGAGAAATCTAAAAGCGGTTACCTTCGGCCAGTTTTGAGTAGGTATAATTATAAAAATCACTCTATTTGGCTTTTTCTGACAAAACAAAAAGCTCTTGAAAAGCTTAAAAAAATCCAGTCATTAAATAGCGATAAAAAGCTAAGTGCTCATGAGTATAATTACTTAATCCAAAAGTTACAAAAACAAGATGATTTCCCGAGCCCTCATCTCTTAATCTGGGGCTTTGGAAGACAACAAGATGAGTATAGCTATGTGCTCGTCGTTAATGGCCAAGTTCAGGGATATTGTTATAGTGACATAAATCCAGAGCAGGTTCTACTTGATCCTTACCAACTTAAGTATCAAAGGATGCTCTCTCAAGAAAGATCGAATTATATTACCAGACAATATCTCAAAGATCTTAAAAATGACCGTCACAAAACAGACCAATGGAAAGAAATAAGAGAAAAGAAAGTGACTAAGAATTACGATCTAAATTTATGAACTTTCTGATAATTCTGGATCAACTTCTGATGCTTTTCAACCCGTGAAAAATCATCACCAAGCTCCTCAAGCCCATAAAATCTTCTCTCGCCTTTAATGACACTCACCATATCTGTAACAAGCGTTTCGCCGTAGAGTTTTTTAAGCGCAGAGAAATAGTCACCCACATCAAGTTTAAGAATCTTCATATCTAGAAACACATTAAGGATCTGGAAAAAACTTTTTCTCACGTGAAGATTATTATTAAAAGTCATCAACATTTCACAAGCGCTCTTAGCTTCTTCAAATTTTCCAAGGCATAGAAATAAATGTAGTTTGAGTTCAATGACAGTTAACTGTCCCCAGGCTGTGCTTTCTTCAAAGAGAATACCAATAAGTTCTGAAATGGGGAGAAAATCATCTAAACCACTTTCTTCTAGATCTATCAAAAGTTTCTTTAATTCTGTTTTTGTCAAATGATGAAGTTTTGATACTCGATTTCTAAACAGTAGCGCTCGGTTATGATTATCCCAAATAAGATCTGAAGCTTGATAAATTTCTGAAAACTCAGGTACAAGAATCCGTGTAGCACAAAATCCGAGATCAAGATGATCACAAATATAAACTTCTTTATTGAGTTTTTTTAGCAAACCCAAAAGATAGTCTTCTTCATCTTTTGTTGATCCTTTAAAGTTCCAATCTACAAATTTGAAGTCTGACTTTTGACTAAAAAACTTCCATGAAACGACTCCCGTTGAGTCAATGAAGTGATCGACGATGTTATTAGGTTCTTGAACTGCCATTTCATTAAAAGTCGGAGCTAAGAGATCATTTAATCCCTCAAAGCTTCTCCCTTGAAGAAGTTCCGTCAATGTACGTTCGAGAGCGATTTCAAAACAAGGATGAGCACCAAAAGAAGCAAAGACTCCACCGTTTCTTGGATTCATTAAGGTCACATTAATGACCGGAAAGATACCACCTAGGGAGGCATCCTTTAACAAGACAGGGTATCCAAGCTCTTCGAGCTTCTGGATCGCTTCTACGATATTTGGGAAACGATTAAGGACTTCTTTCGGGATGTCCGGAAGTGAAATCTCCTCAAGGATAATTTTATTTTTTATGGCCCTTTCAAAAATCTCAGACAAAGCCTGAACGTGAGCTTCAGAGGTTGTGTTCCCTGCGCTCATCCCATTGCTCGCAAAAATGTTTGCCATTAAGTTCACGGGAATAAAAACAGTTTCTCCGTCACTCTGTCGTTTGAAAGGTAAGGCGCATACTCCACGTTGGGATTGACCTGAATTAGTCTCTACCAAATGGGAAAGCTTTAGTTCACCATCAAGCCCAAAAACTTTTTTAAGATAGGGATCCATCAGGTTTATGGGAAGTTCATCATTTTCTGATGTAAACCACGCTTCTTGGGGATAATGAACAAAGGTTTTTTGAGCGATAGCTTCACCGAGATAAAAATCACTATAGAAGTAATTTGTTGCTAGCCTTTCAAGAAATTCTCCTAAAGCTGAACAAAGGGCCGCTAGTTTTGTTGAGCCCTTTCCGTTGGAGAAACAAACGGGCGAGTCTGCGTCTCTTATATGAACGGACCAAACATGGGGAAGAGGATTTCTCCAAGAGGAAATTTCAATATTGATACCAATACTCTGAATTAAGCTCGACATCTTGATCAAGCTATCTTCTAGAGATGAATCTTTACCTGGGATAAATGTTTTTTGTCCCACTGAAATGAGTTCGTCGAGAAATGAATGAGACCCAAGGTCAGAAGATTTAGAGATGATTTTAAAAACTGGAGATTGCTGGATAACTTTTTTGACCGTACAGCGATCCATCGCTTTAAGAATTCCCTCTCGATCATGATCAGAAATAGATTCTGGAAGCTCAATTTCAAGTTGAAAAGTTTGCTGATACCGATTATCTGGATCAACAATATTATTTTGTGAGATCTTAATGTCCTCAGTAGGGATTTGCCTTGCCTCACAATAAACCTTCACAAAATATCCCGCGCATAAAGCCGATGAAGCAAGAAAATAATCAAATGGACTTGGAGCGGTCCCATCACCTTTATAGCGAATAGGTTGATCGGAGATGACTTTAAAATCATCAAAAGAAGCTTCAAGCTTTAAGTTATCTAAGAATCGTACAGTAATTTGCATGAAGGTGAATTATCACCATTCTCCAGTAATTGCCATAGTTTAGAGAATTTTTTTCATGGATCTTATGCTTTAAGTAAACTATTCAAGTTTAAAAAGGGGAAAATTTAAACAGTCTTTAGCATTCAACCGATAAGGTTTAAAATACTTATGTCGCTTTGGCGACCTCATTAACGAGCATCGGAGGAATTATGAAACATATCTTTTTTGTCCTTACACTCTTAACGATCCTATCGGCTTGCTCAAATCTCTCTCAGAGATACCCAGCATCAGTGGATCAAAACTTGGATAAAACTCACGAGCAGTACCAAGGTCTCTTCAATCGGTAATTATTACAGCTTAAATTGATAAACCATGTGGGCCCCTGATAGAAATCGAACAAGGGGTTCACATGAAATTTTTAATCATCTCACTTTTTCTTTCTCTCTCTAGCTATGGTTCAGAACCAAAACTCTCAAAATCTTCTTATCTCGGTGTTGACTCTGATTCAAAACAATCTTGTGAGATGGAAGTGAAGCAAATAAACCATACCCTCTTACTAAAAAGACTTAACTCAATCCACGCTCTTTTTACCATCAAGAATGTTACAACACCTCTAACACTCAGATGTTTTGAACTTAACCAACAAACCTTAAGATGTGTTGGAAGCCATCGTGCAATGAGAGTCACTCTTGATATTTCGGAAACCATTAAATTTGATTATGACTTATTTAGTCGCCAAGGGAAATGCGTCGATCTTAAGATATTCTAGTCTGACAAAAGATGAACTATTCTCTCTTGTTTTTGAAAGAACTTAAATCTTTCTTGATCAGTGATAGCTTTCGGTTCAGCAAAAATTTTAAAAATCACATTCTCAATTTCGAACTGACAGTTAAATTGGACCTCATCTCTCAATCTTTCCTCTATCAAAAACTGTTTCTCTAATTCTTTTTCTAGTTCCGCTAAGTTTCGAACATTGAGAAGAATACTAATCTCTACTTGTTCAGGATCTAAAAGAGCTGGCCCCAAAACGAAAGGATCAAAATCCTTAAATGTTTCGAGAATTCCAATCTTATTTAATAATTCAAAGACTCTTTTATTCTTTTCAAGGTTAATCACTGACTCAAGAGAAAGATGGTGAAATTTAATAGCACGATCACCAAGAGGTAGTTCTAGCTCTTTATTGATCGTTTTCTTGAGGCCCGATTCTTTAAACGCGAGTTGAGGATACTCATTTTTTAGTGCTTCAAAACTTACATCCACCACTACTTCGATATGCTCAAAACCATTTTTAAAAACTCGATCTTTTTTTGGGGCGGGTAATTCTAAGAGAGAAATTTTCCAGCTTTTATAGAACAATGGTTGATGAAGCTTATAGGTGGAAATAAGTCGTCCGTTAACGACAGACTCAATTAAGAGAGAGCCTAAAGATGAAAATAATAATTTAAGTTCATGATAATCTTTCTCTGTCGAAGATCTGTAACAAAGGTGATCAATTGTCCAGCGATAGTCTAGTTTTATTCTTTTTAACTCGAGGTCTGAAAAAAGAAGAGCTAAAAATTCCTGAGCTTCTGAAAAGAAGGTTTTTTGATCAATCATAAAAACAAGCTACCTCAAGTTTAAAACTAATACACCCATCTTTTTCTTAAAGTCCAACCGAGTTCAAGCATCGACATGGAGCCAAAAATTGTCCCAAAGATCCAAGCCCCTGCAAAACCAAAAACGATCTCAGTTTGAAGCATAATAAAGAAACCCAAGGAAAGAAAAATAAGGGAGAGGACTTGAACCCAGCGATGACTTCTGATGGTGCTTAACTCTTCTGTTTTTAGTGTTAGGACAGCAAGTAAAAGAGAAGTCCCAAGAAAAAATGTCCCACAAGCAAAGAAGCAGCCTACATGGCCAAAGATCATAAAATATTCCATGAGACCAGGGCCTGAGCCAGCTAATCTGAACCCAAACTGAGGACAGATAGAAAGAGTCACTAAAGCAGAGATAAAATGCAAGAGGGATAGCTTTGTGAACACACTCCATGGTGAGGGATGAAGATCGGCGGCAACTTGGAGAAAGATTTTTTCGCTGAGGATCTTTGGTGGATTAAAATCTTCTGCCGAAATGAAATCTTCATAATCATTTTTCTGACTCATAGATCACCTCTGAGTTTCTTTAAAGCTCGGCTTAATGTCTGCCGGATACTTTCTTGAGATTTATTAAGCATACTCGCCATTTCCTCATAACTTAAATCTTCAATCACCCTCATCTGAATCATCTGTCTTTGCATCGGAGGAAGCTGCTCAAGTCGTTCAAGACTCCCCTCCTCTTCGTCTGAATTCTCCAAGCTCTCTTCTTGTCGATTTGATGGCCACAATTCGTCTAGAGATTTAAATTTTTTAGAAGATCTTAGGTGATCAATCAGGGATGTTCTCGCCACAACGTATAACCATTGAAGAACAGGATAAGTTGGTCGATAGTTTTTTCTCGTTGTATGAAACTTCAAAAAGACCTTCTGAAAGACTTCGTCCGCTTCTTCACGTGAGCTAATTTTTTTAAAGATATAGGAATAAACTTTTGGAGAGTAACGACGATAAATCTCTGCAAAAGCAGCCTCATCACCGACTTGATAGCTCTTCATTAATTCTTCGTCCGATTGATTCTTCACAATATCCCTAACGTTTTTGTTTAAAGAATTGTGACATGTCACAAAGATTCATTCAATAACGTTAAGACTTTCAGATGGGGGAATTGAATGAAACCCGATAAAAAAAGTCTCATGCTGCTCATTTTAAGTTTATTCGCTGCCTTAAATGTATACGCGCATCCGGTATCCTATAAAGGAGCGACGACGCTCATGACCTGGAGTCAGCCATTTTTAAATGACACCTGGCTGGTTTACAGCCTTAATCATGAAAGAGCAGTGGCTGCAAGGGTGATGAGAATGCAAATGAGAGATGGAGAAGACTCAACTCTTTATCTTCCCCAATTTAATTTTCTTATGAAGCGCTGGAATGAACCAAATCTTCAGGCAAATATCTACACTTATGGAGGTTATGGTGCTCTTCGTGGACAAAATACGACGGGAGCTGGGTTAACCGGTCTTGAACTTGATGCTGAGAACCGTAAGTACTATGCCTCCCTCAAATATGAGTCCATGTGGACCTCAACCGGAGACGATGTTCAACAGACAGTCTTGAGACTTGGGATTGCTCCTTATGAGGCCGAATATAACGAACTCACTTCTTGGTTCATGCTTCAGGTGCAGTATCACCCTCGTCTCTCAAGATCACTCGCCGTGACTCCCCTTGGGAGATTTTTTTATAAGAGTGCCTTAGTTGAAGTTGGCTCAAGCTTTCAAAGTGATTGGATGCTCAATTTAATGTTTCATTTTTAAAGGAGAATAAAATGAAAGTAAAAACGATGTTAGCGATTATTTTCTCGCTCAATCTGGCGACGGCCTCTGCGAGTGAAATGATCACCGTTCATGTGAACGGTATGGTTTGCTCTTTTTGTGCTAGAGGAATAGAGAAAAAATTCTCTGCTCTTGCTGAAATTAAAGACATTAAAGTCGATCTTACAAGTAAGACAGTAAGTCTGATCACTCATGATAATCAGACGGTGCAAGATTTAAAAATCAAAACTCTCATGACTGAGGCAGGATACCATGTTACATCGATTGAAAGAAAATAGTTTTTCGATCAGACTCATCCAGTGGTTGGGTCTTTTTAGCTCATTTGGCACACTCTTCTGTTGTGCTTTGCCGTCGGCTTTCGTCTTACTTGGTTTAGGCTCAACACTCGCCAACTTTATAGGATTTTTCCCGCAAATCATCTGGATCTCAGAGCATAAGGAGATGGTTTTCGGTCTAAGCTTTTTTTTCATGGGCTTCTCTTTTCTCGGACAAATGACGATGAAAAATGTCGCTTGTGATCTTGATCAGAAAGAAAGCTGTGAGAGAACTAAAAATTGGTCTCGACCCGTATTATGGATTACCCTTGGGATCAACGTAATTGGGTTTATCTATGCTTATGTTTTAGGAAAATGATAAAAAAGATTAATCAATTTTTTCTCTCATTGCATAGATTAAAGAATTGAGATCTTTAAGGATTTCGTGTCCCTCAAGTGTGGGGTTATGTGCGAGAGACTTAATCTGTTCTCGGTAACGAAACTCCATTTTTGCCCAAATATCAATTTCATTGGTGAAATCAAGTCCTAATTCTTTGGGTTTAGAATATTTCACTTTGCGAGTATCAACTTTGGCGACATGAGACACATCAAGATCTTTTTTCATATTAGCTCCTGAGGTTTGTCGATGTTAAGAGAGATGAGGCAGGTATAAAAAAGCCTCTACACTGATGATTCATCAGCGTAGAGATTGAGCTTATTAATAGCGTCTTGAATTTTCGCGTTTCTCTAGTGGCTTTGCCTCTGAAACATTCATTTGGCGACCATCAAAATCTGAACCATTTAAGGCATTAATCGCCTGTGAAGCTTCAGCTGAAGATGACATTTCTACAAAACCAAAGCCCTTGCTGCGATTTGTGTCTCTGTCCATGATCACTTTGGCGGATGTAACTGTTCCGTATTGTGCGAACTTCTCAGAAAGTGCATCGTTACTAATAGAGAAACCGAGGTTTCCAACATAAATTTTCTGACTCATATGAGCCTCCAGTGTAAACATGTCACTAAGTTGTGACAGTAATGATTTAATAAATGGCGAAAAAATTGAAATAAAAAATCTTAGGATAAAATTGATCTGAGATAAGAACTAAAAGAGTTAGTTGAAAACAGATAACTCATCCTAAGCCCCTTAAGGATCGAGCACAAGCACTAAACGATAATAATGACTTATTAGCCTTATAACATAGAGTTACCTTGGCCATCAGTCATAGAATTGAGTTAAAAATAAGCTTCAATCTTTAAGATCTTCAGGTTGGTATCCACAATTTGTACTTAAAACAATATAATAATCATTAATTATTTAAAATTCTCAAGAAGACAATAACCATCCCCGAACTACCCGACGTGATTTAGATTTTTTATAACAACTATGAATTTCAACTGGTTGTAGTCGAAGAGTTTATTCTGTCACGCTGTTTTTTGATTGTTGATTTACTTGGAATTACTGCGAATTACCGAGTGTAGTTCTAAAAGTTCTAAAAATTTTTTGGTATATTATTTTATCTTAAATAATTTTTGCTATATAAAACTCATCCTCAAATTTCCCATTTATCAGAGCTGCCTTTTCTCTACGTCCTTCAATCTTAAAGCCATTTTTCTCATAGAGATGAACTCCTCGATCGTTAGTAGCACGTACCTCTGCTTCAATTCTTGTAATCTCCGTGGAGCCAGCATGATTGAACAAAACTTGCAGTAATTTTGATCCAATACCTTGCCCCCAATAAATTTCTCTTACGGCCATCCCAAAAGCCCCGATGTGTTTAATCCATGGGTGATTTGAATTTCTCTGAAAGAATCTCAGATTTCCTACCACTTCCCCACCATCGAAAGCTCCAAAATGTAAATTTACTGGATGATCAGCATAATCGGTAAATAAACAAGTAAGTCTTTCTAGAGGGATATCAGGCATTCCCTCATACTTAAGTGTATTGTAGGATTCTTTTGCCACCATCTCTGCAAATTCCTTTGAAGCATTTTCATCACCTGGCCTAAAAGAACGAATTGTTAGTTCTACTGAGTTTTTAGTTAGGAACAATTCTTGATTTATTATTGCCATAAAACATTTACCCTACTTTCAATTTAAGATCAGGATCAAGCTTTGAGTAGAGTGCTATCAATCGATCAGTTGAAAACTCATCAATTCGATGGTGAAGAATCTTGCTTACTTTGGCCTCATCTACTTCTAAAAGATCGGCTAACTGCTTTTGATTATGACTATGAGTCTTCTTATACTTAATAAATTTCTGACAAAGATCCCAGCGAAACTTTTCAAGCGGAGTTGCATTAGGCTTAAGCGCTAACGTTCCGTCCACTTTTTCTAATTTTTTAAGGGCCCTCTCCATCTCTGATTTATTTGGAAATCCCATAACTATCTCCTATGAGCGTTTATCACGCCGATATAAATTTCATGATCTTCTAAAAGCCAAATGAGTTTATAGGCTTTCTCATTAAGTACGATTCCATCAGTAACAAAATAAGAATAAGGTGACTTCTCATCATCCGGTTCAAAATTTTGCCCATCAAGAGTTTTTACTAAATTCAAAATGATCTCATCGTTGATACTCTCACTATGTTTTTCCTCGTAATGTGGATCAATGATGACTTTCGTTATCAAAATCTCATTCACTGTTATATTAATAGCGTATTCTCGACGATTCATTTCAAGACGTTACCACATCTTGCCATATTCGGCAAGTACGCGATTCTAATTAGAACTAAACTGTTCGGGCATTTCGTTGACAAAACTCAATAATTCCAATAAATTAAGCAGATATGCCCGAACTCCCCGATGAGTATTCGGACATCAAAAAACAATCGGCATTTCAAGCGTTTAAGGAAGAAAATTAATCTCAAGTGGATTTCGTCATTTCACCATATTTAATTTGATTTCACACTATTTCATGGTTTAGTTGGAAAAGTCGGAATCTAAAGTGGCTTTAACTAAAATATGCAAGCGAGATAAATATATCTATTGCCGCAAATATAATAAGTTAATCTTTAGTTACTTTCACATGAGACATGCCATCATTCTTTCTAAAAACGAATACAACATGATCCCTTTCAAGTTTTTCACTTGAAAGGGAAACCAATTCATAACCTTCACTGATTCTTTTAGATACAACTTCTTCAATTATGTCACAAACGTCATTCTGTTTATTATAAATGCCTGAATATTGATAATGAATAAGATATGAACACTGAGAGAACTTATTCAAACTTGATTCATAATTCTGAATAAGGCCTTCAATCTTATTGTTTATATCTCTCATCGCAATTTGATTTCCATCTCCATTCGAATTAACTATTGTATCTTCTCCGGATGAACCAAAAAGATAACCTGCAATGACACCAAGAATTCCAAAGGCTGCTTGCAAAGATTCATTACCTTTGAAGGCCAAAAGAGAAGAAAAAATAGTAATCAGTATTAAACCTAATACCTTGAGGTTATATTTCCCAAAGCCGGGCTTCATCTTGCAATAAACAATCAGTAAAACTAAAATTGAAATACCTACTATTGAATAAAAAATTTCAATACTAAGACCCATATTAACTCCAAATAATAATTCAAAGAAAAATTAAGCAGCCTTTTTTGTATGCTCTTTAATCTTTTCTAATGTCTGATAATATTCCCTAGCTTCAGCTGCTTTAGTAAGTTCAACTTTTAATTTCATTTCTGAACAAACTCTCTCAATCTCGGAGATTGAAATATTAAAAAACTCTTTCCTAAGATTAACCTGATTGGTTCTCTTCTCTGTGAAATAATTATGAAGTTTTTTCTCAAGCTCTGGAGCATCTTCAGAAAAGATCATTCCATGGACATCGAACTCAAAAGGGACAGAAGCGTCCCCTAGCTCATAGATTCGCTCCATTGGCTCTAAACGACGTGTCATACCAATTTTTAATACATTCTCGCCAAATGAGCCTATATTTGAGATTATATAAACGTGGCCACGTTTTGTTTGCTCCGCCATTGAAAGAGCTCTTTGTTTCTTTTCATGAGCTTCCTGAAGTTGTTGCTCCATATCTCGAATTTTAGCTTGCAACTGTTCGAACTCCTCACCTTGCTTCTTCTCAAGTTCCTTTCGTGCCTTATCAAGAGCTTTTTCATAATACTGCTCTTCTTTTTCAGCATCGAGCTTGGCTTTTTCAATTTCTTTTCGAACCTTCTCTTCCTCTTGCATTTGAGCACGAATACGCTTTTGCTCTTCCTTCTCTTCGTAAAGCTTCTCTTGATATCCAAAGGCAAGCTCAAGTTCTTCGAACTTGAGCTTAATATAATCTCTATTCACATAACATTCATTAACCTCAAGAAGTTTTTCGATCGTCTCCTGGAGCTTGATTATTTTTTCTTTAGATTTGTCATAATTATTGTATTTCACATTCAAAATAATATTGTCACATTGGTAGTTAAAAGCATTTAAGCCAAGCTTGATTAGCCGATCCATCATCTTTTTACCTTCGGCTTTACTTCCTCCAACTGTCCATTCTTTGTCACATTTAATAGCATCCTTATTTTTTACTAGTTCCTTTTGTCGGTTCCTAATTTCTTCAAGTTTATCTGCAAATGCCTCTGAAGTTCCAAAATCATATTCTAGCTTCACAACCCCAGATTGACGTAGATCAACCTCATCGCTAAAGTGCGATAATTGCGTTTTGAATGTATCGATATCAAAAATTAGTTGTTCTTTAGTTTTTTCAAGTTCAGTTTTTTCGGCTTTAAGCGACTCTATGACATTTTTAATCTCTAAGCCTGGCTTTAGAGCCATAACCTCAGATTTTAATTTTTCAAGCTCTGATAAAGAATCTTCTTTCTTTTTCTTAAGATCTTCCAATTTCTTATTAAGCTCCTCTTCTGGTTGTATGCGGTTCTTAATTAAAAAATATTTATAAGCGAAATATCCACAAGCGATTGCACAAATGATTGCGATAAAAGTCATTTGATCTCCTCTCTATGATGCTTTAGATTTAGTTTTGTCATATGGTGAAACATCAAAGCTGTTGACCGCTTTTTTCTTACTATTGATCTTTTTTACCCATTCAATATTTCGATCTATTAATACTAATCGGTCTATTATTTGATTCATGTTATGTTCAAGCTCTGAAAGAGCATCCTCTTTCAGCCGTTTGTTAGCTTGTCGACTAATTTGCCGAGACTTTGCACTAGAAAAAAGGCTTTTTGATATTTCTTCATTTCTATTTTTTGCTTTTTCACGGATTAATCTCTTGCCATCCATAAGATCTTTTTTTCTATTCTTCAAATCATCTTTTAAATGAGATAATTTCTCTAAGATAGTTTTTTTCTCTTCATCATTATTAGGAGAAAACTCGATTTGGGATTGAAGAACAGATCTAAAGTATTGAAAATTTATTTTTTCGAATTCTTTTAAAATCTCGGCTACAACTCTTTCTTTTGTATGATATTTAAAAATTCTCTCATACCATTTTCCGTTTAATCTATCTCCCTCAAGCTCCTCAATTTTATGTTTTAGATATGACTTATGATTGCTAAGAAGCTGATGATAATTATCTATTTCCGCAATATATGATTTAGCCTTTAAATCCCAGTCTGCGACCTCATCAAATGAAGAAATTTTTTCGTATTCATTTTGAATTTGATTGTAGGTATCTACACAGAATTTATTAATGGTTTTCAATTCAAGATCATTGGAATTACAAAATCCATCTTTATTCGCTTTATATGCAATTCCTAAAAGTGGTATAACAAAAACAAGAAATATTGGATTACCAACCGACAGCAATGCAAAAAAACAGGCGATATAAAGAGACCAGTAGAAACGTCTCGGCCTTAAAGTCACATGTTTACTCATTTCCCCTCCAGAATTATTCCAATCCTTATCGGCAAAAAAACCAATAACTTGATAAAAACATTCAAGCTACATCTAGTATCAGCACCATATCTAACCTATCTTTAGAAATACTTAATCGAGTGCGTGACTTCATTTCAAACAAACTTTTATTTGCATAATAAGCGTACCTTCATGAAACGCCGACATTTACCCAGAAAGTTGAGGCTCTCGGAGTAGCTGAGCTTCTTAAGGCAATTAAGGACACTATTCTTGAAAATCCTCATTTCGGAAATACAATTGCCGGCACCGGGGGACTCAAGAAGTTTCGTATGGCCGATCCCTCTCGAGGTAAAGGAAAGCGTGGAGGACTTAGAGTCATTTTCTTAGACTTCCCCGATAGAGGAAGAACATATCTGCTTTATCTCTATGACAAAGATGAAGCTGAAGACCTTGCAAGTGATGAGAAAAAAGCCTTAAAAGCACTCGCCTCATCAATTAAAGGAGAATTGAAATGAAAAAGACACGTATGGCGACCGGCCTTGTCCAAAGCTTGAAAGAAACTAACGCGATCAAGCGTGGCGAGCTTACGGGCCGAGAAACCACTCGCAGACTCTCAAGACCAGCACCTAAATGGTCAAAGGTAGCCATTAAGAAGCTTCGTGAAGAAGTCTTTCAGATGAGCCAACCCGTTTTTGCCTCGCTTCTCAATGTGAAACCGGCCACGGTGAGAGTATGGGAGCAAGGCCAGAGAATCCCGTATGGTGCAGCTGCAAGACTCTTAGAGATTCTCTCTAACGATACAGAAATTGCTGACGAGCTAGCTTCATAAATAGAAATGAGCTTATTATGAAAAAGCAAATTGCAAATCGACTTCGTGCCTACGACAAAATTTCTTTAAACAAAAAAGAAATTTTAAAGGGCTTTAAAAACGTCCTAAAGACGCTTATTCCTAAAAAAATTTCAAACAAAACTAGATGTCGTTATCCCTGAACTATCAGATGAGTATTCGGACATCAAAAAAAATCGGCATTTCAAGCGTTTAAGAAAGGAAATTAATCTCGATTGGATTTCGTCATTTCACCATATTTAACTTAATTTAATTTTTCTAATAACTACTTCGTAAAAGTCGGAAGTTTTCACAATCAGTGGCTATTTTGACTATTTATACTTCAAACAATCTTTAAAATGTATTTCTTTATTCTCAGTCCAAATTATTTTATCCCCTACAACAGCCCCATTTGAAAGGAATTTTAATTTAGCGATATGAGAATGCTTACGAACATCTTGATTTACAACTTGAAGGAAAAAAGCTTTCTTAACTCTGAAATTTCGCTTTGCTACATCTGGATGAAAGACATAATTTACATTTTGATAATAATCTGCGACCGAAGGGTACATAATACATGCATCTTTTCCTTTAAGCTGATCACTATTAAAGAAAAAGTCTGTAATCGCAATTGTTTTCAAGTACCTTTTCGTATCAGAAGCAGAAATGACCTTCTTATATGAATTTCTTATAAACCTCAATAGAATCTCATTTTTCTTCTTTTGATCAGGATTCAAATGTGAGACTCCACGGTTTTTGAAGATATGTTCATTAATTCCAATTGGTAAAGTAAGAATTTTTTTTTCTTCCACTGGTTCATATTCAGCGAGCACCCATTTCGTGTTTTCTTTTGCACGACACTCGACCAAGCAGGTTAGAAAAAAATTTGAACAATAAAATCGAGATTCTTTAATATTATTACAACGGCCATAATCCATAACGAGACGGTCAGGTTTCGCCCACATGTCCTCAATTAAAAGATAAGGATCATCATTATATACTTGCCGAGCCCTAAATATTCCATACCCTTCATTTTTAAAATCAAGCATTTCATCAAGAGTGTAAGCGGTAATTTCTGATAAGGCTTCAGCCATTAATTTGAAATACTCCTCATAGGGCATCAAATGCGTTCGATGGCACTCCAGCTTATGCACGATGGCTTTGATTTGTTTAATAGACTTACAGCTTAATATTTCTCTCGACAAAATAAAACTCCGCATAAAAAATTCAATTTTTTAATTATATAAAAAATATTATTCTGGAATTCGACTAGGACTCCTCATTGTAAAACTGAGAAGTATCTCATTCTTCAATTGAATATTTGAGATCGTTAGATTATAAAATGAAATATCAAAGAACTGCAGCAATTATTTGTCTACTAAATTTAGGCAACTTTATACATCTGAGATAGAAATGCTTATTAAAAGATTTGGGAGAAAATGACTTTTACGAAAAAATCATTTTTAGCTATTTGCCCATGGGTAATTTGGGTCATCGAAGCTATGCTTCTTAGCCTTGGTGGCTACAAGCTCATTTCATTACAAACTGACAATACAAAACAACTCGAAGAAGTATGGAATACAACTAAAGAAATATACCAGCTAGCAATCGATAAAGATACTAATAACCAGACAGACAATTTGAAACGCTCAATTCACCAAAAAATCGCGTCGAACATCGGCACGAAGGTTACTTACTGTAAGGCCCCACCCAGATATGGATTCAAAGGAATAACTTGGTCAGTAGAAGGTCTAGATGCTGTCACTAGAATTCAAGCCTTGTATGGCAATATACAAGTCCCATGCGAAAAAGAATGGATAGAAGTTAAACCCGGCCACATCGGCAGGATTAGAGAGATTCAGGATAATATCGACGTTTTTGAAGCTTGGTTCTGGTGGCTAGGCTTTATTTTAACTCTGCTGAAATTCTTAGAGCTTTACTTCAGACATAAAATCCAACAATTACAACCACAAAAAATACAGCATCAAAAAGCAAAGAGAAAAAAATAGCCTAGGTCAATCTAAGATATCGTTTTAAATGTAGAAGTTTTAGCGTCTTACAAATATCATCAACAAGAATTTCAAACTTGGAAGAACGGGCTTGAAAGTAACCTTTATACCCCTTATCAAAGTCTTCTTTGAAGGTTCTATTAAGCATCATAAAAAATGCCTTTTGAAATACTAAATTACTAATAAAAAATTGATCTCCTTCATACTGGCCGCTTTATTGGTACTTACCTAGAAATAAATTTTGATAAATGCTTAAGTTTTAATCGTCTTTTAAGTTCTTTTTATTTTTAACTTTTTTTGAAATTGATTTTTTAAAATATTCTTCCATCGAGCATAGTCCTCAAAATCAAATTTCTTGAGATATTTAATTCACAGATACTTTACAACGATAACCAATAGCACTGATTTTTTTTAGAAAGAGACCTTCTTCTCGAGTAATATGTATGGAATTAACATTAAACTCATTGGCTTTATCCTCAAGAATTGACTTTGCCATTAAATTAGCAACTCCAGGAATCAAACTAAACCCTTCTGCTCCAAGGGTAGCAACCATTAAACATTTATCATGAGGCTTTTCAATGTAAGTAAAAGATTTATTTTTTTGAGAAGTTGCGCAAGAACATAAGGCCAGAAGGAAAATGACTTTAAACACTTTCATGATTTCTCCAAAGATTAATTTTAAATCAATTATAAGATGAAAATTTAAAGATAAGTCTTAATATTTCTTAAGAAACCCTATCAATTATCCATTTATATAACCCTGCATCTATGAGAAGTTCTGCTATCTCCTCTTCAGCGATTATTCTGATATTACTCTTAATCGGAAAGTTTATATTCTTACCACCTTTAAAGGAATGACAGACATAAAAAAATTTATGATATTGGTCCATTTCACAAAAAACATCATGATAATCTTTAAACTCTTTTGCATCGGAACTAGATTTAATCTGCACCAAACATCTCTCTCCCGTAACAGGAGCCTTAAGGTCAAGATCAAGAGTTTTGGTTGTTTTACCTAAAGTAGAAACTCTTTGCCAGCCTGCCTTCGTAAAAACTAAATCAACCAAAAGCTCAAAATCCTTCCAGGATAGCTGTTTAACCAGTTTTACAATTCCATTTTTTAATTCAAGATAAGATTTTTCTGTAGAAATAACTTCAGATGATTTTATGGAGTTAAGTTTTCTTAATAAATAATCACTTTCTTCTACTGTACAAATTGTACCTCTGAAACCTTGAGTTTTAAGAAGCCCACCAATTAAATTTTCTGAATGAAGAACAACTCCATTTACATCTTTATCAGACCAACCATTTATGCACTTTCTAGTTTTTGTCCCATCAGGATTTAAAGTGATCTCTTTTGAGGCTTTAGACCACCAAAGCTTATTGTTATAAAATGTAATCCAAATGGTCGTTTCAGGCTCATCAAAGAAATATTTGATCTGAGTAATATATCCCGTTGATGCAATCTTTGACTTTCCTAATCCAAGATACATTTTTTCTATTTTTTTCCAATTCCCTTTTAGGCAATTATTAAAATCTGCCTCTTTAAAACTCAACTTTATGTATCCATTCTCAATACATTCTTTTTCCCAAATTCCCTGAGAGCCAAGTTTAATAAACAAGACATTACTTGCATCTATTATCAAAAAATCACTCCATGTTATAAAAACTTTTAATTATTTATGAAGATAAATATTTAACTTCTGGGAAAGTCCAATTAGGCATCCCGATTTCATCATTTCAACTAGCTCTATTAAATTAACTTTCCTGCCTTTCTGTCTTCCTAGCCCATCTCGGGTCTTATTAATAACATCCATCATCTGGTCTTCATCCTTATCAAAAAGTTCACAAAAGAAGTCATCTGCCTTCTTGGCAACAATTTCAAGATCAGCTATGGAAGAAATTTTCCTGAAATCCTTATCTAAAGTAAGAAGGACTGAACATTTTGCTTTAAGAGCTGCTTTTAGTATGTGAGCATCATCTTTATCATTCAAAGCACCTTCTGGAATCTTAATATCTTCATATTCTTCAACAAAAATAAAACCAGAGTGTTCTCTAAAAAGTATGACTTTATTTTGAAGCATAACTTGAGCAGCTTCTAAATTTTCAGGCAATCCTTTGCTTCTTCTAATCTTATTCAAAACTCTTGGCCCGTGCTCAAGATATTCAGCAATGACAGTCTCGGACCAGTAAGCTTCAATTAGCCCAAGGTTTGAGGCATCAAAAAGAAGATCGGAGATTAACTTATAGAATAGAAGATTAGCATCAACGAAAACTTTTATAGTCACAATCTAAAGCTCCCAATCTCCTGCACCTGTTTCCTTGTAAAATTTATCTTTCGCAGAGTTAGCAGATTGAAGCTTCTCAAGATATGCAAAAACAGATTTTTTTGAAAATCGTCTGTGCCCTTTTTCAGTTTTATGTCCAAAAATTTTTCCACCATCTAATAAAGCATTACATGTCGGCCTAGACATTCCAAGAAGCTTTTCAACCTCTTCAGATTTTAAATATGAATCTTCATCCGGATGAGCATCAATCACAATCAATTCTTGATCTTCGATTGAATCAGTAACCCTTAAAAACAAATCAGCAAGCTCTGGATTAGTATTCATCAACTCAAAAACTCGTCTGGCCTTATCAGAAGGGGCTGAGTTTTCTTTTTGCGGCTCAATGTGGGTTTGTAGGCTTAAAACTTTCATATTTTCCTTCCTTTCAGGACTTATCGGTAACAATACCACAAAACTGAAAATATCGCAAAATTCGAAAAAATCGAAAGATATTATAATGTAATATCAATAAGTTAATCTGATTGATCAAAATGCCCTACAAAATACTGCCCACCTCATAAGTACCTGTTTTTCTGAGATAATCATATTTTATTGGAATTCTTTCGTGATGTTTTTGGATTTCTTGGCACTGGTAAAACTGAGGAACAAGAAACAGAGATTTTTATGAGTATGAACAAAGAATTATTAGAGGCCATACAGCGAAACCAAAGATGGATCGAAAAGAAGTGCCGCATCTGTGAGAAGGATCAATCTAAGTGCGAAGAACTCATAGGCGACATCTTATTAAACCTCTACTCCTCAAACGATAACTTTTCAAAAAAAGATTCAGTCAATGCTGATGCATGGGTGAAGCGAATTGCAACGAACGTGACAGCTTCCCATATTGAAAAAGAGATAGCCGAAAAAAGAATTTTCGATAAGAAGGCCAAAGACATTGAAATTCATCACATAGAAAAACCAAATGCTAATCATGACCTCAGTATTGTCATGGATTATATCAACACAAAACTAAATCCAAAAGATCGAGAAATCATGAGCCTCTATTTGATGCAAGAGAGCCAAGCAGTCATCTCTGAAATAATAGGTCTTGAAGCCGGCACCATCGCCAATCGAATTACTATCATTAAAAAAGAATTGAATTCTTTATTCAATCAGGAGCCAGTATGAATAAAAATATTGATCAATTATTAGGAGACCTTGATAGCTATCTAGAGCTTAACCATGAGTCCTCTCCTGTTGATGTGGAAAAAATAGCACTTGAGCATAAGGAGAAAAAGCTTCGAGAAATAAGAGGCAACTCCCATCACCTCAAGGCACTCTTTTTTGCTGGTATCGCTGTTTTAGCTCTTGAACCTAAAATTGAAACTTTTATCAATATGAGTGTCGTTGCTCTTGCAGTTGCAATTTTGCTTTGGCTCCATAGAAAGGCAAAAATGCAAATGAGCCAAATTGATGTGGCCCTGAGCTTTCATGATTTTCATGAACAAAGAATCAAAGTCACAAGTGAGCTTCTTAATCTCTATAAAAGTGTAAGAATTGTGATGTATGCCGTTTTGTTTATGATCACTGGAACAAATATTTACTTTTTCCTCAGTAAACCTGATGTTCTGAGTTTTATCGTTTATTTGGGAGCAACTCTTCTTGGAGGCTTTCTCATCATTAGAAACATGGAATGCGTCATCCAGGAATATAAGCACACAATCCAGTCTTAAAAGTTAATTTAAATTGAGGCCATGAGTCCAAGGAGTTTTTATGTCCAAAAACAATAACAAAGCCAAAAACTCGGAATTAGATATTGTTTCTCCCATTGTTGAGACCTTAACGCCGATTGTAGAAGAAGGCATGAAACTCATGGCCTCTCTCATTCAGTTTCTGATTAAAAAATTATTTCAATATATAGAAGTTCGCTTTTTTAATCGATACCAAGTGACTCCCATAAAAGCAAAATCGCTTAAATCCAAAAAGACGAGCGAATTAAGTAGTACTTTAGGCTTCTCAGTAAACCATGGCACACCTTTTAAGGCATCTGATCTTAATACCAGAAAACACAC
>Ga0255183_1000028_pt1 | contig 72995 bp, 75 predicted proteins | sample Atl_UVDOM_RepB_8_FD_183638 | JGI IMG/M metagenome (GOLD analysis project Ga0255183, IMG submission 183638) | Freshwater microbial communities from Altamaha River, Georgia, United States - Atl_UVDOM_RepB_8d | ecosystem: Environmental > Aquatic > Freshwater > River | place: USA: Georgia...
TTACTCGTATTTTAAAATACGAGTAAATTGATTGGTAAGCAGTCTGACAATAATTAAATTGTGTTTGGTTAGCTCCACCAGATGTTGAGCAGAGGATAGGCAAAAACTTTTTAACTCTAATTCCTGTAGGATCTTGAAAATCACAATTTGTTGTAAGGTTTAAGTTAATTAAACTTGTAGATGTTGTGACTTCAATAAGCTGACGTCCACATTGCAAGGTATTTTGAAAAGCCGTGCCTGTCCAGCCTGCAGCTCTAAAAATCCATTGACCTTTAGTCAGTGAAATTTTCTTTTCGAATTCACCCGGTTTGAAAATGAGTTTTATTGTTTCAAAAGGGTTTTGCTTGATACCGATAAGGACAAAGCCACCGTTAAGAGACCCGAGTGAAAAATTTTGTGACACGATTAAGTTAGTTTCTTGTTTGTTTGAATCTGGCTGACAAGCCCAGAAAGTTAAAAGACTTAGAGAAAGAAGAATCGAATTTAAAAATTTCATCATGCTATCATATCGGTTATTTTTCCTCGACTTTGATAGAATCTTTGGAACTTTAGTAAAAAGGTTGAGTTATCATTTTATAAGGGAGTGATGAAATAGATAGAATTGAGCATTTTGCCAAGATGAAGAGGCAGTGATGCTCGTAACTAATTGGAATAATGAGCTTCTTTCAATTCATACCATCCATCTTTTAGAAGTTGGCTAGCATACTGATAATACGTAATAGTTTCCTCTAAAAAATCAGTCTTATCAGTAGGTGCTTGAATTCTTGTTTGAGGGTCATAAGTAAAACTTCTGACGACTTGGTTTGGCCCAAGGGTTGTAAGCGTTTTATTTTTAAAATGCCCAACGAACTGATAGTTTCCAATAAGGGCCCTCTCGTCCAGATTCGCTGGATCGAGAATATTTTTTCCAAAGAAGGGAGAATTATCTTTTAAGCCTAAAAGACTAATCATCGTTGGAAGAAGATCAATTTGGCTGGCAAGTTTACTGACCTTTTGTGGTTGGATGATTCCGGGAGCATAGATCCAAAGGGGGATATGAAAGTCTGAAACCTCAAGATCAAAGCGACCTCTTCCTTCAGTGCTATGGTCAGCGATGATGACAAAGAGGGTTTGAGAAAACCATGATGTTTTTTTAGCTTTTTCTAAAAACTGTCCGATGGCGTAGTCAGTATATTTGACGGCACCCATGCGACTCTCTCCAGATGGGATATCGATTTTATTATTTGGGTATGTAAAAGGACGATGGTTTGAGGTCGTGAGCATGAAAAGTAAAAAAGGATTTTTTTCTTTTCTCTCACTTAGAATTTTTTCTGCCTTGTTGAACATATCTTCATCACACACTCCCCAAGCGTTCTTAAAGGTGATCTCATCTTGAGAGAAATCTTGAAGGTCGATCGTTTGAAACTGGTTTCCTGAGAAAAAGGAATTCATGTTATCAAAGAATCCATTACCACCGTAGAGAAAAATCGGAGAATACCCATTTTGCTTAAAAGTATTTCCCATGGAGTAAAGATTCTTGTGCCGGGGTCTCTTCACGACTGCGTAACCGGGGGTCGGTGGAACAGACAGGTTGATCGCCTCAAGCCCTCGAACAGTGCGAGTTCCCGTTGAGTAAAGCTGTTCAAAGAAAAGAGACTCTTCAGATAGTTTATTGAGGTAAGGGGTGGTCTGCTCTTGACCTCCGAGAGACTTTATGAATTTAGCACCTAAGCTTTCAACAACAATCACTACTACATTCGGTTTTGTCGAAAAAAGAGGAATAGACGTTGAAGGCGATGATGTGATTTCTGACCATTTTGCCGTTAACTTTTCATCCGGAAGAGTTTTATAGAAAGTTTTATAATCGATTTCATTAGAGCGAAAAGCCCGAAGAAATTCGATCATTCCATTTCGAGATAGCTGATCTATCCTGAAATCTGGTGTTCTCATCTGAATCCAAGGTTGGATCATAAACCACTGAGCAAGAGAGATGAGAGCGCAGCCTAGCCACCATTTTTTCAGATTAACGGAAAACGCAAGTGACGAAGAAATCTTTCTCACAACAAAACTTAAAAAAAGGCTGAGTGCAATGAGAGCAATAGCAATCTTCTCAATAGGGTAAGATTCTTTTATATTCGCCAAGACCTCATTAGTATAAATCAAGTAATCGACGGCAATAAAGTTAAAGCGAGAGTGAAATTCTTGCCAAAAAATAATTTCACAAAAACCAATGAAAACAAGAATAAGGATTGAGAGAAAACCGATGACCATCGAAGCGTAGTGCTGCTTAAATTTAAATCGATCGAGGATGAAATAAAAAGGAAAAAGTAAGCAGAGAATCGGTAAAAGAAGAGAGGTGTCCCAAAAAAAACCGATCAAGAAAACTTGAAGAAAATCAACAACGTTTGGAAACATTTCCAAGCAGAAGTAAAAACGAATGAGGTTCTGAATCAAGATAAATGAGACACTAAAAAAAAGCACAAATCTATAATTTTTCATTTGGATATTTTGACATTTATAATCAAGATAATAAAATCATTAATTACTTTTAATCTTAATAAAGAAGAGTATGATTTAGGCATGATAAAGGCTTTTTTTCTTTTCTTAACTTTAGTGACTGTTTGGGGGGAACTATTTTGTCTCCCTTGTGCGCCACAAATTTTAAGCCCGGTTGATCTCATCCAAAATATTGATGGTGATGATCATTCATCACCCCCTGAAGTTCAACTTATGGGGGTTTTCTCAAGCGCCCTGTCCTGGGGAATAACTCTTTTATTGAACTCCGTATTAAAAAAATCTTATTTTCATGAATTTATTTCAAGCTTTTCCCTCCAGCCTTGGTTTTCAAGACTTCCTCCTCCTTAAAACTTCGGATAAGATGCCGCAGTTATTAATTAAGGGAAATTTATGGTTTATTTTTTACTGATTTTCATTTCATTTCAGCTCTCTTACGCCTCAGATGTTGATAAGCTCATTTCGGAATCGTGGAGTCAGGATCCGCTCCTTTTATCTCAGCAAAAAAAAATCGATGCTGCCCAGATCGATCAGTTTGCACGGTTCTTACCTAATTCACCGACGCTTACTTTTGCCGACTCAGATAATCATTCTTGGAGAACTTACGGGGTTAATCTTCCCTTTGCATTTCCTGGAAAATCCTTTGCCTATCATCGATTAGACCGCCTTAAAGTATCAGCGGAGGTAAGGGAGCTGTCGGCAAAAAAAATTGAACTCGCAAAGTTTATTTTTGGTTTGTACTCAGACTGTGCTTCAAAAAAAGAGCTTTCGAGTATCCTTTCGACAGCAGTGAAGGAGCTTGGGATTTTGAAAGAAGCCATTACGGCAAGGTATGAAATGGGGCAAGCGACTCAGGCAGAGCGCATCGGTATTGAACTCCAGTATCGTCAGGCAAGTATTGAAAACCTGACTTTACAGGATCAGCAGAAAGTTGCCTGCACTAAATTGAATGATTATAAAAATGAAAAGAGTCTTCAAACCGAACTTAAAGACTCGGGTCTTCCATCTGATTTTGACCCAACGTTTTTGGATGAGTTAGGTGAAAGTAGTCTTGAGTTTATTCGGGCAGAGAATGAACAAAAAATCTCAGCACTCAATGCTGAACTCTCATCGTGGTCGATTGCCCCTGACATCAATCTCACATACTACAGGAACTATTATAATCGTGTGGTTGCTTCACCTATTGTACCCGTTCAGTGGACAAATACATATATGGTGAGCGTGAATCTTCCTATCCTCTACCCATTTTATGAGAGGAGCGAGTTCTTTAAACTTCGCGCTGAAAATATGATTAATAGCGAGCGAGCGAAGATGAGACTCATTGAGGTTGAGAAAGAAATCCTTAATGCTCAAGACACTTTCCGACGAAGCCGTAAAATTTACGATAAGTTAATGAGGCAAGATCTCCCTATGGCCGAAGCGATGGTGGACTCGACTCTAGCGGCTTATCGGCAAGGAAAGCTTGGGTTCTCTGAGCTCATCTTGTCCAAGCGGACTTGGCTCGATTTAAAAAAAGAAGAAGTTGATCTAAAACTTAAAATATTAAGCGCACGCTTAGTTTGTTTAAAAAACTGTGAAAGGAATTGATGTATGAACTTAATTTTTTCGATCCTATTTTCTATCGTATCTTTTGCAGTTCAGTATAAGTCTTTTCGTCTCGAATCCACTCACTTAACGAATGGTCTTCGTGTCACTGGAAAAATTATTCCGATGGAGGGAACTCTTTATATAGAATCAGCACGATTCGTAGGTAGAGTGAGCTCTGTCTTAGTTAAAGAGGGAGATGAAGTTGCTCCTGGGAGAAAGCTTCTTTCTGTTAACTCAGCCGAGTGTCAGTCACTTTTTCAAGAAAAGAAAGTAGCGACAGCAAGAAACCTAGTCGATATGGAAAAGGTTGTTTCAATTCGCGAGAAACAACTTGGGATGAAGGCAGAGGAGAACTCCTGCTTCGTTGTTGCTTCAAAGGCAGGACTCATCACAAAAAAAATGGTTGAGGCCGGATCAAATTTCAACATCGGTGATAATCTGTTTACTATTGTGAATAAAAATTCTCTCACCGTAGAGCTTGATATCCCAGAAAGAGATGCGAGTAAGCTTAAGGTTGGACAAAAAGTAACGATCACTCGAACCTCTGAACCAGGAAATGTTTACCAATCTCAGATCAACGCGATTGTTCCATCATTAAACTCTGTTTCTCGGACAGTGAAGGCGAGGCTAAAGAAGATTGATTTTAAAAATAATCCTTCTCTCGATGAATTTGTCTTTTCTCAGATTCAACTTGGAAGTGAAGACGTTCTTTTCAAGGTACCATCTAGTGCAATTGTTTTTTATGAGGATAAAGATTTTATTCTTAAGCTAGAGAATCAAAAAATTGTGAAAGTAGAAGTCTTTGTCGTGAGTGAAACACCAGAGGGGTTTCTCATCAAAGAAAAAAACTTCCATTCAATTCAGGTTAACGATGTCATCATTTCCGATGGTGCTGTTTTTCAAATGCAAAAAATGACAGGAACAAAATGATGGAAAAGTTATTAAACCTTTTCACCTTCCTCATTAACAAAAAGTTTCCGCTTTTTTTGGGATTACTCTTAGTGATCTTTGGTGCCGGATCTTATATTACACTAAACTCTGAAATCGAGGCGTTCCCAGATGTGACGAACGTTCAGGTTCAAGTGATTACTCAATTCCCTGGTAAGGCGACTGAAGAGATTGAAAGACAAATCACCATTCCCCTAGAGGCTGCAACGAATGGTCTACCGGGACTAATTAACCAACGATCGATTTCCATGTTCGGTCTCTCCGTGATTACGCTCACCTTTGATGATAATGTTCAAAGTAAGCAGGCTCGTCTTGATGTGAACATGCGTCTTGGTGATGTGAATCTACCAGAGGGAGCTGATGTCGGACTTTCACCAGATAGTACGCCCGTGGGTGAAATTTATCGCTTTGTGATTGAAGGTGATCGGCCGATTGAGGAGCTTCGTCTCATTCAAGACTGGACCGTAGTGAGAGAGCTCAAGTCGATCCAAGGTGTAGCGGACATCGTTGTCTTTGGTGGAAAAAGACGCTCGATTGATGTGTTAGTCGACCTGGAGAAGCTTAAAGAGTTTAACATTAATTACGAGGATGTGATTAAAGAGCTCAAAGAGAATAATCTTAATGCTGGCGGTGGGGTTATTAACCGAGGTGATCAAGGTTTTCTCGTGAGATCCTTAGGATTGTTTGAAGAGCCCTACACATTGGATAATGCCGTCGTTGCGACGAGAGATCAGATTCCTGTGCGTGTACAAGATATTGGTAAGGTTCAGTATGGATCGAAGCCTAGACTAGGTAAAGTTGGTCTCAATCAAAAAGATGATGTCGTTGAGGGTATCGTACTTTTAAGAAAGGGTTCAGATACCATCGGAACCTGTGAGCGGATAAAAGAAAAAGTTCGTTTATTAAATGAATCTATTCTTCCTCAGGGTGTGAAAATTAAGCAGATCAGTGATCGTACTGAATTAATTGATAAGAGTTCTCACACGGTTTATCACAATATCTTTTTTGGAATCTTCCTTGTGTGTGTGATTCTCCTTATTGGGCTTGGCTGGGCTTATTGGAAGCTTGTCCTTGCTGTTGTGATGATCATTCCTTTTGCTCTCATTGCAGCCTTTGTTGGAGTTAAATTTTCTGGATTCTCTCCCAATCTTATTTCACTTGGGGCAGTAGATTTCGGGATCATTGTCGAAACGGCTATCTTTTGTGCTGAGGCTGTGATTGTCGGGCTTTGCGCTCTTGATAAAAAAGCCACTAAAGAGCAGAGAGATCTAAAGATTACTGAAAGTCTAAAAGAAGTTATTGGGCCTGCACTCTTATGTGCGCTACTTCTTATTATTGCCTTTATGCCGATTTTAAGTTTGCAGCGGGTAGAGGGAAGAATCTTTAGACCTTTAGGGGTCACACTTATCTCTGCGCTTATTGGTGGCCAGATTGGTGCCTTACTTTTTATCCCACTCGCTGCGAAGTTTTCTCCTATCATTGATCTTAAGAATACGTGGCAGGAAAAACTCACTCATCGCTTCATTCATTGGATCAAAAAGAAAACGTCAGCGCTGGGTTTTATTTCAAACATAAAATATATCACGATCACTGTCTTTTTATTTGTAATCACAGCTCTCTATTTAAGCCTTGGGAAAGAGTTTTTACCAAACCTTAACGAGGGATCTATTTATATTAGGATCGTTGCTCCCCCTACAATTTCGGCAAAGGTTGCGACCCAGTTAGCGGCGCAAGCTCGCTCGATTATTAAAGAGTTGCCAGAAGTGAAAGACGTTATTTCTCAGACTGGTCGTCCGGATGACGGGACTGACGTCAACGGATTTGATACGATTGAATTCTTTGTGACTCTCGTTCCGCCCACAGAATGGAAAACCTCGCCTCACCTTGAAGGCCTCACACAGTTTTTACAAAAAAAACTTGAGGTGATTGAAGGAATCGAAGTTAGTTTTTCACAACCGATTAAAGATAACGTTGATGAAGCTATCAGTGGAGTGAAGGGCGAATTAGTCGTGAAAATTTTTGGTCCCGATGCTCAAACGCTTCAAAAAATTGGATCCGAAGTTGAGAGTGTTGTGGCGAAGGTTGAGGGAGCTCAAGATGTAGCTGTAGAGCGGCTCTTTGGACAACCAGAGCTTAGATTTTTTATGGATCATGATCGCCTCGGTGCTTTCGGTTTAACAGTTTCTGATGCTGCCATGAGTGTAGAGAATTCTCTCGTTGGAAGATACGCCACAAAGATGATGGATTCTTCTCAGCGTTTTGTGGACGTCATGGTGAAGCCAATTCTTCCCGAGCAAATCACAGCGACCAGTCTTGAGAACCTCAATGTAAGAACAGGAGACGGAGCTAAGGTTTATTTAAAAGATGTGACAACTAATACTTATGCCTCCGGAGTGACAAGAGTTTACCGCGAGATGGGTGAGCGAAGAGTTGCTGTTAAAATTTCAGTACGTGGCAAAGCAATTGTTGATTTTGTTAAAGAAGCAGATCAAAAAGTCAGAGAGATCGTTAAGCTTCCTAGATCTTATCGCATGGTTTGGGCTGGATCGTTTGAAAATGCTAAGAGAGCGGGCACTCAATTGATGATTGTGGTTCCTTTGTGTCTTCTGGCCATTATTATTCTTTTACAAACTTGGTTTGATGATTGGCGACTAGTAGGGCTGATTTTGTTAGAAATTCCTTTCGGAGTCTTTGGTTGTCTTTTGGGATTAAAAATCTGGGGATTAAACTTAAGTATTTCTGCAGCAGCAGGAATTATTGTTCTGATTGGGATAAGTCTTTTGACAGGGATGATGTATCTTTCTGATTGGGTTAAAACTCAAAATGCTTGGGCAAGTCTTGAGCACAAGGGACTTTCGATCCTTATTTCAAGTGGCGTGGCGATTATTGGTCTTATCCCAGCAGCTTTTTCAAATGGGATTGGCTCAGAGACAGCTAAACCATTTGCTGTCGCCATCTTGTGTGGCCTCGTTTCCTCACTGTTATTGACCCTCATCCTCTTCCCAACGATCCTCACTCAAGAGGAAAAAGCCTGATTTCTATGGGGGTGTCTAAAGATTTAACACCCCCCTGTTTTTTCTTCACCCTTCAGTCTCGAGGCCTCAACTCCGTGAGATAATCGGCTTACTTGGAGGCTTATATGAAAAGAATCATTTTCTTAGCTGCTTTACTCACTCTCTCTACCTCTTGGGCAAAAGAGTTAAGTAAGCATCTCTATGTTCCAAGTTTAAAAGTCGTCGATTATCGCCATAAAACTTCTTCATTTTTTGATTACTCATTAGAAAAAAATATCTCGGTTGATGAAAAAGACCTTTCAGTAGAAGTTCTTGAGTCGCCTTCAGGAATCAAAGCTAATGATTATGTTCTCTTTCCTCAATCTAAAACAAATTTCTGTGTTGTGTATCATGCTTTCGCTAATGACTATGTCCAACTAGGGTGCCAGAAGAGTCGGCCACTCACTCGTGATGGTCAGGAAAGTGTAAAAGTCGAAATGTACGTTGCTGCTGCATCTCTTTTGATCCAAAAGGATGGAGATATGACGGAAATTGGAAAAAAATATCGCTCACGCCTTGATGGTCTTAAATATAAAGTTCTTCATCATTTCCCAGGTGGTCAAGTGATAGCTGAGAGAACTCTTTTCAGCTTCCTCGACACATCAGCACCCGTTACGACTGCTGATGTGAAGTTGATGAATTTATCAGATCTACAATAATTAAAAACAGAGGCGCGAAAGTAGTGCACTTAGAGTTTGGACTTTAAGTGAATGATTCGGATTGAGATAATAAGTATCTGAATCTAATGTCAGAGAATACTCTATTGTTACGTTTTTTTGGGGATAGGTTGAAGATACAGCAATAACTTCATCGATGTATTCTTTCATACCTTGGAACTCAACTTCAGAGATTTTTGTCACAGACAATTCTCCAGTCAAACCAACAGACATTTTTTTAATAATTTTTTTTTCAGTAATCATGCATTCCGTACCCTTAGTTTTGAGGTTGAACTCAAAAGCGTTGGCAGTTAGTGAAAAGAGTGTGAGAGAGAGAAAAATAAGTTTTTGCATAAAATCCTCCTAAGGAGAAGCAATCCTAAGGCCTTAGTCATCTTTATGGCAACTTTAGAATATTGTTTAATGCGATTCGCCATAGAAGGAACCCTTGTCAGTTAGTGATTGATTCATTATTGAAAAAGAAAACATCTACTTTATCCAAAGGTCATACGATGAAATTATTGGTCATGATTCTTGTTATCCTTAGCTCTCAGGTGGTTCAGTCTGCAGATCAACTGATGATTCAAGTCACAGGTGAACAGTATCTAAGCTTTGACTATTTACCAAAATGTATGGGAGCACCAAAAAAAGTTCTCGAAAAAGCCCTCCTTAGAGCACAGGAAGATTGTGGAAACTACAAGGGAGAAGTGAAAGATATTATTTCTCAATCAGTTAACTGCTCACCAAGCATCGATGGATACTGCGAGTGTCAAGCCAAGGTTCAAGTAAACTGCCAAGTTTTACATTAACGGCGGTAATTCGAAAGACTCTGAGTGATAGTTATCAAGTTTTTTCTTAAGTTGGTTCAGAGATTCAATTTGAGAACGAACTTGAGGTTCTTGTGATTCTTTCGAGCGATAGAGCGAATTATTGTTGATGAGAAGGTTTGCACTTATCACTACAGAGGCAATCAACCCTGCAATAGTGACAGGAATCCCAATGAATATTCCTAACATCGCTCCAATAGTTGCGTACCCGACAATAAAGAGAGCGGATGCAATCGCTGCCATAAAAGTGAGAGCCAGGGCCGACTGAAGATTACCATCGAGTTCTTTCTTGTGAGATTCACTTTTGAGTAAAGTCAGAACCGTTTCGACATTTTTTTGTTTTGTTTTAATGAGTAAATCAATCGTTATTTTATCAAAACAGTTCGAATGAGTTTCAACAAGCTTCATGAGCTTAGAATTGACGGCATAATAATCACTTAAAGCAGATGTTTGGATAGATTCAGTTCGATAACGTTTTATCAGGCTAGTTTTGTTCAAGTACTGAGAGGTTTTTAAGGTCATCATCTTTGTCGTTTGATCTAGCTCGAGAATCAGCTCCATTGTTTTTTTAAAGTGAGCATCAACTTCAAGTTTTCTTTGGAAAAGATTCAGATCAAATTTTTTTGATGGATGATGATAAAGGTGCTTTGAAAGCTGTTCAATTCGGTTTGAAGTGGCGGTAAGGGAGTCAAAGTCTTGGTGTAGAGTCGTTGGACAAGGTGAACAAAATGCCCCCAAAGGAAAAAGTCCAATCAACGAAACACCTATCAGGATCTTCGATAAACTTGCCTTTAACATGTTGACTCCTCTTTTGGGCGAAATTTATCTTTTTCTCATGACATCTTCAATCCAAATACATGACAGTCTCTAATCCGTTGTCATTTTTACAGACTAAAATTTAGCAACTAGTGAAGTGGTCGTTTGGAAATCATAGTTTTTTAAGCCAGCTACCGCCGGTTTCCCTCGATACATACCCTTATAGCCAACTTTCAGTGAGAACCTAGAGTTAAGAATCGTCGTGATAGAGGTTTCACCGTTTAAAAGAAAATCTTTACCTACAGAAAAATTAGGGATGTATTCAAGCCATGCTCCGTAAGTAAGATAGCTTTCAACCTGATGAGACCACTCAGTGTAAACCCTTGCCTTATGGGCATACAAATTATTTGCTGGTTGGATTCGATCCTCAATAGAATACCGATAGGAGACTTCGAGAGAAAGATTCTTTTGATCATTTTTCAGAAAATAGTACTTTGAACCCAGATCTAAGTTGTAACGTGTTTTAAAACCCTGAAAAGTATTTCCTTCAGTGACTTGGCCAAAAGTCAGAGCTATGTTTTTAGATAATGTATATTCATCTCTTGTATTAAAGTCCCAGTTCCTGGCACTCAGTGAGCGAGCGGCTTCGCCGTAGGTGTAGTGTCCTCCAAAAGCAAGAAGATGCTGATCTAAAGGAAGCTTATTCACTGTTTTACTGTTATAGGCTTTGAGTTCAGAGTTACCCCCGGTGGTGACCATTGAGACTTCTGATTCATTTGAAAGTTTTGCGAAGGTAAGCGGGCTCAAAAGTAATATCATCAATATAACAGCTAGCATAAAATTCTCCTTAATTGATCACAAATTTCTTTATGATAATTAGGCTCTGTTTGGCTATAAAACTTGTTTAATTCCTGACTAAATTTTATGTCTTTCATTTTCTTAAGCTTGGAAGATGGTTATTTACGAAAGTTTGCAGGAGTGATGTAATAAGAGAATACTTTCATTTTCATCAAGGGGCCACGATGGCTGGAAACATTCTCGATAAAGCTTACGTTATTGGTAGATTTAATACAATTGTGGTTAACGGCTTAAGCCCGGCCCGCGATACTGCCACATGGCACTCTTCAAATGAGCCTTCTAGCTTATCAGGTAACCTTGCCCCCTTGGATCCGCTTATTAAGTTTGATCCTCTTGGTCCTCAAACTGAGGGGGTTAAATCTGTTTCTGATTTACCACCGGAAGACCTTGCTGCCTCAGTAGTTTTTAGTATTTTGCATCGATTTGCGATGGAATACACAAGAGTTCGCAATGCGGAAGTATGGTACCGCACACCAAATGATACAACTGCAACGATGGGGTCAACTGCTCTGACAGCCTTTAGGACTGATCTTGCTCTCACGATTACTATTCCGAGTTATCCGGCTATAGGAAGTATAGTCAGTGCGACTGACTTAGATAATTTTCTCACGACTCTCAGAGATCGTGTGAATGCTGTTAGAAGTGGAAATGCTTACACCTCAGCCATCCTTTCGTGTCATAGTTCATGTCACAGCAGCTGTCATGGTTCTCGCGGAAGAAGATAGGGCATGATCCGTTTATTTAACTCTGTTTATTTAGATTTTGAGCAGCACTATCATACCAAGAGTAAGTGTATCGTTCTCGTCTCAAAACAACGTCAACATCCGCTTTCATCGATTGTTAATCAAGAAGTTGGTGAGATAAAATGCTTCAACGATATTCTTCTAGAGCGGTTTAGTGGAAACATCGAAGAGTTTTGGAAGCATCTTGTGAATCTGCCTGCTCAGGAATCTTTCATTGTCTTTGCAGATGATGAGATTTTTTTAACACTTCTTTTGAGTTTTTGGCTCAGTATTTTTTCTCAACCGACTCCAGAGCTTCTTCATGATATTTATAAGGTCTTTAGAGCTGAAGCCCTTATGTTTTCTCTCGTTTCTGCTGACAGGGGACAAAATTCAAAAAGAACTTCTGCTCAGCACTTTCCGGATTTGAGTCTTGATCAATTGAAATCTATTTTAAGAGAATGTAAGAGTAGTCAATGCTTGAGAGCACACAATAAAGATTTCTTAAGTCTTGAGTACCTCCTTGGTGATTTTCTCGCTGATGATCGATCAGTGCATGCGACATCATTTCTTCGCACAGTAAAAGAGTCAGCATGGATGAGTTGGTTCTCAGATCTTGAGGAGATGAAGTCTCAGATTGTTCAGAACTTCGTCAACATCGATAAACTTTTTCCTGAACTTAAGATAACTGATGAAGTGCTTAGAGATCCTCATAAAGTCATCAAAAACCACACTTCATTAAGCTGGATGGTTGATCCAAACTTTTCAATCAATAACATTAACTACATCCGAAAGACTTATGGGAAAAATATTTTTCCGGATCTTCAGCGTCGTTGTGATGAAGCTTTCTTTGTGAAGTTCATGCATAAAAATATAGTAGTTGATAGTATCGAAATTTATAATCGAGCCTCACGAACAGAAGAGCTCTTTGATGAAAATTACCTTGAAATCCTCAGACAAGATATTGAAAAAGGATATGGTTGCAGCTTTATGCCTCGCGGGCATGTGACTTGTCTCGGCCACTACCTGACTCAATACTTATATAGTTTAAAAAATTCAATGAAGAATGAAAAACTCAATCAGTTTAAATTGGAGTAATTAATGACTACCCAGAATACTTATAAAATCGTAACTGCTCCCCTAGATATTGAAGAGATTAAAGACTTCTTTAATCAAAAAAATACTCAATTCCTGATCAATTGTTTTGAGAGTAAGATCAAAGGAGAGATGCTTCTCACTTATATCTCAAATCTTGAGCTTCCGTGTAATTTGATCCTCGACAAGCTGACAAAAGATGAAAAGTTTGAGCTTTTGAAAACATTTTTTCATACCAAAAGCATCTGTAACGTAGATGTTTTGACCATCCTTAGTGCTCAGGTCATCTTGAGAGCGATTGGTGCCCCAATCAATCCTCAGTCATTTCCTCTTGTTCTCACAGAGGAGGAACTTACTGAGTTTATTATGGTAAACGAGGCTATCATCCGGAACTGGATTGTTTTTATCACATCATCTATGGTGTTTCAGTTAACGTGTATTGAGGCTATTGAGGAAAAATATCAGTTCAAATCAAAGTACTCAGTTATCGATGATCCAAATTACGTTGGTCATAACGTTGTTAATCTTTTCTCTCTTCCTATGTTCACAGAGACTTTTTTCTCTGTAGATACGGGTGCTCCGATGTATTACTTTAAAAGGCAATTTGAAGATTATATGTTCTCAGGAAATAATTTCTTTCATTTCTTTTCTCGTGCAGAGAACTTGGTGCATCAAGTGTTTGAAGGAGTGTTATCTGACGAACTTAAAATCGCCGGAATTGAAGCTTTAAAAAATCTCAATTCTAACCCTTAAGTTAACCCTTCGATAAAGTACTCGAAGCTAAGAATTCTTCTAGGACCAGATTCTTGTATGGCTCGATGTTGGAAACATTTCATTTGATTAAGCCAAACAAAATCTCCTGCACGTGTTTCAACAGTCATTATCCGCTCTCCGTTTTTAACCTGTAGAGAGTGTTCGGGAGAATGGGTTTCGAGATAGATGATGATATTGCTATTAAATGCATCGCCGTCCTCAAAATCATTATGCCACTTCCTAGAACCAATATCTGATCCATCCCACATGCCAAAATTAATAAGTTTGAAGTTCTTAAAAAATGGCGAAATGAGTTGTTGTTCGAACATAGCTGAGAATTTTTTGAAAAAACGGAGAGCTTCCTCAGGTGGGAGAGTGGAGGTTCTATCAAGATAACCGCTGGAGTTGCAATCGATAAAAGAAAAGGCATCAAAGGAAGCGATTTCGTCATCAGAGAGAAAATTTCCCGTGACGAAACCATTGATGAAGAATGAATGAGGTTCACTTGTTAGGTTTATCGAAGCCATACTTATAACTACAATCTCGTGCGTGTGTTGTTTCAGCAATTGAACTTACGCCCTCTAGCTCACAAATCTGACGATTAAGCTCACGGATTTCTTCTTTTAGAAGTTGGGTATAAGGTTCAAGACCTTCAATCATCTTCTTATAGGTATCATACTTTTCTGGATTGTTCTGGTGTTCGTGGAGTCGTGTGATCCAGAGATTGTAAAGCTCTGCGCAGAGGTCTCTCTCTGTAAGTAATCGATCCTTTTTTTCGAGCATTAGTTCGAGGTTCAAGTCTCGTCATCCTGGTTTGCTTTATCTAGGCAATTATGATTAGATTCTATTAAATAGCGAGTTCATAAGTTAAGCAAATAAAATCGTAGGGTGATCTGATTGGATTTAATTATTAAACCCACTGAGTTGTGTAATTTTGCCTGCACATTCTGTAGCTCGACATCCATCGCGAGTTCAGGAGCGAGTGTACTTGAGCACGATAAAATTTTTCAATTCCTTGAGCGCTTTCCAGCTACAAAAACGATTATTGTTAACGGAGGGGATCCTCTTGTCCTTTCGCCAGATTACTATTGGAAAATTATCCGCTACCTTGAATCAAAAAAACTATCGACAACATTGAGTTTCACTTCAAACCTCTGGGCTTTTTATCAGAATCCTGAAAAGTGGGAAGAACTTTTTCGTCATCCTCTCGTTGGGGTTAGTACGTCATTTAACTATGGTTCAACAAGACGAGTGACAAAAAATCAGGTGTATACTGAAGAATTATTTTGGAAGGTCTCAGACTTATTTCTTGAAAGAGTTGGCTATCGGCCTTCATTTATTTCTGTCATCAATAAAGAAAATGAAATGAGCGCGATTGATAATGTGAGACTTGCAAAAAAAATGAATGTTGAGTGTAAATTGAACTACGCCATGGCTTCTGGGGATGAAGGAGAGCCATACCCGTTATCAAAAATTTATAAACTATATCTTGAGATCGTTGATGAAGGTCTACTTCCATGGGAGTTTAACACAAAACAAATGTTCAGTAGGATACAGAAAAAAGCTACGATTTGTCCTCAAAATCGACACTGTGATGAGGGTATCCGCTGTCTTCAACCAGATGGGGACTACTATTCTTGTGGAGCTTTTGGTGATGATCAAAAGTACGAGATCAACTTCGACTTGGAGATGAATTCTGATAGGATTGAAACTCCGCTTCGGTCTGCTCCTGAACTTCTCAGCATGAAATCTGATTGTCTGACATGTCCAATGTTTGGGATTTGTAATGGGTGTAAAAAAACGATTTCCGATCATAAGAAGCACGGGATTGTTGAAAAGCACTGTGAGCTAATGAAGACCTTGGCACCGGAAATACTTAATTTGAGACATCACCAAATCGAGGATCTCTATCAATTTGGTGTGTTGAGTCTATGATTTTAGCTAAAGATGTTCAGATTTATGTCAAAGCTACTGAGACCTGTAATTTGAACTGTTCGCATTGCTTTACCTCAGGAATAAACGGAAAAAAGATTTATTTTAATGCTGACTCGACAGCACGCTTTTTAACCGAAATGTCCCATCAGTATGGACTTAATTCCATGAGACTTATCTTTCATGGTGGAGAGCCAATGCTCTGTCCTCTTGAAAGTCTCTATTCATTTTATGAACAAACGAAAGATATTAAAGGTGTTCAGTACGGGATTCAAACAAATCTCGTATACAAATTAACTTCAGAGAAAAAAGAGTTTTTTAAACGAGTTATTTCAACGACTGGAATTGGTACTTCATGGGATCACGATGTTCGTTTTGGTTCTGTCTCAGCTGCTAGGAAGGAGTCAGATCTTTCCCTCTGGGAAAATAATGTGCGCGAGTTAGTTCAGGATGGCCACGAACTCACTCTAATGGTTTGTTTGTCGTCATCACTCATCAAGAGCTTCGAGCCCTCGCAAATCTTAGAGTATGCTATTTCCCTTGGCTTCAAATATATTCTCTTTGAGCGTTTGACCTCAGATGGAAACGCGAAAAAAAATGATCATCTTTTCCCCGAGAACGCTGATTTAGATCAGTGGATTTATAAAATGTACCATCAAACGATGGAGAATAGATATTTTGAAAAAATTGGGAACATGTTTCTCGATGAAATAGCAACGAGTTTTCTTAAAAGAGCTCACGTGGCTAATCGTTGTCGAGGATGTGAACAAAAACTAATGACGATCAATGCTGATGGGTCAATTGCAGGGTGTCCAAACTCAGCTTCAAATGAAAACTGGGGACGAATCGATGACAAGGTTTCAACATTTGTTTCAAGTCCTCAACGAGTCAATGCAATCTGCAAAGAGAAAATCAGAAACAATGCTTGTCTAAGCTGTGATGTCAGTGACCTCTGTAACGGTGATTGCTACAAGCTTCCATGGGACTCGCATTGTCCAGCTCCTAAGTCTCTTTTTCAGCATTTGAAATTTGATTCACATTCAATAGAACTCAATAATCTTTTGCTGACATAACTTCTATGAAAGAAATAACTCTCTCTCTTAACCCAACTTATTTATGTAATTTTCGCTGCTCCTTTTGTTACCTGACTCCTGAACAGCTGGCAGATTCTCGAAAGCTCGATCTCACACGTTTAGATGAGCTTTTAAAAGATCTCTCTGAATCTGGAGTAAAAATCAAACACGTTGATCTTTACGGAGGAGAAGTTGGTCTTTTAACGAAGGAGTATCTCCGTGAACTTGATGAGATTCTCCTTAAGTGGGGAGATCCACAAGTGAATGTCGTGACTAATCTTTCTCGGATCCATGAATACTTTTTAGAGGATCATGTTGATCTTTCTGTCAGTTTTGACTTTGAGGCGAGAGAATCACATGAGGTTGTCCTAAAGAATATTTTAGGACTTAAGAAAAAAGTTTCTATTCTGATGCTTGCCTCACCTGAGCTTTTATCAAAAGATGTGGATGAGATGATTTCTTTTTTTAACTCGATAAAAAACATCACCTCTGTTGAGGTGAAGCCTTACTCAAGCAATCAAAGTAATCAGCTTGTCGTTTCAGATGTAGAGTTCGAAAGTTTTATTATGAAATGGATAACATCTGAGGTCTCAAAAAAATTTCGCTTCGTCAATCGTGACCATCTGGAAGCTTCTCTTAAGCAAGAAAGAAGCTCGTTTTCTAATGACCATGTCTATATTACTCCTACTGGAAAATTTGCCGTTCTTGAATTTGATCAATACGATCGTGAGTTTTTCCTAGAGCTCAATCACTTTAGTGACTATCTTAAATGGGCTAAGGCAGAAGAATCACGAGTCAGAGCAAATATTTTTTGTCAGGCTTGTAAGTTTTTAGGTCACTGCCTGACTGAGCACTACCGAGAAGTCAAATCGATTAAGAACTCTTGCAATGGTTACCAGCGTCTTTTGAGTTGGTATGCTGAGGAGCAAATGCCTAGGATTGAGAAATGAGTTTATTAAATCTTCAAGAAATGAGCCAGATTTTTCAGGACTGGAGGCTTTACGATAAAAAAAGTTTTCATGTCATCGAACCTGGAACACTCACATATGATGTTGATCGTCCTCGACTAACTCATGCTAAAGAGGCAAAATTTATTCGGGATTCATTTCTTGATGGAAAGACAATCATCATTAAAAATCTCGAAAGTTTTAATGAAAAAATCCGAGAAAAGTCAGCAAGTCTTGGCCATGATGTCGATGTTCATATGTATTTGACGAAAGACAATACATCTCTCTCCTTTCCCTTTCATCAAGACGATAAGGATGTACGGATCGTAATGCTTTATGGATCAAAAAAATTTATTCTCAAACAAAAAGATCAATTGATTGAATATGTTCTTAAAGCAGGAGATGAGCTGCCAATACCTAAAGGTGTTGAGCATCGAGCTGTTTCTCTGGGTGCTTCATGCCACTTAAGCTTTGGATTTGAGCCTTTTTTAAAGATGAGTGTCCCTCAAGGTCTTGTTGAGTCTGATCTCAAGATTCTTATGGATTCTTTGGTTTAAAAAAAAGTGATGTTTCATCGCTTAAAAGAAACTCTTGATAGAAGTAATCAATCGTCATGGATAGATTTTCTGTGTAGCTTTCTTTTTTGTGATAAAAATCTCTTGGGATTTTCTTTAAAAGCGCATCGTAAATATTTTTTGCTACTGAGTAGGGTTTAAAATAAGGGTCATCCCAAAGAAGATCTTCATCATCAAGTGAGACATAAATATCTTCACCGAACTCTTTTTCTAATAGCAACGCATAGATGAGTGCGACAGCATAGGATTTCCCTGGATAGTAGAGAGTACTTGTTTGCACTGTGAAGTACTCTTCTGCGCGCTTAATAATGAGTGATTCTTCGAACTCCTCAACAATAACTTCTTTTTCAAGCCTATCACCGAGATCTTGACTCCCAAAAAGTTTATAAAAAAGCTGCTGTCTTAATTTATATTCTTTCATAGAGAGGAGAGTGTAGGGATATAGTAGCCAAACTGGGCCATGTGCCGCTCGTGTGAGGTGAATTCACCTTTGTGCTTAAATCGAGGGTGGCTACAGTTGACGAGGACAAGTGTTCCAAACTCAGGTAAAATATAGGTCTCAGAGATTCCATCCGTAAACCAGACTCCGCCGTGCTTAATTTTTTTCATATCTGTAAGATAAAGGAAAGCAAGGACGTTGTAGTCAGCTCGAGAGACTTGACTTATGTCTTCATCATCCTCAGTTTGTTTGTACATATCATTGTGATAGCTCAATTGATCTTCCGTGAAGCTCGACCAGATTTTTTTATGTCGTAATTCATAGCTGCTAAATTCAGATCCAAGATATTTAGTTGCGATCAACATTTGAGCATGTGTCAGAAGCGTTTTTGATAGGGGATTTTCATTAAGGAAATTAGAGAATGGCTGTTTATGGTCGTCAGTCCAAGTGACCTTCGAGAGGGGAAAGTTTTCAAAAATTTTTCCGAGCTCTGGGTCATGAACTTCCCAAAAACCATATTGATAAAACTGATTAAAATCAGGATTTTTCATGGGGATCTCAGTGAATAAGCTGTAAGAAATGAATGATCATTATTTTTCCATGCATCAAGAAGATGATGAATGAGATAATGATTAACGGTTTGAAGATCGATAGAGAAAAATGAACCTGCAGCATTAATAAAAGATGCTTCGACTTCAATCAGTTTATTTAAGTCCTCGTCAGAAAAATCTCGAAAACACTTAATGAATTCGAGTTTGTTAACATCGGACTTCGTGAACTGATAGCAACTTTCTTCACTCCAAGCACAGCCAGCTTTAAGACTGTAAGCTTTAAGATGATGGATATCATCTGGAGTGATATTTTCAAAATTGACATTAGAACCAGAGGTCTGAGTTCTCATTCCTTGATAGCGCCAGATCCTCTCGTCAAAAAGAACCTTAAGGGCTGGATCGTTTGAGTTAATAATTTCCTCAAAATTTGAAAAATTAACCTCCCGGTCTAGTTTAAATTGACGAGTGAAGGGACGGTGAAGAAGGTGGACAATAATAATTTCTTTTAATTCATAGAAATATTTTTCTAAATCTTTTTTAAGAAGAGGAGTAATACTTTTTTTAAGTTCCTCTTTGTAAGACTGTTCAGACAAGTAAGATGCAAGTAAGAATTCAACACTCAAGTAAGAGGCATAAGCATGAACAAAATTTGTTATTTGGGCTTCACTTGATGTGACTTTAGTCTTTGAAAAAAGATCTTTAAACTCTTCCTCAGAAAGAAGGTAATCATCGCTTACATTTAATGGGACATCATAGGAGGCTTCATGAAGAAATTTGAACTTAAAAAGAGTCGCTTTATAAAAGTTATAAACAGCTAAGGGATCTGGTTTTTTTAAAATCAATTTGAGCCATAAAACGAATAGGTGATTAAATGACTCTACATCTGCATAAATCACCACCGGTCTATTGTGATGCATCAGGGGTTCAAAAAAATCTATTTCTTGAGGGTATTTTTTATCAGCACCCAAGAGCTCGTTAATGGAAGTTGAATACTCTAGAAGTGATTTTGAATCGAGGAGATTTTTCAAGGAAGGAGCCTGTTTTTGGGACGACAGAATGATGCCAAGACCAGGTTGGTCTCGAAGCTCGGAAAAAGTTAAGTAGACTCTCTTGAATAGATGAAACATGTCTTTAAATTTACCTGAAGTTCGATCTCTCTTGCAACTAAAAGCCGTAAGCATATTTACATGTATTCAGTCATAAATTACCCTTAATAAACGAGAGAAAAAAATGACAAATTACCAGTTTATAAAACCTAAGATCGTCGCGCATAGTGAAATTGTTGTGTGTCTCTTCGATTATTGTAATCTTCGTTGTACCTTTTGTCCGCAGGATCACCAGTCGATGATCGGTGCTTCTCGTGAAGAAATCCTGGCGAAAGTTGCGACGATCAATAACTGGATTAACTTCCAGTCAACCTCACCTGTAGTTAAGATCCACCTCATGGGTGGAGAACTTTTTCAAGATACCTTGATCGAGCGAGGTTTTCTTGACATTTATGACGAACTCATTTCGCAAGTCAAAGAAGGTGTGAAACCTGGACGAAAGATTATCTTTAATTTTATCACAAATCTTGTTTTTAAAAAAACCACAGAGGTGAAAGCTTTTTTAAAGAAGAATCAACTCAAGCTTTCTGTCTCTTATGATTCGGCCGGCCGTTTTAATCACTATCAGCGGAATCTCTTCTCTGAGAATATTAAAGTCTTTTCTTCTGAGATTGAACTCGTTTCATGTGTGATGACTCGTGAAAATATGCACGCTCTCACTCATGGAGATGAACTTTTTGATGAACTCTATCAACAGTTCACCTGTGATTGGGATCATTTTTTGCCATCGGTGACAAATTCACAACAGATGATGCCAAGTGAGTCTGAGACTTTTGCTTTTTATAAACTCTTAGTTGATCGATACCCAGAGTGTTTAAATGTGAGGAACTTCGTTGAAGCTGGAGAGTCTCATAAAATGACTTGTACGAGAGGAAATTCTTTAACGATCATGAGAGATGGATCTATTCCTGCGGGTTGCTCTGGTTCTATTTTTTTGAAAGATCCGATGACGAAAGATCTAGGATCAGAAAAAATTGTTGAAAATTTTCTCACAAAATATAATTGTTTCGAATGTCAGTTTTATAAACGATGTCCTTTTACTTGTTTTATTAAAAATGATTATAAGCACACTGTGAGAGATATGGAAAAGTGTGTGTTTAAATCAGTGTTTGAATATGTTGAAGAAAAAAATTAAGATCATTTTTTTTAATCCACCTCATGCGGATTGGTCACTTGCGAACAATCTGAGCTATTTAGGCTTTCAAAGTTATTATCAATCAGTAGGAAAATATCGAGATCAGATCGAGTGGCTCGAGGCTCCGTATGAATGGGATAAGCTTGAAAGTATCGATCACATCGTGAGCTATGGCCTTAATGCAGATATTGCGCTCTTTAGTAGTTATATTTGGAATTATGCTCTCGTCGATGAAATAGCCATCGAATTAAAAAAGAGAGCGCCAAAGATCGTAACCGTTTTGGGAGGACCTCATATTGGGTTGAATGACCAAGATTTTTTTCTTAAGCGTACTCAGTATGATTTCATCTGTCGTCCGACGAAACCTGGTGAAGTTTTTATCGAGGATTTGATTGATTCCTATTATCTTCATGAAGGATCGCCTAAGTTTGAAGAAATTTCCTGGGAGGTGAGGTCGCAGAAGACTAGATCTTATGATTTCGACCATACTTATTCAATTTATGAGGATCACTTCGATTATCTCTCAAAGATCTCACAATATGCGAGAGAGAATGGTATGGAGCCCTTCATTGCTCTGGAAACAACGAGAGGTTGCCCGTATCGATGCACATTTTGTGAATGGGGTGGGGGAATTGGAACAAAGATCCTTAAACGAGACCTAGAGTTAGTCAAACGAGATATTATGGCGATCAAGAGGGCAAATTACCGCGAGGTCTATCTCACAGATGCTAATTTTGGTGCTTTTCCCGAGAGAGATATCGAGATCTTTAAGTTTGCTTGGCAGAGTGGTTTGATTTTGACGGATATCTCTACTGTCAAAACTCCTAGGCTTGAAGTTCGAGAGAAGCTGATTGATTCTTGGTTTGATATTGTTGGGAGCCATCAAGTCGATGATAAAATGTCCGAGGCTCAGAATAAATTTATCAAATCCTCCTCTCTCTCAATTGTGCCCACAGTATCACTACAAAGTATTTCAGAAAAGGCGATGGAGATCGCTCAGCGTATTGATCTGACAGCAAAAGATAAATTGCTTTTAAGTCATCATATTTTTAAGAGATGCGCTCAAGAGGGATTCCCTGTGCCTGCGATTGAGCTCATCTTAGGTATGCCTGGGTCAACAATTGATGACTTTTATGAAGAAATGAATATCCTTTGGAACTTCAAAGCATGGAAGAGCTACCGACATGATTATATGTTTTTACCGGACTCGGAACTCACACATCCTGATTACCTCACAAAATACAATATTCAGCTAGTTGAGGTTTTTACAGATATTATTGATGAAGACGGAGATGAGAATAAGAATAGTCTCTATCAAGGTAAGAAGACATTTTTTAAAACTATTAGCTCCTGCTTTTCTTTCACTCAAGATGAGATGATAGAGATGTGGTTCATGAACCACGCTGGAAACTTTTTACTTTCTAAGTTTTTTCATCTCTTTGAGGGAAATATGCTTCCAAGTGATTTTTGTCGAAAATCTTATTCAATCATGTCGAGTTTTTTAGAGTTTAAAACTCTACTCACAGAGATTAAGGATCTTTTAGATCCCCAAACACCACCGAAATCGATTAAGAGGATCCAAGGGATATACCGGACAGAGGCGATTGAAACGCTCATCAGTCAGCATCGAATGTCTATTCTCAATGAGCTCATGAAATTTAAGATCGATGGAGAGATGCATGTACAAAGAAGTTTATGAAAAAGGATTCTTGAAATTTCAGGAACTAGGAGCTCTCGATCTGATCCGTATTGATGAGTTTAAACTACTAAACACAGAAGAGCGCAATCGAGACAATGGTGTAAAGGATGTTGCACCTGAGCTCTCGCGAAGACTTAATACTTTTGCTCAGTATTTAAAACAAAAATATATTGAGGTAGAGTGGCCAGCATCGGTTTATAATAAATTTATTATTTGGGAAGGTGTCGACCGTGATAATCAAGGTTGGCATACAGATACTTTCGAGGATTATGATTATTTTTTTCTGTATTACTTTGATGATACTTTTCCCGAGACTGGGGGAGGTCTTCATTTTAAGTGGACAAATCCATCCGGCGAAGAATGCACCGAGAGTTTTCAGCCAAAGGCAGGAGATCTTTTTTTAGTCAGCAATCAACGTGGTTTTTGGCATAAAGCTAGTGCTTCAAGCATTAAAAGAAGAGTCGCCAGTTTTGATTTTACGATTGATTAGTCTCAGATTTTTAACTTGAAAAATAACTAAGTTAGGTTTTTAAATGACCAATATATTAAAAAAATCGGAATATATCAGTATTGCGTTTTTGGCTTTTGTCTTTTTTTATTTCACAAAGAAAACAATTGAGCTTTGGGATATCCCATACCAATTTGCGTTTGAAGACTGGATTTGTCTTCAGCAAACTACTTACATTACCTCTCTTTTTATGGCTTTATTCTTTGTTTGTAACATTGAGAGGATGAGATATATTGTAAGCTTGTCGATTTTTGGAGCTTTTGCTTGCGAAAAGTATGATTTTTTTGATCGATATGTTCATCATTTTTTTATTGATAACGGTGTCTATAAACTTTTAGGACAACCTCTTTGGAGTGGAAATCCTCAATACAGTAAACTTTTATTTTTTGTTCTCTTTGGGGTCATCATCCTTTTTAAAACTTTTTTTCAAAAAAAATACACCATGAATCTAATCTTAGTGTCACTCTTTCTTGGTGTAAATTTGGTACTAGTTTTTTTAAATCATCAAGTCTTCCCTGGTGGGATTCTTAAAAATTTGACATCTCAACGCCGGGAAATATTAGTACAGGCCGAGAGGATGAATGGAGTTGAATTCTCTTATTTTTGCAAATACAACAATCTGCACTGTAGAAAGTATGATGGTCAAAAAATTGAAAGTGTGTCGAGTAGTCTGGAAAAGTTAGATGAAAATGAATTAAAATATTTTTCAGAGAAAGGTCGTCTACTCCAAAGCCAGAGAATAATTGAAATTATTAATACGAGTAACCTTCCCAGTATTTTTATCATCTTGAAAAATAATGAAAATATCTATTATGAGATTTTTGATCACAAAACCATTAAAAATTTTTGGCAAATGTCCGTGAATTATTTCTCGAAAAATGTCTTTATCGTTTCTTTTTTATGGCTTTATTTTGTTTTATTCCTGAGTTTTATTCATCGTCGGGTCAAGAGAGTTAAAATTATCTGATCTTTTTTGTGATTTTTTTTTAAGTTTAATCATTCATGACGGTTCAAATATTTAGAGAATAATTTTCAAAATTAGAAATAGTTGCTAGATTTTTTTATTCGACATTTGCTGAATACGAGTCATCGAAAGAGCTGTGAAATAAATTAAAAAAATTTCTTTAAGTGAAAATGAATTGATCTGGTGTTAAATGATTTAATCCAAAAATTGAAGTGAGTTATTAGGACTATCCTAAGCCTGCGTTAATGCTCAATTTAATAAAGTCTGGTAAGTATTGGTAAGCAGTTTTAGACCCTAACTTGATAAAGGGAGACCAGATTCCCTTTTTTTTCGGTCTTTGGCAGAACAATTCCAAGTTCCTCAGTAGCTCCTTGGGTGTCTTCTGCAATTAAGCGTAAATAGCGCATGGTTGTTTTAATTGTAGAGTGACCTACTGACCTGCCCGGGCTAACCCGGTCCAGAAGTTGTGTTAAGATCTGGGCCAGAAGAGGAAAAGTCCATGGCAAGAAAGAAATACTCAGCAGAGAAAATCATCCAGCATTTGCGAACAGCTGAGATCGAGCAAAGCAAAGGCATGAGTCAGGCCGAAGCAGCCAGAAAAGTCGGTGTTACGCCGATCACACTATCTCGTTGGAAATCCGAATACGGTGGGCTTCGTGTTGATCAAGCGAAAAGACTTAAAGAGCTTGAACAGGAAAATGCAAGGCTCAAAAAACTAGTCGCTGACCAAGCTCTAGATAATTTGATTTTAAAAGAGGTTTCTAAGGGAAACTTCTAAGCCCGGTGAGACGCAAGGATGCTGTCTTGAAAGTGATGCAAGAGCTAAAAATCAGCGAGCGTCGGGCTTGAAAAGTGATTGGCCAAATCAGATCGACTCAGCGATATGAGAAATTACCAAACCATTTGCAAGAAAAGCTTGAGCGTCGAGTAATTGAGCTAGCTACCGATTATGGTCGGTATGGCTATCGTCAAGTGACAAGCTTACTGAATATGGAGGGTTTTGAAGTTGGCAAAGACCGCGTTTACTCAATCTGAAGAAAAGAAGGATTAAAAGTCCCTCAGAAGCAGCCGAAGAAATCAAGGTTGTGGCTAGCTGATGGCTCTTGTGTTCGGCACCGTCCAGAATATGCAAACCATGTTTGGAGTTAAGATTTTGTCTCAGAGCAAACTCATGATGGAAGGAAGTTTAAGATTTTAAACATCATCGATGAATACACAAAGGAGTGTCTTGCGAGTCATGTAGCGAGAAGAATTAGATCAATGGATGTGGTTTTGATTTTAGCAGATTTATTTTTGCAGCGAGGTTGCCCGCAGTTTATCCACTCTTGCAACGGACCAGAATTTATCGCAAAGAAGTTGGTCTCATGGATGAAGAATTTGCAAGTGCAACCGTTGTTCATCCATCCAGGAAGTCCATGGGAGAACGGATACTGCGAATCATTTAATGGCAAGATGAGATATGAGTTATTAGATGGAGAATTATTTTACTCACTGCTTGAAGCAAAGATCTTCATCGAGAAATGGAAAGTGCATTACAACACCAAAAGACCGCACAGTAGCCTTGGCGGAGTGCCACCAGCACCTGAAGTTTTTCAACCGACACTCAAATTACTTGCGAACGATTCGTTAACAATGTAACTGGTAGCAAAACTCCCGGCTGGTCAGTGAGCCTTAACAACTTTAAAACCAACCTCTTTAACTGCTAGTTTTACCGCATCGACGAAGTATTGATCGTCTTTAACAAGTAAAATTTTTGGCTCCATATTCCCCTCGATGGAATGTGTGGAGCATAGAGCGCAATGCCTAGTTTTCCCTAATAAAAGAAAGTTATACTTTGTATAAGAGTGTAATTATTTACAGGCTCTGCTAAGACAGCACAAAAACTGTCATTATGGGTTTCGTCTAAATTGAATCACCATTTAACAAATAACATAAAGTTTTCTATCAATCATTAAATTGATAGTATTCGTTCATCGCAGAACGCACCATTTTTATAAAGTGCTTAAAATCATAAAGATCATGATTTGTTTTAGAAAATATGGCTAATGCATAAAGTTGGCCTACTACATACTGGGCTAGTTTTTTGTGTGATATTGAAGCTTTGATTTTATTTTTGTTAAAGTAAATTTCAAAGGCAGATATAAAATCTTTTTGCACCTGACGAAGATGCTTATCAATTTTTTCGGATTTTCCGATCACTTCGACCAGTCCTGTAATGGCTAAACACCCAGACGGAAAATTGGGGTCTCGAAATTGTTTAGCCGTTAAGGTCAACATTTTCTCAACACCCATCACAGGATTATTGTACTTATCCATGATTGAAATCAGTTTGCTGGCGTAGTCCTGATTGTACTGAATGAGGCAGCTAATGTATAAATCTTCTTTGTTGCCAAATGCATTGTATAGACTTGGCTTGTTAAGACCCATCGCTTTACAAAGATCGTCGGTCGATACTGCGGAGTAACCTTTGCGCCAAAAAAGCTTTAAAGCTTTATCAACGGCTAATTGACGTTCGAATTCTAATGGACGACCTTTTTTAATCATAAAACTGATCTACATCAGTGAGCCGCCGAAAGCACCTGAAAAACTTGGAAATTTTTTAGAACTCCGTTTTCCCAACCACCTTCAATCAAATCAGGAGCCTTCGCTTTAAGTAAAGCTGCGACCTGACCACCCACGTGTGCATCTTGCCCGGCTTGATTATTGAAAAAATCAATAATGGCAAAAGTATCTGCATCTATTTGAACTGAAAACCAGCTCACAGTTTGCGGCTCAGTTGCTGAAACTGCTGCAGCTCCACTCTGCAAAAATTCTGCAAGCTGACCCGCTTTGCCGGATTTGGCTTTTAAAGTAATAAAATTAGCGATTTTAATTTGTTTATTTTCTTTCATGGCTTTTCCTTGGTTTAATTTAATTCATTTAAAGTTTTTAAAGCTAACTGATAGTTTGGTTCGTTCGCGATATCTGAGACAAGCTCGGTATGAATGACTTTATTGTCACCAGACAAGATCACAACTGCGCGTGCGTAAAGACCTTTTAGCGGAGAATCAATCAGCTTTAAACCCAGTTGTTCACCAAACTGACTGCAAAATCCAGACAATGTTTCACAATTTTTTATTCCTTCAGCTGCACAAAAACGAGCCTGCGCAAAAGGAAGATCCATTGAAATATTTAAAACGACTGTGTCTTTCATATCTGCAGCTAGTTTGTTAAATTCTCGCACTGAAGCTGCACAAACACCCGTGTCGATGCTTGGAAAAATATTTAATACTTTAACTTTGTTGTTATAATTTTCAACATGCACAACTTCTAAGTTGTTCTTCACTAAGTTTTTGAACTGAACGAGATTACCTATTTTAGGTATTTCACCGATTGTGTTTACTTCTGTTCCTTTAAATTTCAATTTTGCCATTTGCGGTCACCTTTTGTTAATATGCCTTTTATTTGTCTTGTTATTTTGTACTGATCAGTACAAAATAACAAGACAAAAATTTTATACGTCTAGGAGGACACTTGAAAAAGACTTTAAAAATCGCCCTTACGCTACTTGCACTTGAATTTGGTCTTAACGCGCACGCCAAAGACTGCGATGCACTTCCGAATTACGAAGCTTTCAAAAAAGCACTGATCAGCGCCCGTAAAGCCGACAACGGTGGACTTAACTTTGAAATGTGGGGAACGCTCGTTGCACGTGACGGAACTATTTGTGCTGTTGCGTTTACAGGTGCACAAACAGGTGACCAATGGCTAGGAAGCCGCGTGATTTCAGCCCAAAAGGCAAATACCGCGATTTCATTTAGCTTACCAACGTTTGCTTTATCAACAGCGAATCTTTATTCAATTGTACAACCGGGCGGTTTCGCTTTCGGCATTCAAGAAAGCAATCCTGTTGATGTCAAGGTCGCTTACAAAGGTCACTTTGAAAAATATGGAACAAAAAAAGACCCTATGGTTGGCGAAAAACTTGGTGGACTTAACGTATTTGGCGGAGGACTTGCCTTATACAATGATAAAGGTGAAATGGTCGGCGGTATCGGCGTCAGTGGCGATAGTTCATGCGCAGACCACTTAATTGCTTGGAGACTTCGCAATGAGATGGGCCTAGATTACGTTCCTGCAGGACCTGCAGCCACTAAAGATGATCAAATCATTTTTGATATAGCTAATGGCAAAAGCAAAGGTGGCTTTGGCCAACCTACATGCGGCGGCAAAGAGGTCGAATTAGTCAGCTCGCTTCCAGCTGTTAAAAAAGTAACTAAAAAGTAGTCTTATCGTCTTAGTTTGATGCCTAGAGCTCAATATATAATTGTATACAATTATATATTGAGCCTGATGCTTTAATAAGCTAGTGTGTTTTTATGCCCAAAGCTAAAAGCAGCAAGACTAATATATCCAATGAACCTAAAGATTTGTTTATCAAAAATCAGATCTGTTTTTCTATTTACTCAACATCACGATACATGATTCAGGCTTACAGTTTTAGGGGAGAACCGCCATTTGTTTTTGCTGTGGGATTTTTTTGAAATGCAAGCAACTGCTTGCTGAAAAAGACTAAGAGTTTTGTCTATTTGCGAGCGAGCTTGCTACTGAGCGCAAGCACACGCTAGTCGCTGCTATTCAAAACTTGATGCTGGCAAGCACTTGGCAAGCGATGACTGAAAAATTACGAAATTTCTTGAAATAAAGACAAGTGAGCTACAATTCTCTCGTAGTGTTGTTAGGTACTTAGGATTGTTAGGGAACTGCCAATTGGATCGAACCAACTTTAAAAAATTGGAGCGGGCAACCAGATTCGAACTGGCGACCTTCTGCATGGCAAGCAGACGCTCTACCAACTGAGCTATACCCGCATTCAAAGACTTTGAGCATCTTAAGTTTCTAGAGATTTTCTGTCAAGCTTAAGTTATTGAAATTTTTGTTCAAGCGCTTTGATGATTTTTTGATAACTTGGACCCGTAAATCTCTGGTAAAGCAGAGGTAGGATATCTTTTTTGGTCGATGGTTGATGCGGATTGAGAAGAATTTTAACAAAGGTGTCCGCAATAATAAAGACCTTAGAAATGGGGTGAAGTTCTTCCGAAGGATTTTCAGCAAACCCAACTCCATCGAGAGTTCCATGAGATTGCAGGAGGACTGTTTTCACATAGTCATTTGCTTGTGGATGATGTTCAAGAATCTTCACAGCATCCTTAGCATGATTTTTAATAAGAAATCTTTCATCATCAGTCATGTCCTGTTCATCAAGTTCTGCCATCGACGAGATTTGCATTTGATTTGGTGTTCTCAAAGTGACATCTGAAAAGAAAGAAACAAAACTTAAAATTTCTAAGTGTTCAGGTTTATACCAACTTTGTTTGCTTAAAATGTAATGACACATAAGAGCAAGAAGGTGACAGTGTTGATAGGCGTATGAGACCTTGTTCGAGAATAAGAACTTAATTAAGCTTGCGACCTCGGGAGAGTCTTTAACAGACTTAACCATCGAATTAATAGAAGCTTCAGAAAGCTCAATCGTCGCAGTATCAAGATCCATAAACATGACTGAGTCTCTCACAATTTCATGGGCTGAAGCTGTCGTTAAGATTCTCTCTTCAAGTGTTAAGTCTGATCTCTCAAGCTTCTGAACGAGATTACTTGTGACAAAATTTGTGAAGTATTGAATGTAATCTTTGGCCACATAGAATTCTTTTAGGCCTTGCTGTTCATATTTTTGAATCGTCTCAAGCTCGAAACTATCTTTCGAATTAAGTCTTTTAACGAATTGAAAATCCCCTTGAGATTTTTTAATACGAATAAAAATATCACATGGTGTTTTATTGATTTCGTAGAAAAAATGAACGGGAACAGGAATATAATCGGGCTTTACGCGGTTCATTGTATCCTGGATGGTGACCCCAAGGATTTGAGCTGCGACCTTAATCAATGTTTCCCAGCTAATGGGTTCTGGTAAAACAGTTAATTGAGGGTAATTGTGAACGACGGATCCAAGGCTTATCACAGGAGTGGTCATGCCCTCATCAGAGAGAAAATCCAAAATCTTTTCTATCGTTTGTTCCTCGCCGATACTTACTCTCGTCACGATCATAGAGATCTGTGGAAGAATTCTTAAAAGAGCGAGAGTTTCATCAGCATTTTTTCTATGAATCACATCCGTGCCAACGAAGGTGTTGAGGTTAAGAGAATAAATTTTTTTTAGGTCTTCATTTGACTCAATCAGGATAGTTTGGCTCATACGAATATTTTAGCATGACTCGTAATAACACCAAGATAAAAAGAGTAAATTATATTTGGATAGTTTTACTCAAGATTTGAAACGAGGCTTTTCCCAGCTCCGAGTGGCAATTCTTTTATGTATTGAGGCAGGGCCCATCCTGGAAATTTTTTTCGAAGTTTATAGTAAAGTTCTCTTCCCTCAGCTTCAGAGAGATAAAAATGCATCCCTCCTTTAACTAAATCAGGATGGTGGAGATAGTAGGGTCTGATCCCAAGACTCAAGAGTTTTTCAATCAACAAAGTCAGAGTTTTAAGATCATTGTTAACGTCCTTTAAGAGGACACTTTGAGAAAGAAGTTTGAGACCAATGTTATCTAATTTTTTTATCGCAATTACCGAATCTTCATCAAATTCTTCCGCTAAGTTTGCATGAATAACGATTGTGGTTTGAAGAAAACGAGTTTTAAATTCTTCCAGAAGGTTCAAAAGATTTTCTCCAAAACGTTCAGGAAGGATCACTGGGTAGCGAGTGTGAAACCGTAGGTACTTAAGATGATCAATCTTTGAGAAGGCTTCAAGGTAAAAGGCGAGCTTCTCATCCGAGAGGGTGAAGGGATCTCCTCCGGTAAAAATAATTTCCTCTATTTCAGGATGAGATCTTAGGTAGTCGATCGTCTTTTCAAACTCAGAGTGAAATATTTCTTTGCTGCTATAGAGTTCATTTTTTCTAAAACAGTAACGACAGTGGACCGGGCAAATAGTGGTCGGGGTAAAAAGAGCTCGATTTTCATAGCGGTGAATAAGTTGTGGCGCTTTTAGATACAGCTCATCTCCAATTGGGTCGATGAGACCTTGCTCTTGGGTTTTTAAATCTAGCTCCACTGATTGAGAAAGAAACTGCTTCGCATAGGGAGAGTTTAATCCCAGCTTCTTGATTTTCTCTGTAATCCTTCTGGGGACAAAAAGGGGATATTTTTCATCCACGTTTTGATCCAGAGGAGTGCTTAAGAAAAGGGAAAGATCCCGAGTCGATTTAAAAGAATCTCGAAAGGATTCTCGCCAATCAGTGAGCATCATTCTTCTTTTGTTCTTCTAAAAATTCTCGTTTGTAAATATACGCACAGGTTCGGATGAGAACAGCTCCGTACACAGAGATACCGAGGAAGTGAAGCATGACTGTTGTGAGAGGAAGAACTCCTCCTTCATAGAGAGTGTAGAGAATCCATTGAAGAAGGATCAGGTGCGCAATCAAGATGATGAGCTGGATCGATCTTTTTTTCAAATTTTCTTTCGTTAAAAAATTCTTCCATGTCATTTAGCTTCTCCTAGGAAGGTAGCATCCTTCAAGAATATTAAAACTTTTTATTTTTTTTATCATGAACGATTTATTCATACCCGTCATCAGGCACTCTGCAAAAAGAATGGACCCCTTCGGCAAAGGAATCAGGCCGATAGGCCGAATTGGTCGCTCAGACAGTCCTTTTTGACCTTTATAAACTAAATGTAGAAGTTTTCTCTCCTGAACGATCACTTTTAGCTCATCAAACTTTTTCGGGAGATGGAAACAATCATTTTTCTCAAATTGGGATAGCCGAAAGACAAAAGATTTTTCAAGATGCGAGTTCATCTTTTCTTCTTGGAGAAGAAGATTGGCCGTCATCTTTAAACAGGTCATCGTATCCGATAAAGCTTGGTGATGAGCGAGGTCGATGTCATAAAATTCAGCAAGACTCGAGAGCTTAAAGTTTTTAGGCGTTTTGTCTTTGTCTTTGAGTAAGCTTCTGGCCATCCGACAACTGTCGTAAACATCAAGAGGCGGAAACTCAATTAAGAAATCATGAGATCCTTTAATTAAAAAGCCTAAATCAAACTGAGCATTGTGAGCAAGGACTGGGATTCGCTCACAAAATTGCCAAAACTGTTTAAGAGGTTTTTTCAGCGTAGGAGATTTTTCCAGGTCATGATTTCTCAGACCGTGAAACTGGATGGTATGTTCGGGAATATCAATCAAGGGATTGATGAGTTCGTGAAAAACCGTCAGTTCTCCATTCGGTGTGAGCTTGATTGCTGCGAGCTCAATCACTTTGTCCACTAAAGGTGAGAGACCTGTGGTTTCTAAATCCAATGCGATGATACCTTTGGGAAAAACCCTGAGAAGGGCCGATTTTTCGGCATCGCTTAATGTGAGAGTCAGATCAAACCTTGACATAGAGTGTCTTTATAGGTTTTTTTTTCCTCTTCGTCTAGCTGAATGAGAGTGACTTACATTGACAAGTGCGTAGCATTAAGTACAAGATTTTGGGGCATAAATTATCTCATTCATTACAAAAGGAATGTCCTCATGGCCAAGTCATTTGACGTCGTAGTTTTAGGTGCAGGACCTGGCGGTTATGTCGCTGCCATTAGAGCTTCTCAATTAGGAAAAAAAGTCGCCATCATTGAAGCCGATAAACTCGGTGGTGTTTGCTTAAACCGTGGATGTATCCCAACAAAAGCCCTTTTAAAATCAGCTCACGCCGTTCATGAGGTCGCTGATCTCAAATCACTTGGAGTGAATGTCGATCTCAAAAGTCTTGATGGGTCAGTCGCAGTAAAGAGAGCGAATGATATTGCCGCCAACATCTCTAAAGGGGTGGCTTTTTTGATGAAGAAAAACAAAATCGAAGTGATCAATGGCAAAGGTGTTTTTAAGTCAGCGAAAGTAATCGAAGTGACTTCTGCTGATGGAAAAAAAGAAGAGGTCAGTGGCCAGCAGATCATCATCGCCACTGGTGCAAAATATAGAAGTTTTCCAGGTCTTGAGCATGATGGGAAGAGGCTTCTTGGAGCTTGGGAAGCTCTGAAAGTAGAAACACTTCCTAAGTCTATTGGGATCGTTGGGGCAGGGGCTATCGGCGTTGAGTTTGCTTATTTCTGGAATGCTTTCGGCGTTGATGTGCATATTTTTGAAATGCAAAAAAATCTTCTTCCTATCGAAGACACTGAGGTTTCTCTTGAGATCGAAAAGCACTATAAAAAATACGGTATCAAACTCTCTTTAGGGATCGAAGGAATCACAGCAAAAAATAATGGTAAGGATGTGACTTTCACCACAAAAGAAAACGGGAAAACAGTGGAGTATAAATTTGAGATGGGTCTCATCGCTGTCGGTATGACAGGAAATATCGAAGGCTTTGGCTTAGAGAAAGCTGGGGTTACGACGGAGAAAGGCTTTATCAAGGTAGATAAAAATTACCAAACAAATGTTCCTGGTGTGTATGCCATCGGAGACGTTTCGGGAGCACCTTTACTCGCCCATGCGGCTTCTCACGAAGGTGTTGTGGCAGCTGAGCATATCGCCGGTTTACACCCACATCCTATTGATAAAATGAACATCCCTGGTTGTACGTACTGTCAGCCTCAAGTGGCTTCTGTAGGTTTTACAGAGAGAGCCCTCAAGGAGAAGGGAATAGAGTATAAAGTAGGTAAAGTTCCTTTCATGGCCAATGGTAAAGCAGTCGCTTCTAACGAGAAGGATGGATTTGTGAAAGTCCTTACTGGTAAACATGGTGAGCTTCTAGGTGCCCACATTGTTGGAACGCAGGCGACAGAACTCATTCATGAGTATGTACTTTTCAGAACGATGGAAGGAATTGATGAAGAGATCTTTGCTACGATACATCCGCACCCAACACTCGGTGAGTTTCTGAGTGAAGCCGTGATGGCTGCGAAAGGTCGATCACTAAATTATTAAATTTAAGAGGAGTATTTTATATGGCAAAAATTGAAGTTGTGATGCCTCAGATGGGTGAATCTATCACCACTGGAACAATCACTAAATGGCACAAAAATCCAGGTGATGTGATTGAACTCGATGCGATTCTTCTCGATATTTCAACGGATAAAGTTGAATCAGAAATCCCAAGTCCTATTCACGGAAAAATTGTTCAACTCCTTTACCCGGAAGGGGCTACGGTTGATGTGGGTAAACCGATTGCGATTATTGAAGATGATCTCAATGCATCAGTGGATTCAGCATCTGCTGCTCCAGCAGCAAAAACTGAAGTGAAAAAGACTGAGGCTCCAGCGGTCCAAGCTGCCCCAGTTGCTCAAGCTGTCGTTGAAGATGAAGAAGAAGGTTTCCGCTTCTATACTCCACTTGTGAAAGCAATGGCGAAAGAGGCAGGAGTGAGTCTTGCGGAGCTTTCAAAAATCAAGGGTACAGGAGCTGCAGGTCGAGTGAATAAAGCAGACTTAGAAGCTTATTTAGCTTCAGGCAGATCATCGAGTGCCTCAGCGCCTAAAGCACAACCAGCGGCCATGGCATCTGCTCCAGCGGCACGTTCATCGAGTGGTGAGAGAGTTGAAGTGATCCCAATGGATAATATGAGAAAGGCCATTGCTAAAAATATGGTTCTCTCGAAACAAACTTCTCCACACGTGAATTCGATCGATGAAATCGATATGACAAATTTAGTGAAAGCTCGTGAGAAGATTAAAGATGAGTTTAAAAAACGTGAAGGAATCAATCTCACGTACTCGCACTTCATTCTTTACGCTATCGTTCAAGCATTGAAAGAATTCCCTCTCGTTAATAGTTCGATAGAGGGAGATAATATCGTCGTGAAAAAAGATATTCACCTCGGTTGTGCTGTCGCTGTTCCGGGCAATGGTCTTGTTGTTCCTGTGATTAAGAATGCTCAGGATTTAAACCTCACTGGACTAGCTCGTCAGTTAGATGTTCTCGCTAATAAAGCAAGAAATAAAAAACTAACAATGGATGATTTAAGTGGAGGAACTTATACTTTCACGAATAATGGTTCATTCGGAACGCTGATCGCGACACCTGTGATCCTTCAGCCTCAGGTTGGGATTTTCTGTACAGGGGTGATTAAGAAACGTGTGATGGTAATGGAAGATGATTCTTTTGCCGTGAGAAGCATGATGTACGGAACTCACACTTATGATCATCGTTTGATTGATGGAGAACTCGGATCGAAATTTTTAGCTTCAGTTAAAAAACATCTCGAGACAATGAACCCACAAGATCTTATTTAAAATGTTAGGCCCCGTTTAGAGCGGGGCCTTTTTACTTTTTTCCCACTGATCAATAATTAATTTCTCTGACCCCATTTCGCCAGCTTGATAAAAAACCTCTCTCGGTAACCGTGGCCAGTAGTTCTGATCCACATAGTGATGAGCAAAATCGTGAGGATATTTATAATCTAATTTTCCTGATCCTTTCGACTGTAAGTGAGGAGGGACATCAATCGTTGGATGTGATTGCACAAACTCCATCGCTTGATTGATCGCCAGATAAACCGAGTTCGACTTCGGAGCGAGTGCCAGAAATACCGTGGCGTGAGAGAGTGTGATGCGAGCTTCAGGTAAGCCAATATTTTTCGTTACGTAATGGGCATTCGTCGCCACTTGTAGGGCTTGAGACTGCGCAAGGCCAATATCTTCGGAAGCAAGAATCATCAGCCGACGTGCGATGAACTCAGGGTCTTCTCCACCATCAAGCATGATAGCAAGGTAGAGGAGGGCGGACTGGGGATCAGAGCCTCTGATTGATTTAATAAAAGCGGAGATCACGTCATAGTGACGAGAATCATTTTTATCATAGCGTGAAAGTGTCTTAAGGATGGTGTTACGGACAGCATCTTCATTTGAAAGGAGTTCAGGGGAGAGACCTTGGAGAAGTTCAAGTTGTTTTAAAGCAAACCGAGCATCCCCGTGGGAGAACTGAGTGATACTTGGAAAATACTTACTTATCTCTTCACGCTTTTCCGCACTATACAAGAGACTTAAAAGATCATCTTCGGAAAGAGGTTTTAGTTCGATAAGAGTAATCCGTGAAAGAAGTGCTCGATTGAGAGATGTTTGCGGGTACTCAGTTGTTGCTCCCATGAAAAGGAAATCACCATTTTCTAAATACGGGAGAAGAGCATCCTGTTGTGACTTATTAAAACGATGAATCTCATCAATAAAGAGAAGAGACTTTTTTCCATAGGTTTTATTTAAATCGAGCATCTCTTGGATGATTTTTTTTAATTCAGGAACTCCACTTGTGACGGCGTTAAAAGGATAGAAAGCGACTTTAAAATGATCTGCAAAGAGAAGTGCCAGGGTTGTTTTGCCAGTCCCTGGAGGTCCCCAGAAAATAACCGGAGAGGGCTTCTTTTTGAGATTTTCGATCAATGTCGCCACTTGTTTTTGACCTAAAAAATCGTCAAAAGTCTTGGGTCTGAGACGACTAGCGAGGGGTTCAAAGCTTTTTTCTTGTTGGGCGAAGACGTCAAGTTGCATAAAAAAGTTCTATCAATCGAAGGTCCTTTTTGTAAAAGCCTTTTGATTGACTGGGAGCAATGAGTATTGTAATTTAAGCTACTTTTGTTTGAAGGGGGTGTATTAAAAGTGAGTAATGTTCATATTTCAATTGATGAGCGTTTTCCAGCGGAAAAAGCTATCAAGAAATTTAAGCGTCTTTGTGATGCTTTAGGTGTTGTAAAAGAATACCGTGAAAGAGTTGAGTACAAGAAGCCCTCTGTGCGTAATAAAGAAAAACTTGAAAACGCAGAGAAACGCCGCCGTAAAACAGATGTTAAAGGTTACCGTTCTTCGAAGTATTAAAAGTTCCAACACACTTTCGTGTATGCAGTTAGCCAGAGAGGGAGCTTCAAGCTCCCTTTCTTTTTTTATTGATAGATTTTAGTTACCACATTCCAACGATTCGTCATGGTATTCAAATAGGGAGACATTCCCTCAGGTGTTTTTTTATTTTTTTTGGTCAGGTTCATCACAAAATGATGAAAATGAAAATTAAGTTCTTCGTTACTTCTCTTCATAAAGACATCACCGTATTCATGCTCAAATTGTTTTGAGATCGGTAAAATAAAGTGAAAATAAAACTGTCTAAATTCATTTCGATAGGGAACAGGAGTGAATTCAATCACCATGAGATCTGACGTAGTCTTAAGTCGATGAAGAAGAGTTAGGATCTCTGTTGTTTTCGTCCCTGAACTTTTTTCTATTCCTATCGAAAAACTCGCTGCCTCAGTGAGAGCGGAAATTTTCTCAAGATCCTGTTCAAAGTCTCTAAAAAGTCGATGGCCAGAAAGTGAGTTTAAGTAAGCGCTTGAGGCGAAGGTTAGCGAGCGATTCATCACGAGGCTCTTTGCTTTAAGGTTCTCAAGTTTTGATTTGAGCTCCTTAAGAGAGTTTTGGCATTTGAGATTCACCATCCTTGGACAGGCTTCCTCAAATTGGGATTGCAGTCCGGTGAGCACCTGAGCCTCTCCCGCAAGCGAAGATAGGCCTTGCGGATAAGCAGGGAAAAGAGTGAGCATTTCATGAAAATCACTCACAAGTGCCTTTAGCGTTGGTTTCGCATAGACATCAAAGGATTGTCCCCAAGCTTGGAGAGACAATCCAAATCCTATGATCAGAAGACTTAAAGGTAAGATCTTCAATTATACCTTTTGAACGGTGAGTTTGAACGCAAGCTCATCAATTTCATGTTCAAAGACTTCTCCTTTGAGATCATTTTTAAAGTTTGTTGCAACTGTTAAAGTTTCACCCCAGATATACTCTTGATGCTTAAGAAAAATAGCTTGTAAGTCAGGTGTCGTTTCGATGGAGAGAGACACTCTATCAGCAACGTTAAGTTTAGCATCTTTTCTTGTCTTCTGAATTCGATTCACCATTTCTCTCGCAAGACCTTCATCAATCAGGGCTTGGTCAAGTGTGCAATCGAGATCAATCGTAATGAGTTTATTGGTCACCGCTTGGGTTCCAGCTTTAGCGTTTCTCATAATGAGGAGATCCTGAGAGTCAAAAATAATTCCTTCGATTTCTACCGTCTCACCATTTTCAACTTTCTTCAACGCCTCTGTGCTAAGATTTTCAATCATCGGTCTGAAGCGCGCAAAATCTTTCCCTAATTTTTTACCAAGCACAGGAGAATTCGGTTTCGCTGCGAGAGTGACAAAATCATTCTCATTATTATGATATTCAATCAGTTTAATGTTGAGCTCAGTTTTAATGTACTCTTCAAGAAGGCTCATATCTTTTAAGAGTTTTTCGTCCTGATGAACAATCTTAAGAGTATTGAGTGGCGTTTTTACCTTCACTGATTCAGCTACTCTTTTTTGTCTACCAAGGAGAATCACTTGTTGCATACGTCCGACTGCTCTTTCAAGATCAGATTGAATAAGCTCGTCTATGCCTTCAGGATAAGATTCAAGGTGAACAGATAGTTTCGATTTTGGTTTAAACTCTTTAAGCTCTAGATAAATATGATCTGCTAAGAACGGAGTAAACGGTGCCATCAAGCGAGAGAGAGTATCAAGTGTGAAGAAAAGAGTTTGATAAGCAGCATCCTTACTCTCGGTCATTCCTTCTTCCCAAAAACGACGTCGGTTTAAGCGAATGTACCAGTTTGTCAGATCTTCAATGAAATTAAAGAGCTCAGGGACAACGTTATAGAGTCGATAGGCTTGCATCTCTCGGTTTACGTTTTGGATGAGAGTTTGAAGTTTTGAGATAAGCCACTGATCAAGAATGTTTTTTGATTTTGGTATTTGATCTCTCGTTTTCCATCCATCAACCTGAGCATAAGTTTGAAAAAACTTAAATGAGTTATACCATGGGAGAAGAACTCTTCTCACCATGTCCTTCACACCGTCATCTGTAAAACGAAGTTCTTCGGCACGAACAAGACCAGAATTAATTAAAAAGAGTCTCAAAGCATCAGCACCATGGAGCTCCATCAATTCATCTGGAGGAGTATAGTTTTTTAAACGCTTACTCATCTTCTTACCGTCTTTTGCGAGAACAAGCCCGTTGACGATAACATTTTTAAAAGCAGGCTTATCAAAGAGGGCAGATGATAAAACGGTGAGAGTGTAAAACCAACCTCTCGTTTGATCTAAACCTTCCGCAATGAATTCAGCCGGGAAACCATCTTTGAAGACATCTTGATTTTCAAATGGATAGTGAAGTTGGGCGTAAGGCATTGATCCCGATTCAAACCAGCAGTCAAGAACTTCAGGAATTCTTCGGTATACACCTTCCTCTCCAGGTAGAGTAAAGGTGAGTGGATCAACGTGTTCGCGGTGAAGGTCAGTGATTTTCGTTTTTGTATACTCTTCCAGTTCTTTGATCGAACCCATGCAAAGAGTTCGTCCAGTTTTATCGTTCACCCAAATTGGGAGAGGTGTTCCCCAGACTCTCGTCCGAGATATCGCCCAGTCTCTAGCATTTTCAAGCCACTTACCAAAGCGACCTTCTTTAATATTCTCAGGGACCCAGTTAATTTCTTGGTTAGCCTTGAGCATTTTGTCTTTAATTTTTTCAACGGCCAGATACCACTGAGGCATCGCTCGGTAAATGAGGGGAGTATCAGTTCGGTAACACATCGGGTATGAGTGAACGAGTGTCGATTGGTGAAAGAGCTGACCTCTTTCTTTTAAATTCTTAATAATTTCTTTATCGGCATCTTTGATGAATTGGCCCTTGAAGTCGGAAATCTCAGAGGTGAATTTCGCTGATTGATCAAGTGGGACAACAACTTCATTTAGGCCCGCGGCTTTCATCACACGGTTATCATCTTCACCGAAGCCAGGAGCTTGGTGGACGATCCCTGTACCGTCTTGAGTTGTGACATAGTTATCAGTTAAAAGAACAAAGTAACCTTGATCTTTGAGTTTTGAAAAATAAGGGAATAGTGGTTCATAGCCCATGCCTTTCAGATCAGAACCTTGGTAAGTTTGAACGACTTCGTAATTAAAATTCTTCTTATAGGCCTCTAGCCTTGCCTGTGCCATGATAATAAAAATATTTTTATCTAAGTCCTTAACCTTCACATACTCAATCTCTGGATTCACGCAGAGTGAAAGGTTAGATGGTAGGGTCCAAGGAGTTGTCGTCCATGCGGCGAAGAAGGTTTTTTCTTCGTCACGCTTTTTAAAGAGAACTGTGACAGCAGGATCTTGGATATCTTGATAGTTTTGACCAGCTTCAAAATTTGAGAGAGCAGTTTGGAGTGCTGGCGAGTAAGGAACAATTTTATTCCCTTGGTAAATGAGACCTTTGTCCCAGATGGATTTAAATACCCACCATGTCGATTCCATGAAAGATAAATCCATGGTCTTGTAGTCATTTTGAAAATCGACCCAGCGACCTAAGCGACCAATTGTTTTTTCCCATTCGTTCACGTAGCGATCAACAATCCCTCGGCATTCATCATTGTATTTCTTCACACCGTGTTGAGCGACAAAGTCACTGGCCGACATTTGAAATTTTTTATCAATTTCTTGTTCAATGGGTAGACCATGACAGTCCCATCCGAAGCGTCGATCAACGTAGAAACCTTTCATCGTAAAGTAGCGAGGGACAACGTCTTTTAAAGTTGAAGCAACAATGTGTCCATGGTGGGGAAGACCTGTGGCGAATGGCGGTCCATCATAGAAGATGTAGTTTTTTTTATTTTTCGTTTCTTCGAGGGATTTTTTGAAAATCTGCTCTTTATTCCAGTAGGATAAAACAGACTTTTCTGCTTGGACAAATGAGAATGAATCATTAGAGAGTTGAGACTCAGCGGTTTCCATGAACGATATCTCCAAAGCTTTTGGGTAGGTATTAGATGCCTATTCTACCAGAGAGGGGGGAATCAGTAAATTTTTTGACTCTATATTCCGATGTTTTTTCCATGAGATTATTAAATGTTTTCAGACTGGTTTGCTCTAGTTTTGCATTGAGTCTATGCCTCTGCCTGACTCTTCAGGCTCGTGAGGAGATGAAAGATGTTTATCCTTTACGTTCAGGAGAACAGGGATTTGTTTTAGAACCTTTGTTTGAAAACGATTGGAACGTCAAACCAGAGTCAGTGGTTCAGGATACCTCTTACTATTTTAAAAATCAGCCCGTTTCCATGATTGATTTCAAAAAAATTGATCAGGATAAATTCTTAAGTTTTGATCACTGGTTAATTGAGCGTGAAAAAAAAGATAAATCAGAACAATGGAAAATTGTCGATCGCCTTAATCGCCTCAAGGAGACGATGGCCAAGGTACTCCGATGTAATGGTGAGTGTCGTGTGACTAAAGCAGAGGGAGAAAATGCCGCTCATTATCTTTCACGAATCAGTGAGGGAGACGAGTTTAAAACGGGAAAAAATTCTTCTGCTTGGATTTATTTGATGGACGGAACTCTTCTTCGCCTGAACGCTGAGACTTCAGTTAATTTTTTAGAGATTTCCATAGCACCTAAGAAGATGTTTTTTCTTCTGCGTTTAAACCGTGGAGCAATGTCTTCAATCCATCGAGATCAGATTTCTCCCTTTTCGGAAGAATCTCTTGATACAGATCTTGAGTCGCTGCCCTTGGCGGTGAAAGAGGCGAATATAGAGCATTATGAGCGAGAAAAGTATCGCCTCGATCCATCTTTCTTTCCCTTGAACAAAGAGAGTAAAAAAGAGCACTACGAGCTTCTTTTATCGATGGCCACGGAGAGAAAGAAAAAATCAGATTTTGAATCACATCATTTTCTTATTACTCCAACTTTCAGTTTAGAGTCTCTTAACTCTTCTTATCACGCCTTGAGCTTAATCGGGGATATGGGATATTTTAAAAAACGTTCTTTGGAGGGCACACTGAGTGCCTATTCTCGAGGTTACATTGCCACTGCACCATTAAAGATTGATGGAGAAACTTGGTACCAGGTTGATCCGACAGGACGAAACTTTGAGGAGACTGAAGGAAGTGTGCATTTGAATTTTATTGAGCTTTTGACCAAGAGGTTTCAAGTGATGGGGCTGGCGAGAGAGGTATGGTTTGAGTCAACGACTTTTCCTGTCCTCAGCATGATTTCAGACCAAAAAAGACTCGCGACACAGTCCGGCTATGCTCTTTGGAGTGAGGAGATGATTCAAAAAAGACTCGACTTCATTAAAGAGTATACTCGGAGAGTTGAAACAACTAATTTAAGATCGACTGAAAATCTCATGATGAAGTTTGAAGCAAAAGGTGAGAATCTCCGAGGCAAGCTTGATGATTCCCTCTACGCTAAAGCAATCGAGGCTTATTTACTTAGGCTGAAAACTCAGTATCATATAAAAACGGAAGCCGTCAAACTCATGGACGACCTTCACTATCATGCGTGGTTACTTAAAAATGCAAAAAAATAAACTCTCATTTATTCTTGGATCAGCTTCACCTCGAAGAAAAGAACTTATCGGTCATCTTGGGATACCCTTTGAAATTATCAAAGCTGATATCGATGAAATCTCTGCGGAAAAAGACCCTAAAAAATTTGTCTTAGATATTTCTCGTCAAAAAAATCAGGCCATCTTAAATAATTTGTCGACTCGAGATGATTTTCTTCTTTTGACTGCAGACACGAGTGTTTGTCTTGAAAATCATATCTTCGGAAAACCTGCTGATCTTACAGAGGCGAGAGAGATTCTCCTTAGTCTCAGAGGGAAAACTCACCTCGTTCACACCGCAGTTGTCATGACACTAAAATCTCATGGCTTTCATGCCCAGCACTCATTTGTCGACGAATCGAAAGTTCGTTTTTCAAATTTTTCAGAACACATATTGAAGAGGTATCTAGACACACAAGACTCTCTCGATAAGGCTGGAGCCTACGGAATCCAGGGACCATCGCTCACGTTTGTTGAACATCTCGATGGATCGTATGCGAATGTTGTCGGCTTTCCCCTAAGCCGTTTTGTGGAAGAGCTTGATAAATTTTTAACTTCAAAAGGATTCACGTCGTGGGAAGATGCTTTTTAGTTTTTTTTCTTGTTGGTATTGCGCACGCAGATATTTTTGATTTCGTCACCGGGGGTGGAGATGAGTCCAAAATGAAAGAGATTGCCGATAAGATAGCGAGCTTAAAAGTCGTGGAATCCAGCCAATTTGAGGAAGCATTCAATTCACTGGTAAAAAAACTCGATGAAGCGCTTGAACAGAGAAAGCTTTTTTGTCTCGGTGAGGCAACGGGAAAAAACGGAAAACTTGTGAAGGTTGAAAACAAGGCCGAATGTTTAAAAGAGATGAAAAAAGATTATCTTTATTCGCAGGATCAAATCCTAGAGGTGAAGAAAAAATACCTATCGACCATTCACCAAACTCAGCTCAAGAGACTAGAAGAATCTCATCTTCTTTTGAGGCAGAACATCGAAAAAAACTTTCAGTAACTAAGACTTTTTCAGCTCTTTAGAAACAGTTGTTCTTGGCTTCAAGCTTCTGACGGCGATAATTGATCTCATTGGTTTAAGAGACCTTCTTCTGTTTGGCTGAACCATGAGGGGTTTATTCACTTCATGATTTGTTTGCTCTTTCTCAGTGTTCTTTAACATAAAACATCCTTAGTTAACCTGTCTTGTCGGATTAAATTTAATTTTCTTAAGTCTTATTATGTTATCAGGTCCTCAAAAATCCTAAAGGTCATAGGGAAAAAATTCCCCTACTGTCCAAGAGTTATACCTTCTTTGAGTTAAAACTTAAACTATTAGATATGTTTTGAAACCGAAGGGGCACATGAGAAATGTCATTTATTTCATAGGTTTACTATCGCTAGTGAGTTGTTCAAGCATGAAATCACTCGGGGTAAGAGTCGTGGGCCATGTTTTGGAGCCCTCGGAGAGAATTCTTAAATCAGAAGGTAACTATGAATTCTTTAAGCGAGCTCTCCCCAGTGAACTCCAACTTCTTGAAACACTACGAGAGAGTCGAAAGCAAGATTTAACTCTCAATCAACTTTTAGTCCAAGGCTATGCCTCATACGGTTACGGGATAGCGGAGACAGATTATCTATCTGAAAAATGGGGAGAAGGGACTGAGATCAATAAAAAGATAGCAGTAGACTGCTATCTTAAAGCGATTGATATAGGAGTAGGGTATCTAGAATTCGAAGGATTGAATTCCGGCATTTTCTGGGGAGACTTAGATGAGCTTGAGAAGAACTTAAAGAAGAAGCTTGCTCTCAGTCTTCCAGAGAAGAAGCTTCTTCTCTATATGGGATTAAGTTTGGCGAGTCTTGCCAATTTAAATAAAGAGAGGATGGATCTTGTGATTCATCTTCCGCGAGCAGCAATTCTCAAAAAAGTAGCGTGTGAGACAAAAATTGAAAATGGTGTCTGTGATTTATTTGAGGCTCAACTCCTAGGAAGTCGACCTAAAATGTTGGGAGGAGACCCGGAACAAGCGAAGAAAATTCTTGTCGAGGCAAAGCTCAATTATCCTGAAAATGATCTCCTCGATTGGACCGACATTGAACTTTCAAATATCAACTTACTTGATGAGACAGATCTTGATCAAAAGATAAAAAAATTAGCCTTAAAAATCGAAGAAAGAGAAGAGGCACGTTTGTCGAATCTAAGTGAAAATGTTAAAACTAGAAATGAGTTTAGCTTCTTTCAGGCGATCGCCTCTAGGAAGTTAGAGCACTTAATCAAAGCAAGAAAGAAAATTTTTTAAAAGGTATTCCATGAAGTGGCTATTTGTTCTTTTATTCATGAGTGTTTCATTGCAAGCGACAACCATCAAGCTCGCGACTCTAGTTCCAGAGGGAACAACTTGGGGAAACAGTTTAAAAAAAATCGCCGATGAAGTGAAGAGAGCGACGAATAATGAGGTCGAACTTAAAATTTACTTTGGTGGAGTTGCGGGCGATGAGCCTGATGTCTTGAGGAAAATGAGGATTGGCCAAATTCACGGTGGGATTTTCACAGGGAAAACTCTCGGAGAAATTCATGGAGATGTTCGGTCTATCGAGATCCCTTTTACGTTTTTTAATGATGAAAAAAAAGCTATCTCGGTGCTTAAGAAACTAGAGCCCGTTTATGAGCAGAAGCTAGCCAGTAAAAAGTTTATGAGCCTCGGTTTTTATCATCTCGGTCAAGTTTACGTTGTGACGACTAAAAAAATGTCAAATCTTCAGGACCTCAAGGGACTCAAAATGTGGTCTTGGGAAGGTGATCCGTTGGTAGGAGCTATGCTAGAGTCCTTATCCTTGGTTTCAGTCCCTCTGTCTCTGCCCGATGTGCTTTCCTCTCTGTCTACTGGGATCATTGAATCTGCCTATGCTCCTCCGCTCGGCATGTTGGCCCTTCAGTGGCAGTCAAAGATTAAATTCTTAATCAATTTTCCTTGTGCCTTTTCAATTGGAGCTCTTCTTGTGTCTGATCAGGTTTACAAGAAGCTTTCTCCTCAGGCTCAGAAAACGCTTAAAGATTTTTCTCGTCGCCTCATCGATGAAGCGAATATGAAAACTCAGAATGAAACTCTTGTGGCGTTAAATCAGTTGAAAAAAATGGGAGTGACCTTTGTTGAGTTTCCTCAAAAAGACTATGAAGAGGCTACCAGGGCGAGACAAAAAGTTATGGCGGCGATCAGAGGAAAATACGTATCGGAGCAAATGATTGAGCAGCTCGAAAAGGCCCTCAAGTGATCCTTCGGAAGATCAACGATATTTACGTTAGGTTTAATGAATCTTTAATGGTTATTATTTTCCTAGCGACGCTATTTCTCTCTGTCCTTGCGATTGTCGCACGATGGATAGGACACTCTCTTAGTTTTGCTGAGCCACTATCACGACACTTGATTCTTCTCCTGGCATTTGTAGGAGGAGTCAGTGCGATTGAGAAAAACGTTCACATTAAAATCGATCTTTTTTCATCGCTTTTTGAAAAAAAAATCTCATCGACTTGGACCAAATGGATTCATTCTTTTATTTTGATCCTTTCGGCAATGGTCTCTTTTTTTCTTGTTAAAGCTTCCTATGACTTCTACCTGGTAGAGCAGGAGTTCGGTGCAGAGGGCATTCTCGGTTTCCATAGCTCCCATCTCGTTTCAATTATTTTCTTAGGCTTCAGCCTGGTCTTTATGAAGTATGTGTTGAGTCTTCTTATTACACTTACAGGAGATCGACATGATTAATGTTGTTCCCTGGATTTTAGCACTAGGTGGTTTAGTTGGAGCACCACTATTTATCCTCATGAGTGGACTTGCCCTTTTTGCGTTTTACTCAGCGGAAATTGACCTCTCGGCCGTAGCCGTTGAGGTTTATCGGATGAGCACTGCTCCCACTCTTGTGACGATTCCTCTTTTTACCTTCGCAGGTTTTGTTCTCGCTGAATCTCGGGCTCCAAAAAGATTACTTGATGTTGCTGATTCTCTTCTTGGGTGGATGCCCGGCGGCGTTGCGCTTGTTTGTTTGTTCGTTTGCGCTTTTTTCACCGCTTTCACTGGGGCTTCGGGGGTCACGATAATTGCTCTCGGTGGTCTTATCTATCCCATTCTTAGAGACCAGGGTTACTCTGAAAGATTCTCCCTTGGACTTGTGACAACTTGTGGATCAATTGGTCTTCTTTTTCCACCGAGTCTTCCGATCATTCTTTACGGAATCATAGCTAAGGTAGATATCGACTCGCTTTTTCTAGCGGGGATTATTCCTGGTTTTATCATGATTTTCATCATTGGTGTTTATGCGATTAAACAGGATCGTACGAGAGAAAAAAGAACTTTTAACTTCCGACTTGCCGTTAAAGCACTCATCAGTGCCTGGCCTGAGTTGCCGATACCTCTGATCGTTTTGGGTGGGATCTATGGAGGTTTTTTAACGGCGAATGAAGCTTCTGCGTTGTTGGCCCTTTATGTGTTTATGATGTATTTCTTTATAAAGAAAGAGTTAAAACTTTCATCTGATCTGACTAAAATTGTTGTTGAAAGTATGCGACTCGTCTCATCCATTCTTATTGTTCTTTGTTCCGCTCTTGCTTTAACGAATTACCTTGTTGACCAAGAAGTTCCTCTTAAAATTCTCCAGTTCATGCGTACGGCGATTCATAGTCCTTATACGTTTCTTTTCGTGCTCAATATTTTTCTTCTGATTGTTGGCTGCCTCATGGATATCTTCAGTGCCATCATTGTCGTAGTGCCTCTGATCCTTCCGATTGCTCAAGACTTTGGTATTAACCCCGTTCATCTCGCGATCGTTTTTTTGACGAATCTTGAGATCGGTTATATTACTCCGCCAGTGGGGATTAATCTTTTTATCAGTTCCTTTCGGTTTGAAAAGTCTGTCAGTGAGCTCTACCGAGTCTCGTTCCCTTTCCTCATTCTTTCAATCTTAGCACTTCTCATTATCACCTATATCCCATGGTTGACACTTCTATGGTTAAAGTAATTTTTCTCTTGTTCCTAGTAACGTCTAGTTGGTCTAAGACTCTTGTGGAAAAAATCCACTTAGGGGAGTACCGCTCGGCGGATTATCAAGGTCGCTTTGAACCTGTTCTTATCAAAAACGATCTTTCTGGGAGAGAGTATCTTCAAGAGGATTTGATTTATGAGCATCTACTGAATCCCTTTCATGCTCAATTAGAAAAAACATTCAGGCAAAGCTTCAAACCTGTTCTTAGTAAAAATATTGCCTGCACTGACTTGTTATTGTCAGAACATGAGTCCTACTTGCGCTATCTTCATCGTCTTCTCATTTTGAGTTATTCCGCTGAGAATCTTTTTCAATTAACGAAATTATCTGAGCAGTTGCGCCTCAAAACAAAATGTAACTTCCAATTATCGAGTTTAAGTTCACTCTGCCAAAATACTCCTGATCCGGAGCTTCAAAAGTTCTCAAAAACACTTCTGAAAGTTCGTCCCGATCTCGAAATAAACCTCTCAAAGAGTTATAGTCTTAAAGATTTTTTTCAAGAGATGAACTCAAAGAAAACGAAGTGGACGATCCAGGGAACACTCATGAGCGAATGTCGCGGAGGTTGTTCTTCAGTTAGAATCACCGAAGAGTTTAATCGAAGCTGCGAGGCTTCCGTCGATCAGTGGAAAAGTATCTGTGGGCTCAAGGATCATTTTTATGGATTAAGTGAATCGAAAGATGCTTATTACCTTCTGGGACTCTCTCACGCATTGACGAATATTAATAAACGAGGTGAAGGGATTGCATGTTTGTCCAGGTACAGTGAGCTTTACCAGTCAAAAGAAGCCTATCCTAAGCATTTGAGTCGTTTCATCTCGGATATGGAAAAGTCTCTTCGCTCACTTTATCAACAGCGCTATCTTTTAGGGCAAATTTTTATCTATGGTTCCGCTCAAGAGTTTGAGAAAAAACTCTCTGTCGTTTTTAAAGAGGTTGCTCCCATCCCTGAGACGAAGATCGAGAAAAACACTGTCACCACTCAACTTTCTCCAAAAACTCCGATTGTAACGTTAGAAAAAAAAGAATCACTTCCAACGAAGCTTAATGAGACAAAAGCTGAGGTCCCGGTGTTAATGAAAACAGCTTTCCTAGAAGCTGCTGATCAACGTCGGAGCATGAATCTTCGATCTCTCGATGTCGATATGCTCAAGTTTAAGTATGATTATGTTTTCTCATTGAACGCAATTAATAATCTGACAGAAAGATTAAAACTTTTCATGTCGAGAGAGGCTCTTCAGGAGATGGTGAGCTTTGATAAGCTTGGCTCGAAAGATGGCCCAGTACCGTTACTGTTTATTAAGTTCATGATCGATCAGCAGGAACACCAAGGTCTCTGGAATTTAGTAGGAATACTGGGACAAACTTTTTATGTATCAAATGAGTTAGATACGAAATTTAAAACTCAGCCTGAACTTATAGAGTTGAAAAACGATGCCTCTACTTCTAACCAGTGGCAGATTGTTCTTAGGGCCGAGTAAACCATTCTGCCTTAGCAATTTTTCCACCACTATTTTTAGCCGCTTCAAGTCCGACGTTTGAGTCTTCAAAGATCAGGCAATCATCAGCTTTTACTTTAAGTGTTTCCATCGCAACAAGATAGGGGAGGGGGTGTGGCTTATGTTGCTTGACATCGTCTCTGGTGATGATGAGGTCAAAAAAATGATCAATTTGTGCAATTTTTAACAATCGGTAGGTAATGATTTTCTCGCTCGAAGTGACAAGAGCGAGTTTTGAGTTAGTTTCAGAGATTTCAGTGACAAGTCTTTTCATCTTTTCAGGAAAAAAAGCTAATCTCTCAAGTTGGTCGCAGATAGAAAGAAGAATTTGATTTTTTTCTTCGATAAAATTTTCTAGTTTCCAGTCTTTGGGGAAACTAGGCCATGATTTGATGATCTCGAACAAGAAATGGTCAGCCTTGCCCATCATTTCTCGATGGAGCTCCTCACTCGTCCAAGGACTTTTGATCTGGAATTTTTTTCCAAGTTCAATCAACGACCGCTCATGAATCCCTTCCGTATTAAAGAGGGTGCCATCCATATCGAAGAGAAAAGCTTGGCTATCTCCAAAATCTCTTTGGAGCTGTTCTAAATCAGGAATCTTTGTGTAGGGGATATATTTATTCATTCTCATACTCTAACTTTTGTCTTTACACCTGCCAAGAAGAATTATGCTCTGCATTCATTGGCCAAAAGACTTAGATTGAGTTAACTAAGTATCACATGATGAGAGGAAAATTATGAGTTTGACGAGACGAAACGATATTTTAAGTCACCTTTTTTTTGAGTCTGAGGCTTACAAAAAATTTGAAGACATTGAAAAACTTGTCGAATCAGGAGTTTCTCTCTCTGCCATCCCCATTCAGCCTTTATTTGTCTCTCTCCAGCAGGCCATGCCTGATCAAGTAGCACAGATCCTTCCACGCCTCTCTTCTGAACAACGTCAGGCTTTACGAGATATGGATTTTTGGACGAAAGACCAGCTCGAGCCCAAGGTGATGAATTATTGGCTAGAGGTCTATTCGAAGTGTCCGGATGAAGAAACAATTTTAGAGTATCTTCAAAGTGAAGATTTTCTTCTGACCATTAAGTCACAGTTTAACGTGATGACTTTTGATGTCGAAGACCCGATGTACCCAGATCATGATCGTTATTTTTTAACTGAGGATAATCTTCTTCTCATTGAGTACGATGAAGAGTTTACTCTCGTGCAAGAGCTTAAAGAGCATATCCGAAGACTTTACGGCGAACTTGGTGTTGAAAATGCGTATGCTTTTTTATTTAAAATGGTTGTCGACTCTTTTTCTATCATGGAAGAAGAGAACTATCGCTTAAAGACTGAGCGTCTTAGGGACTATGGCTTTGTCGACTACTTTGAAGCACTTGCTTACCAATCTCTTTTTACGTCCGAGGCAGAGATCCTCGATTCTCTCCATAAGCTTAATCCTCAGACACCAACTCTCGATGATGAAACTTTAAATCAGAGTTTGCACGCAACCTCACTTCTCCCTTATCAGTCAGGTTTAGGGCAAATGAGAGATTACCTGGCGAAACTAGAAAATGAGAAAAGGCTTCAGTATCTTCAGTTCGATTTTATTAAGTTAGTCAATGCACAGATGACTCTTGAAGGAGCACTCAAAGATGGGTCTGTTGCGATGAACCGAGTAGGTCTTAAAACTCGTTATCAATTAGAGCTTGGGTTTGATTATATTGTGAAAGACCTTGCAGATCATGAAGTCCTAAGTCTTCTCGAGAAACTTAGCTTTAAAGATCTTTATAAAATCGGTCATAGTTTAATTGAAATTCATCGTAAGAAATTAAAGAAAACGATCGCAGCCTCTTCATTTGATAAGGATGAGTTTTCATATTTCCTTGGGATGTATTGGAACGCTCTTATTGAGAACTCCTTCGAAGATATTCCAAAGTATAAGTTCGATGGAAGCACAAAGGCTCAGGAGATTCATTCCTATGAGATCTTCAAACACTGGAAAAAATCTCTTCAGACGCTGATGGAATCACTTCCTTACGTCGAAAAGTTTTTTACAACGCTAACAAAATTAAAAGAGAGCTCTCAGCTCAACGATCAGTTTTATCTCAATTATGAAGTTGATAATATTGACTTCGAAGCAATCATCCTCTCAAGCCTTATCAACTTTGCGCTTGTCGATAGTAAGGAGCCTACTTCTGGTAAAATGGGGATGACTGTTAATGAACTCAAAAACTTCTACCACCTTTATTTTAATAAGGTGGGTGAGGAGTATCTTGTTAAAGGACTGGAAGACCTGATTCTTGCAAAAAAATTACATCTCTTCTGTGAGTCTTTTGGATTAGATAAGATCTCAAATTTTGAACAGTATCTCTATCAAATTTTGGTGGAACAACTTAATGGTTATGAGATCGATCAAATGTCAATTGATGACTTCAAGCACGTCGGAGGACCGATCCTTTTGAATACGACAGAGCACTAACGAAAGACATCAAAAAGTTGAATAAGATTTTGCCTAATCCCTGAGTTCTCCTGAGAAAAAGTCTGAAAAAGCATCTCTTTAAGGACGGAGATTTCACTTTTTTGCTTTTCTGTTAAAAGCTCATGCTGTGAGTTCTTTTTCATGAGAGGAAGTTTATCCCTGTGGATTTTTTTGAGGCGCTGAAGTCTTTTTGCATCGTTTTCTAGAAATGTCAGATGTTCAAAAGAGACCTCTTTCTTATTTTCAAGCGAACTCGATTTTGGCTCCTCAATAAAGTCTTCAAAGCCCTTAAGATCTTCTCTATCAGATTTATTTTTTTTCATCATAAAATTTCTTTAAGGATTTGATGGTAGAATTTTCTTTCCTTTTCAAGATTAAAAATATCTCTATGCTGCTGGTTGAAAAGTTGTAGATCTTCTTCAACTTTCTGAAGACCTGAGTTCATAATATCCTGCTGAAGAATTTTATTTTTATCTGCGAGGTGAGATTCTTTCATGTTGATCTTGCTCTTCCTCGTATTAAAGAAGCTTGGTAACTCCTCCGACTGACTCACGATCATAAGTCTCGCGACCGTTTTATCAAGGTGTGAGAGTAGGTAGACACCATAAGGGAACTGATGGGGAATATTTTGAGAATAGAAAAAGTTTTGGATGATCCCGACTGCTTCGAGCTGATCTTCAGGCCTCATTTGCTTTAAGTCAAAGACGACCGGGTTTCTCAAGTTCATATCTGGAGTGAGATACTTCTCAATCTCTTCAGTAGAAGAATTTTTCAATTGGATTATTTGATACGTCGGAAGACTCATGAGTTTCATTTTAGCTCAAAAAATTAGCTTGGTGCAATCAATCTGCCATGATTTAATTAATTATCAACATGACAGCAATATTGGATAAAACATGTCAGACAACATCATCCCTAAAGCTTCTTTCGTCGTCTTGCCTCATTTGTACACAAAACTTTTAAGAACACCCGTAGGACAGCTATCTAATACACATGTCTTAGAGGTTCTATCCCAAGATAAAGGTTTTTTTGCAGCGATAAAAAATTCATTCATAGATTTTGATTCCCAGAAAGATCTCAATCAGGTTTTGCAGCAATTGACTTGGTCAGGGTTTCGGGATCGTCTTTCGTCGATTCTTTTATTTAAGAGAAAATTTGGGAAATACCCAAAGAAATCGGATCTAGAGCTTGTGGAAGCAATCAAAAAATTCGTCGAAGACTTTTCAGCCTTTGAGGCGAATTCGAATGGCCGACTCCACCTTCTTGGGCTTTATGTTTTATCTCAGAGTCATAGTGATCAAGATCAAAAAAACCTTTCTTTGGCTGATCTCGAGACGGTGAAAGATTTTTTAGTGCCTATGACTAAGAAGTCAGAAAGAATTGATCTTTTAATTCTTATTCTTTTTTATATGTCTCAGTACGTTCCGAGAGAGAAACTCATCATTCTGCTTTCTGCCTTTGATGGTTTCGAATCTTTATTTTCAATCCTCAGTTCATCGGAACAAAAATCTGTTCTCTCTGAGATTTTCACCTATTGTGCGAGCATCGATGATAAGGAGTTCTTTATGTTTAAGGAAAGTGTATGAAAAAAAACTTAATTCAAGAACTCGTCGATGAGCTTTCGAAACTTCCAGATCTAACTGAAATTATCATCAATAAACTAGACGCTATTTATATCGAAAGAAATGGCGAAATGATCCTTTTAGAAAATAAGATCACTGAGGCTGAGCTCGAAGAATATTGTCAGGCGCTGGCGCGGTTTAATAAGCGAGAGTTCAATTCTGAGCATCCTGTCTTTGACGGGAATCTGCCAGATGGAAGCCGAGTCAATATTATTCATAAGGACTATGCTCGCTATTGTCATGCAGTTACTATCCGAAGATATTTGAAGACTATCAAGAATTTTGACTCAGCAAAAACCATGTTCTCTCTTGACCAAGAGTCCGTTAAATTCATGAAGGCGATTGTCGCTTCTAAAATGAATATCCTCGTCTCTGGTGGAACAGGAGTCGGTAAAACGACGTTTCTTAATATGCTTTTAAACGAAGTTTCTCAATCGGAGAGGATTATTACCATTGAGGACACTCGAGAACTTCAGTTTCAACATCTGAATTCTGTGCGCCTCGAATCGAGACCTAACGAGGGCTTATCGACGAGAGATCTCTTGAAAAATTCCTTAAGGATGAGACCTGATCGGATCATCGTTGGTGAGGTCCGAGGAGCTGAGGCTTTCGATCTTCTTCAGGCGATGAATACTGGCCATGAGGGCTCTATGTGCTCACTTCATGCTAATTCTCCACGTGAGGCCATTATTCGTCTTGAAAATCTTTTTCTTATGGCCGGGTTTGATATCCCGACCAAAGCTTTACGCTATCAGATTAGTTCCTCCATCAACTTCATCATCCAGCTCAAGAGAGATAAAGATGGAAAAAGACATATAGCTCATGTTTGTGAGGTCGGAAAAATGGAAGGAGATATGATCCTCGTTCAGGATATTGGCCTCTACAAAGATCAAAAGTTCCGCTTCAACGGACTCGTTCCAAGCTGCATTGATCGACTAGTCAAAGTGGGTCTCGAAAAAGACTTTTTTAACAGGAATCAGTTTAGCTAGGAATGTCCTGAATAAGTTTCACGAGTTTTCTCACGTTGTCTTCTGGTGTCTCGATGATAACACCATGGCCAAGACCAGCGATAAAGCGACTAAAGTCTAGTCCTCTTGCGCGAAGATCATGATAATAGGCGATGGCTTTCTTCTCAAGAATCTCCCAAGGTAAGTGAAGCCAAGTTGGATCGATATTTCCTTGAACATAAAGTTTCTTAGGAAGTGCTTTTTGGATTTCAACCAGGTCATTTCTCCAGTCTACTCCGATAACATCAATTGAATCAAAATTAAGATGTTTTAAGTGATGAATCTGAGTGTGCTTTGAGTAATAGATGATTTTTTTGTTGGGAGCCTGAGCTTTAAACACCTCAAGGAGAGAGTTAATCACAGGAACAACAAAGTCTTGATAATCACTTGGGCAAAGCTCACCGGCAGCAGTATCAAAAAGTGCGATGGCATCTGCACCATTTTCAGCTTGAATGAGCATCTCTTGCAGAAGTTCTGGTAAAAGAAGCTCGCAGAATCTTTCGAAGCGTCCATCGTAGAGACCATTTTTCGCGGAAACAAGATTCCCTGCATGAGATCCCTCAACAGCATAAGTATAGAGCGTGAAAGGCGCACCCACAAATCCAATCAGCGTTCGATCTTTTGGTAACTTTTCTCGAATGAGTCTACAGGCGTCGCCTTGAAACTTATAAAAAATCGAGGCTTGATTAAGAAGCTTCAGGCGGTTGCAATCAGTGACGTTTTTTAAGTGCCATTTAAGTGTTGGAGGACCCGAATGGTAGGAGAGTCCCATGCCGAGTTGTTCAAGCGGAAAAAGGAGATCCGAAAAAAGAATCGCGGCATTGAATTTAAAATCTTGGATAGGTCCCATAGTGATTTCTGTGGCGAGTTTTGGGTCCGTACACATCGTCATAAAGTCTGAGTATTTTTTTATGTTCTGGTAGTGCGAATGATATCTTCCTGCTTGTCTCATAAACCAAACTGGTAGTGTCTTTCCACGATCTTCAAATAATCCCATAAAATTTACCTTTTAAGCTTCTAGTTTGTATCCAATTCCTCTCACCGTTGTGATGGTAAGAGGATGGTTTTTATCAGTTTCAGTCCATTTTCTTAATTTTACAATGTAGTTATCAATTGTTCTATTACTAGGAAAACTATTTTCACCCCATATGTCTTCGATCATCTGATCTCTCGAGACAACCTCATTCTTATGGCGGAGAAGATATTCTAAGATAGCACACTCTTTTTGGCTCAGGGGAATATTTTCTCCAAAAGCGTCCTTGAGTTCAAAACGTCGTCGGTAAAAAATCAGATCACCAAAGGTGATCTCATCTGGATCGTTTTCATGAGTCGTATAAATTTTAAGGATTCTTTCTAGCCTTAAAATAAGTTCCTTGAGTTCAAAAGGTTTGGTCATGAAATCATGGGCCCCGATCTCTAGGGATTCAAGGCGAAGCTGTGGGTCGTTTAAGGCAGTACAAAATAAGATGATGCAATCCTTTTTTCTAGCCCTCACTTCTTTGGCAAGCTCAAGTCCTGAACCATCAGGTAAACCGACATCAAGGATCATGAGCTGTGGATTAAAATCGGCAAAGATATTTTTTGCTTCTTGAAGATTGACTGCAAGTTTTGTCTCGAAATTCTTCGTCATAAGATAATCTCGAAGAGTTTCTCCGAGGTTTTTTTCGTCTTCAACGATGAGGAGTTTCATCTTGCGTTTAATCATGTAGAGAATCCGATTTCTTAAAGATAAGTTTAAACTGAAGCTGGCTCGGCTTAAGGATCTCGAGCTTTCCACCCATCTTCCGCATCAAGTTCTGAATCAGGTAGAGACCGATGCCACTTCCTTTAAGAGACTGATGTCGGTAAAAAAGTGTCCCGAGTTGATTAAAATCTCCGTCAAACATTTTGCCTTGGTCATCGTAGATAACTTCTACTGTCTTTAACTTCTGTGTGACTTGAAGATGAATCCCCGTAGCGTTTGGTTGATGCCTCTTGGTATTTTCGATGAGATTTCTAAAAATCATTTTAAGGGCGAGTTCATCTCCGAGGATATCCACGTCTAGAGCATCACTTTTAATCTGAAGTGGAAGATGAGATTTCTGCGTGAGCTGCTTCAGGAAGCGGTCAAGACTAATTGGTACCAGAGTCATTTCTGCGTTTTGTTCAATTTTTGAAAGTTGCAGTGTCTTTTCGAGTTCAGATTCAAGATTGACGGTGTCTTCTATCAGTCTCGTCGCTAAACTCGAGAGTGTTTCATGTGAATGAGATTCATCTTGAATTAAATTTTTGATGACCTCAGTCTGAAGTTTCATACTGGCCAATGGCGTTTTTAGTTCGTGAGTGAGAGAGGAGAAAAAAGCCTGCATGCTACGAGATTTTTTCATGTCTTTTAGATACATCGAAAAAAGTGACCCACCGAGAAGGATTAAAAGGAGAAAGAAAAAGCTGCCTTCCCATTTGAGCATGTTCAGAAATTTTTCGCTTTCACTTCCGACCATGAGCTTGTGAAGTTTAAATACTAAATACAACCACCAGGAGCCAAGGCTCAGGAGCAAGAACATCCAGAGGGATGTGAGAATATAAAACCAGTTCCTCGTTTTTATGGTCGCCATAATCTCTTATGAAGCTCCTCTTGAATGAGTGGAGTATGTGAGAGTGAAACGAAGCCAACCTCATAGCCATTCGGAGCAAGATAAATTCCTTTATCAAGAAGTTCTTTGAAGAGAGCATAAAATCTCTCGTTCATGTTGCTTGGAAGTTGGGTGATATTCACGAGTTTTTCTTTTGAGCTAATCGGCCAGAAGAGCGAGCCGTATTGAACGATCTGATAATCTTCAAACCCGCTCTTATTCATCCAGTCTTGCATGATTGTTACAATCGATTTTGTGTACGATTCAAGTTGATCATAAGCTTGCGACGTAAGTTTCTTTAAGTTTACTAAGCCCGCTCTCATGGCAACAGGATTTCCGGAAAGAGTTCCAGCCTGGTAAACAGGTCCTAAGGGAGCGAGAAATTCCATGAATTTTCTTTTTCCGGCTACGGCACCGACAGGCATTCCGCCGCCGATGATTTTTCCGTATGTCACTAAATCAGGATAAATCCCAAGTTTGTCTGCCATGCCTCCGAAACCGATCCTAAAACCCGAGATGACTTCATCGAATACAAGGAGAGCACAGTTCTGATCGCAGAGATCTCGAAGTCCTTGGATAAACTCCGTCGTTTGGACGAGTAGACCGTTATTCGCAGGTAGTGGTTCAACGAAAATCGCTGCTATTTGATCTTTATGATCTTCAAAAATTTTTTTCACACCCTCAAGATCTCCAAGTTCACAAACGAGCGTATCGTTCGCCTGCTTCTCTGTAACTCCCTTGGAGGATGCCTCTGCCGTTCCCGCTAGTCCTGAGCCAGCCTTGATAAGCATGGCATCAAGGTGTCCGTGGTAACAACCATTGAACTTAATAATCTTTGCTCGCCCTGTGATCCCACGAGCGAGTCTCACCGCCGCCATCACGGCTTCTGTTCCAGAGTTTGTGAACCTGATTTGCTCAATGAAAGGGATTCGTTCAACTATATATTCAGCTAATTCCAGCGAGTATTTTTCACAGGCACCGAAGCTCCATCCATTATCGAGAGCGCGGATAATTTCCTCTTTAATGTCTTGATCTTGATGGCCATGAATCAAAGGTCCAAAGCTCATACAAAAATCGATATAGTTTTTGCCTTCTTCATCCCAGATTTTGGCTCCCTTACCACGATTGATAAATCGCGGAGTCGTGTGCAAGCCTTTGAAGCTTCTCACCGGAGAGTGAACACCACCGGGGACATAGTGAAGAGATTTTTTAAAGAGTTCTTCCGAGTTCATTTTTTCTCCTAAAGGCTATAAAAATCTTCCATCGAGCCTACGGGAAAAACCTTGATCCCATGCCGATGGAATTCCTGGAATGTTTTACCAAGACCGCAGAAGTGGTCGGCTTCTTTAATACCAGGATATTTTTTTAAATATGTTTCGAATTGATAAAAGCTAGTCCAATAAAAAGCTGTCGCTGTTTTTATTTTTTGATCGAAGTCTTCGTCCGTATCTCTGAGGATCCTTTCATAAACTCCGATTTTTTCTCCCATGATATTTTGAGACGAATCATGTGTCAGAGTCACCCAGTCAATCAATTGGGGAGACATCAGTCGTAGCGCTTTTGACTGTGAAAGATGTTTTAGATCTTCAATCCCAAGACTATCCGTGCAACCATTAACCCAAAAGTTTTTATTCACAAGTTCTTTGAGAGTCCTAGTTCCTGCTGCCCAAATGGTCTCAGGTGTCTCAGAGGCTTCTAAAGCTGGTAGGGCATAGCGAGTGGTAACAAAAGCAGCTTTATTTTTTAAAGCGAGAGACTTCGCTAAAGGTTTTTTTTCTAGGTAAAGATCTGGGATGTCGTTGGTATTTGTTAACTTTGGAAGTCCGACAAATTTTAAGCCCGCTTTAACTTGAGGATACGTTAATCCTTCAATGTATTTTTTTTCAATTTTTTTCCCGTCAACTTCTCCGCGGTGAAAATGTACGAAATATGACTGAACTTTTTTCACGTGAATCCCAACCGCCAAGTGACAGCCACCCCCGTAAGAGGCAAAGGCTTCTCTTTCTCGTTTGATTTCTTCAGCAGTACTTGGGTGATGAAGTTTGTGAATAATTGATTCAAGCTCACTTCCTTCATTTGATTTATTGATCTCAACCGCGAGAGCTCCCTGTGAAGCAGCGGATGGGAAGAGGCTTTGCGGAAGAACAAAATAGGTGAGTCCATCCAAAAGATGAGCAAGCTCTTGGCGTGAGCCTTCTCCAGTGGCAAGACGTTCAACTCCTGCCAGGGCCAGAGTGATAGCATCGTACTGGCCATCTTGGAGTTTTTTGATCCGGGTATTAACGTTTCCTCTCAGCATATCGCAAGTGATAGTCGTCTCTCTAGATACTGGGAGATATTCTTTTAAAGAGTTTGTGAGGTTCACAATTCTTCGAGGAGAAGATGTTCCAACTTTGAGACTGTTGAGATTTTTTAATTCCTTAATTCTTTCTTTCTTGATCAAAAGAACATCATGAGCATATTTTCTTTCCGTAATGGCAGCGAGTTTAATGAAAGAAGGTCTGATCGATCCCAAATCTTTATAAGAGTGGATAACAAGATCTACCTCTTGAGCTTCTAAGGCTTGATCAAGTTCTTTAGTAAAAAAATCTTTTCCTTCAAGCTGCCAAAGTGGCTTATTCGTTATTTCGTCTCCCTGAGTTTTGATCAGGACGAGTTCGAATTTTTTTCCACTTAGTTTTTCGAGTTCATCTTTCACTAAGCCGGCTTGAGTCACCGCCAGAAGCGATCCTCTTGTACCAATTTTGTAGGTTGTTTTCATGGGTTACAGATATCTCACGTCTTGGGCTCTTTGGGGAGAAAGAACTCCAGGCTGAGGCGAAATTTTTTTAGAAAAAAGATCCATTCGTTTAAGAGCGGTATGAGTAATCTCTTGGCGAGCATCTTCGATTTGTTTTTCTTGTTGAGAAAGAACAACGGCTCCTTCATCAAGAATGTTTTCAAGTCGTATCACACCCTGATCTTTAGTGAGTTTTGTTTGAATGGAAGAGGGAGAGCCTAGGTCGATAAAGAGTTTTTCGGGGTGTTTCATCCAATCGGAGAAAAAACCTTCTGAAAAGAGAATGTCATCAACGCCGACAGTGTTTGCAATGAAGGGGTAATTCACGAGATCAAATCTTTTCTCCCAAGGAATGATCCCTAGCTGATGAATTTTAGAGAGTGCATCAACTTTTTCTCTATTTCTTGCACAGATGGATACGAGAGATTTTTTCTTAAACTGGTTGATTAAATCTTCTGCCAGCTGGCCTGAGCCAATGATCACAATATGATCTGCCTTAACATCTTGCGAAAAATGTTTTCTTGTCAGAGAGGCATAGGTTTTTTGAGTTAAGCCGAGGAGGTGTTTGGTTCTCAAGACTTTAGCGTCTTGAAAAAGTTTTTCTAACACGAGCATCAAACGAGTATCTTTTATATCTTGAGATGAAAAATTTTTATAGGCTTCTTTGAATTGGCCCACAATTTCATTTTCACCGATAAGTTTACTTTTTAGGCCACAAATAGTTTCAAGTAGAAAAGTGTAGGCTTCTTGATCTTGTAAATGTGCGGGCATAGGCTTAGGAACCAAGCTTACAACGAGAGTTCGCTGGCAAGTTTTGAGCACAAAATCTTCACCTTGTTTTTGGGTGAAGGCATTTGACGCGGGTGGAAAATTCCAAACATTTAACTTAATGGCCATGGAGCAACTATAACGAAAAGGTGGCAAGGTTTTGTCATAGAAATGTCATAAATCTCAAGAAAAATTGAAGGGGTGTTTTCTTGACACAATCTGTATAAAAACATTACTAACATAGGGTAAAAATGATGAAAGGTTAAAGATGCTCAGAGCAGTCAAAAACGCTTTTTTTGCTTTTGATAAAAAAGTTGATGGGTCCATCGTTTTTTTCATGAAGCACTACGGGAAAACAAAGTTCATGGTGGCCATGTCGAAGAAAGCCCAATACCTCGGGCTTGAGAATCTTTTCCTTAAAGGCCCCAAAGCATTTGTTTACTTTTTTTTATTCTATTTAGTAAGAGACACCATTCTATATATTGTGATTCCAATCATTTTCGCACGCTGGGTTGATTAGAGTTTAGAGGAGAATACATGGAGATTTTTACGGTCATTTACACATTACTCGGAGGACTAGGGATTTTCTTCTTCGGAATGAAATTCATGTCCGACGGACTTCAGGCCGTGGCGGGAGATGTGATCCGAAAAATTATTAACTCCTTAACTTCAAACCGCATCATGGCGGTAGGGATTGGATTGATCGTTACGTGTATCATTCAGTCGTCTTCTGTCACAACGGTGATGGTAGTGGGATTCGTCAACGCAGGTCTGATGAACTTAACTCAGGCGATTGGAGTTATTTTCGGGGCTAATATCGGGACGACAATTACGGGATGGATTATCTCGGTGAAGGTCGATAAATATGGCCTTCTCATGATCGGTCTAGGATTTATTCCAGCGCTTTTCTCTAAGTCGGATCGCTGGCAACAATTAGGTCGCGCTCTTTTGGGTGTTGGTCTTGTTTTCTTGGGTCTTCAAACCATGTCGGCAGCTTTCGTTCCTTTAAGAGAAAACAAAGCCTTTTTAGATTCGATCGCTTATTTTTCTGGTGAACACTATGGTGCTTACATTGCCTCAATCATGATGGGGTGTTTGCTTACGATGATTGTTCAATCATCATCGGCGATGCTTGGGATCACCATGGCGCTTGCAAGCACAGGCGTGATTCCTTATCACACGGCTGTTTCTTTGGTTTTGGGTGAAAATATCGGGACAACAATCACGGCGATCTTGGCTTCGATTGGAGCCAATGTGAATGCGAAGAGGGCAGCGAGAGCTCACGCGTGTTTTAATGTCTTTGGTGTGCTTCTCATGCTCACGATTCTTCCGTACTACTTTGAGCTGATTGATTACCTTATCCCTAAGGATCCTCGGTTCGTGGCAGAAGATGGATCAATTCCTTACGTTGGATCACACATTGCCCTCGCACACACATTATTCAATCTTTCTGCGACGATTTTATTTTTACCTTTCGTAAATACCCTGGCTAATTTTGTGACGAAAATCACACCTGATAAAGCAGAGAAAGAAGTTCCACATCTTCTCGTCTTGGGAGATGCTTCAAACATGCTTCCAGCTGCTTCGATTGCACAAGCGGAGTCTGAGCTTAAAAAGATGAAAGAAATCATTGAGCGGATGTATAAGCTCAACCGCGAGTTTTGGTCACTTGATAAGTATGACCCGAAGATGCATTCAAAAATTGTCGACTACGAAAGAATCACAGATAACATTCACAAAGAGATGACGGTTTTCCTTTGCTACGTCATGGAAAAACCAATGTCCCATCACCAATCAGAGCAAGTTCAAGCTTTGATTAAAATCACTGATGAGCTTGAAAGTGTGGCAGACTACATCGAAAGATTAGCGAACTATCGTGACAGATTTAAAGAAGAAACGATCATGGGAGAGAGCCGTGAGGAGTTCTTTCGTTTCATGGATGATGTTTGGGAGTTCTTTCACCTCGTTGGGATCGGGATTGATAATGGTGAAGCACTAGATATGGATAAGATTGAGTCTAAATCTAATGAACTTCAGCTCTGTGCGGATAGCATGAGAGAGAAACACCTTGATCGAATTTCCAAAGGGAATTACCCAGCCGTCACTGCGATGACTTACTCCGATATGGTAGTTGCTCTACGAAAAATTAGAGCTCACTCATTTCTCATGGCCGGAGCGATTGAAAACTTTAACACCAAACAAGATTAACTCTTAAGGAGAACTTATGACACTCATGTTTAATGCAGCTGGAATTTTGGAACGCTCTAAGGGGTTAACCTTCGATGATGTACTCTTGATGCCTCGTCACTCAGAGATGAACTCTCGGACAGCTCCTCAGCTTGATTCAAAAGTAACAAAAAACTTCACTTTGAAAACACCTATTATTTCAGCGAATATGGACACAGTGACAGAAAAAGCGATGGCCCTTAAGATGGCAGAGCTTGGAGGTCTTGGGATTCTACATCGTTTCATGTCTGCAGAAGAGCAGGTTCAACAAATAAAAGAAATCCGCGAAAAAATTAAATCTCTTGGTCTTCCTGTTGCCGCTAGTATTGGGGTGAAAGAAGATGGGATGAGACGTGCTGACATGTTGGCAGACGCGGGAGTTGACATCCTTACAATTGATATTGCCCACGGTGATTCTGTGATGATGTTTGAAACTCTTGATTACGTGAAAAAGAAATACCCGAAAATTGATGTCATTGCTGGTAACACGGCGATGCCTGAGGGAGTGAGAGGTTTAATTGAGCACGGAGCAGATGCCGTTAAAATCGGGATTGGGCCTGGATCAATGTGCACAACAAGAATCATCACTGGTTGTGGTGTCCCACAACTTACGGCGATTGCCATGTGTGTGGTGGAAGCAAGAAAATATCAAGTTCCTGTGATTGCTGATGGAGGAATTAAAACATCTGGAGATGTTGTCAAAGCCTTCGCTGCTGGAGCTCAGACTGTGATGCTTGGATCAATGCTATCTGGTTGCCTTGAAACACCAGGTGAAATTGAGGGTGGAAAAAAACGCTACCGCGGGATGGCCTCTAAGGATGCTCAAGTTTCTTGGAGAGGCGAACTTCCTAAAGGAATGGCGGCTGAAGGAGAGGCGAGATGGGTTCCTTGTAAAGGTTCTGTTGAAAATATTGTGTTTGAGTTAACCGGTGGAGTACGTTCAGGGATGACATACTTGAATGCTCAATCTCTCGCTGATATTACAAAGAATGCCCTCTTCATGGAAATGACGAGCTCGGGTATGATAGAGTCAAAACCACATGGACTTAACCTTTAGGATGGCATGCCAGTAGATTCGACTTATCAGATTGTTTTAACTTACCCAAAAATAAAAGAACGCTTAAGCTCTCATCCAGAGGATGAGAGCAGAGTGAAAAAATGTTTCGAAGAGATCCACGGGGAGTTTTCTCCAACGATCGTTAAATCTGCAGCAAAATTTGTTGATGCGACATTTGCAAGGCTTTACGACGGAGTGAATATCGAAGTTCCCCCGACAATGAATTTCGATGAGCTTCAAAAAACTCATCACATCGTTCTTGTGCCTAACCATCAATCTCACGCTGATTACGTTGCTCTCACATACAGTATGTTTAAAAAGTTTTCAGTGGCGATCAGAGTTGCAGCGGGGATTAATCTTAAAGTTTTTCCACTCGGACAATTCTTTGGTAAATCGGGAGCTTTTTTTATCCGTCGAACTTTTACTTCTGATGCGATTTATAAAATAACTTTCGAAGCCTACATCTACGCACTCCTTAAAACCGATCAAATCGTGGAGTTTTTTTTCGAGGGTGGGCGAACCAGAACAGGAAAGCTCTTAAAACCGAAGTTTGGTTTGTTTCAGATGCTGGTTGAGTCTCATTCTCATTTAAAAGATGAGAGGCCTCTTCTTTTTATTCCGGTTTCGATTGCTCACGAACATATCCCCGAAGAAAAAGCTCATGCCCGAGAACTTGGTGGAGCTAAAAAAGAGCCTGAAAAAGCGACTCAACTTTTAAAGCTTTTTAATCTTTTTAATAAAAGACTTGGAACCATTCATATCCATTTTGGTGAAGGTGTTGAGATAAGGGAACTCACGGGAGATCTGAAAGAAACAACTCAGGCACTGGCCTTCGATTGTTTCAAGGCTGTTGGCCGTGGGATGCCTATTACTCCAAGTTCTCTCCTTGCCCTTCTGATGCTCGATGAACCCTCGGGGGCTTTGACTTGGAAGCAGATTGAAGATCGTGCAGCTGAAGTTATCGACTACGCTGAAGTCTTAAATATTCCCCTCACTCCGTCTCTTTCGAAAGAAGATTATAAGCAGTCTCTGAGGCGGGCTCTCGATATGTTTATCGGGAATAAAAAGGTAGATGTTCTCAAACGAGAAAAACTCAACCAAGTTTACTACGTCATTAAATCGGAGAGGAGAGTTGAAGTCCTTTACCATAAAAACATGATCATTCATCACTTCCTTGTACCTGGTTTTATCAACGCTGCTTGGTTTAACGTGTTTAATGGAACGATTAAAGATGGAATGCAGCTTACAAGGTTTCTTCTTAACAAGAGAAAAGAGCTTAAATACGAATTCTATCTCCCTACCCATAAAGAAATGCTCAGTGATGCCTTAAAAATTATTAGCTATTCCCTCGGAAGAAAGATTCAGAGTTTGGAAGAAGCGATGAATCTCAATTCTCAAGAGCTTTATCAACTTGCTTCAAAGGTTCGACATTTTTCAACGGCTTTATCTTATCTCTATGAAGCCTACTATATTTCTGCGATTAGCTTAAAATACTTAGGCGAAGCATCTTTTACTCAAGATAAGTTTCTGCAGGTTTCAAAGGAACTATTTAATTTAGACCTTGAACATGGCCGTGTTGTGAAATACCCAGAATCCTATGCTGTCCCTATCGTCAAAGACACCTTGCTATATTTTCTGAACCAAAAAGTAATAGAGAAAATTGATGCAAAAAATTATCAAGTGGTGGATGGAGTTAAACTCGAAAACCTTATTGAAAAATTCATGCGAGATCTAAGCGATCAGGTGGCGATCAATTTAAAATTTAATAAGGTTCAGCCATCATGATGATTGAAAATCTACGCCTTTTTTCACAGAGCACAACGCTTGAGGACTGGGAGAAATCTGAGGAGACTTTAAGACAGCGCCTAGAAGAGCTCTCTCTCATCCAAGAAAGTGCCGACGTTTACTTTTACCTCGGTGAAGGGGATGTTCGTGTTGGTGTTCCTGTAACTGGTGCTAAAAGACAACTAGAGCTTCCTTATGAGCTTAAAGACATGACGGTAAAGAAGGTCGTTCTTGAAACGCGAGATCTTTCAATTTTTGAAGAGCTGATGACACAGCTTCAGAAGACCCAGTCACTGAGGCTTAAAAGAAGTCTCCGAGAAGGACTAGAGCTTAAGCTTCAGGTTTTGGAGTTTTAAGAGAGGCTTGTCAGCTTATACAAAGCGTTGTAATTTGCTAAATATTTCCTGATTTTTTAAAATAGACCTAACACTAATGGAGGTGGGTTATAAGCGATAAAGTTCAAGAGCCAAGAGTTAATGAGAGAATCCGTGCGCACGAAATTAGATTGATTGGCGATGATGGCAAAGCTTATGGAGTTGTCACTCTTGCTCAGGCACGTCTCATGGCAGATAACGAGGGCTTAGATCTTATCGAAATTTCTCCCAATGCTGCTCCACCAGTCGTAAAAATGATGGATTACGGGAAGTATAAGTACCAGATCCAGAAAAAATTAGCTGAAGCAAAGAAAAAACAAGTTGTTATCGATGTTAAAGAGATCAAATTTCGTCCAAATATTGAAAAACACGACCTTGAAGTTAAGCTTAATCACATAGAAAAGTTTCTTGAACAAGGCGATAAAGTGAAGCTGTTGATGCAGTTTCGTGGTCGTGAAATGGCCCATAAAGAGATTGGATTAGGTAAATTTGACGAAATCGTTAAGGCCGTTCTTGAAAAAGGTGCCGTGATTGAGTCTCCGTCTAAGTTTATGGGGAACAGAGTTATTGCCATGGTTGCCCCAGGGAAGAAAAAATAATTCGATTTTGCTTTAAATTATAAATAACACGTGATAATTTCATGCACTCTTTACCGAGTGCATTTTAGTTTTTAGGAGCTTTAATTATGTCAAAAATGAAGACAAAACGTGCTGCAGCTAAGCGTTTTAAGCTAACAGCCACTGGAAAAATTAAGTATAAGAAAGCGCATCTTCGTCACTTACTTGTTAACAAGTCTAAGAGAGCGAAAAAAGAAAAAGGTAATCCTGGATATGTAAACCCAGCTGATTATCATAATGCTATTAGCTGTATCCCTTACCTATAATTTATTAACCATCGAGAGTAGTGAAAAAGGGTTAAGTGGCACAATCGCCCCCCTTTGATCGAAGAAGGAGAAATGTATGTCACGAGTTAAAAGAGGGTTTAAAGCCCGTCAAAGAAGAAACAAAGTTCTAAAGCTTGCTAAAGGTTACCACTTCGACAGAAGAACTAAGTACAAGCACGCTTCTGAAACTGTAAGAAGAGCTCTTCATTATGCATTCATTGGTAGAAGACTTCTCAAGAGAGATATCAGAAAACTTTGGATTGTTCGTATTAACGCTGGAGCAAGAATGCTTGGGACTTCATACTCTCAGTTCATTTCAGCTCTTAAGAAAAAAGACATTAAAGTAAACAGAAAGATGCTTTCTGAGCTTGCGATCCATGATTTTAATGCTTTTAAAGCCATTTTTGACGCTTCTAAATAAATAGTATTTAAAAAAGCACCCTAATCTTCCTTTTTTTGGAAGGTTAGGGTGCTTTTTTTGTTTGACCTGCCCTTATTTACTGCTAACCTATTAATAATTAGTAAATCATGACGATAAGCTTTTGAAACTTCATGGGAGATTTTCAATGAGCATGACCAAGGCAGATATTGTAGAGAGAATTTATAAAGAAGCAGGTTTTTCTAAAAAAGAAGCTGCTGAACTTGTTGATCTCGTCTTCAAAGTAATTAAAGATACTCTGGCTAAAGGCGAGAAAGTTAAAATTTCTGGCTTTGGAAATTTCTCTATCAGAGATAAAGCGACTCGTGTTGGGCGCAATCCTCAAACTGGAACAGCGATGAATATCAGTGCTCGACGAGTGCTTACATTCAAGCCGTCACAGATTCTTAAAGAGGACATCACTGAAAGATTTGCTCATAGGATTAACGAGCACGGAGAGGAAAACAAATCTCTTCCGATTAAGGAAGGGAAGCCAAAAGCTCTGAGCTCATTCTTGAATAATATTGATGACACTGTTTATGATGATAGTGACGATGATGATTCAGAAGAATAGAAAAGAATGATCCCGAATAAATCAAATTTTAAATTTCAAGAGCTAACTCCTATTACGGGAGTTAAGCCTTACGTATTGAGGTTTTGGGAAACAGAGTTTCCTGAGATATCACCTGTGAACTCTGAAAGCGGTCAAAAAATTTATTCAAGACAGGATGTTGAGACAATACTAAAAATCAAGAGTCTCCTGTTTGACGAAAAGAAATCAATACCAGAAGTAAAACTCGCTTTAAGAGGTCATTCTCTGGCTGAAGATGTTATCAAAGAGGAAAAAGTCTCCATGGCTCCTCCTGTCTTTGCAACAGAGTCTGCGGTGACTATTAGTACAGTTTCAGATCAAACAAAGATTCTCCATTCCTTGATGGAACTCAGGTCTTTTGTCGATCAGATTAAATTAAAATATCAGTGGTAGTTTAAGTTTAGAACTTTCTGCGAGTTAATTGTCCCAAGGTGAATTTCTAGTTGTTCTTTTGAGTCTTTGAGATTTTTGAAGCTCTTTTCAAAATACTTTACCATGATCTCTTCCACGGCATTCAAGTTAAAAGTACTTAGAATTTTTCTGAGTCTCATGAGTTCTTCTTCAAGACATTGAAGGCTTAAGTTGAAATCCGCTATGAAAGGATTGATTGTTTTCTCGTGGGGAGAGATCTCTTGAGCGCATAGCTCTTGAAGGTCATCGAGGAGTTGAAAGCTTACGCCAATCGCTTCCCCTAGTCTGAGAAAGCGTTTTGTCTTCTCTAGCTGAGGTTTTTCAGTTGAGAGGTAATAGGCTCCAAGTGTACAAACTTGAATCAGTCTGGCCGTTTTTAGTTCGTGAATCCGAATGACACTTTTCACACCATTGGCTTTGTCATGAGAGAGATCAAAAAACTGTCCTGCGATCAAACCTTTTGCGCCTGTTGCCCAACCAAGGAGTTTTAAGAGAAGTGGTATCTTGTCGATAGGGAGTCGCTGGAGCTCTAGAAAAGATTGAATCAAGAGCGCATCACCAGCCAGGATCGCCTTCCACTCACCAAACTTCGCATGTGTTGAAAGTTTTCCTCGTCTGTATTGATCGTTGTCCATCGCCGGAAGATCATCGTGAACAAGTGTGTAAGCATGATGAAACTCAACCGAGCATGCGAGGGGAGCGTATGATTTAAAGGGGATTCCTAAGTCAGTTGCCAAAGCTTCAATCAGTTTAGGTCTAAATATTTTGCCTGCTGGCCAAGCTGCATACGCCATGATCTCTGATAATTCAGTGTAGTAACTAAAATATTTAAGGCGTGACTCAATCTCTGTTTCTAGCATGACTCTAAAGTGGGGTAGGTTGTATTGAGCCCAGAGTACCACTTAATCTCATTTGATAAAAGCCATCTTTTTGGGTGTAGGATCCAAAAAGGAGATCAATTAAAGGTAGATTTTGTTTAAAACTCTCAGAGAAAGCAACTTCACCAGTTAAATCGACCATAGAAAAGCTAATCATTTCCTGGTTAAGGTTAATCTTGCCTTTAAAGTTCGCTCTGACGGCCGAGCTTGCGTCGCCGATGATAAACTTAGACACATTGATTCTATCCGGCCCAGAAGATTCGGCTTCTATGTAGAGTTCCTGAAGATTAACTTTGGCTAAATTAAAGCCTTGGATATTTTGTGAAGGAATGGCAATGTCTTTAGATGAGACCTTGAGCTCCAACTCTTGGAGTGATTTTTCTTTAAGTTTTAGAGTCAAATCGACGAGCATCCTGCCATTGAGTTTGAATTTATTTCCAATAAGAGATTCAAGTTTATTAAGTGAAAACTCATGGTCCTTGAGTCTGATATGTTGAACTCCAATTCCTTGAACATAGTAGAGAGTGATTGGAAGACCGTTAAGTTCTGTTTCAAGTTTAAAGGGAAGACCAAGGGGAGAAAAGCTTACTAACTGATACGAAGCTTTTACATAATCGAATGTATACGATTCACCTGATTTTCCGAGGCATTGTGCAGGAACATCTAGGTTTTTGATCACAAGTTTCGGTAAAAACCACTCAAAAGTAATGTCGTCAAAATCGATCTTGCATTGAGACTGGGGAGTTTGAATCATCGACTTAATTTTATCTCCGATCGGGAAATATGAAATGAAGGAGAAAACAAAAAGAAGTGAACAGAGAAAAATAAGGATGAATTTTTGAATCTTAGATTTGTACTGAATCTCCTCGAGAGAATTCATCTCAGCAGTACTCATTACTCTTCCTCGACTTGAGTGTTCGCATTTGAAAGATGAATGAGTCTAAACTGACCGCCAAGAAGATTCGTTTCATTGTTTCTTTTAATGTCGACGGATTCGACGCGGAATTTTTCTCTTTGAATCAGTGCTGTGAAAAGGCTCATGAGTTCATCAGTAGAAAAATTATTAAAGACTAAGTCAGCCTGAGCCTTAAAAATATTTTCAGACATTTTGTCAGCGACAAAGTCAGTGACTTGGACCTTCGAGAGATCGAGACCGATTCCCGTTGCAACATTCGAGAGGCGAGAAGACATCATCGAGTCTGAGTCTATAGGGCTTTGAGAGAGGAGAGTAGGGCTCACCTCACGAAAACTTTTATTCTGTCCGAGAATTTCATTCGCTTTATTGATTAAACTAATCCGAGTCGTGAGATCCTGGCGTAAATTGTAATTTTGCCATGCGAGAGTCAGGTTAAAGAAAAGAGGTAATCCGATGATCGCTAGAACGACGGACGCTTTAAAAAGTTTTTGCTGCTCTTCTTCTAAGCCGTTGTAAAAATCTTGTAATGGAGAGTAATTAGGAGTGAGCTTAAATTGATCGATCTTTGTGAAAATGAGAGCATCGATTTTTTTAAAGAATGGGATATTTTTATTTTGATTTAGATCCATGACTAACCTCGTGCTTTGAAGTTAAGAGTCAGCTTCCTCTCGTCCAAATCAACTTGAGGATCTTCGAGTTGAGAACGCTCAAGATTTTGCTTGAGAGTTTTTAAATCCTCTAGGCTTTCAGAGATAAAAGTTGCGTTGATATCGTTATTTTCGGAAACCTGAAACTCAATCAAGGTCGCTTGAGTCGCCGCTGCTAGTTGGCTGAGAGAAACAAGGGGTGACAATGCTTGAATATCGATCGCTGATTGTAGAGTGCTGATCTCTTGCTTAATCGTTCTCTGATTTTTAACTAATTTTTGGAAAACAGAATTTGGATCAGTTAAAGCGACTCTTTTTTGTCTTGAGGTTAATCCTAGTTCTGAACTCTTCATCGCTTTTGTGATCGCTGTATTAATGAACTTAATATCTTTTTGGATAAAAAATCTTTCAACCCCAAGTGCGACCGTGAAGATAAGAGAAGCAGCAAGAGAGCGAACTCCGATGAAGGCAAAAGAATGTAACGGAAGCTCTGTCGCCGAAGCCTGAGTGTATTTTCCCGTGAGGAGATTTAAGAAGCGACTTTTTCGCTTGAAACCTACGGCGGCCATGTTCACGAGGGCGTATTTCACTTTATTTTTAGGATTCGTATCGATCTTAGAATTCTCAGATTGATCGAAAGCCTCATAAAGAGAAACAGGTTTTTCAAATTTTTCTGTGAGATAATTACTTATGTTCTTAATCGAGCTCGAGCCACCAATCAGGTAGACTTGAGAGATGTTTTGTCCATAAGTCACCTTGAAAGTCATGAGCCATCTTCTGAAATCTGAAACGAGAGGAGAAAGTGTTTTCTCCATTTGTTCAGAGAACTCTCTTTGAGCATCATCTACTTCATCGTACTGGTGAGAGTTTAGGATAAAGGCATTTTGATGTTTATAGATAAGAGCTTCATCAGCTGAAATTTTGTAGATAATACTAATCATCTCTGTCATGTGATGTCCGCCGACAAAACAAGTGTGAGACATAAGAAGTTTTGAATTATAAAAGAAGTAAGCTTTTGATGTTTTATGGCCGATATCAAGTATCGCACACCCACCAGTTTGGTTCTGTTGAGAAATAAAATTTTCAACGATAGAGGACTCGGTGGTTAAAATACTCGGGATAGCATTAAGCTCTTTGAGAGATTCATAAACTTGGGTGAACTCGTTTTGCTTTATGAGATCGACAGTCGCAAAATAATTATTCCCCTGAGAGTCAAGGCGATAGCTATAGTGAATCTCGCTCAGTGAGTAAGGGATGTCTTCCTCAAGTTGAAAGGGTAACATGAGGTCAGCTTTCTTTTTATTCTTAACAGGGATCGAGAGAAAACGTGTTGTCATCTGCTGCTGATCGCACTGGAAGACAATCCTTGAATCTGGAAAAGCGTGAGTGAGGATGATGTCTTTGACAATCTCTCTTTGCCCCTGTCCTGTCGAAAGATCAGGATGCTCGTCTAGATAAGTTTGTAGAATGACTTCACCTAAATGCTGATGAACAATCTTTTTCTTATCAAGATTAGAGCTGATGAATTTAACACTGTAGTGACCAACGTCAATGGATAATATATGCATATAATCATTCTAACGAATACTGAGATTAAATCCTAGTCTTAATTAATCTGGATCTCAACAACTCGCGGATCCATAAGTTGAGTAACTTGATCGGTTGGTTGTGCAGGGGGCGGAGTTGGGTTAACTATTGGTGTCCCGTCTGGGTTTTTTTGCGGAGCCTGAGGTTTTTTTACGTCGGGTTTTGGGAGAACAACGTAGGCGATGAGTTTATAAGTGGAGCGATTGAAATTTCCTTCGGAGATGATTTTAAATAAGTTCGGATTCGATCCAAAAGTAATGCCTCGTTTTTCAAACAGCTGCATCCTCTCCTCAAAGGCTCCATCCGTCATCAGTCTTTCTTGGTCAACGACGTAGCGTTTGAAATCGGCTTTGGTATTTATAAACTTCGGACTCTCT
>Ga0255183_1000031_pt1 | contig 70678 bp, 67 predicted proteins | sample Atl_UVDOM_RepB_8_FD_183638 | JGI IMG/M metagenome (GOLD analysis project Ga0255183, IMG submission 183638) | Freshwater microbial communities from Altamaha River, Georgia, United States - Atl_UVDOM_RepB_8d | ecosystem: Environmental > Aquatic > Freshwater > River | place: USA: Georgia...
TGAGCCCACTTTATATAAAGAGTTTTTTGGTTTGTGCCGCTACCTTGTTGGCCGAGAGATAGCTGTCGAAGTCTGTACAAATGGTGACACTCATGATGAGGATTGGTGGAGTGAGCTCGGTAAAATCCTCACACACCGAGATAGTGTGTATTTTTCCGTTTGTGGTAGTACTCAGGAGCTCCATGAGACATACCGAGTCGGTTGTTCTTTACAAAATTTACTCAATAACGCTCGTTCGTTTCGTCGCTCAAATCCTTATGGAATTGATTACATCCAGCACATCGAATTTGAGTATAATAAAGAAGATTTAAAAAGTGATGAAATGAAAAAAATAATGGCAGAATTTAGCCATATTAATCTGACTCTGACTTATTTTACGCGAGATAAATCCATCTATAAAAACCAATTTAACATTGATAAATTACTCGTCTCTGATGAGCATCTCGTTAAGTATAAAGCGGCAGATCGACTTTCAAGATCTAAGTGGGAAAATAGAGAAACTCAAAAATGTGAAATGCATTGCCAGAGTATTGAGGATAAGTCGGTTCATATTGATCAATTTGGGAAAGTCTATCCGTGCTATATTTGGCTTGAAGAAAGCAAAGAGAAAGAGTGGAACGGTAGTTATAAAGATATACAAGACTTCAAATATGAGTGTTGTCGTTTCTGTGAGAAAAATACGAAAAAATTAATTGATCTCTGGGGATGCGAGGTTCTTTAATGAGAACAGGTATTTCTTTTGAGACGATTGAGCTCTCCTTAACAAATTTTTGTCAATTAAGCTGTCAAGGATGCCCGAGCTTCTCCTTAGATTCTCCTCGGAAACAAGAGTTAAATATTGATCGTCTCATTGAAAAAATAAGTCCTTTCGAGGTCGAGAGATTTTTACTTTGCGGAAATTCTGGAGAACCTCTTGAACATTCAGAGATAAAAAAACTGATTATTGAGCTAGGTCGTAAGTTCCCCAAGACGAAGATTCACATAGCTACTAATGGAGAGATGATCACAAGAATTTTCTCCAAAGATGATCTCAACTCATTTCCATCCACACTTTATTTCGAAGTTGCTCTAGATGGTTCAACTCAAACAATTCATGAAATAACGAGAAAAAATGGAAATCATTCACTTGTGCTAGAAACAATCGCTTTTTTATCACAGTCGGAAGTTTCTTATGATGTTGTCTTTAGCCGTCATGAACTTAACCAACATGATGCTAAAAAGACTAATGATCTAATCGAGAATCTTACCGGGAAGCATCTCCTCTTTCGGGACACAACGATTGTTAACGAGGCGATAAAACCACCAAGTCAAATGAGCACAACAGGTGATGTGAGTATTCTTTATCAAGCGGATAGGAGTCTCAAAAATCATAAAGTGACACCGTTTAAAAAATACCTCTATGTTGATACCAATGGTGATTGTTACCCTTGTGTCTCTTTTACGAAGAAAAAGACGACACAGTCTCCTCCGAATTTATATAATGATGAGTCGTGGGCATCTTTTATCAAGCATTACTTCGATTTTTCACCTCGTTTTTGTGATGAGTATCAAAAGAATGGGGATAGAAGACAATGCGTTTTAAATTGTGAAGTATACAGAACATTTCGTTATGATACGGCGAAGTCCCTAGGATTAAATTTATGATTCATTCAAATACCTCATTTGGAAAACTTAAAGAAGTTATTGTTGGGCGAGAGCTTGAACTCAAAAAGAGAGTCGCGGACTTTGCCTTTAAGCATTTTTATAAAGATAATTTAGGTCATACTGTTTACGATAAACTAAGTCAGAATGGTGATGAGTATTATGTTAATTATGAGCTCATTCAAGAAAGAAACCAGGACTTAGATCTTTTAGCAAAAACCCTTGAGAGTCGAGGAGTGACAGTTCATCGACCTCAGCGGTTATCTGAAATTATTCCATTTCAAACGCCTCACTTTAAGTCAGAGCTTTCGTCGGCGAGTAACGTGAGAGATGTCACGATGGTTTACCGCGACTTTTTGATTGAAACACCAGTTTTTGTTCTGAATAGATTTTTCGAAAACACCTTACTCTATGATGTTTATCAGAAAGCTTTCATGGGTGGAAAGGGTGGTAAGTGGGTCAGACCTCCCCATACTAAAATCACTCAAGACACAATGGATCTCACTCCATGGAACTCAGAAAGAAATTATACTGATTTTGATCGTGATCGTTATGTGATGGCCATTGATGGAGCGCAGTTTTTAAGGATCGGCCAGGATGTGATTGTGAACATCAATTCCTATAACCATTTTCTAGGTCTTGAGTGGATAAAATCTTTTTTCCCAGATTCTAGGTTTCATATGATTAATATCGCTGATAATCATATCGATGGGGCCATCGTTTGCCTTAAGCCTGGAGTTTTCTTGGTTAATCCTAAATACCCAACTATCAAAGAGAAGATGCCAGATTGTTTTAAAAATTGGACCTATCTCATTCCTGAAGATATCGAGATCCCTAATCGAGTCAAACCAGGAATGACTTCACTTGACCTTCAATTAGCGAGTAGCCGAGGGATGGATATTAATATTTTGAGTCTCGATGAAAAGACGGTCGTGGTGAATAAACTTGCACATAATGTTACTCACCTTTTAGAAAAAAACCAGTTTGAGGTAATCGAAGTGAAACTCGATCATTGTGAAATTTTTGGAGGAGGAATTCATTGTAGCACACTTGATCTCGTCAGAGATGATGCTTACATTGACTATAGGTAGTATGCAAAAGATAGCCCTCATCACAATGATTGAAAGTAATGATCTTAACTTAAATGAGCAGCGAGGAATTACCTTCTCTGAAAAAAGACTTTATGAAGATGAGGCGATTCTGTGTTTTGAGAACTGGAGAAAAAATGGAGGGTGGCTTAAAGATATTCCAATCTATGCCTACTGCCCAACGAAGAATCGAGTCTCGGAGAAAACAATACATGCATTAAAAAGCCTCAATGTTACCTATATTGAAAAGTATCATGAGGAAACAGAAAGCTTCTTTACGGGATTTTTGAATGTTCCATTTTGTGGGATGAAATTTGAAGAAATTCTCTCGGAAGATATCCTTATTCATACGGACCTTGATATGAATCTCATTAAGCCATTGCCAGAGGAGTTAGTCCTTTCCGTAAGTGACGGATCTTGTGTCAGAGTCGGCCAGTATGACGATCAAACGGCTAAGGGACAAAGAAAGCTCGGATCAAACTGGGAAAATCCATTGGATACGGGGTTTATCATCTCACTCCGCACATCTCATTTTTATCGCTATTTCTATCATGAACTCATGGAGTTAATTAAAAATAAAGGGGATGATCGTTGGAAAGCTTATTGCCATGATCAGCCACTTTATTTTTTAGAAGAATATGTCATTGATAAAGCTTATAATGAAAAAATCTTCCCGATAAAACCAGTCCAAAAATATCAAATCGGAGAAGGTTATGCGAAGGTCTCAACTTTCTCCGACGCTGAGCTTGAGAAAGTTTACTTCTGGCACGAGCATATCCTTTATGAAAAAGGTTATTATGACAAAGTTCGAGAGAAACTCGAATTTACAAAAAGATTAAGGCTGTTTAAATCAAATGAAGAACTTTAAGCTATACCTACGAGATAAAAAAATTGAATTCCTCAAAAAATGTCATGAGGATTTTATCAGCGATTTTAATTTTGAGTTGAGCTCTGGCGCAGGGTTTACGAGATGCGATTTTTTCCATTTTGTCGTTCATGAGCAGATAAAGTTTGTTCATAAAGAATCTCTTAAGTTTATTCTCACTAATGGTGATACCTACTCTCGTCATGAACGACTCGAAGAGATCATGCAACCCAATCAAGAACAAAAAGAAATAGTCTTAAAAGACGTCGAGCGCATGTTTGATTTCTTAAGGACTGAGATTAATCAGGTCAATCTCTTCCCAAAGCTTCTCAGTGAGACAAAGAACTTCTTTGTCTTCGAATACTATGATGAGGATGATTGGTTACAATTGGAGAAGCTCTCACTTAAAGATTCAGTCTACATTCGACATACTTTTTTAACTTATACCAAAAATAAAAAAGAAATCGTGACACCCTTTTATAACCAGATGGCCAATAAAATTTTTAGAAATCGAAAAACCGGTGAAGTTAAAATGGTTGATCTTAAAAGTTTAGAGTTTAGAAAAAATGGTCCTCTAGCGATATTAATGAATAATAAGTATGTAAACGACCTTTATCTCCTGGAGAGGAGATACTGGACGAAAAGTCATATCTTAAAGCCATTCTCGATTGACTATCCAGTTCACTTAACATCGATCATTAAGCACTATTAACGACGACAACCTTTGCCCCACCAGCATGGTTTTTTTTCAACAGGAGTAGGTTGAACAACTGGCTTGAGCTTAAAACCTCTAAAAAACGTAGGATCGACTTGTCCAGAGGGAAAATCATAGGGAGGAGGGAGAATCCTTCTGACAAAAACCTGTCCAGTGACGAGACCATGATAAAAATCGAGTGAAGCATAAGGTGCAAGAATTGTCCCTGGAAATCCTGGTTTCGGATTTTGAGTGTATCTGAGTTCGATACTTTTCGCGTTAGGAAAGTTCCAAAGAATATTTTCTGCTGTTATTCCACCGAAAAGCTCTACAGAAACATAACTAAGATCGACATCCGTATCAACTAGATTGATATAGAGAAGCTGATCTCCTCGCCCACTGATAATGAACTTCGAAGACCCACTTAATGGATCCAGTGAAATGCTCACAGCTGATTTTTCGTCTTTTGTGTCCAACTTAATCATGTACTGAGATTGACTCACACTCAGTCGAGCGTTTTGCTCATACGTTGATATTTCGCCACTAAGCTTTGAAAGTTCTTGAGCATAGTCTGTACTTGTTTCCAAGAGGGGAGAGAAATCTCGATTTTTGTAACCTGCGTATGATGAGTTTAAAATATTTGGAGAACGGGGTGAAACATAGTAACCATCTAGACTTGATTTTCGGATGAATGAAGTTCCTCGAACGAGTGCATTTCCTCTGAGTTTAATCTGGACAGCGATCAGAGATTCACCTGTTTCGATCGTATTTTCAAAAAAGCCTCTCTCGAGATGCATATTTTGAGAACTTGTGACTGAAAGGCAGTGTGCTATGCTCCCTTTCACATGAAAATCCGTGAGTTTTATATCTCCATATGAACCTACCATCCCTTGATAGTCAGATCTTTGAGAAATAATTCCATCAGTGGCAAAAACCTGATAGTCCCATAAGCTCGGATCAAGACAAGCAAATGAATTGTAGGGTATGAGGCAAATAAGGCTAAAAATTTTTAATATTCGCATAGGAAGAACTCCGTCATCTTAGTGGATTGGATAATTAACCTTGAAGGGATTCTCTGTCAAAACGAACTTTATTGAAGCTACAGGAAAGATAATTTTTTCATAGAAATTTGTAACTTCTGATCATTTAATACGAATCTCTCATAAGATGAGAGATTTTTGGCATAAACTGACAAATTACGAATACTGGCCTACTTGGCTTTTTTATCTTCCAGTGTACCTCTGTTGGCCTGTTTTCAGCTGGCGGGCGGGGTCTGTTTTCTTTTTTACGATGGTTAATCCTGGGATTAAAGGAGGTGGTTCTTTTGGAGAGTCTAAAGCTGACATATTACAAAAGCTCCCATCAGAAACGATTCCTCAAACTCGCTTCATTAAGTCTCAAGCGTTATTGCCCACCGATCTAGATTTTCCTGTGGTGGCAAAACCTGATGTCGGGGAGCGTGGAACTCAGGTTAAAATTATTCACGATCAGATCGAGCTTTCAGCTTATCAGTGTGAGCTTGGTCAATCCTTTATCATCCAAGATTACCTTAATGGAGATTTTGAAGCAGGGGTGTTTGTTTACCGAGATCCAAAGCAAAATAAGATCATTGTCAGCTCGATTACTCAAAAAGAGTTTCTCACCATTCAGGGTGACGGAAAAAAAACGATCGGACAGTTAGTTGATCAAACTCCAAGAAGTCGATTTCAGTGGAAGAGAATTAAAGATAAGTTTGATGAAAATAAGATTCTTGAGCTTGGAGAAGTGTTAATTCTTGAGAAAATTGGAAACCACTGCAAGGGAACTAAATTTATTGATCGAAACGATCTAAAAACGATCGAGCTGGAAAAGTACTTTGAAAATCTTTTTCAAAAGTTACCAGATCTTTTTTATGGCCGCTTCGACCTAAAAGCAGATTCAATTGAAAAGTTCAAACGAGCTGAAACGATCAAGTTCATGGAGTTCAACGGGGCGTTTTCAGAACCCGGGCACATCTATGATCCGAAACACTCTCTAATATCTGCCTGGAGCGATCTTCTGTCCCACTGGTGGGTTATGGCTAAGATCGCAGGGAACAATAAAAAAAATGGAATTAACCCTCTAACACCAAAGGAATTATGGATACAATTTGGGGATTATCGGCGGACTCTTCAGTCTTAGATCGATGTCAGATGTTTCTAAATTTAGAAGTTGGAGAGCGAAAGAGATATCTTTTAAGAAAAGATGATCTCTCTGAACTTGTCTTGATTGTCTGGGGACCACAATCTCAAACACCCATTCATGACCACGGAGGAAGCCTTTGCTCGATGAGAGTTCTTAAGGGCGAAGTTGTTGAGCAAGTCTTAGAAAAAAACTCTCTCAGCTTACTTTCACACAAGCTTCTCACAGAGGGGATGTCTTCACAGGTTCAAACTCATCAAGTTCATCAGCTTAAGAACGAATCTCATAACCTTACAATTACTCTGCATCTTTATGAAAAACCACTTGAAGGCTGCTCTCGCTTTGATGAGCACAGCCGTAGTTGGATTTCATTGAGCTCACACTACGATCAATTCGAGGACGAAGAATGACCATAGAAAAAACTTTAAACCATGTTTTGAATCTTATCGCGGAACAGGAGACTGTTGAACCGAAGATCGTTGGTAAAAAACTTAAACCAAATGAGTTAAGATTACGATTCGATTTCAGTCTTAAAAAAAGTGGGACTGAGCTTCAGGATATTTTTTCAATCTATCAAAAATATCTCGAGCTTACACCAAATACGCGCATTCCTGAGTTTCAAAATCAATTGTTTTCTGGTCATCATCCTGTCTCTTTAGGAGCTGAAATTCTCTCAGCCTATACCAACACAACAATGGCAACTTACGAAGTTTCACCAGTTTCGACTTTGATCGAGAGAGAACTTGTTCAGCATTTTTTGAAGAAAATTGGATGGTTTAGTGGTGATGGCATCATGGTGACCGGTGGTTCGAATGCTAACTTTGTGGCCATGCTTGTAGCGAGAAACTTGAAATTTCCAGAGACTAAACTTTTTGGTTCCAGTGGACTTCGGCTCACGGCTTTTGTCTCGGAGGAGTCTCACTATTCGTTTGATAAGGCGATGAATATGCTGGGGCTTGGGCTTCACTCCTTAAAGAAAATCCCATCTGATGAGAGTGGAAAGATGATACCTGAAAAACTTCGTGACGCTATCCTTGAGTCCTTAGAAAAAAAAGAAACTCCTTTTTTTATCGGAGCGACGGCTGGGACAACTGTACTCGGAGCGTATGATCCCATCGCTGAAATCTCTAAGATAGCCCAGGAGTTTAACCTCTGGCTGCATGTCGATGGTGCTTGGGGAGGATCAGCTCTCTTTAGTCAGAGATATCGTTCACTCATGGAGGGCTTAGAAAAAGCGGATAGCTTTTGTGTTGATACTCATAAAATGCTCGGGACTGGACTGATTAGCTCTTTCTTTTTAACCAAGCATTCTCATGCTCTCAGAAAATCAAATGATAGTGGTGGATCTGATTATATTTTTCATCAACCAAGCGAAGATTCTCTAGATCTTGGACCTTCATCTCTTCAATGTGGTCGAAGGGCAGATGCATTCAAAGTGTGGTGTCTATGGAAGTTCCTTGGAGACGAGGGGATTGAAAAATACATCGATGAGCTTTTTAAAAATGCCAAGATTGCAGTTGAGATTATCAAGGATCGGTCAGATTTTCAGCTCCTTCACGAGCCGCAGATGTTAAATATTTGTTTTACTTTTAAAGACTCAAAGTTTTCTGTCAAAAAAACCAGGGAAAAGCTTCTTGAAAGTGGATCGCATTACTTAAACATCTCCACCAGGAAAGAGATAACGTTTTTTAGACTAATCTTAACGAATATACAGCAAGACCATAAAGAAGTTTTAAGGACTCTTGAGGCGATCAATTTTAACAAGGAACTCGAATGAAAAGAATAGATATGATTCTAGCCTCTATCGTAGCGATCATTTTTCTACAGACGCTTTTTTTTAAATTCTCTGGTGCGAGCGAGTCGATTTTTATCTTTAAAACCTTAGGCGTAGAACCTTGGGGAAGATATTTCTCCGGTTTGGTTGAACTTGTTTGTGCCATTCTCTTGTTAAAAAATAAAACTCGTGTCTGGGGATTTCTGTTCTCCTTTTTGACAATGTCCGGTGCTGTTCTGTCTCATTTTTTTATTTTAGGTCTCGAGATCCAAGGTGATGGGGGATTACTTTTTGCGATGGCCATGGGATGCCTAATCTTTTCTCTTATTGGTGTTGTGAGGCAGTTTAAAAACCTCCTTCCAGTTTTTGTTGTTATTTTTCTCCCTACTCTCAGCTGGGGGGGAGTTACTCCGAATAATGAGTCAGAGTTTGGAATCTACGGCTATGATCCTGTGACATACTTTGAGGCAAGTGGACCCAAAATGGGAGCAAAGAAATTTCAATTTTTGCATCAAGGAATTAAGTACCTTTTCACCTCGGAAAATAATCTAGGACTATTTAAAAAGTCACCAGAAAAGTATCTTCCCGCGTATGGAGGATGGTGTGCTTATGCCATGGCCGAAGGAGAGAAAGTAGATATTGATCCTTTGAGGTATAAAATTATCAATGGGAAAAATTATTTATTTTATAATGGATTATGGGGCGACACTTTAAAAAAATGGAATCAAAAAGAAGTCGAACTTAAGACAAAAGCTGATCAATACTGGAAAAAATTAAACGATGAATGATTACTCTTCCGTACTAGGAATTATTTTTTCGAGCTTCGTCCTTGAAGACCCAACAACTCTTGCTGTAGGGTCTATGATTTCATTAAATAAGCTAAGTTTTGAGCTTGGATTTATTGCTCTGACGATTGGGATTTTTTTAGGGGACTTGGGCCTCTACCTTGTCGGACGTGTTTTTCGAAATAAAAGTTATGAACTTAAACCCACAACAATGCAAATTGCTCTCGCACGCTTTCTGCCAGGGCTAAGAACAGTCACTTTTGCAGCCTCAGGTTATAGCCAGTACGACGTCACTAAGTTTATTGTAGTTACGTTTTTATCATCCATTGTTTGGACTTATCTTCTTTTAAGATTTACTGACACAATGCTCGTGATCTTTAACTATTTTCCTCTCTGGTTTAATATCTTTGGCGGTATCATGATCATGCTCTTTAGCTTGAACCCCAAAGTCTTTCTAACTTACCATTTTGCCCTGATTCTTTATTACTTAAGTCGCTTTCTACCTGTTGAATGGAGAAAAAAAGCAGTGCTTAAAATCTTGGGAATTAGCTCTGTCGATGGGATTGAGGACTTGCCCTCTCAGTTTTCCTCATCAAACTCAAAGCTTGAACGGTTTATTCTTTCCTCGTTCCAACAAGACTCATCTCAAGTGAATCATGATAACAAAAGAGGAGAGTTAACTTATTTTTCGAGTGGTGAAAAAATTAAAATCTCTGGCTACCTTCTGATTGATCTTTTAAGACTTTGTTCAAAATCAAAAATTTCTATTAAGTATAAGAGTATGGAAGTAATCAATGAATAATTTAATTAAAGATCTTGTTCGAAATCATAAGCCTCGACCATTCCTGATGCGAACAGGTCTCTACCAGTATTTATGGACCTTCTTTTTTCTCAGCCTATTCTTAGTGATTGTCGCTATGAAAGGAAGATTTTTTCAGATGAATATGTCATTGATCAATATCACTTTTTTAGGCTTAATTCTTTTAAGTCAGTATGGTCTTTCTCGATTCCTCAGGCAATTTCATGATTCAACATGGATGATTCACTTATCAGTTATTACTTTCTTAACGGTAGCAGGTCTTTTCTTTTTAGATAAAAAAACTGATTTTTCTCATCGAAGCCTCAGTATGAATCATGATGACTTCACCTGTTTTATTCATGGACTCTATTTATGCTCACTTCCGCTTTTTGTTTTGCCAAAATTCTTAAAAAAAATGTTTATCCCTGGAAAGTTTTTCATCGGGATCCATCTTTTCCTCCTTTATCTTGGGAATATACTTGTAATGGATCAATTATGTGATGAGAAAAATGCTGTTCACCTTATGTGGGGGCATTATGGTAGTCTTTTTGGTATTTTAATTTTTTCTTGCTTAAGTTTTATCTTGAGTAGATTTTATTTAAAAGCGAGTCTAAGGTCTTGAGTGCCCGATGCAAGGTTACTTTTGCGTTTGATTCAGACAAGGTTAGCCTCTTTGAGAGTTCAAGCATAGATAAACCCTCAATCTTCGCGAGTTCAATAATTTTTTGATACTCAGGGCTTAATTTTCCAATCTGATCAAGAAGTTCTTTGAGCGAAATTGAATCATCAGACGAGTTTGAAGACTCAAGCAGTAACTGACTCCATTCCGCGGCTGACATTTGAACTCTGAAATCTTTTTTTCGTAAAAAATCAATCGTCTTATGTTTGATAACTGTATTGATCCAAGGAGTGATGGGTCTTGAGCGATCAAAACTTTGATGAGTCTCATGAAAGGTCACAAGAATATCCTGAACAATGTCATGAATCATTTCCACAGGAAAATTTTTATAAAAGCGTAATTGAAGACGGACGACCTTGAGGGAGTGGTGCTGAATTTCCTTCAGAAGAAGTTCATAGGCAGCAGAATCACCAAGATCACTTTTTTTTAGAAGCTCTAAAAATTCTAACTCGTTCACTTCGGTTCTCGTTTGAGTATTAAAAGGCTAGGAGAAATCCTGACATGATTTTAAGCTTATGGGAAATAAAATAGCTCGGATCTTGTTTAGTTGGCAATCGCCGTCAATGTTAAAGCATCCTCGTAGACCCCTGCTTCAGGATTTTGAGGTAAATTCATGATTTTTACTCTGAGATTATATCGATTTCCTGCAATCTGCGTTGGCCCAGAACTTGAGGCGACTTCTGTCGGAGACGAACTTGACCCAGCGAGATTCACGGTTTGAGAGTTAAATTTTAAATCATAATTAATTTCACTTGCTCCTTTCTTGAGTTTTCCATTATTAAACGAGGATATCCTGAGCTGATAGGGAGTATTTGAGTTCACAATGACATCCGCACGTAGCTCTTGATTATCTTGAAGAAACCCGAAATCGAAAACTTTAGTGGTTGAGTTAATATTAAAAGCTCCACCTTCATCGACGATACTCACATTTAGATTTGTCGGGATAGCGATATTAACCTGAAAAACTTGACTCGTTTGATAATAGATATTAAGCAGGGCCACACGGTAAATATCTACTTGGATACTATCACGATAAAACCCTGCTCGCTGATTCGTTTGTGTCGATAGAGCGGGAAGAGACAAAAAGAAGCTACCACTATAGGGTGTATTCGAGAGCAGTGAGCCTCCTTGAATATATTCATTACTATTCAAAGCATCATTGACACCTTTAAGGATTCCGCTCATGTTGATATTAGAGTGTAGATTGTAGTTATATTTTTCAAGCTCAGTATTAAAGGCTTGTCTTTGGTAAGAGTTCGCATTTCCTTTACTAAAATAGAGACGAAAGTAATCACAGGCTAAAAGAACAGGTGATTTTTTGGTAACAATAAAATTCTGCTCTAACACTTGATTGACATTCGTTGGTAAAACCGTCGGATTACCCAAGGAGAGTTCGAACTGACAATTTTGAGCATGAACGTAGGGAATAAAAAATAGAATGAGAAATAAAAATTTCATTTGCTCTCCTTCAGGATCAAACTTCCTAGGTCTTTTAACCCGTAGTCTTTTTCATTGATGTCGAGATCAATTGTCTCATCATAGTCATTTAATTTTAACTGATATAGACCGGGATCAATCCCTTCAATAAAAAACTCACCCTCACGGTTAGTGAAAAAGGTTTTCTTTCCAATCTTTCCAACTTCAAGTCCCCATGGTCGTTGATCTTCATGAAGAAGTTTACCTTTTAATACAACTGTTCCCTTTTCTTTAAGTAAAATCAAGTGCGCACTCCTATAAGTCGGAAAGAGCACATATCTTTCTTTTTTAAGCGTTCGTCCGGTGTCCATTAAGGTTGGATCTAGCTGAATTTCTCGGTACTGATAGGGGAGAAGGTTTGAAAAGGTGATTTCTTTAAGAAGTCCTGTTTGAGCCTCTGTGTAAGGAGAGGTTGATTTGAGAGCAATCTTTTGATCCTTGAGTTTCGCTTCAGGTTTAAAAATCACAAAGCTTGAAGGAATAGGCCTTGAAATGCCAAATCCCCACTCATCCTCGTTTTTAGCAAAGACCAGGGCTGTGCTCATCCTGAGAGATTGCTTATGATAAATCTCATGGCTTTGAGACAAGCGGTCCGCTGTGAGTCTCGCTCCAAAATCGGCCATAGGAGTAGGGATAAGAATATCTCCTTCACCCGTTTGATTACTTTCTTTATTTTCAGCGATGATCTGTGCTTTCGGTTTATAAAGTCTATTTTGATTATCGTGAACGTAAGTGACTTTAGTTGACTTTGATTGATGGTCATAGAAGGTAGAGATGAAATCATTATTATCAGGAAATGTAATTGTCAGGAAGACGTAAGCAACTTCATTCCAGGTTTTAAACTCATCACGGTTTCGGCCAATAAAAAAAGATAAGTTATGCCGATTAAGAATCCGAAAATTTAAGGTTGAATCATAACCGTAGCGATCACTTAATTGGCGGTTGCGAACTTCACCATAATTTGCTCCTACGGAAACGGTGAAAAAACCCGAAACAGGCAAAGCATAGTTCGCAGAGAAGTTATTTTTTAAGGCACTCTTGGTGTCGTTCAGATTAGATCTAAAGCTTTCTTGTCGATGTTCATACCTTAAGCCTAGTGAGTGGGAAAAGTACCACTTATCGCCAGAACCAAGGTACTGGTAATTGAGTGAGTGAGCTTGTCCGAGTGATTGATTGTTTTTTGATGTCGCTAGACCTAATCCGAAATTTCCAATCGGTGTCGCTCTGATCATCTCGGTTCCTAAAAGGGAGTGGTTTAATTGATTCTGAAGATAGCCAGAGGCTGAAAACTGAGAATTAAAACCATACTGATAAAAACTAGAGAAGAGTTTCCCTTCACTGTATTGATAGTTTCTTTTTAATTTTTGATCTAAGAAAGGAACTCCGTAACTCAAATCAAAACGGCTCTCTCCTTCATTCAAAAGATTAATACTCACCGACTGGCGGAAAATAAAAACCTTTTTTTCTCCTAGATCATTTGTCGCTTCGACGACGATGGTGTTGAGACCATTATTGAGAGGGATTCCACGTGTAGAGTAATTTCCGGCCGGAAGATACTCAGATTTAATGAGAACTCCATTCACGAAATAATTCACGAGAGATCTAGTTTGTAGGACAAAGTCTTGTGAGCCTGAAGGGAAAGGTAGTCGATAAGGATTAATTGAAAAGTTTCTTGCGATGTTTAATCCTCCAAGGGGTTTACTTACCATAAATCCTTGAGTGAGGGGAGTTACATCTCCAGCCTGGAGTCTGATTTGATGAGATTCAATATCTTTAACAAGCCTAGTGTCTCCTCTGAAAAACTTTTTATTTAGATTTGTTTGATAAAAACTTTGGTTTTCTAAAACAAAAGAGTTCATATTGAAAAAAGAGTCAAACTGAGCATTAAAAAAATTGGATTCATTAAGACGGTTTGACCAGGTTTTCTCGAGCCGAGAATTAATGGCTCCACCAATCGGAGCAGGACGGATCGCCTCATCTTCAAAACGGTGTTGATAGTCTTTAAGAATTTCAAGTCTCTCTTGTGCTCTGTCCTTAACATCGAGACTTAACTTCAATATTAGCTCATTTGGATCGAATTGTACTGGAAGCTTGAGTTCACTGACGGAGATCCATTCTTTTTCTTTTGAAACTTGATCCATGACTTTCTCAACGACTTTATTTTGAAGAGCTTGCCTCAAGGATAAAGAGTTGATCTCTACGAGTTCGTCATCCTCAATCCGAACTTTGACATCTCCGAGATTTCGTTCAGATTCACGCAGAGGAATTGTTGCCTCGTAGGCAAGAAGATTTAAGCACCAGAAAAAAATGAGGAGGGAAAAAAAACTATTCTTCAACTTTGATCTTAATCTCGCTGTCTAACGGTATTGACTCTTTTGTTAAGATCGTAAATATCCTCTCACTTTGAGCGAGGATATTCTCCCCAGCGATTTTAGGAAGTTTATCTTCGCCGAATGACCATGATTGTTTTTTACTTTTGATACTAATCTTTGGATGGAAAAGGATCTGGTGCTTCTTTCCAGAGTTTGAAATCTTAATTTTTAAATCTGTCTGTGTTGATTCTAGGATCTTGATCTCTAGTTTCGGCTCCACATCGTTAGGTGTGACGTAAAAAGCGGCCATGTACTTCATGAGCATTTGAATCCCAGTACCTCTTTTCTTTTTATCTAATTTGAGCGGCAGTTGTTCAGCAATAATACGATAAGATTTTTCGGAATCAATTTTTTCACTCCCGTTCCAGATAACTCTTACTGTTCTTTTTTCTTTAGCAGGTATAATCATCTGAGGTGGAAAAACAGAAATATCATTGGTCTTAGGTAGTTCTTCTAGACCTTGTTCATTCATCTTTCTTTCAACTGCTGTAAGCTCAATCGCCATTTTTTCTTCAGTGTCGTTTTCAACGGTAAACTGTGCAGATTTGCTTGAGGTTAATTCTAAGGACTGAGACATGGGATTAAATCTAAATCCAAAGAGAAGGGGCATGATAAAAAGAAATGACAGCTTTAACATGGTAAACTCCACGAAAAATGAACTCTTTTTATTATACATTTTTTTTAATTAAGGATGAGTAATTGTGAGTGTTCTGTGTTGTTTTGTTTCGACGATTTTGAGTTGAGATTGAGATTTTTGATCATTAGATCTTAAGGTTGGAGTCTGATCTTTCCATAAAACGGTTGTGCTGGATGGAACTCGCCCCCGGAGGATAAGGACACTAGATCCTGAGTAGCAGAGAGAGGGGAGTAATAAAAAAAGCCCGATGATGAGTTTCATACATCGGGCTTATCGGTTTAAAGAGCTAAATACTTGAGTGTATTAGTTGGCCGCAATCGTAAAAGTGATCGTATCTGTGTAATCTCCAGCGACTAGCTGATCCGCCGGAACACCAGTGTAGGAGATATTAACGTTTTTATTCGATGTCACAGCTGCAGAAGCACTGTAGGTTTTCGTTACTGGTGACGCTAGGTTAAGAGCGATGCCATCGTAGGCAAGAGAATACACAAACGTACTCGTATTGTTTTTTAAGACACCAAGATTTTGTGAAGAAATTGTGACTTTATAACCTGTGCTAGAGTTCGATTTTTCCTGAACAGTGGCAACTTTTGTGTTCGTTTGTGTTGCAGTCAAATCGAGAGCTGACGATACAGACTCAGGAGTCACAGAAATGTTTAAGAGAGGTGCAATTGTTCCTTTCAGTAGAAGAGTTGCCGTCGTTGCTGAAAAAGCAGCGGTCGAGGTTAAAGTCGCAAGAGTAAGAGCAAGAACAAATTTTTTCACACAGTCTCCTTTGAACACTGGTTAAGTCACTCGAAGTGGTTATGTGCATCCTTGATGCCATCGAAGAAATGAAAAAAAACAATCATTTATCAATAGGCTTGTGGAGGGCATAATGACACTAACGTTTAATATTAGTGTCATTATAACTCTGTGAAGAACAAATACGAGATTGGGTAAAATTTTCTTTTAATTACTTCATTTTTGGGTGAGCGAAGTGAAGTTGTCGGTCACAACCATAGGAAACAAAACTTTTCTTAAGTTTGATTTGACCTATTTTAAGCCAGCTAGTGGTATCAAAACGTGAAGGAGTTGTGTCTGAAACAAAAATATTTAAGACTAATCCTTGTGGATAGTATTTATCGAAATTAAGCTCATTTCTAAAATCTTCTTCATCGTTTTTCAATGTGTCTTTAACCGGCTCTAATTTCATCCAGCGTGGAGTTTTGATCACTGCTGTAGAAGCCATGCCGAGCTCTGAGATAGGGTAGAGTGGTCTAAAACCAGGATTAGAATCAGCTTGAGAAAAAGCGGAGTTAATCGCCAGGAGAAGTTTAATTAATCTGAATCGGATAGAAAGAGCAGGCTCGTTGGTGACGGCAGTATCAGTAAAGCGAGGGATAGTTGTTCCACCAAGATCATCTGCCGTAAAAAAGTTAGCTGTCGAAACTTTTTCTTGTGGATCAAGAGTTGGAAAAATTTTTCCTGCAACTCCAAAGCCTCGAAGGAATCCTCTCTCTGTATCAGAAAGTGCGACGGAAACTCGACCGATGAAAAGTCCTGTTTTACCTTGTGAAAAATATCCTGTGTAGGATGATGGTTCAGTGATGGACCAAGTTCCAGCGACACAAACTCCATTGGCATGAACAAGTTTTGTGAGTCTTGGGTATGAGTCAGCTTTTTCAGTGGTAGTTCTTTTCGCTGCTTCGAGGATAAGGTTTTTTCCCTGCTCGAAAAAATTATTCATAGAAACTGTATACTGAGGGAGTTCGCCTCTCTTATATACTAGGTATTCATCTTGGTATTTCTCCTCGATTTGAACCGCTGGATTCGAATCGCTAATCGTTTGAAGAATATCTTCATAACGAGACTGGGCAAAAGTGAGGGACATTAAAAAGGGAAGTATTATTAGGTTTTTCATAAGTTACCTTGTAGGTTTGCTACTCACTAAAGTCAACGACATGAAAAAAAACTAATTTTGAAGGTAAAATTTACAACAAATAACTGAGACTTACTGAGGCTTGTTATAATTTAGGTCATGCTTAAATCGACACTGACTCACCTAGGCTTCTTCATTTTTTCATGCTCTGCCTTTGGTGTTTCGGTTATACCGTCGAAAACTCAGAGCCTTGTTTTAGAATCAGCTCAATGTTCAGATCTTATTTCTGAGCACAAATCCATCTGCCATTGGAAAAAATCTCTCGAGCCTGAGTTCGTTATACCTGAGATTACTGAAGAGAGTTGTATTAAACGCCAGAAAATGTTTCGTATGACGATTCAAGCATGCTTACCTAAGTTCGTAGCAGAGAATGTGAATAAAAAAAATTATCAGCACGGCTCTAACTGCTGGGGAACAGCTTTAAGCTTTAAGAGTTATTCACTTAAACCAAGGTACGTTTGGTCGGAAGAAATGGATTACTGGTTAAATAGCCCAGTCTGTCGCAAGCTTGATGAACATGAGCCCTTAGAGATGGGAGATTTGATCAACACATATGGCCCTGAGTATATTTTTGAAAAGACCACAGGTTTGAGCCGTGGAGAAAAATTTTGGGAATCATTTTATCCTGGTCGACTCTTAATCGCTTCTGAGTTGGGCTACACAGGATTTGAAAACTTCTTTCACTCGGAGACTTATCTAACTCCAGAACTATCATTTGGTAAAAACTCACCCGCAAAGGATGACCTTTTTGAGTTTCATCAAACCTCTGAAATCTACGCTCGGCCACGAGACAAAAAATGTCAGGAGCTTCAATCTAAATCACCTTATTTTAGAGAGAATCCCAATACGCCAGTTGATAATAGAAAAAATGAGTGTCTCTACTATTCCCTGGCTTACCGATGCCAGAACTTCGAGGATTATTTCTCAAAAATTTCTCTTTCAGAAAGAGAGAAAGAAATTTTAAAAACAATCCGTGAACTTCAGTTGATTCAAGCGGAACTTTTTAAACTACAAATGATCAATAAGTACCAGCTCTCGCATGATCAAATTTCTCAATTTTTGATGATTTCAGACCAGGAGTCAGATTTAACAGAAGTTGCTCTCACAAAAGAACATGAAATGCTTATCGTTTGGAAGTATTTCACTGCTAGTGGAATACGAAAATCTCTGGAACTTGCGAAAAAAACGGATGCGTCTGAAAATATCTAGACTTTTTTTCTCGCTTCTTTCATCAATTCATTCAGATCAGGATTGATAATCGTAAATAAGGATTCCAGTCCTAGAAGCTCCTTAAGAGCTTGTGGTACTTCAATGACTTTTCCGATCAGTGGCTCGACAATGGTCTCAAACTTAGCTGGGTGGGCAGTCGCCATGACGATCCAGTCATTTCCTTTAAGTTCAGTTCGAGCTTGAATTCCTGTTGCTGTATGCGGACAAAGGATTTCACCCCAGCTCGATTCACCTGATTGGATTACATCTTTAATTGTTTCATCTTCAACTTTCACAACTTGAATGATTTTTTTAAGCTCACTTAAATCATGTCCCAAAAGATGCCAGACTCTCTCAATGTTACTTGGGGATCCAACATCCATTGCGTTAGCGAGAGTTGAAATTGAGGAGCGAGGTTTCCATTCACCTGAAGAAAAATAATCTGAGAGTGTTCTATTCGCATTGGTCGCTAAAGCGATTTCACGAACAGGAAAGCCCATCTTCATCGCCCAAAGAGAGCCACAAGAGTTCCCAAGATTCCCAGAGGGGATGATAATCCCAACTGATTTTTTGGTCTTTTGATAGTACCAAAAACTCGCGGCTGCTGAGTAAACCATTTGTGGCAGAAGGCGACCAATATTAATACTGTTCGCTGAGGTAAAGTTCCACTCAGCTCGGAGAGAATCTGAGCTCATGGCTTCTTTTACCATCCGCTGACAATCATCAAAGGTTCCACGGACAGCAAAGGAGAAGATGTTTTCCCCCCAACAAGTAAGTTGTTTTTTTTGTCTCTCTGAGACTCCGTTCTCTGGGAAAAGAACGATAACTTGCGAATACTCTTTCTGATAAAAGGCTGCTGCCACAGCTCCACCTGTGTCACCAGATGTAGCCACTAAAACAGTTTGCTTTTTTTTCTTTTGAGCATTTTGTTTTTCCAGGCAATGAGCAAGAAATCTTGCACCAACATCTTTAAAGGCAGCTGTCGGTCCATGAAAAAGTTCTAAAAGAGCAGTCTCATCTTTGAGGTATTTAAGAGGAATGGGGAAATCAAAGGTCTTTGAGCAAATCTCTTTAAGATATGGAGCTAGTTCGTCTCCATCAAAAAAAGGCTTAAGGACTTCGTAAGCGAAATCTGGAAGAGTTAAATTGTTAGATAATTTTTCGAGTTTAATTGTGGGAAAAACTTCCGGGACAAATAGACCACCATCACTTGCAAGCCCTGTGCTGAGGCATTCGCTTAAAGTTAATGATTTTGATTGACCTCTGGTGCTGATGAATTTCATAAAAGAACCTTTGCGCCTTCGTGACTGAGAGGAGCGACCCAAGAGTCACAAGAAATACCTTGAAGATTGAATATTTTTAAAAGATTTATTTGAAGATTCTCTGCTTGATCACGAGTTTCAGTCCAAGCGAATACACTTGGGCCTGCACCAGAGATTGAAAAACCGATAGCACCTTGATTTTCAGCTTGAGATTTAAGCTCATCAAAAGAAGGAATGAGAATTTTTCTTTGTGGTTCAATGATTAAATCTTTCATGCTGGCTCTTATTAATGAAAGATCATTTTGAAAACAACCTGCGATAAAACCTGCGAGATTGGCGGATTGATCAACGTAGTTTTTTAAAGTCACATCTTTTTTTAAAAGCCCTCGAGCCTCTGAGGTTTTAATCTCAAGATGTGGATGAACAAGAACACAGTAAATTCCCTGTGGAGACGGGATCTTGATAACTTTGTCATTGGCGACAAGACAAAGGCCACCTAAAAGAGAAGGGGCAACATTATCGGCATGACGGCCACCACTAGCGGCGACCTCACCTTCGATCGCAAAGGGAAGAAGTTTTTCTTTGGCCAAGGGTTGGTCTAAGAGTTCGTTTGCTGCGACTACGGCAGCGACGCTACTTGCGGCAGATCCACCCATACCAGAGCCAAGAGCAATCCCTTTTTTAATTTTAATTTTGAATCCATAGTCTAGACCAAGTGTTGTTTGCATTGCTTGAAGAGCGCGGGTCGCTGTATTTTTATCTGTGTCACTTGGAAGACTTGTTAATTTTCCTGAGACTTCTTCGATAGTGATAGCTTTTGATGCGATGTCTTTTGTGACTTCGACTTCATCACCCAAAACTGGAAATGAAAAACCGAGGATATCAAATCCTACAATAACATTACCCACACTAGACGGTGCAAAAGCTCGAACTGATTTTACCATGACGATTCCTTAAAATGAGCACTCCTAAATACGTCATTTTAAGCTTTGAATTCAAGAGAAAAGAATTTTTGTGAATAAATTATGTTGTCGAATCTAAAGACCCAAGTGAAACTTGAAAGAAAGGAGTTTTAAATGAAATGGATATTTCTCTCCCTCATCTCTCTTAGTTCATTTGCTCAAGTTCAAACGGATATTGTTGTTAATTGCCGAGCCCAAGATAAAGCCTATCACGTCTTTGTTGTCAAAAATCAAGGTACTCTTAAAGCAAGTGTGCATGACTGGGATGATTTTCTCGTTGGGTATTATGACGTTGAACTGAACGTGACTCAAGATGGAATTGTTTCCTATCGTGATAAAGAAACAAGTGGTCAGCAGTTCCTGCTCGTGGAACCCAAAAATCAATCAGGTTTTTATACTCTTAAGGCACAAACCAATGTTGGTGGCGAAGATTATTCAATTGGAAGATTTAATTTAGCTTGTGTGATGTTTACTAGATCTAGTGCCTTTTAGGGCACTAGATCTTTAGTAAAGATTTACTTATTTGGAGAGTAGATCTGATAAATAAATTCGTAATTTTTAGTGAAACTAGGTTTCGCTGTCGGTTTCCAGATAAGATCCGGGTGAACTTTTCTCGAGAATCCTAACCATTCACCACCGATAATTCTTCCGTAGCTATCAAGTTCAAGTTTGTAATCAAGTTCCATGAACGTTCCTGCAAAATTCGGAGTTCCAATCGTCGGTTCCCAGTTGAACACAAGGTGTTTTCTCTCTTCTTCCAGAGGAGCATCCTCAGCATAGTAGAGTTTAGTGTTCACAATCACCGCACCTGGTTCTGTTCTAACTACTTTTGATTCGAATCCATAAACTGGCTGGTTCCACGTCTCATGACCTCGGTCAACGTCAACAGCGAATGAGGTTTGCTTTAATCCAATTTCATTTGCAAGGACGATATGAAGAGCAGCAGGGTGAACATCATCACAGTTAGCACCAAAGCTTAAGAGGGTACAATATCGACCAATAAAAACAGGTCTGAGTGCTCCCTTCTCTTGATTAATTGACAGATCGTATGACATGAGTGCTTTCACATCAGATGAGCCGAATGGAATTAAAATTCCATCTGGGTTTTTGATTGTCACTGGTTTTGGTTCTGTGTATTGAATTGAAGCCGCTGTCCAACCGTCACATACTCCTTCATACATTTGAGCAAATCTCGATGAACCTTTTTCAACATCTAAACTCACTGGATAATCGTAGTGTCCTTGAGCGAGATCAAATTTTTCAGCAGGTGAGAGTTTAGCTAGGTCTTGTTGAGACATGCGTTCGACTTCAGCACGTGTAGGTCTCTTAAGATCAAAGCCAGTAGGGTTGGAAGAATTCCAACGATAGTTTATGCTTCCTTTAAAGCGTGGCCAGTAGCTACTCGACCAAACCATCTTTTCACGTGGAAGCATCGAAGATTTTGGAAGAGTATTAAATCGATACTCGTAGTCTGAACTAAAATTACGTGGATCATTGTGCTTATTCCAGGCAGTTTCTGATTCAGCGTAAGCTGTGTTGAATAAAATAAAACTCGTTAAGATCAAACCTTTCATTTTTACCCCTCTTGAGAATAATGAGGTGGAAACTAACAAACTTTTTTCCTGATGCGCAAAAGAAATTGACGGAGTGTGTATAACTTATCGTAAACACATGGCGTTAATTATTGAAATCAATGGCTTAGCTCGTGTTTAGGCATTCTCAAGAGCGAGAAGCTTTTCTTTTTTCTCTAAGCCACCGGAGTATCCACCTAGGCTACCGTTGTGGGAGATCACTCGATGGCAGGGGACAATCACACAAAAGGGATTTTTTCCATTCGCCGAGCCAACGGCCCTCACGGCTAAAGGACGGTGGATTTTTTTAGCGAGTTCTTTATAAGAAATCGTCTGACCGAAAGGAATTGTTGTGAGAGCTTTCCAAACTTTGACTTGAAAGTCAGTTCCTGAAAATGCCAAAGGAAGATCGAAGTCTTGTCTTTCGCCAGCAAAATATTCTTCAAGTTGTGACTTCGCTCGCTTAAGAACGAAGTCAGCTTTGGCTTCAGTTGTGAGGGGCACATCTTTTTTATCAAACGAGAGAGCAGTTAATTTTCCCTCTTGTGAAAGAAGATAAAGAGACCCAAGAGGTGAGCTTACTTTAAGCTGCATCATGCTTGGTAATCGTTCACAACTTTAATCACATGATCAATTTCAGCTTGAGTCATGTAAGCAAAACATGGGAGGTTGATAACCGATTTAGCAATCCAGTCTGCGTGACCGTGAGAAATTTTTCCACCGATGAAAGCTTTCGCTCCTGGTTGTTCACTCATCGCTCCCGGATAAACTGTGCCATAACCGATATCATTCTTTTTTAAATACTCGATGAAAGCGGGTCTTGTTTCCGGAGTCATAAGAGCGACAGAAAGATAGCCATTCTCCCAAACATTTTGAGCAGGAGAAATAAATTTGAGGTGAGGATTTTTAATCTTCGCTCGATACTCTTGGCAAGCGTGACGGCGAGATTCTAATTTCTTATCAAGATGTTTAAGTGACTCATTCAAAAAGTTCGCTTCGTAAGCACCAAGGCGAGAGTTCCAGCCAATATAACCATGTTCGTAATGACTTGTTCGCCCATGGTTGATAAGTTTTTGAGACACACTCGCGACTTCTCCACTTGTGGTAAAAATCCCACCAGCATCACCGCTCGCACCCAAAACTTTAGCAGGGTAGAAACTCGTTGTTGCAACATAAGCATTTGTTAAGAGACTTTCTCCATTGATTTTGACTCCGATCGCTTGCGCGCAGTCTTCAATCATAAGAACACCTTTCTCTTGGCAAAGTTTTCTAATCTCAAGTGTCTCTGGACAAGCCCAACCGTAAAGGTGAACGATGATGAGCGCCTTAGGTTGAAATTTTTCAATCGCTTCTTTGAGAGCATGAAGAGTGAGGTGAAGAGTTTCTTTTGAAACATCCACAGTGTACGGAATAGCACCAACATTCACGACAGCTTCAAATGTTGCCCAAAAAGTCATATCAGGGATAATAACTTTATCATTCTTTTGAACACCTGCTGCTCTGAGAGCAACTTGTATGGCATCCGTTCCATTCGCACAACCGAGAGCAAAATTCGTTTTTGTATAAGATTTTAAGTGAGCTTCAAATTCTGCTACGATGGGACCACCAACGAAATGACCATTTTTCAGAAGGGCCGTGGTTTTTTCCGATACTGTTTCAAAGAATCCGTTTTCATAACGAAGAATATCGATAAAAGGTATTTTCATAGGTCTCTCTTTTGCTAAATGATTGCCTGTATTCTACTCAAATTAATGGCCCATCAAAAGAAGAAAACTTCACTCGAGTGGGGTTTTCTCTGCGTCATTAACTAGACTATTGCTTTCAACTGATAGTAGTCTTTTCCGAATTGATTGAAGGAGAAAGAGTATGATTAATGAACTCAGTGAAGAGCAAGTAAGAACCATGACTCTCGAAGAAAAAGACGAGTGGTGGATAAAAAATGTTTATAAAGGCGATATGCCTCAGTTAACTCTTAGATCGGCCTTAACAGGGATGATTTTAGGAGGAGTTTTAAGTTTAACTAATCTTTATATTGGGATTAAAACTGGTTGGACACTTGGAGTCGGGATTTCATCTGTGATTCTGGCTTACGCTTTTTTTAAAATCCTTTCTCGTGTTGGCCTTGGAACTTCAATGAGCGTTCTTGAGAACAATGCTATGCAAAGTATTGCAACGAGTGCAGGGTACATGACGGCACCGATGATGGCATCTATCCCCGCCTATATGATGGTGACTGGTGAAGTCATTCCGATGTGGAGAACATTTTGGTGGATTGTTATTTTAGCGATTCTCGGTGTTCTCTTTGCATTCCCTCTCAAAAGACGCTTCATTAACGATGAGCAAATGCCTTTTCCAGAAGGTTATGCAGCAGGGGTTGTTCTCGATAGCTTGCATTCTGATGAGAACAATCAGGGTATGTTCAAAGCAAAAGTCCTTACGGCAGGAGCTGGTCTCTCAGCACTCATCGAGTTTTTAAGAGCTGATGTGATCTTAGAGAAAATGAAACTTAAGTTCCTGGCGTTGCCTCATCACTGGGATGATTTTTTATATAACTTTGTGACGCCAAAAATTTTAAATACGCCACTCAAAGATCTTACGATTCAGTTTGATTCATCCATTGTGATGATGGGAACTGGTGGACTTATGAGTATGAAAACTGCGATGTCGCTTCTTTTGGGAGCCTTCATTAACTATTTCATTTGTGCGCCTATTTTAATTGATGCGGGAATTATTACTGGAGCAAATTTTAAAGCAATTACGATGTGGAGTTTATGGGGAGGTGCTGCGATCATGACAACATCTTCACTTTATAACTTCTTCTCGAAACCTCAGATTATCGTTCAGAGCTTTAAAAAAATGTTCTCCAAGGGCGAAGCTAAGAATGATGTCTTGGAAAAAATTGAACTTCCAATGTGGATCTTTGCGGTTGGTATTCCAGTCGTCGGAGCTCTAACTGTTTACCTTGGCCATGCTTGGTTTGGGATTCACTATCTCTTGGGACTATTGGCGATCCCTCTGGTTTTCGTCTTCACATTAATTGCTGTGACTTCGACAGGGTTAACCGCGATTACCCCTGGAGGAGCTCTAGGTAAACTCACGCAGATTACTTATGGAGTTGTTGCTCCAGGGAACGTGACAACGAATCTTATGACGGCGGGGATTACCTCTGAAGTTTCATTAAACGCCAGTAACCTTTTGATGGATATTAAACCTGCTTATATGCTTGGTGGAAAACCACGTCACCAAGCGGTTGGGCATATTTTAGGGATTTTTGCTGGTGGACTCGTGGCCGTACCGGTTTTTTATAGTCTCTTTCACGGTGATATCTCACTCTTCACCTCAGATACACTTCCACTTCCAAGTGCCTCAATTTGGAAAGGTGTCTCGGAAGTTTTGACGAAAGGTCTAAGTAACCTTCACATCACGGCGCAAATGGCTGCTCTTGTGGGAGCGATCCTTGGGGTTGTGCTTGAGGTTGTTGCTAAAAAAACAAATGGAAAATTCCCTATTTCAGGAGTGGGATTGGGTCTTGGTTTTGTTCTTCGTTTTACGGACGCTTGGTCGATGGCCCTTGGGACATTGATCTTCTGGGTTGCTCGTAAGGTTTGTAAGAACAAAGAGGGCGTAGGATACAGAGCTTTTGTCGATAACCAAGAGACATTAGCGGCAGGAGTGATCGCAGGTGGATCGATCATTGGAATCATCCTTATCCTCCTCGAAAACGCCGTTTAAAGGTTCCAGCACACTTTCGTGTATGCAATGAATTATCAATCTTAGGAAGTGTCTAATTTTTAGACACTTCCTATTCAAATTTCACTTTCTCGCTCTATCCCACCACTGGCTCATTTTTAAAGTTATTCTCTTCGTATGAATAAGCTCTTGATCCTGATCTCATTTGTTTTTAGCTTGAGTGCTCTTGGCAGCTTGACTGATTTCAATCGTGAGTGGGTATCTCATCTTGAACAAAAAGCGACGGTTGTATCCGACATACGTCATTTACCTTATTCTTTCGTTCATCCCACGAAAACAAAATATTCCATTATTGTTACCCACGGTCTTTTTGAGTCCCCCTATTACATGACCGGTATTGGCCAGAGTCTTTATTATGAAGGTTATAATGTGCTCTCTGTTCTTCTCCCTGGTCACTGGGAAAAAGATCTGAAATCAATTGATCATATTTCAGCCATTGAATGGAAAAAAGAATTAGATAAAACGATTGAACTTGCTTCAATGATCGGTGAGAAAATTATCTTGATTGGTCATTCTACTGGAGGATTACTTTCTCTTGAGCCTATGATCGAGCATGATGAGAGGATCGCGGCTGCCGTGCTCTTGGCACCAGCGATCAAGATTTCAAAAAAAGTAAAATTCGCCGCGAGTCTCGGAAAAATGTTCAATATTGATATTAATAAACTCACGGATAATCTTCCGGATGGGTATGATGTTCCTTATGTCTCAGCCTCGGGAAGTGATCTCGTTCAGAATTCAATTGAAAGAATTCTTGGTCAGAATAAAAAAGAGCGAATTCTTCACTATCAAAAAATCAGAAAACCGATTTTTCTCATTTATCCAGAAGCGGATCTTGTCATTGATAATGGAGAGTATGAAAATCTTATTAACTCAGTGAACGCAGAGATGAGAGTGAAAATTTTTAGTCGGCAAACTGGTGTTGATCATGCCAGTATTTCAAAGACGGCTATTGATACTTATATAGGATTTCCAACTTACTTTAATCACGAGGCTGGAGAGATGGTCAGAGAGATGGTGCGTTTTATCAGGGAGCTTTAAAGTGAAATTCATTTTATTGTGTATCTTATTTCTAACTTCTGTTTCTGCAGAAACACTCTCTGAAATTTGTCAGCGGATGAACGGTGAGCTTTTGAATGAATGGCAGTGTCCTACATCAGGAAAACTGCGGAAGGGACTTTTTTGTCGCGTTGAGGACCCTCTCAAAAGATCTCTCGTGACAAATGGTTGCACTGGCGCAAATTTTGGACCGATCAAGCCCTATGCTTCGGTCTTTTTGAAATCTTGTATCAAACACGATCTTTGTTATCATCATGAACCTACCACGACAGGTCTCTCGAAATCAGACTGTGATAAAAACTTTTTGATTCATGTGACTCAGGACTGTAATGGAGTCGAGAACCAAAAAGAATGCCTCGAATGGGCGCAGCGGTTTTATCTCGTCGTTACTAAGTTCGGCGAAAGAAGCTGGTCTTGCTCTAAAGAAGAAGCTGACTACTTTAGTTTGATCGAGCGTCTTTAGTCTTGAAATAAGAATAATATCTGATTCTAATTGTCATGAAATTTTCATCAAAAGATGAAAATTCATCCTTATTCAAAAAATTCCAAATGTAATCCTAAAAGAAACCGATAAGACGGCGTATGCCTTACTTAATTTTTCTTAAGGAACAGTTATTATGAATGAGGAATTCGAAGAATTTAAGATTGAAATTCTTGAGATGTTAGAGCGAGCTGAGAAAGCACTTCTAGAATTTGATAAACTCCCAGAGAACCAAACGAACTCTTCTTTGTACGATGAAGTCTTTAGAGCCTACCACAATATCAAAGGTGGAGCAGGTATGATGGAGTGGAATGAACTCCAGCACCATGTTCATCAGTTAGAAAACGTCTTAATGCAATCGAAGCAAACAGCATCAATCCCGAAAGCTTATATTGGGTGGTTTCTACGTGGAAATGATGTCGCTCGATCAATCATCGCAAACGAAACTTATGCATTTGATTACGATGTTTCAAAACTAACGGCATCGACTCCAGTAAGCGAGCTCAAATTAGTTCAGGAAGAAAAAGTCTCAGAGCCAACTCCAGAACCAGAGCAAGAATTTATCTCAGAACCGACACAAGACTTTGTTCAAGAGCCCGAGCTTACAATAGCAGAAGAAGATATTCAGCCAGAAGTTGTTCCTCCAACATCATCAAGCTCAAGCTTAGACCTTCCACAAGAATTTTTCATGGAAGTGAATGAGGGGCTCGATCGAGTTTCAAACTCTCTTCTTAAAATGGAGATCGGTCAGGGTGATAAAGCTATGATGGATTCTCTTTACCGAGATATTCATTCGATCAAAGGTGCTTGTCAGCTTTTTGGACTTTCAGATGCCTCGTCTCTTTCACATGCGATGGAGAGTAGTCTTGAACACATCCGATCGATGGATCAGTTTTCAATTGATAAAGCTCATGTCTCGACACTTCTTCTTTGTGTGGACCTACTCAGCCAAGCTGTTCAGCAATCAAGTTCTGATGAGATCAAAAAAGAAGTAGCTTTCATGACAAGTCTTTTACAACCATTCTCAGAACAAAAACCACAAGAAAACGTTACACCAAAATTAGAAATCATAAATCCTGAGCCAGTAGCGCAAGTTTCAACTCCTAAAAAAGAGGAAAAACCTATGAGCACTCAACCTCCTGTCGCTTCAACTTCTGAAGCTGATAAACCAGACACCACGATTCGAGTGCAAGTTTCTCTTCTCGATCGTCTTATGACTCTCATGGGAGAGATGGTGCTTGTGAGGAATCAGGTTCTTCAGTATTCAAATAAAACTGATGATCTTGAGTTCTTAAATCTTAGTCAAAAGCTCGATGTCGTGACTTCGGAATTGCAAGAAGAGACGATGAAAACGAGAATGCAGCCAATCGGTAACGTACTTACAAAATTTCAGAGAGTCGTGCGAGACCTCTCTGGTTCACTCAATAAAAAGATTAATCTTAACCTCTACGGTGTAGAGACCGAACTCGATAAAACTCTCATTGAAGCGGTTAAAGATCCACTCACTCACATTGTGAGAAATGCTTGTGATCATGGTATTGAAACTCCGGACGTTCGCGCTCAGAGCGGTAAATCAGAAACTGGAACGATCACCATCAAAGCTTACCATGAGGGTGGACAAGTTATTGTCGACATCACAGACGATGGTAAAGGTTTATCGAAAGAAAAACTTATCAATAAAGCACTTGAACGTGGCATTATCGATCAAGCAAAAGCGAAGAAGATGTCAGATAGAGAAGTTCATTCTCTGATTTTTGCACCAGGTTTTTCGACAGCAGAAAAAGTGACAAACGTTTCTGGTAGAGGTGTCGGAATGGATGTTGTGAAAAGCAACATTGAACGGATTGGTGGTCTCGTCGACATCGCGAGTAATGAAGGCGAGGGGACAAAAATCACACTTAAAATTCCTCTGACTCTTGCGATCGTTCCGGCCATGATCATCCGATCTGGTGAAGATCGTTTTGCGATCCCTCAAGTGAAACTTGTCGAACTTGTGAGAGTTGAGCGAGGGATGATTGAATTTGTTCAAGGGAAACCCATCTATCGTCTTCGTGGAAATATTCTTCCATTGTTAAACTTAAAAGAAGTTCTTTCAGGTGAACCAGCAAATTGTGAAGATAGTATCAATATCGTCGTTCTTAAGTCTGAAACACTTCAGTTTGGGATGATGGTGGATGAAATTATGGATACGGCAGACATTGTTGTGAAGCCGCTCGCGCGCTTTTTAAAATCAATTTCAATCTACTCTGGGGCAACCGTCCTTGGAGATGGTGGTGTCGCCTTCATTCTTGATGTCCAAGGAATTGCGAAGAAACACTTTGGTGTTGTGAGTGATGAAGAATCAAGAATTGAGTTGCAAGAAGAAGAAGCTGGGATGCGTGAAACAAATCTCAAAGAATTCGTTCTCATTCAGCTTGGCGCTCAGGCGAAACACGCTATTCCTCTCTCGATTGTAAGTCGGATGGAGGAGTTCTCTAAAGATCAGATCGAATTCTCTGGGTATCAAAGAGTCATTCGCTACCGAGGTGGTATCCTTCGAATTGTGAATCTAAATGAGTTTTTTAATTATCCTCTTCCGACTCAGCAAAACTCAGATGTGACTCAAATCATCGTCGCGAAAGTTGATGACCAAATTTTCGGCTTAGAAGTCGATCAAATTATAGATGTCCTTTCGACGGAAGATTTCTTGGACTCGAGTCTCTCAACTCATGAAGGGATCTCGGGGAACTTAGTCACAAAAAATGAAATCATTGTTGTGGTGAACGTTGAGAAAATCTTTGAGGCAACTCAGCCCAAGAAAAAATCTCCAAAATTCACGCTCGATACATACCGTCTTCTTCTTGTTGAAGATACTGATTCCATCAGAACGACTTTGTACCAAAATCTTGTTGAAAATGGTTACAGTGTTGAGATGGCGGTTGATGGTGTTGAGGGACTGAAAAAAATTGCAGAACATAAAGCAGGCTTCGATCTTATTATTTCAGACATCGAAATGCCTCGGATGAATGGATATGAGTTTGCAAGAAAAGTCAGAGGGATTTCCCAGCTAAAGGATACTCCGATGATCGCATTCACAACGAAAAGCTCAAACAAAGAAATCGACGAAGCGAAGCAAGCAGGATTCACGACATTTTTAGAAAAAAGCAAAGGGAGAATTCTCAGTACTCTCGTTGCAGAGTGCTTATCTGATAAGAAAAGGAGGACAGCATGAAAATTTACAAGGATCAGCAGAATGTTGAGGCCTCAACTGAGACTCGGCAGTATGCCACTTTCATGTTGAATGGAGCCCTCTACGGGATTGATGTGATGAGAGTCCAAGAGGTAACGAAACCTCTAGATGCAACCATCATGTACACAGCTCCAAAGTTCATCAAGGGACTTATTAACCTTCGTGGTCAGATTACGACGGCGATTGGATTGAAAGAGCTCTTTGGGATGAAAGAAGATTTCGATCAAGAGAAAATGACCATCGTCTGTCGAGTAGAAGACGTGAGTCTTTCCTTACTCGTAGATAAAATTGGAGATGTGGTTGAAGTTTCTGAGAAAAACTTTGAACCAACGCCTCTGACTATCTCTCATGGAGTGAGATCTTTTATGCAGGGAGTGTATAAAACAGATGATTCAATTTTATCGATTTTAAACTTAGATTTGATTTTGCAAGAACTTGATAAGAAGTGTGCATAAAAAAGTAAAATAACAGAAAAGAAGGAGAACCCTATGTCTAATGCAGCTAGAAAATTTGAATCAAACGAACAAGAACTTTATGTTTCAAACCTTGAGGCGGTGTTTAATGCCATTAATAAAGTTCAGGCAGTGATTGAGTTCGACCTTAACGGAATGATTCTGAATGCGAATGATCTTTTTTGCCATGCCCTCGGTTATACTCTTGAAGAAATTAAAGGTAAACATCACCGCATGTTTTGTGAGCCTGAGTACGCTAACTCTTTTGAGTATGCAAGATTCTGGGAAAAACTTAACAGAGGTGAGTTTGAACAGAAGGAATACAAGCGTTTCGGCAAAAACGGTAAAGAAATTTGGATCCAAGCTTCATACAATCCAGTTTTCGATGAAAAAGGTAAGCCATATAAAGTAGTGAAGTTCGCGACGGATATCACTCAGTCAAAACTCAAAACAGCAGAGTTCGAATCAACACTTGAAGCCGTTTCAAAAGCTCAAGCGGTGATTGAGTTTAATATGGATGGATCGATCATTACGGCGAATAAAAACTTCCTTGCGACTCTTGGTTATGATCTCGAGGAAATTAAAGGTCGTCATCATAGAATATTCTGCGAACCAGATTATGCTGCTTCAAGAGAATACCAAGATTTTTGGGAAAAATTACGTCGTGGTCAGTATGATTCAAACGAATACAAACGAATTGGTAAAGGTGGCAAAACGGTTTGGATTCAAGCATCGTATAACCCAATCCTAGACCTTAACGGTAAACCATACAAAGTGGTGAAATTTGCTTCTGATATTACTCCACTGAGAAATATGATTGATACTCTTGGTACTACAGCGATTGAACTTGCAAGAAACGCAGAAGAGCTTAAAGTTAACGCTATCCAAATGAATGATAACGCTAAGAAAACTTCATCGGATTCAGCGGTTGCAGCAAGCTCTTCAGAGCAAGTTTTCATGGGAGTTCAAACGGTCGCAGCTTCCACAGAAGAAATGGTCGCATCGATTAGAGAGATTGCTCGCTCGTCAAACGAGTCAGCAGAAATGTCGAAGATTACTCTTCATAACGCTCAAGAAACAAACAAGACAATTCTTCAACTTGGAGCTAGCTCTCAAGAGATTGGAAACGTGATTAAGGTGATTAGTTCGATTGCTCAACAAACGAACCTTCTTGCTCTTAACGCCACAATCGAAGCAGCGAGAGCGGGGGATGCAGGTAAAGGATTCGCGGTTGTTGCAAACGAAGTGAAAGAACTTGCGAAACAAACGGCGAAAGCAACTGAAGATATTACGAATAAGATCGGTGCGATTCAGAAAGATACAACAAGTGCGGTTGATGCCATCGGTGGAATTTCGAAAGCCATGGAAAAACTCAACTCTATTTCTGGTGCGATTGCAGCAGCAGTAGAAGAGCAAACAGCAACAACAAACGAAGTTTCGCGAGTTATCGGAGAATCGAAACGCGGAGTTGAAAGCATTGCTCATACGATTAAAGAAGTTTCTGGAGCTGCAGTTCAGAGTGCTCAGAAGTGTGAACAAACATTGTACTCATCAGAAATCCTTGCAGGTTTATCTGATAAGTTAAAATCTCTCGTTGCTCAGGTGAAAAAATAAAGGATCGAAGTGAAAAAGATTAAGTTATTGATTGTTGATGATTCGGTTCTTTTCAGATCGCAGATCCAGCAAGCCCTTCAGGGAGTGGAGTCGATAGAAATTGTCGGCTCTGCTTCTAACGGAAAGATCGCGATAGAAAAAATGCTCTATCAAGAAATTGATGTCTGTACCCTAGATATCGAGATGCCAGAGCTCGATGGGATAGAGACATTGAAAGAGATGAAGCTTAAAGGCATCAAAACGAAAGCAATTATGTTTTCATCTCAAAGTACGGCGGGAGCAGAAAAAACTCTCGAAGCCATGAGACTTGGTGCCTTGGATTTTGTGGCGAAGCCCATGCCCGATCAAAGTAAACTTTCTCCCTCTGAGAAGATTAAGGAAGTGCTCTACCCAAAACTAGAGGCTCTTTTTTCTACAGAGAGGGTCAAGCCGTTTACTGGGTTCACAAAAACTCATGCTCAGCTCATCTGGGAGACTTTTAAACCTGAGATTTTAGTCATTGGTTCATCAACTGGTGGGCCAACAGCACTTGAGGAGTTCTTCTCCGTTTTTAATGAGCCTTGTCCTTTTCCAATTGTTATCGCTCAGCACATGCCTCCTGTTTTCACCGCTTCGCTTGCCCAAAGGCTCGGCGAGGTGGCACGAAAATCAGCACAAGAGGGACGCCATGGTGATGTTCTTAAGCCAGATCATGTTTATGTCGCTCCAGGTGATTTTCACCTAAGTCTCACTGGTGATCGTCAAAATACAATCATCCAACTTGATCAACGTGAAAAGCGTAATTTTGTTCGACCTTGTGTGGATTATCTTTTTGAATCTGCAGCGAGGATTTACGGTAAAAACGTCTTAAGTATTGTCTTCACAGGTATGGGACGTGATGGTGCTGATGGAGCCGCTATGATTAAGTCCGTTCAAGGAACGGTCATGATTCAAGATGAAGCTAGTTGTGTGGTCTTTGGTATGCCAGGGGCCATCTTCAGTGCAGGAGATTACGATTTTACAGGAACACCTAAAGAGTTAGCTCACAAAGTACTCCAAGTCTCCAAGAGACTAAAAGGATACTATGTCGCCTAATATTGTAGAGTTTTTTTCCAAATACATTGAAAGAGAAACGGGAATCATCTTTCAAGACATCAATATGTATCAATTAAAAACAAGAATTGAAGATATTGTTAAGTATGAGAAATTAAATACTCCCGAAGAATTGATGGCCAAGTTTCAAACGAGCTGGGTTGAGCCGGGGATTAAGCAGAGATTTCTAGATCATGCGACAAATAATGAAACTCTCTTTTTTAGAGATCCTACGTTTTTCACTGCTCTCGAGAGTTACCTTATGCAAGAAGTCGTTCTGAATTTTCCGAACGATATTAAAATTTGGTCGGCAGCTGCGAGTACAGGACAAGAAGCTCTCAGTATTGCTATGACTCTTGATGAATTGTCGCAGAAAGTACCTCTTCCTCCAATCACGATCCTAGCAACAGATATTTCAGAGAAGGCGATTGCAAAGGCGAAATCAGGTCTTTACACGGACTTCGAAGTGATGCGGGGTTTGTCTGAGGAGAGAAAAAATAAATACTTCAATAAAGTCGCTGATGGTTGGCAGGTGAAGCAATCATTACAGTCAAAGATTAAATATGGGATTAATAATCTCATCAAATCAACAGTGAATGATCACTTTCATGTGATTTTTTGTCGAAACGTTCTGATTTATCAGAAAGTTGAAACAAAAAAAATCGTGGTCGACGCTCTCTTCCGTCAACTTGATCCTCAGGGTGCTATACTCTTAGGAGTCGGAGAGACGATGCTTGGGATATCGGATAATGTCCAAACACTTATGGTTGGTAACGTTTTATTTTATAGAAAGAAAAATCAGTTTTAAAAAGGAGCACGTTGTATGTTTGATCCTAAGACAAAAATTCTTATTGTAGATGATATGCTAACAATGAGAAAAATCGTTTCAAAAATCTTAAAAGAATTAGGTTACTCTGATATCACAGAAGCCGTTGACGGGAATGATGCCTGGGAGAAAGTCCAGGCGAGTAATGGTTACGGTTTAATTATTTCTGACTGGAATATGCCAAATTGCACAGGGATTGATTTTTTAAAAAAAGTTAGAGCGGATGCGAAGCATGTGAAAACTCCATTTGTTCTTGTGACAGCTGAGGCGGAGCAAGCTCAGGTGGCAGAAGCGATTAAGAGTGGAGTCGATCAATATGTTGTAAAACCTTTTAGTAAAGATATCCTTAAAGGGAAACTTGAGCTGACATACAAGAAGGTTTCTGTCAGATTAGGAGCGTAATTTATGAGTAATACAGCTCATTTGATTGATAAACACGAGGGTTACACTATCGTTAAATTCAATCAAGAACTTGACTACAACCAGTCCAAAAAATTTGAAGCTGACATTGAAGGGCTCATAAAGAACGACACCAATTATATCGTTGTAGATTGTGAGTCAGTCGGGACGATTCCGATGGATTGTCTGAGAACCCTATTGAAGCTACATCTTCATCTCAAAAAAGATAATAAGTTCGTGAGACTTTATCATGTCTCTCCTGTGCTTATGACTTACTTGAAAAAAGAAGGTGTTGATACTACTTTTAAAATCACAAAAGATATTAAAGATGCTCTTGCTGAGACAGGCTTTTCACCGAAAAAAGGTCTCGATGCTGAGTTCGTGAATCCGTTCTTGAGTGCCACGATTCATGTGTTGAAGGTGCAGGCTCAAGTGGAAGCTAAGTCGGGCCCTCTTCATGTAAAAAAATCTGGAGAACCTCAATCAGGAGATGTTTCTGGTGTGATCGGAATTGTATCTGACTCATTTAATGGATCCGTAGTGATCAGTTTCCCAGAGGCGACGTTCTTGAAGGTCATGTCTCAAATGCTTGGCGAAGAATACAAAGAAATTTCTAAAGATATCATCGATGGTGCTGGGGAATTAACCAATATGATTTTTGGTCAAGCCAAGATAATTCTGAACGAGAAAGGTTACGGAATAAAAACGGCTATTCCATCAGTGATCTCTGGTAAAAATCACTCTCTTAGTGCACTTACCAAAGGACCCGTTGTGGTCGTTCCTTTTGAAACGAATGCAGGACCATTTTTTGTCGAAATCTGTTTAAGTAATTAATCATCTCTAGGGCCTACTCATCGTAGGCCCTTCTAAAATTAAGTTTTCATCTCCGAGCTTTCTTAATAAGATCGGACTATGAAACACCTCGAAGATTTTAAAAAAGTTTTAACCTTACCAGTTCTCGTTGTGGCCCTTGGTTACTTCGTCGATATTTTTGATCTCACACTATTTTCAATGCTTCGAACAAAAAGTCTCACGGACCTTGGTCTCAAAGATGAGCAGTTGATTGATGTGGGGATAAGACTTCTCAACGCTCAAATGTTGGGGATGTTGATTGGTGGACTGTTCTGGGGTGTATTGGGCGATAAGAAAGGTCGTCTCAAGGTTCTTTTTGGGTCAATTCTTCTTTACTCACTTGCGAATATCGCGAATGCGTTTGTTCAAACCGTTGAGCAATATGAGATATTAAGATTTATCTCAGGGATTGGACTCGCTGGAGAATTAGGCGCAGGCATCACTCTCATCTCTGAAATTTTACCTAAAGGAATCCGTGGACTGGGGACAACCCTTGTGGCTACCATCGGTGTGGCGGGAGCTGTCTTCGGTGGAATTTTTGTGGAGTATGTTGAATGGAGAGGATGCTTTATCGTCGGTGGGGTCCTAGGGCTTCTTCTTCTCTTCCTACGTTTTAAAGTTCATGAATCTTCGTTATTTGAAAACAAGACCACGGGGCATGAGTGGGGGAGCTTGAGAGTCGCTTTCTTTTCAGGTCAAAGAATTCGAAAATTTTTTCTTTGTATTTTTCTTGGAGCTCCCATTTGGTATGTCGCTGGTCTTCTTATGAGTTTTGCTCCAGAGCTCTCTAAAGAGCTAGGAGTGGCGGCCGAGATTACAAGCTCGAGAGCGATTGCGATCAGTTATCTTGGATTAGCTTTTGGTGATTTTTTTAGTGGGGCAGCTTCTCATCTTTTAGAGTCACGGCTTAAAAGTGTGAGGATTTTTATGGCCATTACTGTTCTCTCGATTGTTTTGATCTTCACAACTACTCATGGCGCTGGAGAGTTTTATTACTATCTTCTGTGTTTTTTAACAGGACTTGGAGCTGGATTTTGGGCGATTTTTGTGACGGTTGCAGCTGAGCAGTTTGGAACAAATATTCGAGCGACCATGGCGACTTCTATTCCGAACTTTGTTCGAGGTGCTGTTGTTCCCATGACCCTTGCTTTTAAATTTCTAAAACCGGATCTTGGATTTATTAGTGCGATGATGGTTGTTGGAGTTGTGGTATTTCTTTTATCACTTTTATCGACCTTTTTATTAGAAGAAACATTTCATAAAGATTTAGATTATCTGGAATAAAATCATGATCAAGTTACACGAGAGTTGGAAGAAATACCTTGAGTCTGAGTTTGATCAAGATTACATGCAACAACTGAGATCTTTTCTCATAGAAGAAGCTCAGAAGAAAAAAATTATTTACCCTGCCGGAGATGATATCTTTCGTGCCTTTAATACAACACCTTTTGATCAGGTGAAAGTTGTGATCTTGGGACAGGATCCGTACCATGGACCCGGCCAGGCTCATGGTTTGAGTTTCTCTGTAAAAAGGGGAGTTAAGATCCCTCCCTCATTAGTGAATATCTATAAGGAGCTTGAGTCAGACTTAGGTATCAAACCTGCACCTCATGGTTGTCTTGAGTCCTGGGCGAAGCAGGGAGTTTTGCTTCTCAATAATGTTTTAACGGTTGAAGCTGAAAAACCTGCAAGTCATCAGCAGAAAGGATGGGAAATTTTCACTGATAGAGTCATTCAAATCTTGAGCGATCATAAGGATGGTCTTGTTTTTATTCTTTGGGGTGCTCCAGCTCAGAAAAAAGCCTCGAGAGTAAACGATAAAAAACATCTTTTGATCAAGTCTCCTCATCCATCACCACTTTCATCCTATCGAGGATTTTTTGGTTCAAAGCCCTTTTCACAAACGAATGATTTTTTACGTAAAAAGGATTTAAGTCCTATTGATTGGAGACTCTAAGATACGTGTTAAGTTGATAGCTTTGACCAAAGTTTTGTTTCTCGATCAGATTTCCTTTACGATCAAGATAGTAATCAACAATAAAGTTTTTCGGGAGATCTCCTGAGTCCTGCGATCCCCAGTCAATCCGCATTTGAAGTTTGAGAAACTGATTCTCAAAGAGAGCTGCTGCGTAGATCACGACTTCGTCCTCTCGTTCAATTTCATGTTCTTTTCCATCAATAATAATTAATTTTTGTGATCCGGGCTGAACCCATTCAAGCTTTGTACAGTCTGACTGTTTCAGCTCAAAGATTTCATTGTCTTCATCACGATAGTGCCCAGAAAAATCTGGACAGGCGAGAAGGGAGAAAGTCATAAACATTAAAATGAGGTAAGTCATAAAATAATGTTAATTGAGAAATAAGGAGTTTGAAACTAACTTTCTTCGATATCTACGAAAATAGGGGTAAGAATGACGTCTTCCTCTTTTTTCTTCTCAACTTGATCCGTCATTCGATTGTACATGTAGTAAGAGGTTAAATTTAAGCCCAAAGAAACAGCATAACCAAGGAAATGTTTTTTAGAATGTTTAAAAACTTTTTTATCAAGATTTTTAATCAGCCATAAGTCTGCTTCAACGATGACAATATCTGACACAGCAAGAGTAGAATCGAGCCAGATTCTCTCTTCTGTTTGTTCTCCATTTAAACTCTCTCCTACGGCAACAGAACTTATCGCACCGATGAATCCACAGATGAGAAACTTGTACCTGATATCTTCTTTACCAGTCATAATACCTGCCATCATAAGATTTTGAACAAGACCAATACCGACGTTCTCTCTGATGGCCGGGTGTCGGATAATATTCTGGGCAAACTTCGCAGGATTTGGATCATAAACTTCATCGAATCTCGTAGCCGTTTCAACCGCCGTCTGAGCACCCGTTGAAAGTGCTACGTATTTCCATTCTTTCGTGAAGCGCTTTGCAGTGTTTAAGAGAACAGGTCTCAAGGCATTAAGACTTGTATAGACTCTCGCACGAGCGGCGAGAGAGCTTGAGATGAGTGTGAGGTTCCTTGAGACTTGAGTCCAGGTCAGTCTTGTCAGAGTTGCTGGGATTGCCACTGTTCCCACTCGGCCAAACTGCTTAAAAATGAGCCCACTGATCCTCATGCCCGTTCCCCAGATAAGCATATCTCTATAAGTATTGATCCCATGAGCATCGAATCCTGCTTGATACGTTTTGAGAGAGAGCTCATTGGCATCGAGGATCGATTGAAGGATGTAGACCTGATGATCTCTTGTGAGAGTTTGTTTAAGTTTATCGTAGTGAGCGAGAGCAATGGTAATCTCCATCTGCTGTTTGTAAAAATTTTTATGATGAGTGTAGAGTTCATCCACACTTGGAAGAAGTAGACCAAGAACACTTAAAAAAGTTTTCTTACTTAGGGAATGAAGATTTCCATTATAGTGATTCTTAAAAAGAGATGAGATCGTTTCAGAAAGATTATTTTTTTGAGTGAGCTCAACCTTCTTTACTCCCTGAGGGCAGAATAAAAACCAAGATTCGAAGAAGCCATCACTATTGATATCTTTTCCAATCGCTGCGAGCTCTTTTTTAAAGATCACTGATTTTTCAAAGACTCTCACTTCTGCACTGTCTTCCTCGACAATTAGGGATAAAGTCCGATCAAGATTTTTAGAGTATAGAGATAACTCTTCAACGCTTGAAGCATAGGACAGGGTACTAAAGATCAGTCCCCCAAGAAGATGTAGGATAAAACTCATGGCGTGGAACTTATCTCATCGAGATAAATTGTGTGAAAAACCTAGACAATAGAGTAAAAATTACACTTCTATTTCTTCTCACATTTTTTGAGTTCTGGGTGCAATTCACAGAGAATCGCTCTTAAGTCCTTAACTTCAGATTCTAGGTCTTTATTTTTCTGTTTTAGCTCTTTAACGGCTTGAAGGGTTACAGCGTTGAGCTGGACATAATTAACACTTAAAATATTCGTTTTTGGGTCTTTTTTCACAAGTTCTGGATAAACTTTTTGTATGTCCTGAGCGATGAACCCAATATCTTTTCGATGATTATTCTTCCAAAGAAAAGAAACCCCATTGATCTGATCAATTTTTTCAAGTGTATTACTCAGAGGATTAATTTTTTCCTTCAGTGATTTATCTGAATTCATAGTAAAGGTACTTCCGGCAGCGAGAGTCATGTTTCCATTGAAGTTTGTTGCAGCGACAAAGTTGATGGTATCTGAAGTCGCATCTCCAATAGTTGTCTGATTAGCAGGTGAAGAGTTAGCCAAATTTTCAGTACCTTTTCGAAGATATCTTAAATCTAATTCATTGAGTGTGAAAGTATTAAGGAACTGTATAGAGACTGCTTTCGTTTGTGCTGGTGAATGATTTGTATTGGCTATTGGCATCACTGTGCTGTGAGGTCTAAGCGTACAAGTCAGAGTCGATTGATCCCAAGTTCCTCCGATATCACCGCATGAATTTTGTCGGTAATTTCCCTCATCATTAAAACAAGTCTGAACCACGTTCGAAGGATCTGTCGTCACAGGGATAGTGACTCTTTTTGTAACGTTTTTATTTCCCTTAATAATGTCCTTAGCCTTGAGGTAGTTGATATCAATCGCTACGCGGCCATATTTACCTGAACCAGATGTTGTCAAAGCTCCATCAAGAGAGACACTGATAGATGAAATTTTGACGTTTCCATTTCCGTAAAGTTTTACCTTATCATAAATCACTGCATTCGCAGCATTTTTAATATCATTAAGAGCAACTGGTGGAGAGCTTAAATTAACTCCAATTAAGGTATTTTTACAGGCAGCCTCGTTAGCGAGATTGAGTAAGATCGCTTGATGAATCGAGCTAATTTCTACTGATGTCTCAATCACCTTTTGATCTTTCGTCATGTTGGACATTAAACTTGAGAGTCCTAGGGCCACTCCTCCAAGTACAGCGGTCGCCACAAGAGTTTCAACGAGAGAGACACCTTTTTTATTCATCATGAGATGGTCCAGCCAGTGGTTGAGTTGATAAATTTAAACTTCACAATACACATTGAATCGAGTGTCAGATCCTCTTGAAGTCCTACAAGTGGATGACCTTGAAAGATGATTTTTGGCGATGTGAGGACAGAACTTTGATCCACTTTCAGTAGAATGTAATCACCAGGAAGAGGAGATTTTGGGAAATAGATTTTATCGTGGGGCTTCACAAAGTAGCTCGCATTACGTCTAAGTTTTGTACCTTTTTCAGTTGAAGAAAACTTAAAGTTTGGCTTAGATTTTTCTAAGAATTTACCGATGGAAACCACCGTCGCTGAGAGCATTAAATTTTTAAGGAAAGATCTTCTTTTCATTTAACTTTTACCCAATGTCGATTGTTAACTTTTATTTTTAAACCGGATTCTGGGCCCCAGAACTCATCCATTTCTTTTCGCTTATAAATGGCAACGATTCTCTCTGGGAAATCTCTTTTCTCTTCAAGGGTCATGGCGGTAAGTTCGCCTTTTTCATTATTCGTGAGAGGTGTCCCACAATCATACTCTCGATCCACATATGCAAGAACCCAACCGGCAACTGCGATGGGAACTTCTCTATTAACATTTGCTCCTTGGCCAACCGCCATGCCATAAGTATCACTAGCAATTCCAATCACAGACATTTGGCAGCGAGAGTTACAGATGCGTGCTCCATCTTTTGTATCAAAGTAGCATTTACCATAAACGAGATCATCACAAAGGAGTTGAAAATCAGCGAGGTCATTCCAAACGGCAGACCAAACCTTTAAGGCTTTGAAGTCACCACTCGCGAGCAATCCAGAACCAGCATCACCGGCTATTGCATTTCCTGAAGCATCAATAGTAGCTCTACTAATATTTGGCCCACCCGATGATCCAAAAGTAATTGAAACTAATTTATCACTGATAACACCCATAAAAACTCCTACTTCAAACTAAAAGCGATTTTTGATATTATAAGTTATTTATGAAAATTTTAAAACTTATTGAAATTGCTGACGAGATTGGTGAGGTATTTGAGAGAGTTTGGTTGAAATGCCTCATTTCTGAGGCATTTGAATATCTAAGACTTGGTGAGCGAGTTTGATGTTGTGTTCTTTAAGTTGTTTCAGGACTTTTTGAATGAGCTTATCCGAGAGTCTAAACTTAAGTCCATAATCGCTAAGTGAGTAAAGTAGCTTGACCGAGATCCATGAATCTTGAGTTTCAATGATGAGAGCTCTTGGTTCAGGATCCTTAAGGATTTCAGGAAAATCTGCACAGGATTGAATCAGGATTTTTTTGATCAGATCGATATCAGCCTCGAAAGGAAATCGAAAGAGCTGACCAATCCGAGCGGCTTTGGGATGGAGTGAGAAATTAATCAGCTGATTTTGTGCGATAACTCTGTTTGGGATCACGATTACTTCATCACTGAATCCCGTGAGAGTTGTTGCTCGCCAGTTAATTTCTAAAACTTGTCCAGTCCATTTTTCACTTGAGGAGTGGATTTCAATCCAGTCGCCGATGTGAAAGGGTTGATCAATTTGCAGAGCGAGACCAGAGAAAAAATTTCCAAGTGTATCTTGAAGCGCAAGACCTAGGATTAAAGAAAAGACGGCGGAGGTTGCAATCATCGTCGTGAGATTAATCCCGAAAAGATAAGAGCCGAGCCAACAAAAAACAAAAGTCACAACGAGAAGAGTGATCATGTTGGCGATAAGGCGTGGAACTCCCACACTCATATTCATAAGAAACAGATAAAGATAAACATAGATTTGACAAATTTTGATCGCTGCAATCACACCTAAAATGAGAGAGATGAGGCCCAAGATCGAAGAGAACTGATAGAGGATCGCAGCACTCGCGAATTTATAAGCATTCAGAGATAAATAATAGAAGATAGGAGTCGTAAGTGAGGAGAAAAAGAGATAGCTTGAAGTATTGATGAAGCGATTCTTTAGATTCGCATGTCGTTTATCTGAGATCTTTGTGAGAAAAATTTTATAGAGAAGAAACGAAAGCGGAATAAGAAGCCAGCAAACGATAAAGCTCTCGACCTGTAGGATCGACTGAACTTTAAGAATCGGAAGCCAGGTCTGGTTCATGATAGTTACCTTTGTGAAAATAAGCTTAAGTTATATTTTTGTGCCAACTCTTTAATAAACATCATCCCACGCAAAGAATGTCCTTTAGAGTCAATGAGGGGAGAGTAAGTCGCAATAGAAATTTTTTGTGGAAGAAGAGAGACAATTCCTCCGCTCACTCCACTTTTCGAGGCGAGACCAACATCATAAGCCCATTCTCCTGATGAGTCATACATCCCGCATGTAAACATCAGGTTAAGCACATTTTTTGCCTGTGAAGCTTCAAAAACTTGTTTGTTAGTTTTTGGGTGTCGGCCGAAAAGTGCGACGACTCCTCCCATAAGAGCTAAATCTTTTGCAGTGACGAGATAAGAACATTGCCTAAAGTAGAGATCAAGAGCATAGTCGATATCATTTGTTGAAATAATCCCAAAATGTCGCAGCAGATGGGTGATGGAGCGGTTTCGATGAGCAGTCGCTTTTTCTGATTCAAAGACCTTTTGATCAAACGTTATTTCTCGTCCAAGGACCTCTGAGAAGAAGTCATCCATAATAACACTTGTTTTCTGCTCAAATTTTTCAAAGAGAAGAGCTGTAGCTGCGATGGCCCCAGAATTGATCATCGGATTATGGGGACGATTCGTTTTCTTTTCGAGTTCGACAATTGAGTTGAAAGCTTCTCCACTGGGCTCCACTCCGATCTTGTGCCGGATGAAATCTTCAGTATAGTGTTGTTGTAAGAGGAGATAGGTAAAAGGCTTTGAAACAGACTGAAGAGTGAAGGGAACATCGGTTCTTCCACAATTAATGTCACGAGAAGACTCTAGGTCAAGGATTGAAACTGCAAAATGATCTCTCTCTGCAAGGGCGAGTTCGGGAATATAGCTTGCAAGCTCACCAGAGGCGTTTGATTGACACTGACTAAATATTTTATCAATGATGGATTGGTTTAGCGGACCCAAAAGATACCCCTCTTAAGATCAAGCGGATCTTAAGAGGAGATATGAAAAATGTCATTATTTTTTTAATTCAAGTTCTTGAAAGGTTTGGTTTAAACCCTGCGGATTAGCTTGGTAAAGCTCATAAGCAGAAAGCATTAACCCAAGTTTAGCTGCTTCACTTGATCGCCAGTATGGATAAGCTGTTGAAAATGCCTGAGCATACTGTCTTTTTTCCAGTAGATCTTTAAGCATTTGAAGATTTTTTTCTTTTTCAACCTGCGCTCCAGCCTTTGCTTCAGAGAGCTCGAAATCGATCTTTAAACCAAAAAGACGTTTTGCCTTGGTTCTTTTATCTTCCATAAACTTCTGTACCTCTTCAGAGGCACTGAAATCTTTTGATTTAAAATCATACGCATATAGTTCGCTCATGAGATCAATACGCTGAGAGATTCCTGTTGAACTTGTGGCTGAAAAAATCATCTCAACATCTTCTTTTAGCCGGTATTTAAAATCAGAAACGACATCCTTGAAAAAATCAGGTTTCGACTCTTTAGCGAGAAGTTTTAAACCGAGATTAACTTGTGCTGCATTTCCAAAACCCATAAGAGGTAGAATTTTTGATGTCATTTCCTGGCCGACATCGCGGGAGAGGATAAATACAACGACGCCTGCGGCTGCAAAAATTTTCAAAGTATCTAGAAAGAAACCTATGAATTGATGAGTGAGAACCGTTGACCACTTATCATTCAAAGTATCAATTTTATCTAGCTTATCTAGTCTCTCAACAAACTTTTCGTCGGCAAGGCGATCAAGCTTCTGAAGTGATTCTAAGCTTTCAAGCTTTTGAAGCGAATTAAGTTGGTGAAGTTGATCAAGATAACCCAGTTGCTCAAGTTGATTTAATTTCTCTAGGTGATCAAGCTTGGAGAGATCTTCCATCCTCTCAAGTGAGCTTAGCTCTTTTAACTGATCAAGATTTTTCATTTCGTCGAGTCTCTCAAGAGAGGAGAGAGATTGAAGCTTCTCTAACTTATCTAGGTTGGAGAGCTCTCTTAAATGGGAAAGTTCCTCGAGTTGAGTCAGTTTTTTTAATTCGCGAAGATTCTCAAGCTGTTCAAGTTTGTTAAGGTGACTTAATTCCTTGAGCTGCTCAAGTGATTCAAGTTCATTAAGTTGATCGAGAGCTTTGAGTTGGTCCAGAGAACCAAGTTCTTTTAAGTTTTTTAATTGATCTAGTCTTTCAAGATCTTCTAATTTTTCAAGCAAATGAAGCTTATCCAATTTATTTAGTGGTACTAAAACAGAACGATGATTTTCGAGAGTTTCTTCAAGCTTTTCGATGATTTGGAGTTTATCTAAATCTTTGAGCTCCTCAAGACGACTGAGTTTGCTTAAATCATTTAATTTTTCAAGTGATGAGAGTAAGTGGAGTCGATCTAGTTTATCGAGGTGATTAAGATCATGAAGTTTACTTAAGTGATGGAGTGATTTTAAATCTTGTAAACGATCGAGCTCGTGAAGACTCGAGAGAGCGTCAAGATTATCTAGTAAATGGAGTTGATCAAGAACTCTTAAGTTCTTAAGTTTATCTAAATGTTGAAGCTCAGTCAGCTTATCCAGTCGAAACAATCGATCAAACTCGATTGCGTGTTCGTAGTGCTTCGATTTTTCCAGGAAGTGTGCTTTAACAAGCGTTTCGAGGAGGGCAACCGCCTCTTTCTCAGAGTAATCTTTTTTCTTATTATCTTCTTCGATGCTTTCAACTTTAGGGACAGCGTTCAAGTTTCTCATTCTCTGCTCCATGACAATGAAATTGATCGATTAACATTTCGGCTATTTACAGATTATTTTTTAAGAGTTTAGAGGCCTAGGAATTTTTTGCCGAGTTAATCAATATTGAAGTTTTTTACATCGAATGAGGAATCAAAAACTGATTGGTGGGACACGTAAATAAGCGAGTTCTTTGTTCGGGTAATCCAGTTGGAAAGAAGAGAGATGAGAAATTTAATTTTTTCCTGGTCTAGATGACTAATCGGCTCATCTAAAAGAAGAATCATGGGTTCGAGTCCAATCGCTCTCACAAGTGTTAGCAGTTGTTTTTGACCACTCGACAATTGTTGAAAATTTGTTCCTTTTGAAATCTTAAGAAAATCAAGAGTGTTCTCATCAATCGATGAATCCCTTCCACGTCTAACTTCGAGCTGCATTGGAGCTTTTAAGAAATCTTCGACTGTTGTAGCACCCATTGAGAAAGGATAGGGTGAGACATAGAGCACATTTGAGCGATACGATCGTAAATCATAGCTTTTCAGATCTTTGTTCTGAAAAATAAATTGATCATAGGGTGATGAGATGAGACGAGAGAGTGACTTGAGGAGGAGTGATTTTCCTGCTCCGTTTGGACCAGTGACATGAATATGTTCAGCCGTCTGAAGTTCAAGACTCAAGATCTTCTTATTTGGAAGTGTGAGATTTTGAATACTCAACATAGAGTTCCCTCTTGGTTAAATATTTTTTTCTCAGCTAAGATGAGTCCAATCAGTGAACCAAAGAAAGTTCCACTAAAGATAAGTATCATCACAACGATCTGGATGACGGCCGCATCATGAGGTGCTTGATTTCCAATCATTTGACCGGCCATCATCCCTGGAATCGAAACAATTCCCATCGAGTACATCGAGTTTAATGTGGGATTCATAGCAAGCAGAATTGATCTTTTTCTGATCGATTGTGATGCTTCTTTCACACTTGCGCCGTAGGCGATCCAGTTTAAAACTTCTTCCTTCTTTTCATGAACATCAAGAAGATAAGTTTGAACACCTGTTGAAACTCCACTTAAAGCGTTACCGATAATCATCCCAACTAAAGGAAGAAAAAAACTTGGGTTCCACCAGGGTTCAATATGGAGAACGAAAGCACCGACAAACGAAATCGGTAAAATAGAGAGAAGAACTGAAATGAGATGATCGAGGAAGGCAAAACGATAGCCTTGAGTGACTCTTTTTTTTATATGGTAAGAAGCATTGATCATCATCACGAGGAGAATCATAACAATCAGGATCGGGTTGGTGATAGAAAAAATCCAATTTAATAAAAATCCTAAAATCAGTAATTGAAGTGTGACTCTAAAACTTGCCTTAAAAAAATGTTTTTCGAGACCAAGTTGAAACTTGACTGAGGCAATGAGGTTAATACCTAAAAGGATCAGACATATGATGCCGCTTGTGATGAAGTCTGGCTTCAAATCATCTCTCCGTTAAGTTTTTTTAAGTGAGACAAAGCATTCATGATCTGATTGATTGTTTGTCCGGCATGGAAGGAGCGAACCATTTCATCTCCAGGAGTTAAACCAGTTTCGATTCTGGACTCAAGTACCTTGAGCTTACTCGGATCGAAACCATACTGTGGAAGAACTTCGAAAGCTCTTAAGTATAACTCAACAAAACGATCTTTCATCATTGGAGCCTTGAGACCATACATAGAAACCTGTCCAAGATCATAAATCCTTTCTTGATCAGCAGCTCTTCCTTTAAGTTCATTATCGAGGAAGAGAGATAAAACAAGTAAGAAGTAAGCATAAAAGTCCTCAGATTTCGTGGTCATCTCAAAGACTTTAAATTCAATCCTGAAATTTTCATCCGGGTGGAGTTCTATGGCAGGTGCTACGACACTACGTTTGAAAGTGCGATAAGATTTACCTTGATGATTTTTTATCACCCACGGCTTTCCTTCAAAAAAAGGAGATGCCAGTGAGATCGCTGCCATGGCCGGAGCGTAGTAGTTAACTTTTCGATTGAGATCAACCAAGTCATTAAACAAACGATCTGAAATATCTTTAGGAAATGAAACGTTAATATCTGGACCGTAGGTCGTCATGACTTCCATCGCCCATAACCAAAAATCATGTCGTCGTTTATTCTGAGGCCCAGAAAACTTAGATTCTAGTGGATGATGTGAGATCGCAATTAGACTTTTATCAATTTTTTTTAGAGCGGTTTTCAATCTTAAGTAAATCGTTTCATAGACATCAAAAACTTGCTCAAGACTCTCACAAACAGGAGTCCTAATTTCAACACCTTTGGGATAAGCATCGATGATTTTCATCTCACCATCAGGAATTCCATAACCCTCAACGATAAAGGGCATAAGCTTCGAGTGAGGAGGTTCATCCGCTAAACCTTCAAGAGATGGAAGTCCAGAGAGATCAATAGATTGAAAAACATCATCTAGCTCTTTAAATGTTACATCTTTATACCAGAGAGGACGAAAGTCTGTTGCAGAGGCAAGCATAAATTCAGCCTCAAGACCAAATTTAAAACCATTCATGATTTTCTCCATCGAATAAGAGTTAATCCAGTTATAATAAGAACGAGAAAAATAATACCCGCAGGAAGATGAATACCATACTCACCCCAAGAGCCCAGCCAGCTTCCTTGGTGGATCTTGATTAATAATGTTGTGTAGCGAGGAGCTTCTTTGATGATCTCTCCTGTCACGGGATGAATTTGTCTCTCATCACCATTCGAGTATCTGATAGCGATATTTTTTTTAGTCGGTCGATAAATAATTTGATCGATCTGTTTATCAGAATGTTTTGCAGCGATCTCTTCGAGAGTGATTAACTTAGTCTGAGTAATCTCACTTGACACTAATTTGGGCTGTATGATTTCAAACTCTCTTCTCACTTGAAGAAGAATACCAGTGACGACGATCACAATAAGAGGAAGAGCAGAAAGAAGAGCTAAATTTTTATGCAATTTTCTATTGTTCACATCAATATCCTTGTGAGTTTGATGTATCAAACAAATGATAGGAATGTAAATAAATCTTTTAAGAAACAATCTAAGCTTTTGATTATATTAAGATGTCTTCCATGAAAGCCCCTCGGTTTAATTGAGGATTCAAAAGATGAACTTCTAAAACCCAAACATGAGGAGATGGGGTGTGGTTGATCTGATTGAGTGATTTTTTTGAGTGAAGATGATGGGGAAAATCTCCCAGTCGATGACCAGACATGTGAGGGTCTAGTTCACAACCATGCTCTTTAGCAAATTTTTGAGCCTCAACATAGAGCTCATTGCCGGAAATCTTTTTTTCTCTCCACAATGAAGATGTTTGAGAAAAAACATTTTCGCAAGCCTTCATCAAGTCATGCTTTAGAGTTGAGCCGACGATAAAAGTTTCCCCGTAATCAGCCTCGTGTTCATCGATAATAGGACCGACATCAATAAAGCAAAGATCTTGGAGAGTTGTTTTCAGTGAAGGATCAGAGAGATCTTTGAAGGTCTTGAGAGTATCAGCTGAAATCCGAAATTTAGATGGATGCCAAAACTTCGTAATTCCCTCTCGAGCAAATTCATCTTTGATGAGCATGAGACCGTCTTTTTCAGTCATTCCGACTTCTACTTTTGAAATGATTTTCTTCGAGATAAGCTGGCAAGTTTCACGAGCTTTTAAAAAAAGTGAGAGATTAAATTTATCACTATTCAATTCATCAATATAATCCATGAATTAATCTTAGCTCGCGCCTGGAGAGATGACAAAAAATTAATCTCTTGAGATGAATTTTTTTTTAGTTTTGTTTTAATCAATCGCACTTTATGATTTGAGGTATCACTAAGGAGTTTTTTAATGAAAAAGTTAGCGATCCTTCCCGTATTATTGACCTCGATGGCAAGTGCTGCAAGCCTCAACGGATTTGATATTCAAGGATATGGCTTCATCAAGGCAAGCTCGATGTATGCTGATCGTGCTCTTGCCAGTTACAATAATATCAACTTATCTGCACCAACTCACGCGGTCGCCGAGACCAGAGGCATTGAGAGAACGAGTCGGATGAGTTTTCAAACAGCGCAATCTCGTCTTGGGATGAACTTAAAAAAAGGTGACGCTCTTTCATCTAAGATTGAATTTGATTTTATTGATTTTAATAAATCATCTCCCACAACTCAGATGTTGCCCCGAGTTCGGATCGCTTCAGTGACTTATGCCTGGGATAATAAAAAAGTGGTTGTCGGACAAGACTGGGATTTATTCTCTCCAGTGACGAGTTATACCTTCGATTATGTGGGGCTTTATTTTCAAGCAGGTAATACTGGATTCATGAGGCAACAAGCTCAGTACCTTGAATCTTACGGTGATTATGAGTGGGGAGCTGCCCTAGGGATGGCCGGAAATAATCCTGGAGTCTCTGATGCAAACTTAGAGACTGCGAAGTCACCTTCATATGCTTTTAGATTATCTAAAAAAATTGAAAACGGTCGTATGGGTCTTTCGTCGATTTATGCTCGCTTAAAGTATGAACAGCCGACAGAGAATGGGACATCTCATGACTCTTATGGTTTTAATTCTTTTTATGAGCAAACAATGGGCTCAGTTGCGATCAAATCAGAAATCTATGTTGGGCAAAATATGAATAACATTGGAACACTGGCCATCGGAAAAGGGACTCAAAATTCAAATGTCAAAGAAATCGGTGGAACCCTCACTGGAAGTTACAAGATCGCTGATCAAAAAACTATTTTTGGTGGAGTTGGGTTGGCTAAAGTCACAAATCCCAAGGATATGACGGCTTTTGCTCCAAATCCTTCGACTGGTGCTGCTATTACAGCTCCAGGGATCAAAAGTAATTTCCTCACAAGAGTTGGGTTTGAATATAAGGTGACTGAGGATCTTTCGTGGTTATCAGAGTTAAGTCGATACGAAACTCTGACGAAACTTGGAGCAACATCCAATCAATTGAACATTGCTCATAGTGTAGAAACTGGTGTCCAGTTACGTTTTTAAATTATCTACGATCGATGGTTGTGAGGTGGTCGATAAATTCTTTTCTATTTTCGTGTTGAATGACGATAGAAGAGAATTTTTCGACTGTTTCGAATGTATTTTTAAGTCTTAGTTTTTCAACATCTCTGATTTGATTTTTAAGCAGGTTTATTTTTTTTACATCTGGCTTATCTGAGAGAAGTTCTTCGACTAGAACAGATCGGATTTTATAGGTCTGTTCTGATAGCTCAATCGCGCGAGCTTTGTTTTTTTCCATGATGGATAGAAGTTCTTTCTTTTGTGCTTCCGTAAGTTTTTTCGAACGACTAATAAGTTCATCAATCTCAGCACCAAGGGCTTTAGAAGTTGTCACATGTGACTTTGCCGCTTTTTCAGCAAGTTGTTTTTCTGTTGATTGACTTGCACAAGATGCTAAAAGGATTAAAACTAAAAAAATAATTTCTTGTTTCACACGAACTCCTCTGAAAAGTTAGTCCAATTATAGTCAAATTCAGCAGATTGTGTCGATTTTATTGATTGAAATAGCAAGTAGTGGAATTTATGATGGTATAATAAAGGTCGACCAGAGGAGCAGCCCTAATGAAATTAAAATTTTCACCATCAGCTTTACCTGAAATCATTCTTGGAGCTATCTATGCAATGGGGGGATTAGCCGGTTTGCTTAACCTTGCTCCTCCTCCAAAAGATCTTCCGGCAGATATGATGACTTTTATGACTGGTATGATGGCTGCTAAGTATTTTTTCCCGTTGCTAAAATTAACAGAACTTGTTGCTGGACTTCTCCTCGTTGTCAGACAAGCACCGGCACTGGCTCTCATTATTCTCGCACCAATAACGATCAATATCATCTTCGTTCATGCATTTCTCACACCTGGTATAGAAAATCTTCTTCTCCCTTTTGGGTTACTCGGCTTACAAATTTTTAGTATGAAGAGATATAGTGAGCTCTATTTCGGATTACTCAAAAAAATTTAAAATCGATATCCTAAGGCTGCGTTCAAGAGAAGGTTAGAGTCACTGTTAAAGCCAGAGATCGCAAATATTGTGCTGGCTTCACCGGAGAAAAAGAATTTTTGAGTGAACCAAAACCTCGATCCTAACATCAGTTGTCCATAGTTGTAATGGATCCGATCAACTGTAAAGTTTAACATTCCAGTGTCTTCATCATTAAACTCAACAGGGTCAGTTTTGACGTGAACAGCTCTAAGAGTCGTGTAGGGTTCCCACTTGCCAGAAAAGTAACTTGTCATCAAGTCTACGTAGTAATGCTTCCCACCGACGGATGAACCTAGTCCACCGGCCGTAGCAAATGACCATCCTTCTTTCATATTAAGAAAAGAGTACTTCGCTCGAAGTCCCAAGCTTAGACTTTCTAATTGAACTCCAAGATCAAAATTATCACTTAAACCATAGTTCCATTTTAAAGCTAATCCAGCGTTCCCGTAACCTCCGGCTAATTCATGATTTGACTTACCAACAGTTCGAGCCGACTCATGAGAAACAAGAGGACCGACGGCACAACTCGTAAGACAAAATAAGAAAATAATGTGAGTGATAAATCTCATGCTACAACCTTTAAGTGAGTTGTAAATATTTTCACTTCTGATTTTTAAGATGTCAAACCTCGGTCTATTTCAACTTAGATGTAGTTTGTTTCAAGCCTAAAATGATATTTTTTTACAAATGGAATTTTGATGCTCTTATAAACAGGAATATGATTTTTCTGAGCGCATTCAATTACTCTCATACCGTAATCGAGCTGATGATCATAAGCTGCTTTATCATCATCAGATAATTGATCAAATCCTTTGCTTAGAAGTCCCGAAACGCAATTTTTAATTATTGAAATTTCAGTTTTTCGATCAGACTGAATGTAATCAGTTTGAAGAGGCTGATTTAAAGGAATAGGTAAGATGTGAGAGTCTTTTTCTCGGTAAAACTTCGTTGCAATCTTTTGATCTATTTCAGGGTAAACTTCAAAATCCGGAATAACACCTGTAAGTTGAGGAGAAATTCCTTTGGGGCCAAAAAAGAGTGCCATGGTCGAAGCGATGAGAATTTTTGGATTATCTCGCTGAATATCAATTCCTTGCATACTTCCTTTACCATAGGAAGATTCACCAACGATGTAGGCTTTCCGATAATCCTTCAGGAAAAGTGACGTAGATTCAGAAGCACTTGCGGATTGTCCATTGATGAGAACGACATTATGGTAGTCTTTAAACGGTTTCGGTCCATCCGCCAATGTACGAGTGTAGTACAGATCATCTGATTCATCATACTTATTAACCCAAACGATTGAACCTTTTTCAAGGAAAAGATTTTTTATACAAATAGCGACGTTCACATTCCCACCACCATTATCTCTGAGATCAAGGATAAATCCTTGGAGATTATTTCTTAGCATGGACTCTGCTTCGTTTTGGATATCCTCACAAGCGTTATCCATCATAAAAGATCTTAGCTTAATGTAGCCGTAACTTAATTTCCCTCGTCTCAAGATCGAGGTTTCGAGTTGGTTGATTGAATACTCATCTTTGGTCACTTTAAAGAGAAATTCCTTAGTCGATCTTTTGATGAGGATACTAAATTCATCTTTATCGCTAAGCTCAGTGAACATGTCATTAGCTTCTTTTTTACCATTGATGCTTATGATAATATCTTTTCGACGGAGTCCAACTTTCTCCGCAGGACTGTCTTTATAAACTTCAAGAATGACCATGTCCTTTGTCCCAGATGTGAAGCTGATACCTAAGCCTCGGTTATCTTGGCTTCCCTTAGAACTTTCATCAAACGAGTTTTTAGGTGCAATGTATGTGTGAGGATCATAGGCAATAGAGAGAAAGTTATTGAAGATTTCGGCACTGATCAGAGAGTAATTTTTTTCATTCTTAATTTTTTCTTCAAGATTTAAAAGCCGCTGATCAATATCGAGTTTTTTTAAAGGTAAGTAAGATTCGATTTTTAAACCTGAAGCATAAACATTGTTGAGGTTCTTTTTGTAAGTCTCAAAATATTCTTCAGTTGAGAGTTTTGAAACATCTTCAATCGTAAAACTCACATTCGGTTGATCAAGATTGACTTTGACGATGAATTTTTTCTTAGATTCCATTTCGTGATTAACAATATAGTTAAGAGTTGACACACAGGCAGTCAAAATTCGGGCACTCTGAGTACAGTTTTTCTGATTGATTGTTTTGTAAATAAAGGTACTAAAGTTGAGACCAGTGTCTGCCCAGACCTCTTCTGGGGTTCTTTTCGCGTTTACGGCGAGGGAAAGTGAGAGAAGAATGCCAAGACGTAGAACCAACTTCATAAAAATCCTTTGTACGGTACCTATATTCTATGATTTTTTAAGCTTAAGAAGTGTGAAGTTGAATGTTTTACTAAAGGCGTCTAAAAAATTGACAAAAAAAAGCTCCCTTACGGGAGCTTAGAATTTTTTTATTACCAAACTGAACAGCGGTTTTGATTATTCATTTTTGAGTCGATTGGACATTGAAATGCCTCCGTAAACTCAGGAAGATTAACGAGTACACCATTCACCCTAAACTCTGGCAGTGAGTGTGGATTCGTTTGAACTTGTTTTTTCGCATATTCTGGTCGTAATTTCGCGCACCAAACTTGGGCAAAGGATGTGAAGAATGCTTGTTTATCGTCTTCTGTGAGATCAGGTTTAGCACGTAGAAGTCCTTTATAGGCGAGCTTCACACCTCCAAGGTCTGCAATATTTTCTCCGAGTGTGAGCTTCCCATTCAAATGTGTGCCATCTTGGATTTCATAAGAATCATACTGTTTAACTAAGCAAGAGGATCTTTTTTCGAACTCTTCGCTGGAGAACTGAGTCCACCAATTTTCTAAGTTTCCGTCTTGATTGTACTGACTCCCTTGATCATCAAAAGCATGACTAAGTTCGTGACCAATGACAGCTCCTGTTGCTCCATAATTGGCCATCAACGTGTCTTCATCGGAATAGTGTGGGATTCCCAGGATTCCCGCTGGGAAAACAATTTCATTCGCTGTTGGTTGGTAGTATGCATTTAAAGTTGGAGCAGTCATCTCCCATTGTGAGTGATCTACTTCTTTTCCAACTTTCGCAACATTTTTTTCAAAACCGATATTGGCTGCCTGAAGAGAGTTTCCAAAGTAATTATCACTCTCTACATTAAATGAGGAATAATCTGTGATTTTCTCAGGGTAACCAATTTTTCTCTTCATGAAATTAGCTTTTTTGAGAGCACCATTTTTCGTAATCGCATCCATCCATTCTAAGCCTTGGATACTGATCTTAAGTTCCTCGATAATATTATCAATCATTCTGTTAACGTTAGTTTTTGAGTCGGGAGAGAATTTAACCGCAATCACGTAAGCTGCTCCGAGAGCATCTCCCATGACACTATCAACATAATTAACACATGTTTTCCATTCAGCCGGACGTTTTTCAAGACCTAGCATATACCTGCTTCTAAAATCAAAAACTTCATCGCTCAACTCTTTCGATATATCTTGTGCAGATGAATTCAGGATGATCCATTTGATATAAATCTTGAGGTCATCGATCGGCGTCGTCTTTAATATATCAGAAAAACCTGAGAGATAGGATTTTGATGTGACAGAAATCTCTTTGGTATTTTGTAAGTCAATATTTTTAAAATATTCATCCCAGTTAAATGAATTTGATACTTGTTTAATTCCCTCTATACCAATTTTATTATAAGTAATTTTAGGATCATTGTAGTCAACTGGACTTAAAGTGATGCGAGCAAAATCTGATTCAACAGCTAAAACTCTTTGAGCGAGTTGTCTCGTTTCAGACCTCGAAGCTAATCCTACTAAGTATAAAAGATCTGAAATATGTTTTTTATACTTTTCTCTTGTCTCAACGTCTTTTGAGCCTGATCGAGTATAATAACCTTTTTCAGGGAGAGTGATCCCACTGTTATCAATATAACCAATGTTTTTTTGTGCATTCATTTGATCAGCAGCAGCACCGAAAGAGAAAAAAAGTGGAATTCCCTTTTGATGGAGTTTTGCCGTAATTTGTCCTAATTCGTCTTTTGATTTGAGTTCATCAATCTGTTTAATGAGCTGATTTAGTTCTCTCTGAGAAAGTTCTTGTTGAGAAAATTTATTCATACAAGAGTTGTAGAGAGAGCCCAATTTATCTGCGTAGTCTACTTTTGGTGCATAGACTCCGTGAGAGTATCTTTCTAGAATTTCTTTCAAAAGAAGTTTGTTGTCATCCTCGCGTTCGATAAAACGCATGAAACGAGGTTTATCTTGTGGGATATCATTGTTTTTAAGCCAGTTTCCACAGGCGTATTGATAAAAATTATCGCAAGGATTAATCCTTGAGTCGATGAGGCTTGGATCCATCACAACTGAGGCTCCGAAGCTTGAAATGGATATGAGGAACATTAGGAGAGAGAACTTTCTCATGGTTTTCCTTTGAAATGAATCTAGGTGAGTCATACAAAGATCAGGCCAATTTGTCACTTTCAAACACAGGGATTTTATAAGGGAGGAGTGTTTAAAGTTTAGACAGAGTCTCTCTAACTTGTGTATAGCTTTTTCATTGTTCAAAGAGCGATCTTCCGTTTAATGCTAAGATTCAAGAAAAGGATCTCATATGAAAAAATTTTTAACTCTACTTTTTATTCTCTCTATCCACTGTGTGCAAGCCTCTGACATGACAAGTTGTATGATCGACCTTAACAGAAACGGAGGTCAAACAGGTATGGGGGCTTATAAACTTTGTGATCAGAATAAATCACCTGATTTTATAAAATGTGTTGTGAGACTTTACCGAGAAGGTAGTCAGTCTGGACAAAACGCAGGAAAAGTCTGTCTTGAGAATTCTTCACCAGCTCTCGTTGATTGTATTATTCGGACTTATCGCAATGCTGGACTCTCTGGTAAGCAAGCAGCAAAAAATTGTTTGATCAACCCTTCTCCTGAATATGCAAATTGTGTGATTGCGATTTTCCATGAAGGAGTTCTTCCTGGGACTCAAGCTGCTCAAGCGTGTCATTAGTTAGCATGAGAATGCCTGTTGCATTCATGGCCCATGGGAGTCCCATGAACGCCATCGAAAAAAATTCTTTCACTGATTTTCTCACACAAGCTGCTACTCATTTTCCTCATCCTCGAGCGATTGTGGTGATTTCCGCCCACTGGGAAACTCAAGGGACAAAAATTCTCTCAACTCAAAAGCCAAAGACCATTCATGATTTTGGAGGTTTTCCACCTGAGCTTTATGAGATTCAGTACCCAGCACTAGGTGATACTGAGCTAGCTGAAAAAATAGCTCGAGAGCTTAATCTTAAAACAGACATGAGTTGGGGACTTGATCATGGGACTTGGACGGTCCTGAAGTACCTTTACCCCAAGGCAGATATCCCAGTTTTGCAGCTTTCTATAGATCAAAACTTAACCTTGCTTGGACATTATGAAATGGGAGCGAAGCTCAGAAAGTTCAGGGATGAAGGAGTTCTTTTCCTAGGAAGTGGAAATATTACTCACAATCTGAGGAGGATTGATTTTTCCTCACGCACCCTTGTTCCGAGTTGGGCAAAAGAATTTGATTTGATGATTAAGACTGCACTTGAAGAGAGAAACTTAAAAGTTTTGGCTGAGATCGATCGTCAGCCAGATTTATGGAAATTAGCTCATCCAACATTAGAGCATTATATCCCTGCACTTTATATCTATGGCCTCAGTACACAGGAAGAGAGAGTCCAGTTCCTTTTTGAAGGAATGGAGCTCTCGTCTTTATCTATGCGAAGTTTTCTATTTTAAATTCTTTTTTTGAAGATAGTAAAAAACCGGAACTCCTGAAAGAGCAACGAGAATAGAAATCGCTGCATCTAAGGGCTGCTGAGTGCACATTGAATAACAAATATAAAGTGAGCCAAAGCATGCAATGGCCGGGATAACTGGGTAAAAGGGGACTTTATAATTTCCCTTTTCAGGGACTCCAAATTTTCTACGAACAATCACAATTCCTGCAAACGCCAGTGCATAGAAAAGGTACATGATAAACATGGCGATGTCTGTGATGCGATCAGGATTCAAAAGAAGAATCATGATGGAAGCAATAATAGTTTTTAAAACAATCGAGTTGACCGGTGTTTTAAATTTCGAGTGAAGCACAGAGAAGAACGAGGAAAATGGGAAGGCTTTTCTCTCTGCCATCGCATAAGGAACACGAGTCAAAGTTAAGATATTTCCATTGAGACAACCAAAAATAGAAATCAAAATACCAAGGCTCAAGGCTTTTCCACCAAATGGCCCAAACAGAGTTTCTGCGGCGACCGAAGCCGTTTTCTCATTCAAGAGAGTAATTTGTTCTACGGGTACGACATGAAAGAGAGACATGTTCACGAGAATGTAGGCAATGATTACACCTGTTAAACCAAAAATAATCGCCCGAGGTAAATTCTTTGATGGATTTTCAAGTTCTCCTGCAAGGTTTGAAACTTGAACCCAACCATCATAGGCCCAAAGAGTTGAGAGTATCGCAACTCCCATTCCAGCTGCAGGGACATCGGATGCTGGAAGAGTGACATTAAAAATCGGAGCCTCTCCCATGACTAAACCAACAATCCCTAAGATAGCTATCGGGATGAGTTTTATGAAAGTCGTTAAGTTTTGAATGATCGCTCCACAAGCTGTGCTGTACGCGGTGGCACTCGCAAGGGTGAAAAGAGTCAAGAGAGCGATGGGTTTAATTAGGCTCGTATCTTGAATCGCCATGAATTGAAGAAGGAGAGAAGCAAAGTAGAGACTCAAAGCACTCATGAGGGCTGGCCCATAAATAAGTGCCTGAACCCATCCACACATGAAGCCCCAGACTTTACCGAAGAGTTCCTCTAAGTAGACATAGATTCCACCAGTCTTAGGGATTCGAGAAGATATTTCTGCGAGAGTTAAACCGCCAGCGAGAGAGATGAGTCCTCCACATAACCAGGCAAGAAGAGCAGAGTTTGAATCACCAGCAGCGATGAGAACTCGACCAGGTTTAACAAAAACCCCAGATCCAATCACGCAACCGATGACGACAGAAATAGCAGTCCAGATTTTCAATTTGGCAGAAGTACTCATAATTTCACTTTGTTTGGATTGATAAGTCCGCGCACATTACCGGAACTACTTTAACCCTACAAGCTGAAAAAATTACAATCTGTTTGTCTGAAAAATCTTTTTTATATAGAACGAAAACCCAAAGGGAAATGAAATGAAAAAATACCTATTGATATTACTTTTTAGTGTCCTTTCAGCCTTTGCTTGGGGAGCGGATAAGGTTGTTCTGGGTTTTAACCTAGATCCGAGTTTACCTACTTATATCTTTCCGTGTCTTCAATCATCAACACTTAACATGATTTCTTGCTATAAAGATGACATTCGGATTGCTGATGTAAGCTGTGAAAAATCACTTAAAGTGACGATCACGCTTTCAAAAACAGCCGAGGTTAGTTGTTATGATATGAAAGGTTCTTTAAAAGTCCTAGGATTCGCTCAAGGAGAAGCCAAACTTGATGAAACAAGTGGAGATGGACTTAGTGGTATCGATTTTTACTTTAAAGATAGTTATCTTGAGGGGAGAGTTCTCTATTTAAAGTAGTTTTCATTATTTTAAGCCTATCTTTTTTCGATCAGGTGAAAGTTTCGGAGTTATTATTTTCTCTACAGTATCAAGTCGTTTAAAGACGACTTGAAATATTTCATTTGTTTCAACTTCAAGTTTATCCATCCTTTCATTGATTTCTTTTTCAAGAAGCAGAAAGCTTCGAAGTTTTGCGAAAATGCGCATAATAGAAATATTGACTAAAATGGCCTGTTCTGAGTTTAAAACACTGGATAGCATTGCTACACCCAGCTCTGTAAAAACAAAAGGTTGTATACGTAGCCCCATCTTCACAAAATTGGAGGTGCCAAATTGGTACCTCCAATTTTCGAGCTCTTCTTTGCTCATTTCAAACATAAAATCTGCTGGAAATCGATTTAGATTACGCCGAACAGCTCTTTTTAAGACTTTTGTTTCTACTCCGTAAAGTTCAGCAAGGTCAGAATCCATCATGACCCTTTGGCCTCTAATGGTATAAATCATTGCTTCAATTTTAATGATGTCTTTTTCGCGCATAAGTTAGCTCCTGTTAAATGGATTGACTTAACTTAACGATGAAATCTTTGCGTATTTAATAATGTGGATGAGGTAGGTTTTTGTCGAAATTGAAATAAGACTATTGCATTTTTATATTGCCAACCTTTTGGACTAAATTTTTTTCAAAATTACACAGAGATACAATCGTGATTGAAATATTTCAGTACTCAAGATTGACTTCGGGCTCGTGCCCTCAGGTGCTTCGCACTCCCTCAGCTTGCGCCTCGGTTCCCAAAAATAGCATCCTGCTATTTTTGTCGAACACCGCTGGTGTTCTCATTTTGTCTGAAAACAGTATTTAATTTCCAAATAAAAAAACCACCTTACGGTGGTCTCATTATTTGAAAATTAAATGGTGCGCCCGACAAGATTCGAACTTGTGACCCCTACCATGTCAAGGTAATACTCTAACCAACTGAGCTACGGGCGCGATGGTAATAACTTATATGATCAGTCACTTTGTGTCACTCAAAAAACTTCATTCAGCTCATGACTTTGGGCAAAAATCAGATTAGCCTATTTCCCATGCAAGAAAGATTGAAGCGTCGGCTAATTCCATGGATTCTCCACCATGCTATCGAGTTCAAATGGTACTATTTAGGTGCCTTTATCTGCTTGTACATTCTTCAATACTTACAAAGTGAAATCCCAACCCAAATCCGTTTGTTAACTCAGCATTTTTCTACTTCCATCAGTTGGACAACTCCCTTAATGTTTGCCGCACTGGCAATGGGGATTATGTTTTTTCGAACTTTCTCACGACTTCTCTTCTTTTATCCTGCTAGGATTCAACAAAAGATTTTACGACTTGAGCTTTTGGATGAGCTTGAAGAAACTTTACCCGCTCGATATGCTAATAAATCTCAAGGACAGATTTTTCAGATCCTCTTCGATGATATTAATAACCTCCGGGCCTTTATTGGTTTTGGTCTTCTTCAAATTGGTAATCTACTTATTGCAGCCTGGGTTTTGATCCCAAAACTTAATCAGGCGGACTCGTATCTTTGGCCGGCCTTTATCCCACTTTTTTTTAGTGTCGTGCTCTTTAGTCTGATGACTTTTTACAATCAAAAAATTTTCAAAAAGATGTTAGAAAAAAAAGGTGATGTTCAGCAGTTCATCATTGAGTCATACGAAGCAAAACAAACGATTAAAAACTTCCATCGTGAGAAAAAGTTTATCGATAAATTTAAAGAAATTTCTATGGAGGAGTTGCAGCTCTTCTTTAAGTCTTCACTTGCAATGGCTTTCATCTCTCCTTATATCAAGCTCGGGATGGGACTTTCCTTGATCTGGGCAGCTCTTCTTATTAAAGAGCAACATGGCTCAGCCTCTGACCTCGTGTTTTTTGCCGGCTTCCTCTATCTCTTTCTTGAACCAGTCATGTTTCTTTCTTGGGTCGCGGTGGTGATCTCACAAGGTGTTGCCGCTTGGAGAAGGGTTAAGGGACTCTATGATGATCTTCAAACTCCGTCTCCTGTCGAAAAAAGAGAGAATGAATTGAAGTTTCAAGAAAAGTCAGATGCATTAGAGCTCGATTTAATTTTATGGGATCAAATTCAGCTTCACTCATTTAAAAAATCCAAGTGGTCAGTAGTTTTGGGTGAGACGGGATCAGGAAAATCAACCTTGCTAAAAAATTTAGCCACTAGATTAAAATATCACAATAAAGTCATCTCATTAGTCGCTCAGGAACCTTATCTTTTTAACGATACTGTTAAAGCCAATTTGTTCCTCGGTAAAGAGCCAAGTTCTGAGGATTTAGATCTTGCCTGGGATTTTTTATGTATGTTTCAGTTAGATTCACTAGAAGATAGTAAGGATAAAGTTTTCTCACTCGAAGTCGGCGAAAACGGTAAGCGTCTCTCGGGCGGACAACTGAAGCGTCTTTCTCTGGTGCGATCTCTTCTGTCTCCTGCAAAAATTCTTATCTGGGACGATCCCTTTTCATCAGTGGATATCATCCTCGAGAAAAAGATTATTCAAAAAATTAAAAATCATTCTTCCTCATCAGATCGAACATTTATTCTTTCAACTCATCGTCTAACGACGGCGAGATTCTGTGACGAAGGAAGTTTTATTGAGAAAAAAATGGGGTTAATTACTCATCAGGAAATTCCTCTACTACTTAAGGACGAAAAAATTGAAGCCTTCTTTAAAGAGCAAATGGTTGAAGTTTCTTTGGCTTAATGACCAAAAAGTTTTAGCTGCTTTTATTTTATTTAATTTAATTTTATCGGCGATTCTCGGATTCTACACTCCGCGGTTGATCGCCGATTTTTACCAACAGTTTGAACTCCATTTTTACGATAGCGCTTTATCCCTAGTGTTTCTTCTTGGTCTCGAATACTTTAATCGTGCATTTTTTCAACTCGCGACTCATAAATATATTCAGCTTCTTCTGCAAGAAGTTCGTTCTACGAGTTATTCAAACTGGTTAACTGCTCCGCTGGGGAAAGGAAAAAATAAAAAAGATTACCCTATGGGGGAAGTTCTCGCGAGATTAATGAATGACCCTGAAGCCGTCAAAGAAATCGTGAGTAGTGGTAGTTTTGGGCTTTTTATTGAAATCATCTTTATTTTTTCGTGCCTCGTGAGTTTTTTGAAACTTAACTCAGCCACAGGCTTTAGTTTGTTTGTAGCAGAGGTAGTTATCTGTCTCCTCCTGATTAAAGGCAGTAGTGTGATGGCGAAAATTTTCACTGATGTGAGACGACTGACGGGACAACTCTCTCGAATCGTCACAGACTTATCAAAAGGCTTTAGTGAGCTTTACTTTAATCCACACAAAAAATATGCCTCTAGGCGTGGAGAGAAAATTTTTGAAGAATTCCTGGATCAGCAGCTAAAGGCAAATATTTGGGATGCTGGTTACTACTCGGCTGCCGAATCACTTTATCCGATTTTAATTGTGCTTGTGATCTTAATGATCCCGGTCGCTCAAATCGCAGAAGTTGCTATACTTGCCGCGTTGATTGATCTGATCCAGCGCTCGATTACACCGATTAAGGATGTTGCTGCTAAAATTTCTGTCATTCAGCGCGCGAGATCTGGGATTGAGAGACTTCAAGATTTTAATGAGAGTTTTGAAACGGACGTCGCGATGACGAGCTTTGATCATGACACAAAAATCCAGCATCTGAATTTTCAGCTTAAACATTTTTCTTATGAGGGAGGTTTTACTCTTAAGACCATGAGCTTTGAGCTTGAGTGCGGTGAGACGATTGGTATCTTAGGTGAGTCTGGTTGTGGGAAATCGACACTCCTGAAGCTCTTGAGTGGTCAATACATGTCCTTTGATGGAGAAGTAACTCTAGATGAGAGGAGTTTAAACTTAAAACTAGATAGTGATTTAAAAGAACTCGCCCAAAGAGTGAGCCTCGTTTCGCAAGACTCCCATATTTTCACTGATACTTTGTATTTTAATATTACCTTAGGATATGAAAAAGACTTCCAGGCTTTTTGGCAGAGAGCTCTTGATTTTATTCCATACCTAAAGACCTGGGGTTTTTCTCCCTCAGATAAAATGACTCAGCTTCAACTTTCAATGGGACAGAAACAACTCTTGTCTGGACTTCGTGCGATGTATTTAAAAAAACCAATTATCTTAATGGATGAAATTTCGAGTGGCCTTGATTCAGAGCTAGAACTTGCTCTTAGAGATTTACTACGTTTTTTCCAATCATCCTGTATGACTATTATTGTCACTCATCGTCTTGAGACGATTCTTCATTCAACAAAACTTCTTTTATTGGAGAAGGGTGAGCTTGTCGTCCAGGGATCTCACCGAGATCTTATTCATCATGAAAAGTATCAAAAATTTCTTGAGCATTTAAGTTGATTAAAATCCTTGGTTTTTATTCTTATTGATTTAAGCTAGGATGTTAGGCAATTCACTATAAGGAGTTTTTTATATGAGAATGATGAACGTCTTAATCCTAGGTTTGTTGTCCATCCTCGTGGCTTGCTCAGAGGGAACATCGAAGTCGAGCTATCTTTTCAAGGCACCTGTGAAGGAAGGTGTTGCTGCGAAAATGGGAGATGTCGAAATTTCAAATCAAGAGCTCGCGAATGGGATCGAAGCAGATCTCTACGAAGCTGAAACAAAAGTTTTTGAGATTAAATTTAACAAGCTCAAGACAATCGTTTTGCAAAAACTTATCGATAAAGACTCACGTAAGGGGACTCTCACAAATGATGAATTCCTAGAGAAATATATCGCGAAGGGAGTTTCTGTTTCAGACAAAGATATTGATAAATTTATTAAGGAGCAAAATATCCCAGCTGAGCATTTAAATCCTCAGGTGAGAGAGAAGATTAAAAACTACATCGAGATGGAGAAGAAAAAAGTTGCTGTTGAAACTTGGATCAGCGAGCAGACAGGTAAAACTCCAGTTGAAGTTTATCTCCAAAAACCAAGACGTCCTACTTTTGACGTTCAGGTTGGAGTTTCTCCAAGTTTCGGTGACGAAAAGGCTAAAGTTACGATTGTTGAGTTTTCTGATTTTCAGTGCCCATACTGTGCAAAGGGAGCAGAGATCTTAAAACAAATTAAAGCTAAATACGGTAATAAGGTGAGAGTCGCTTTTAAAAACTACCCACTGCCGTTCCATAACCACGCAGAGAAAGCTGCTGTCGCGGGTCTTTGTGCTCACGAGCAAGGTGCTGAGAAGTTTTGGAAAATGCATGACGAGATGTTCGCTGCTCAAGATCAGTTAGATCCTGAAGGACTTAAAAAGACAGCTAAAAAAATCGGTCTCGAAATGGCTAAATTCGAAACTTGTGTAAATGAAAATAAGCATTTAGCGCAAGTCCAAAAAGATATGGAAGAGGGGAGAGCTGTGAATGTTAAGTCAACTCCGACTTTTTTCGTTAATGGACAATTAATCAATGGGGCTCAGCCAATCGAAGTTTTTTCTGAACTAATCGACGAGGAGCTAGCTAAGTAATTAAGTCAACTTTGTTCATCAGAAGCCTTGGGCGAATCAGCAAGATTTACCCAAGGCTTTTTTGTTTTTAGTCGGGTGTTATACTAGGACATGAGGTCGTGGAAGAACTAGCCCAAGGACTAAAAATGAATGGCGTCGATTACACAAAAAAACTTTCTCAAGAGCGCGAATATTTTCAGGACTCCCTGAAAAAGAATAAAACGGCTTCAGACAAAAGAGTCTCTGATAACGAACAGAGAACAGAAACCATCATCAACGATACAAAGAATAGTTTTGCTAAAGATAAGGCAGAAATTGAAAATAATTATCGAGTCAATATCGACCAACTAAAAGATAAAATCAGAAACGAGAATGAAAGAACGAATAAAGAGTTCTCTCAGAAACTTGAGGCGCACAAAGAGACCGAGGCGAAAACATTGAACTCTGAAAGAGATCAGTACGATAGGCGTTTAAACGAAATCAAAAATAGCTATAGTCGAATCTCAAAAGATGAAAAAGACGCGCACTTAAAAACCGAAAAAGACCTCAAGTCAAAGTATGATAAAAATACCGAAAATCTTCGTCAGGATTCAGAGAGAAAAGTTTCAAAAACTCACGAACGCTTTGTAAAAGAAACTCAAGAAAATCAAAAGAAGAGAAATGATCAGATTGCAAACGCAAAAAGAGATTTCGAAAATAGCGTCTATGAAACGAGAAGTGAAGAGATCCAGAAAGGAAACGAGAAGATTAAGGTTCTGAACTCTCACCATCAGAAAACCATGAAGCAAAATAACTTAAATGATAAGGCGCGAGAGCAGTATAACCAAGAACGGCTGGATGCCCTTAGAGAAAAATATCAGTCTGACGTGGATAAGATTGTTTATGAAAATGAAAGAAAAGATCAGAAAAATATTGCCTTTCAAAGACAAGACAGGGCAAACCTTAATAGACGTAACAATGAAGAGAAAACTAAGCTAAAGACAGATCTCAACAATAAAATAACGAAGCTTGAAGTCGATCGTAAAAAGAGAGAGTCTCTCAGTGGAGAACACAATAATTTCGTTCTTCGTCAGAAAGACATGGTTAATGAAATTCGTCATCAAAAAGATAAAGATAAGCTTAAAAACAATCTGAATCTCACCAGAGAACGATATGATCGTCATTACAAAGATGATCAGAAAAACTTCAAAGACGCACTCTATGAAGAAAAAAATAGGATGTCAGTTGAAAATGAATTAGCACAATTTAGAACAACTGCTGATAAGATCATCACCACCTCGAAAGAGAGAGAAAAAGCTGAAGAACGAGTAAGTACGACGAAGAAGCAGGCTTTTATCGAAAAAGAAAATAACGATAACAATCTCATTGAGGCTCGTAAGACATACTCCAAAAATTTAAACCGAGCGAATGAGCAGTTTGGAAATAATGTAAAATCTCTTGAAGATAGAAGCTATCTTGAAAAGACTCAGATTAAACAGATCGCCGATAAAGATAAGAGAGATTACTTTAGTCACTTGAATGAAGAGAGAGCGGTAGATACCTACGAGATGAAACGAGACTTTGGTAATACAATGGATCGTACCGTAGAGTACTATGAGGACCGATTGGCTCACTTCCAGCGCGAGAATGAAAATTTAGTTGCCACTATGAATTCAAAAATTGGTCAGATGCTAGACGAGAACGAAGCTAAGCTTGAGTCTCAAAGACGCAGTTATGAATCGAGATTAGATACTGAAATGAAAACGAATCAAGTTCTCAGAGATCAGAAAGACCTTGAGGTAAAAACGACGATCAATCAACTCAACGCGAATATGCAGAAAAAAGCTGACAGGATGAGAATAGAATTTGATAATAAACTTAAGTCAGTGACGAATGAGTATGAAAATAAGATGAAAGAGCTCAGAGAGAATTTCGTCAGCCAGAAAGCTATCACAGACGTTGCGCACAAGGCTGAACTTGAGAAGCTGAAGCAGACGTTACAGAATGAAAAAATGACGATGGCTTCGAATTTTGAAAATCAAATTCAAAATTTAAAAGATACTCATTCAGAACAACTTGATCAGATGAGAGATTTTAAGCGATTAAGCTAATACATAAAAAGTTGATTCATGGGTACAATTCGTAGAGCAAAAATCATTGCGACAATCGGTCCGAGTTCAAATAGTGTTGAAATGCTAGAGAAGATGATTCTCTCTGGTATGAACGCTGCAAGAATTAATATGTCTCACGGGACTTATGAAGGGCATGAGGCTTCGATTAAAAATATCAGGCTTGCTTCTAAGAAAACTGGTAGAGAAATCGCGATTCTTTTAGATCTTCAAGGCCCCAAAATCCGAGTTGATAAGTTACCAGAACCGCTAGAGTTAAAAGACGATGAGGTTTGGGTTATTGGTCCCTCAGATGTCAAAAATAATTATCCTGAATATAGTACGAAGTTCATTCCAACTATTTATAAAAAATTAGTCTCAGATGCTCACGTGGGAGCGAGGATTCTTTTTGATGATGGTCTCCTTGAGGCTGAAGCTATAGAAAAAGATCGAGAAGTTTTAAAAATAAAAGTCAAAGTCGGCGGGATTTTAAAATCTAACAAAGGGATCAACCTCCCTTATGTGAAAGTTTCAGCTCCAAGTTTTACTGATAAAGATAGAGAAGATTTGCTCTTCGGACTAAAGCAGGGTGTGGACTATGTAGCCCTAAGCTTTGTTCGGACAGCTGACGATATCCTACAGGTCAAATCACTTCTTCATCAAATGAAAGTTCAAGTTCCGATTATTTCGAAAGTAGAAAAGCCAGAAGCTCTCGATAATATGGATGAGATTATTCAAGCCTCAGACGCGATTATGATCGCTCGTGGTGATATGGGAGTCGAGGTTGGTAATCATCTCGTGCCGAGTATTCAAAAAGAAATGATCCGAAAGTGTAATGAGTCTGGGAAGCCAGTTATCACTGCAACTCAGATGCTTGAATCGATGATCACGAACTCACGTCCAACTCGTGCGGAAGCTTCTGATGTGGCAAACGCCATCTGGGATGGCACAGATGTTGTAATGCTCTCAGGTGAAACAGCTTCTGGGAAATATCCCTTAGAGGCGATTCAAATCATGGGACAAATTATCGAGGAAGCAGAGAAAAGACCAAGCGAGAGACCACTTTTAAGACACATGGAAATAACTAGTGTAACGGCGTCGGTTCAGGTCGCGGCTTCGATCGTGGCTGAAAAAGTAAACGCTCGATGGATTATCTCCATCACAGAGGGTGGAAATTCATGTCTTAAAATGACAAGATTCCGTCCGAAAACAAAAGTCCTTGGAGTCACAAATTCTCTTCAGGTTATTAGAAAACTAAGTCTCTACTGGGGTATTAGTCCTTATTACTTTAACATTCATGAGGATTCAGATTTAACCAAACTTGGTCACATGATGATTGAAAAATTAAAAGAAGACCATCTCGTCGACAATGGTGACAAACTTGTTGTCACGGTGGGTGATGGAAAGTTTTTCAAGCACGGAACGACCAATTCAATCCGTGTTGAGACAATTAAAGATGTCCCTAGAGATGCAAGAAATACACATCAGGATTCAATCCAGGAGGTGTCTTTCGACAAGGGAAAGCTCTTACTTGATACGACAATCTGTGCTTCATGCCAGGAGTGTATCTCTGTTTGTCCATTCGGGATTTGGAAAATAGATTCAGATCGAAACAATGAAACTCATATTGATGCTCAAAAGGCACATCAGTGCACCTTAGACGAAGCGTGTGTTGAAGCTTGTCCAACTGGAGCTATCGAGATTATCCCTCATTCTCGATGAAGAGTGTCGATGAACAGTTCCTTAAAGATCTCGCTGTCATCGATTGGGGCTATACGGAAGACTCAATCCCTAAAAGTTTTTCTCACTATGAAGAATGGATTCAAAATTCGAAGCATCTTCCTCTGAACTATTTAGCAGATGAGAGAAAAGAGCTGAGGGCCGATCTTAAAAATGTTTTCCCAGAGTTTCAGTCCGCCTTAGTTTTTCTCTTCTCGTACCACGACATGAAAAAATGGATGCTCGATCATGAAAAACATGATGTGGCTGCCTATACGCTAGGATTCGGCGGTGGTGATTATCATTATGTATTGAAAGAAAGACTTGTGAAAATCGCTGATCATATGGGATTAAAAAAATATTCTATCTCGCTCGACATACAACCAGTTCTTGAGAGAGATCTTGCCTTAAGAGCAGGTCTTGGATGGTTTGGTAAAAACTCGATGCTTATTCATCGAGATCATGGAAGTTACTTTATGATCGGGAGTCTTTTACTATCAGAGAAAATGCCTTTTCTTTTAAAGCCTGAAGTCCCTGATCACTGTGGAACATGCACAGCTTGCATTGATGCATGTCCAACAACAGCGATCGATATGAAAACACGGACTCTTATCGCTGAAAAATGCATCTCAACATTCACTATTGAAATCTTTAAAGACGCCGAAGCTCCTATCGGGTTTGATCAGTCGCGAGGAGAGATTTTTGGTTGTGATATTTGTCAGGATGTCTGCCCGTGGAATAAAAAAAGTCTACGCTCAATTCAGGGGTTCTTTCATTTGGAAGAAAAATTTTCATTTCTTCATTCTTGGTTATTCGAAAAAAGAAAGGAAGATTTTTTAGCAGAGATTTCTCTCATGACGAAGAGGGGTTTAAAAAAACTTTTTTCACAAACGGCTTTCGATCGTCCAGGTCGAGATGGATGGATAAAAAATCTTAAACAGCATTTGTCCAGGAAAAGTGATTCTTAAGAAAAGCATAGAGGTGTGCTGAGGCTAAACCTGGTTCATGGTGCGGAAGTTTTTTTGGTTTCTCCCAGGTCACTTGATTATGATTTTTTTCTAAAATTTCAATCATCGCTTCAAGTCCTCCGGCTCCAACTACGACATCATCCTCGCCGGTTATGAGATGCAGACGTTGATGAGAAAGAGTCATATTTTCTTTCTCTGTTTTAAGCCATGAAAAAACTGTCTTGGGATCAAGGTGTTTTGAAACGAGCTGTCTTCGAACCGCCAAGGTTTTTTCATAAAAAGCTGTTTCAAAGAGGTGAGTGGCTTGTCTCTGTCCAATCCCGATTCCAACGGCAACAGATATTTTTTCATAATTTTTAAATTCGATGAGGTCTAGTGCGCGCATGGATTGAAAAGCACCCAGTGAGTGACCACCTAAAATTAAACTCGTTGGATCGTCGTTTAAAAGTTCTTTTAGTTTTTCAAAGGCTACGAGAAAAAGTTCATGAGAATGATCTCTAAAATTTTCCCAAGAAGAAATCTCTTCAAAGCTTCCTAAAAAATGTCCAGGTTGATCGAAAATCATCACTGGGACACCATTCTCCACAAGTCTTGTAGCCCAGTTTAAACAATCACCTTTATGAGAAGTGTAGCCGTGGGTGAAAAGGGCCCACTCATTTTTTTGTTTATTTTTCTCTGGTATGAAGGCAAAGGCATGCACTTTAAACCAAGGTGAGCTTAAAATGAGAGGAATAACATTGCTTTGCATAGGATTTCACCTTGATTCAAGTCGTCATTATGGAAAATTCCCACATTAATGATTGACGAAATTTCTTTAAAACATTAACTTAGAGTTCTCTTTTTTAGAAGAACAACTTCAAATCGACAATGCCCAAATAGCTCAGTCGGTAGAGCAAAGGACTGAAAATCCTTGTGTCGGTGGTTCGATTCCGCCTTTGGGCACCATACAAAAGCCTCGTTTAACCCACGAGGCTTTTTTTTTGTCTCTTGATCAATTTAGCTTTAAACTATTTTTCATGAAAGTGTTGATCCTCTTAATTTGTTTTCTTTCTTTTTTTATCATCGATATCACGGTTGATTTAAGACAAGGGGTTGCCTTCAACCATATCCTTCATGAGGTTATTCTAGTTCTTGTCGCTTTCGGGGGAGTTTTGTGGCAGTTAAAAGTCATTATTGAAAAAAATCGACATATTCGCACACTTCATTCCGAACTACTTGAGACAAAAAATGAATACAAGGCTTGGAGAGAGAAGTCTCAAGCTAAAGCTCAGGAAATGCGGCAATTGATTGATCAACAATTTAGCCTATGGCAATTGTCCGATAGTGAAAAAGATGTGGCTTTGTTGCTGATTAAGGGACTTTCAATGAAGGAAATAGCTGAAATCAGAAATACCACCGAGAAAACGGTCC
>Ga0255183_1000032_pt1 | contig 69870 bp, 69 predicted proteins | sample Atl_UVDOM_RepB_8_FD_183638 | JGI IMG/M metagenome (GOLD analysis project Ga0255183, IMG submission 183638) | Freshwater microbial communities from Altamaha River, Georgia, United States - Atl_UVDOM_RepB_8d | ecosystem: Environmental > Aquatic > Freshwater > River | place: USA: Georgia...
TCGATTATTTCGAAGAACTTGGTGTACAACAAAAAAGCCAGAGAGATTAGATCTGCACCTGGCTTTAACGGCTTTATTTCACAACCGAAATCTTCAACCCTTATCAACAATTTAAGGGGCCAGTTTAAATAATATTAGACAATGTGTAAATTATATGTAAATATAGATTTATGAGTCAATTAAAATATATTCTTGTCGATTTGAACTCGTATTTTGCATCTTGTGAACAACAAGATAATCCCAGACTACGTAATAAACCTATAGCTGTTGTACCAATGATTGCGAATAACACTTCCGTTATAGCTGCAAGTTATCAAGCCAAGCTTAAAGGAATCAAAACCGGAACTAAGTTGTTTGAAGCTAAAAAACTTTGTCCAGAAATTATTTTTATTGAGGGACATCATCGAAGATATACAGAGTATCATCATAAAATTGTTGAAGCAGTAAATGAAATTTGTCCAGTTTATAAGGTTTTATCGATTGATGAAATGGTTTGTCAGTTGATAGGTCGAGAAACACAATTTGATTCTGCACAGTCAATAGCGCTTAAAATAAAAAAAAATATTGCTCTAAAAGTTGGAAGCTGTTTGACGTGCTCTATTGGAATTTCAACTAATATTTTGTTGGCTAAGTTGGCTTCAGATCTTATAAAGCCAGATGGATTAGTGATCGTTCCTCGGGAAAAAATTGGTGAAATATTTGATAACTTGCCAATCCAGGCTATTTCTGGAGTTGGTCGAAATATGCAGTATAAGTTGAATCAAAAGGGTTATTATAAAATTGGACAGTTGAGAGTCTTACCAGCACAGCAAATGCGACAATTATGGGGGAGTGTTTTAGGGCTTCGGTTGTCTCAAGAGTTGCAGGGTGAAAATATTGATCGAATCATTCATCAATCGAAATCCATATCGCATCAACACATTTTATCACCTCATTTTCGTAATCATCAATCTGCGATAGAAGTTTTAATGAAACTGACAGCAAAAGCTGCTTCTCGATTAAGGAGTAATAAGCAGAAATGCACAAATCTATCCTTGACAATTAAAGATATGAAAACAAATCAAAAAATAGAAAATTCTATTCATTTTCAAGAAACAGATGACACCTTTTTTTTGTTGGATCAAATTAAAAAAATGACCATGGAAGTTGTAGTCGATAAACCGATTAAGGTGTCGGTTGTTTTATCAGGTTTTTCTGAGATTAATCAAGAGCAGCTGAGTTTATTTTCAAGTACAAAAATGAATAAGTTAAGTTTTGTCATGGATTTGGTGAATCAAAAGTACGGACCTCATTCGCTTATGCCAGGAGGTTTTTTAGATGCTGTCGATCAGGCAAAAACAAGAATTGCATTTAATCATATACCAAAGATTTCTGATGAGTTTGAATGATAATTTAATGGTCGCTTGACCTGTACTAGACTAAACTCTGAAATGTTCAAATGGGAATTTATAAAAAACTTCACAAGTGAAAAAATAACATTGATAATAATCAACAGTAACTTAAAAGGAGAATTTTATGAAATCATTTCGCTCTGTTATTATGACAGCTATTGTTGCACTTATTGGTTTTTCAACGGTTCAAGTTGCGAATGCAGCTGACGGAAGTTCTGGCTGTGGTCCGGGGTGGTATTTATTTAAAGAAAACTCGTTAGTATCTTCATCTTTTCGTTCAACGACGAATGCATCTTTGTGGCCGGCAGTGAGTATTGGTATGACTTTTGGAACTTCGAATTGCACTCAACATAAAATTGTAAAAACAGAAAAAGAAAGTTTACATTTTGTAACAATGAATTATTTTGAATTAAAAAGTGATATAGCAAAAGGACATGGTCAATATTTGTCTGCATTAGCTAAAACAATTGGCTGTCGCCAAGATGCTCAAACTCAGTTTAATCAAGAGTTAAAGAAAAATTACTCTCAAGTTTTTGAAACAAAATCTATTCAACCTGAGGCTGTTTTATCTGAAGTTTATAAAACTATTTTTAGAAATGAAAAGTTAACGTCTCAGTGCTCTTTAAATAATGTTGGTTAAACTTGTTCAGATACTTTTAATTATAATGGGATCTGTCAATTGTTTTGCAGATCCCATTATATTTTCTGAATTAAAAATTCCTGCAGCTTTTTTGAAAGCCTATCAATATAAAAACTTAAATCCTGAAAAAAATTTAAGTCCCATTTATGCAAAAGAATTTTATTTTTCAAACCAAGGTCAATCTAATCCTAGATTAGAATTTGAAGCTGCTTATCGTGCTTATCAAAATGATCAACCGATTTATGGTATTCAGAAAACTTTTGCAGCTTGTGCATTTCCAGCTCGAAAAAAAATTATTGAAAAATATTTAGGGATAAAGTTTCCAGACAGAGACTGTAAAGATTTAGATGAATGGGTAAAGCAAATTAATGCTGATCGGGTTGCCATTGTTTTTGCTGGATCATATCGTGGAAGTCCTGCATCTATTATGGGACACACATTTTTACGGTTTTATCATAACGATGAGCGCGGAGGAAATCCACTATTAAGTTATGCTGTTGGATTTTTGGCTCATCCGCCATCAGGTGACCCGAGTTTGTTATACATGTGGAGAGGGTTGTCAGGGCAGTATTTTGGTGGTTATGAGATTGAACCATTTTATCAAAAAGTGGGACTTTATAATAATTCAGAAAGCCGTGACATTTGGGAGTATGAATTGGCATTAACTCCTGAAGAAGTTGAGTTGCTTGTTAAATATATTTGGGAGTTAACATTTAACTCTAAAATCCCATACTATTTTTTAGATGAAAATTGCTCATATCGTTTGATACAAGCGTTAGATTTTGTTAGGCCGAACTTAAACATGAGTGAACAATTTCATCATATTGTTTTGCCGGCAGAAACAGTAAGATTGCTTAAAGATAAAAAATTAGTGCAAGGTGATGTTAAATATAGGTCTTCAATTCAAACACGACTTGATTATAAAGTCTCACTTATGACATCAAAGCAAAAGATCTTGTATTATAAAGCACAAAGTGACAATGCGATTATTAGCACTTTAAACGATGAATTAATTTTAGATACACTGATTGATTATTGGAATATAAAAAACTATAAAGCACTTGCGCAGTTATCAATAGATGAACAGTTGTTAATGAATCAAACATTAAATCAGAGAGCGCAGGTAAATAATATAAATTTAATTTTAGATGAAAATAGCATAAGAAAAAATGGCGATTTTAATCCTCCATTTTTGGGACATAAGGTATCACGACTTAATGTTTTAGTTGGATCGTTAGACAAAAATTTTGCAGCACAAATGTCATACAGATCAGGTGTTCATTCTGATTTAAGTCATCCGATGGGGTACGAACAAATTGCTGCTATTGAGTATTTGGGATTTGATTTAAAATTAAATAATAAAAATGAAAAATTTCATCGAGATGAGTTCAATTGGAGACTCGTTGTTATTGAGGCTTTGTCATTGGAAAACATAACAGCATCAAGTTTTAGACCTTCTTGGGGTGCTGATGTGAGTTTAGGGAATGATTGTGTTCAATGTGGTGAGCAAGTCACAGATATTAATTTAACAGCTAAAGTTGGATTATCTGAAAAAATAGCCTCTTTACAGTTTTATGGATTTACTCAAATTAATGAGAGAGCTTGGTATTTATCTGATATAGATCATCAATTGATGTATGGGATTCAATTCGGATTTCTTTATGCGAGTAAAAAAAATAGTTTTAAAGTTGAAAATCAAAAATTATGGAGTTCAAAAAATATATATGATCAATTTCAATTAACAAATTTATTTCATTTAAATATCAATGAATCAGTTGTTTTTAAATATACGATTGATCAATTAGATCATAAAATAGATTCGAAATTGCAGGATGTCAGTGTCATGTTGGGATATCAGTCGCATTTTTAGATTATTTTTTATTTATGAGGTATTTTTATGATTGAACCATTGATTCGAAAACCATTTTCAATGCTTCTGTTTAATGATCGCATAACTCTTGAGTTAGTATCTCTCGATAAAACAAATCAACTTTGGGATATCATCAATGAAGATCGAAAAAAGAGATCTTCAATATGGCCAGGGTTGAATACGGTGGATGACTTGAGTGAATATATTAAGGATGTTATAAAAGCAAACCCAGCTCAAGAGGTTGTTTATTGTATATCTACAGAAAAAAATAAATGTATTGGGACAATCCATTTACACACTCTTAATTATGCAGATCATAAACTTGAAATTGGATATTGGATTGCGCAAAAGCATGAAGGATTTGGATTCGTTCATGATTCAATAAAGCTAGTTGAAAATGAAGTTAAAGATCTTGGCTTTCATCGAATTGAGATTAAATGTTTGGATCAAAATAGGCGGTCTATTCATGTTGCCGAACGAGCTGGTTATGTATTAGAGGGTATCGGAGCTGATGATTGCGTCAGAGATGGGATATTTCAGTCAACATATCATTTTGCTAAAATACTGGATAAAAATAAAACTCAAAATCAGCTTTTGAATTTATAATGCATTCTAGAACAGATTGTGTTAAGTCATTCTCATGAATCAAATGACAAATAAATCAACAAATAAAGATCCACTTCATGGTATAAAACTTGAGACGATACTTAATGACCTTGTTCGGCACTATGGTTGGTCAGAGCTAGGTTTATTGATTAATATAAATTGCTTTAATGAAAACCCAAGTATTATGTCGAGTTTAAAATTTCTAAGAAGAACTCCGTGGGCTCGAAAAAAAGTTGAATATTTATACTTAGATTATTTGGATGAAATAAATGAGCGAAAATAAAACGTTTACAGATTATGTTGTGGTTCCTGTGGACAAGATCTCTCAGGATGCTTTATTTGAGCTTATTACAGAGTTTATTTTACGCGAAGGTACAGATTATGGTACTAAAGAGTATACACTAATTGAAAAACATAGCCAGATAGTAAAACAGTTGCAATCCGGAGAAGTTTTGCTTGTTTTTGATTTAAATGAACAGTCGCCCTCTCTGGTTAAAAAGAATCAATTAAAAACTGAGCTTTAGACTAATGGTCAGTTGCTCTTATGTTTTAAAAAAATTAAGATTGTTTTATGAAAACATATAAAGAAACACAAATTAAAAAGCAAAATTATAAATCGTTATTTTCAGTTTTATCAATTCTAGTTGTGCCAATGTTATTTGTTAACACGGCTTCGGCAAAACTATGTGGAAAGCCTGAATCAGAAATGGCCCATCGTAATGAGGTGATAAAGCAAAAATGTGGTGCTGGAATAACTTGGGATTTGACTGAGTTTGTTTCTGACAATTCAATATGCCCTTCGAGGAAACAAGGTCTTGAGTTAATTGAAAAAGTTATAACAAATATTTGCGAAAAGCAATCGGACCTTCTTAAATCTAAAATTAAAACAATTCGAGTTAAAGGCTTAGTTGAAAAAGAGATGAAGTATAACATGAAGGGTACAACTTTTTTGGCTGAAGTCACATTAGATGAAGCCTATGTTTTAACTCAATGGTCGCAAGAGGAAGAAAAACTTGAAAACTTCATTCGAACAACAGCCGGTGTTAATAAAATTGTAGAAGTTCCAACTATAAAACCAGTTGTTAAAAGTGAAACTCAAATTAAAAATGAAAAATTCTATGAACAGCGTAATAAAATAAACGAAAAAATTAAGACAGCAGTTGAAAAATTTAAATCTGAAGTTGCTACTATTATGGCCCGCCCAGGTAATTCTCCTGATGACTTCAATAAAAAGCAAAGTGATGTTAATAAAGCTCAAGCTGAATTTGATAAACTTAAACAGCAGTATGAAAAAGAACTTGAAGAATTGAAGAAAAATAAATAATCAGAAAAATTAGTCGTCGTAGCCAAAACGTTGCATTCGTGCTCGATTTGGTGTTGGACGGCTAGGTTCTATACGAGTTAAGTTGCCTAGAATGTGGTTTAAGTCATTCATGGTGTTTAAACTACTTATTGTGAACATTGAGTATTTAAATTGACTAAAATTTTGAGTACTTACATTGTCAGTTGATTGATAAGTGAGTATGATTTGAGATTTTGGTCGCATCAAGCTTTGTAGAGAGTTGATTATTGTAATTGTTTGTTGATGACCTAAGTATCCTTCCTGCCAACTGTTACTCATGTCAAATACAGAAATATTTTGATGAAGTGTTCTTGAAATAAATGTTAGTTTTTGTAAAAATTCAGGTGAGTTTAAATTTTCATGAAAAACGTAAATTTGATTATTCTTGGCTAATTCAGAAATGGAATCAAATAATTTATTATCAAATAAATAGTTCGTATTTGCATAGGATTTATCTGCGTTGAGTTGCGGATCTTGATGAAATGAATGCCATTGGATATTTTGTTGAACATTTTGAATCCACCAGCTCCAGATTTGCGGATGAGTTAATGTTTGTTGATTTTCACGTGATAAATAGCGTCCGTGGATTTTAATGTACGTTTGTAAATCTGTATAAGTTACAGTTTGTCTGAGCTTTAGATAATCTTCCCGGTTTTTAGCCAATGCGAGTAGAGATTTGTTAATTAAATTATAAAGTACAACTTTGTCATCACGATCAACTAAAACAAGAGCTTTAGTTTTGTCTCCTGTTAGGGCGGCACTCATAAACCCGCGTTCAGTTCCTACGGTGACGTAAAGCCCTTCAGTCACAAGAGCTAAATTAGAACGAATATTTTCTAAGTTTTTTTCATTCGGAAGAATAAACCCTGAGCCATGTTCAGATGAGGGTAAAACTTTGAGCTGATCTGATTTTATATAATTATGGTTCCAAAGCTGTTCACATTGGCGATTGCCGGCCCAAGATGAGACATTGATAAATACAAGAATAAAAAGAATACTTAACAATTTAATCATTTATAAGTATATTTGCAATTTTAGAACTAAGTAAAAATCAATACATTGCTTTTTAAGCTAAATGGCCAATTTTTGCTTAACAGTTTTGATTGAATTAGACGTTAGTTACAATTTTCAAGAGTCTTAACAACAAGAGTTTTTGATTTATTAAGTGGTTGGGTTTTAATTGTATAAACGGTTTGACCGGCTTTAATTAAATTAATTAAAAAATGCTCTTTCCATTTTTTTATTTGAACTTGTGATTTTTGATGTCCGATATTCATTTCTTTATCTTGTTGGCTTTTTATAATAAGACGATTTGATGAAATAGACGCTGAATATTGATTGGTATTTGCAGATAAATCACATTCCATATTTTGAATGATCTGCTCAACTGTAGCTTCGGTTTTAATTTTTTTCATTTGTACGTCGTATTTTTGTCGATTAATTGTTGACGGAATGTAAAATTCACCTTCATTATTCATGAGTCTGGCAGGAGTGTAAAAGTCAAAGTACATTTCGCTGTTATGTATTCTGAGTAATTTATCTGAATGAAACCATTGTTTTAAATTTGAAGTGAACGGAATTTTTTTTAATTCAATATGCCAAATTTTAGATTCGATGACTGTGTTTTCTCTAATCATATTGACGAGTGAAATTTGTTCAGTTTGTGCAGTAGTTTCACCTAAATAAAACATTGCCTCCATGCTGTTCGCAAATGTTTGAACAGATAAAACAAATGAAAAAGTTAAAATATTAATTAATTGATTCATGAGTTTGGTTTTTATAAGTTTAATCATTTTTAAAATCCCGCTTTTGTAGGCGATATTTATAACATACTAGCCTAAAGAGTTCTGCTGTTATTTTTTTGACAAAGTGACAAATTTTGTTTTTTACGATTTGTCGATCAAATCTGAAGTTTTACAGCTGGGTAATTTTCGGTATAGGATTCCCCCTGAACGCCATAGTATGTACATGTTCGTTTCTCAAAATCGACATCATAGCTGATAATACCAGCTTTCCATGTTGCTTTTAAGAAGTCTGGAAATGAGCTCTCACCAGCTTGATCAGTTCGAAGAGCTTGAATGAGTGCATCCTGATTGAAGTGAGGAATTTCAGAAGTTTTTGAAATAAGGGGTGTGCCTTGTTGAACAACTGAACCAAACTTCGTGAGATAGATGCTTTGGCATGATGGTAGCGACCATAAATTTCGAGTGACTCCCGCTGCGCGAAGTGTTTCGGCGAGCACTGGGAAGCCGCCCACTTTGGGGCGGAGGCTCATTGCGAGTTTCTGTGCTTCGGTTAAATTTTCAATAGCTTTGCTCATGTGTGCCTCAAAAGCTCTTCTAATTTGTCGAAAGAGCCTGTCCATCCTTGCGTCATGCCTCCGCGCTCTTTGATGAAGGTTTCAAGTTCTTCGCGAGTTGCATGGCCGTGAACTTCCCAAGTTACGGTGACTCGAGTTTGATCTGGACTCTCTTCGATGAGTTCGACAGTGGTGAGCATTGTTTCAGGCCACGTTGGTGCTAGCGGATGGCGAGAGATTTCGCCCTTTTCAGTACAGAACTGCTGTGTGTAAGTTATGTGATTTGGTTTTTGTATTTCAAGGTAGCTCGCGCGTCCGTACATTTTGATGTCGCTGTTATTCATAAAATAAAGAGAGCTTCCGCCAGGTTTGATATCGGCTTTCAAAAAAGTCATTTCCATTGATGTTGGTGGTAACCACTTGGCGATGAGTTTGGGATTGGTCCACATTTCATACATGGTGGTTATCGGAGCCTCGAAAGTGCGATTGATAACAAATTTTTCTTTGCCTGAAGATTCTTTTACCAGATATTCAGCCAAACGATCCCAAGTTGAATTTCCGCCAGCTTGCTTGATAAATTTTTTCATTTCCTGAGCTGAATTCGGTGCATACACAGCCATGGTCATTTCCATGTGCGTTTTATTTTTAATTTCATTAAAAGTGACTGTCACGCGAAATAGTGGAGCCTGTTCGTCATTGCCGCCATGGTCGTAAACTAAGCGGGCGTATTTTTCGACTTCGAAGTATTTTGTTTTATTGATCCAATCAGTTCCGTCGGGGCCGTGCATGGTGTAGTGCCATGTTCCACCGGGGCGCAAATCTTTACTGTGGGTAGTGATCGTGAAGCCGCGAGGTCCCCACCATTTCGCAGTTTGTTGTGGATCGGTCCAAGCATCCCAAACCGCTTTCACGGGGGCGTCATAAATTCGATTGATAGTGATTTCGTTCGAGTTATTTTTTGCGGCCATTTGATTTTCCTCTCGATTTCTTTTTCGTGGTGACGGTTTTTAAGTATTCTTCTAGGCGATCAAAGCTATCTTCCCAAAAGATTCGGTATTGCTCCATCCAGTCCGAAGCTTCTTTTAAGGCGGGTGCATTTAGTTTACAGGGGCGCCACTGTGCCTCTTTCGTTTTAGTCACGAGACCAGCTTTTTCAAGAACTTTAAGATGTTTTGTTACAGCGGGTAGACTCATCTCCTTTAAAAAAGGCTTGGCTAAATCTGAGACGTTGGTTTCGCCCTTTGAAAGCTGGGCAAGCATCGCTCTTCGGGTGGGATCGGCCAGGGCTGCAAATGTTTGGCTAAGATGGTCGTTCATATTTCACCTATCAGTTAATTAACTAATTAGTTAATTGTAAAAGGGAATTCGCAATTGGTCAATGGAGTTAAAAACTGCTATGGCGAAAAAATTAAAAATTTCATGTCAGAAGTTAAATGATTTTGAACATGGGCGACGATTTCCGAGTCTTCAATATCTAGCTAGATAGCTAGTATTTCTTATAAAATAATAAGCCAACGTTGTGAATATGATCTAAAAGATTTTTGTTGTCGATCTGGTCGTAAAGGGAGATGTCTACTTTGTAAGGTAAAAGTAAATCATCGATCAGATTTTCTAACTTTAAAAGATCATTGATCGTCATTGTTTTTGATTTGATTGTTAAATCAATATCGGAGCCATTTTTAAAAGTTCCTTTTGCACGTGAGCCGTACAAAACAACTTCGTCAATCATGCTGTAGGTTGAGAAGAGTTGGTTCAGTTTTTCTTGAGTGCTTTTCTTTAAGCCACAAGCATTTTCTGCGATCATACAATAAGACTTTTCATTTTTTTTGAAAGCTCAATGAAGCACGGAACGTAGTGTAGGGTTATGTTGTTTATGATTAAAAGAGAAGTGTCTTGATTGTAGGTATGCGAAGTTAAATTGCGACTTTTAATCATATCCATCCAAGCCTCACCGTTTGATATGAGGCCTTTTTGAAAGGCTTCGCGGGTGGTGTCTTTTGATCCAATCAGAGTTTGTCCACCAGTGTGTTCAATATAGTCTTTTAGAACATTCCAAGCTAACTCGTGTGTAAATTCAAAAGCTTGAATAAAACCTTGAGTTTCAAGATCACTTAAATTTCGTTGTTGTTTAAGCTCATCAGCTTTTAAGAGTTGAGAAAGAGCTTTTGAGTAGTTATCAAATCTCTGAATCCATCGAATATTTTTTGACATTAAAAACCTCTTAATGTGAAGCTTCGCAAACATACAGCGTAATAGTCAATGCGAGAACGATAGAATAAAAGGTTATTGGTTTGGAATAATTGGCGCGCCAAATAAATTGGGTCCAATCGGGTGAGCGCAGTTTCCGTCGGCCATGATATGTGCGCAATTAGACGAATTCCACCCTTGGTGATTTGGCATTTCAATATTTTTTGTGCTGTTGTCGATGGAGATGTTGTCATTTGTTTGGTCATCTAAATAGGTTTGATTATCTAAAGACGAAATGTCGTGTGGGTTTACAAATTCAGGATTGAGCGTAGCGCATGACGTTGCAACGAGTGTTGTCGTAAAAGCAAAGATTAATTTTGAAATAAACATCGAGTGCTCCGCTGATTTGGTAAAACAGAAAAAATTGGCGTTCCTAAGGGGATTTGAACCCCTGTGTTGTGCTGCAAATCTATGCTAAAGGATGATTTTTGTCAATAGCTTGTCCGGATGTTGCTAAATCCTAAACTTCGACCATTTCTGATTCTATTTTTGCTTTATAACTTGTGGCAATTTCATCGAAATTCACAAGGTCAATTTTGTAAATGAATTTTGAATTCTCCATAAATTCAATGAGCTTAAAAATTTGATGGGGTTGAATGGGACTTGATGCTTTATATGTGATATCAATATCAGAAAATTTTTTATGTTTGGCAGTGGCTCGTGAGCCAAAAATAAAAACTTTGCATCCTAATTTTTTTAAAGGAGTTATAAGATGATCATTTAAAAATTGTTTTTCATCATCAGTTAAACCAAAAACCATAATTTAGAATTTTTCCAGCTTAAGTAGTAATTGATCTAATTCAGGTATAAGCTTAAGTGTTTCGCTATAGACTTGTTGGGCAATATCTTCATTGTATGTGTGCGATGTTTTGTTTCTGGCTGTTAAGAAATCAAACCACTTATCTGGTTTATCAATGAGATTATTCTGGGCCATATCACGGATGGCCACATTTGGTGATTTGGTTAAAAGGCCAAGAATTTTAATTGAGACTTTCCACGATAACTCAACACAAAACTCAAACCTCTGAATACATGAATCTCTGAGGGCCTTATGCATTTCAAGATGATCAGGGCTATTTTTTAAAGAGTCTGCAAGTAAATCTTGAGCAATTTTAAGAGATTGAGTCGCTTTTTTGAGTTCTTCGATTGAGATTTCTTTTTCGTTGTTCGTCAAAGTGACCTCATGTTTTAAATTTAAAAAGTTGGCGTTCCCAAGGGGATTTGAACCCCTGTATCCTCCGTGAAAGGGAGGTGTCCTAGGCCACTAGACGATGGGAACACATGTGATCTGACTTGAACAGGCGATTCAAGAAACTCGATATAAAACTTATTAAAAGTAAGTGGTGATCCGCGATGGATTTGAACCATCGACCCCTTCATTAAAAGTGAAGTGCTCTACCAGCTGAGCTAGCGGATCATTTTATCGAGACCGTCAATTTCATATAAAGTTTTAACTTCGTCAAACTTTTTTTTAAATCTTTTTTACTTGTACAAGCTTTGGGCAAGCCAAAGCTTGATTGGGTTAAAATTTAATCTTTATACAATGGTTTGACCCATAAAGTTTGTTCTCTGTCAGGTCCAACAGAAATTATATCAATCGGTGTACCTAATTGTCCCTGAACATAATTAATATAATTCATGGCTTTGATTGGTAAATCTTTCAGTTGCTTAACTTGAGTTAAATCTTCTTTCCAGCCGGGTAAATACTCGATGACAGGTTCAACCTGACCAACTAATTCAGTGGATGTTGGAAATTCAGTAATAGTTTCACCATTGAGCTTGTAGGCAACGCAAACGCCAACTTCATCGTGAGCCGATAAAACATCAATTTTCATCATAGCCAAGCTATTAATACCGTTTAAACGAATCGCATACTTTAAAGCGACAAGATCGAGCCATCCACAGCGACGTGATCGCCCTGTCGTTGAGCCAAACTCATGCCCATCTTTTTGAATTTTTTGACCGATCTCATTGTTAAGTTCTGTTGGAAATGGACCACTACCAACACGAGTGCAGTAAGCTTTGAATACGCCAACAATTTTAGATAAATGGTGGGGTCCTAATCCTGCACTCGTTGAGCCTGCACCAGATAAGGTTGATGAGCTGGTCACGAATGGATAAGTTCCATGTGTTATATCAAGCAATGTGCCTTGAGCGCCTTCAAAAAGTAATTTTTTACCTTGTTTTAATTTTTGTGAGACGAATAAGCTGACATCATTTAAACGATAGGGACGTAAATCATCTATTGCAGATTGAATTTGATTTAATATTTCTTTCGCATTTAATTCTGGCGCGTCATAAAGATTTTTAAGAAGAATATTTTTTTCTAAAATAGCAAATTCAATTTTTGCTAACAAATTTTTTGAGTCGAACAAATCACTCATGATCAACGCTCTTCGCGATGCGCGATCTTCATAGGCTGGTCCAATTCCTTTGCCAGTTGTTCCTATTTTGCCGGCAGATAATGCTTTTTCGCGAGCTTGATCAATGGCTTTGTGATAGGGAAGTAAAACCGTAGCTGTATCTGAAATTAAAAGTTGGCTATTTGAGAGTGGAAGGCCTGTGGCTTTGAGCTTTCTAATTTCTTCAGCTAAACCCAGGATATCGACAACGACGCCAGATGCGATCACACAGGTTTTATCTGAATGAAGAATTCCTGAAGGGATTAAATGAAGAACAGTTTTTTGTCCATTGACAACTAGAGTATGGCCTGCATTTGAACCACCTTGAAATCGTACAACACTATCAGCATGTGATGCAAAAACATCAACAAGTTTACCTTTTCCTTCATCGCCCCACTGAGCACCAATGACCACTACTGCAGACATAAATATTCCTTTTTGCTAATCGTTAAAGGTTAAACTTCCCCAATTGTTTTTTAGAGGAAGTGTATTTCTGGTTTTTAAATTTTTTATATAATCTAAACAAAGTTCACAGGCCTCATCAGAAGCTTTTTGAAAGGCTTTTTGAGTGAGAGCCCCCATGTGTTGAGTTAATACTACATTTTTAATTTGTAGGAGTTTTGAATTGTAACTTAAGGGTTCTTTTTGGTAAACATCTAATCCGGCAGCACTGATTAAGTTATTTTCTAAAGCCATGATTAAGTCCTCTTCGTTGATGATAGAACCACGTGACGTATTAATAACAACCAAGTCTTTATTTGTATATTCAAAATGCGAACGGTTAAGCATATTTTTTGTTTCTGGAGTGAGTGGAACATGAAAGCTTATAATATCACTCTGCTTAAGCACTTCTTCATAGCTAGATCGATCAAGTGCTAAACTTGTAAAAATATGATCCTCTTGATAAGGATCATAAACTATAACCTCTAGCCCAAAAGCTTTTGCAAATTGAGCTACTTTTTGACCAATACGTCCGAGTCCAATGACTCCATAAGTTAATCCGGATAACTCACGGCCTTCAAATTGATTTCGTATCCATCCTGTTTGAGATAATGAACTTTGGCGTAATGATCGATCCGCTGATGATATGTGGCGGTTTGTATCAAGGACTAATCCCCACGTTAATTCAGCGGCTGATTGAGCATTGGCATCTGGAGTATACATAACCTTGATTTGATGTTTTTGTGTTAATTCTAAATTGATATGATCAAAACCACTCGTGCATGTGATAATGAACTGGAGTGAGGATGCCCTGTTTAATATTTGCTGATTGATATGCGTCTGACTTCGAATGATTAAACCAGTTGCTTTGGGTAAGAGCTCATGAAGTTGCTCTGTCGAGAATATTTTTTCAACATCAACAAGATTTGAATTTTTTAATTTATAAAAAGCCTCGTCAGAATATTTTTCAGTAATCAGTATTAAAGGCTTTTTTTTTGTCATATCTTTTGATTTAACCAGTTTGTTGACGCTTGCTGAATCAGCTCTAGATTTTGTTTGAGACCAAAATCATTTAAGGCATGGGCCAGACGGAGTGTTGTTTGGTGTAAGTCATCGTCAGTTAAGTAGCCCATATGGCCCAGGCGAAGGATAAGGCCTTTGAGTTTATCTTGCCCCCCCATAACAGTGACATTATATTTTTTCTCTAGATGTTCCCTCAATGCGACACCATCAATTTGATTCTGTAAAACATAAGCTGTTACAGAATCACTCGGTGATTTTGAATAAATTGTGAAACCGAGATGTTTGGCCATTGCTCGTGTGTATTCAGCGCGGCGATGAATTGTTTGAAATAAATGATTCAAACCTTGATTTAAAATTTCAGTTAATACAAAAGACAATGCTCTGATAAGGGTTACATTAGATGAAAAATAGGTTTCCCCTTTGTCGTTGGCCGCTTTCTCTTTACGAATATCAAAATAAAATCGAGGTGTCGGATTAGTGTTGATCACATCCCAAGCTTTTTGAGAAAAGCTGATCAGGCTTAAACCTGTGGGTAACATAATTGCTTTTTGACTGCCAGCAACTAAGCCATCAATTTTCCATTCATCCATTGGGATTGGAAAAGCTCCCATCCCAGTAATAGCATCAACTAAAAACAATGCTTTCGTTTGAGAAATAATTTTTGCTAATTCCTGAATAGGGTGGGTTGTTGCTGTGCTTGTTTCGCAGGCCTGCGATAAAACAATTTCTGTATCTGGATGAGTTTTTAAATAAGATTCGACTTGAGCAGGGCTAACACTTTCCCCCCAGGGTATATTCATTCGATGAACCTGCGCTCCAAAGGTTTCAGCCATTTCGGCCCAACGTTCACCAAATTTTCCAGAGACGATGGCTAAAACTTTTGCTCCAGGCTTTAATACATTAATAAGCAAAGCCTCCATGCCGCCGCTGCCGGTTGAACTTAAAATATAAACTGAATTTTCAGTTTGAAAAAGTTTTTTGAGATCACTGAGTACAGATTTTAAAATTTTATCAAATTCTGGTGTTCGATGGTGAATCATTGGAAGGGATAATATATTTTGAACTTCAGGGTGAAGTTGAACCGGGCCAGGAGCAAGTAATATAGATTTTGACGTATCAATTGACATTTCAATTCCCTTCGGGGTTTTATTACATCAATGAATTGTGTATTTGTCGCAAAAAAAATCTGACTGACTGAGTTTGTCATGACGTAAAGACTATAAAGGCGTGTTAAGTAAAATGAAAAAACTAGAACGATTATTCTATAAACTAATAAAATTATGGACAACAGTGATTATTATTTGTTCGTTTTTATTATCTGGCTGCGCTTATAAACTTAGCAATACAGTTGATGCATTACCTGGTCATGTCAAAGTTTTATTTATCCCAATATTTAGTAACCAGTCTACGGAGCCTGGTGTTGAGGTTTACTTTACGAATGCACTTAAAAAAGAAGTTTTAACATCAAAATCAGTTCAACTCGTTAATGATGAAACTCACTCGGAAGCTGTGCTTTATGGAGTGATTAAGGCAGTTGAGGTCTACTCCGATGAATCTGTGATTGAAGCAAAAGATACAAAGTATTTGCCACGAGGAACTGTCATGTCGACACAGATGAAAGTTGTTGTGACGACTGTTTTAACAATGAAACGCAAAAATTCATCAGAAATATTATGGAGCAGTGAATTTAAGCAGTCTTTAAATTACACACCTCCACAAGTGACTTTGCCAGTCATAAATACAACAAACAACCTTTACAATTTATCAGCTCGAAGGCAGACTCTTGAAACTTTAGCTAACCAAATGATGCAACTGGCATTTGACAGAATGGTAGATAATTTTTAATGGCATTGATCGACCAAAATAAATTTTATAAAGATATTGAGTCGGGAAATTTAAATCCCCTTTATTTTATATTTGGAGATGAGCCTTTTTTAATTGATCAATGTATTGATCGTTTTAAATACAGTATTCTTAATGAAAACTCGATCGATTTTAATTATTCAATGTACTATGCAGCAGACGTTGAAGTGCAAAATTTAAAAGAGGTTATTGAAACTTTGCCTGTTTTTTCTGATCGGCGACTTGTGATTCTTAAAAATGCCCAAGAGCTTAAAGAGGCCGAGTGGGCTGAGTTAGAGTCCGTGATTAAAAAACCAGTTGAATCAACGGTATTTGTTTTGTTTGCCGATAAAATTGATAAGCGCAAAAAACACTTTAAAACTTTAATTGACCAATCACAGAGTATTGAATTTAAAAAGCCTTATGATAACGAAATCCCTCGATGGATCAATTATTATGCCTCAGTTTATGAGTTAAAATTAACTCAAGCAGCTATCCACAGGATGCATCGTCTTGTTGGAAATAATTTGTCAGAAATTTATGCGCAACTCGGTCATTTAAAAACATATTTAAATGGTCAAGACCTCGTGGATGTGTTAGAGGTTAATGCTGTTGTTTCAAATAGTAGAGAAGAGAATATTTTTGATTTTACGAAGGCTATTGGGCAAAAAGATCGGGTGCTCGCTTTAGAGCAAATTATAAACTTATTGGATCAGGGGCAAAATGAAATTGGTATTGTCAGTTTGCTTGCTCGACATATGCGAATTTTACTCACTGTAAGAACCGGGATGGATCAAGGTATTGGTGGAACGAAATTAGCCAATTTAGCTAATGTTTCTCCGTACTTTGTTGATGAGTATTGTGATCAGGCAAAAAAATGGTCTGTGCAAAAGCTAGAAGATTCATTAGTTTTATTAAGCGAAACGGATAAAGCTCTTAAGTCATCTCCGTTGTCCTCGCACATTTGGCTCGAAAATTTAGTTATGAAATCCTGCTCGCTCTAGAGTTTAGCGAATATCATTAAATTTGTACTGAGAACCTAAAATTGTCACTATTTTTAAAAAAATGCTTCTTTGTAACTATAGGCTTTCTGAGTGTCTTAGAGTTTGACAGTCGACTGTTAGAATCATTACAGGCGAAATTAAGATAAAAATCGGTTAAAAGTATTGCATCAACAAAACGCTAATTTTAATGAGGTTTGTATGCAGAAAATATTTTTTACCCTTCTTTTGCTCGTCACGTTTGGAATTCACTCTATCGGGTTTTCACAAGTTGAAAGTGATCAGCAGATTGTCGCTGGATTCGTTGTGAAATCTGTTCAAGATGATGAAGGCGTTAAAGTTGTGTTGAAACCATCAATCGTTCATAGTTCTGAACTCAATAACAAAAAATTAAAAACAATTCATATCTCAAATCAATTGGATAATTATGTGATTTTGCTTGCGCAAATTAATCAAGCACAGAGCAAAACTGAATTTGTCAAAATTATTAAAACATCATCTCAAGTTGTTATTAAAAAGTAGGATTTATGAAAACAAATACATTTAGAAAAATTATTTTAGTAAGTTCAGTCTTAATGATTCAAGGAGTGACATACGGTCAGTCATTAAGTTCATTATTGTTAGATAAATCTACGACTGGGACTGTATCAAAAGTATCGATCCCTGCATCAAATACGGCAGTGGTATCTGCCACAGCGGCGGTGATACCACAGAATGTATTATCCACAGCCATGTTAAGATCGATTCCTTTAACAACAGAAGTTTTGACCAATGTTCAGATGACCGTACAGCTTGCTGACCATCCTGTTTTAAATCGATTATCAGAGCTTATTCAGTCTGTAGAAAAAGAAGGAATGGTTAAGTCGTGGTATTTAAATGATGCAACAATTATTAAACTTAATAATTTAGCTACGAATGGAACAGCAGAAGCTTTAAATACAGAAGTTATATCGATCGGGAAAAAAGTTGCCGAAGATTTTTTTAGAGGTCGTGTGACATCTGAAATGATTTCAGACAAAGCTAAAATCACAGTTAAAAAACTCTCACAAATTCAATTAGATTTTTTAAAGAAATATGCGTTGGGTGAGTTGACGACAGTTGAGTTGTTGGAGTCGTTACGTCCAAAAAATATGTATTACTTAAAATTAGTTGAAATTTTAAATCATGTTATGGCGGCAGAAGCTCAAAATATTTTTGCAAATGCACCAGCTAAACTTATAGCAGTTAAGCCAGGGATTAAAAAAACTGAAGTTGTTATTTATGCAAGAACTCTTTTGAATATTTTAGGTTATAAAAACAATACTGCTAACGGGCTTTATGATGAAGAATTAAATTTAGCAATTAAAGCCTTCCAAGCTAATCAAGGTTTGACAGTAGATGGTGCATTGGGATCTCAAGGCTGGGCATGGTTAAATTTAAAAGTTGATCAATTAAAAACACGTTTGATCATTAATATTGATCGAGCTCGTTGGTTGCCAGACAGCTTGGGAAGTGAACACGTTTTTGTAAATTTAGCTATGCAAAAATTAAAGCTCATTCAAAATGATCAAACAGTTTTAGAATTTAAAACAATTAATGGTCGTGTTGATCGTCAAACACCAATGCTTTTAGATCGTATTAATCACTTAATCTTAAATCCGACGTGGACAGTTCCAACAAGTATTTTAATTAAAGATAAATTACCACTTTTTACAGTGAGTCCACAAAAAGTTTCAGAACTAAATATGAAAATGATTGATGATGCGACTGATGCCGAAGTTGATCCATTAACTTTTGACTGGACCTTTTATTCAAATCAATATGAATTATGTAAAAATGAAATTGCAACTGGATTATCTAAAAAAAGAATTTTCCCTGATGATTGTCGCATTAATATACCACATACTTTTGTTCAGCAACCAGGTACACATAATGCCTTGGGACTTATAAAGTTTCCGTTAGCAAATCCATATGCGATTTACTTACATGATACAGATTCTCGTTCTAAATTTAACGAAGCTAAAAGATTGTTAAGTTCTGGATGTGTGCGTTTACAAAAACCATTTGAGTTTGCTGAAAAGTTATTAAATAACCCTGAAAAGTGGTCTTTGCAGCAATTGCATGAGGCTACAGAGCTTTTACCTGAACCGGCACTTGTATCGACTCGAGTAGGCTTAGGTCGTTCTTTGCCAGTTTATTTGTACTATTTTACCACTCATGTGGATGATTTAGGTCAATTGTCTTTTGCTCAAGATGCTTATGGCACAGATTTATTAACATTAAAATTGATGAATAAATAATTTTAAGTAACAGACTTTAAATAAAAAAAAGAGAGGTGTTATAAGCATAACACCTCTCTTTTTTTATAAATTCATTCAAAAAACAAATTACTTTCGTTCAGATATTGGTTGTACTGATCGTTGTGGGCTACCAATGTACTCAGATAATGGTCGAATAATTCTATTGTTAGCTGTTTGTTCCATGATATGAGCAGACCAGCCTGTTGTGCGAGCCATAACAAAAATAGGTGTAAAGAAATCAATTTCAAAACCCATCATGTAATAGGCAGGCCCTGCTGGAAAATCTAAATTAGGATAGATTTTCTTTTTTTCGACCATGACTTTTTCTAAAGAAGTGTACATTTGCATCCATTTTTGATTGCCAGTCACATCCGCCATCACTTGGGCATATTTTTTCATTGTTGGAACTCGTGAATCACCAGATTTGTAAACGCGGTGACCAAAACCCATGACTTTACGTTTGTTAGCAAGAGCATCAATCATCCATTGTTCAGCCTTAGTCGGATCAGCAATTTCAATCATCATGTGCATAACCATTTCATTAGCTCCGCCATGAAGAGGTCCTTTAAGAGCACCAATACCTGCTGTTGTTGCAGAATAAATATCTGATTGAGTTGATGTCACAACCCGTGATGTAAACGTTGAAGCATTAAAGCTGTGTTCAGCGTATAAAATGAGTGACACATCAAAAGCTTTAACAACTTTAGCATCTGGAACTTTTCCAAAGCACATATGAAAAAAGTTTTCAGCAATACTCAAAGAAGGATTTGGAGGGATAAAATCTAACCCTTTTTTAAAACGATAATCAGCTGCAACCATTGTGGGTATTTTAGCAAGTAAACGGATCGCTTTATCCATATTAACTGCCGGTGTTGCATCCCAAATGCGTTCATCCTCACAGCCTAAAAAACTCACGCCAGTACGGATTGAATCCATCGGGTGACACTTTTTAGGTAATGCTTTGATCACATTTAAGTTGTCTTTTGAAATTTCACGTAAAGACTTTTCTTTAGCAGAAAACTCTGTGAGCTGAGCTTTATTTGGTAATTCACCATTATAAAGTAAATAAGCAACTTCTTCGAATGAACAATTTTCAGCTAAATCTTGAACAGGGTAGCCACGGTACACAAGCGAGTTTGTTTCAGCATTCACTTTTGAAACTGACGACGTGTCCATGACAACGCCTTCAAGTCCTTTTTTAACATTCATTTTTTCTGGTTCTGCAACGTAATCTGGATTGATATATTCAGCCATTTTTTGACTCCTTATTATTGATTAGAATTTAATTTAAAATTAAAAATATTTTGATCGAATTGGTTGTAATCTTCGTATGCAGTTAAATCATAAAGCTGTTGACGAGTTTGCATTAATGACAAAGCCTGCTCTTGTGAACCCGTTGATTTAATAATATCAAGTCCTTTTTCAGTGTTACCCATGGCTAATCTTAATGTCGTTACAGGGTAAATCACTAAATTATAACCTAAGTTTTCTAATTCGGTTTTTGTGTAAAGCTGACCTTTACCGAATTCAGTCATGTTCGCAAGAAGTGGAACACTGATGGCTTTTCGCATGGCCTCAAATTCTTTTTCATTTTGTAAAGCCTCAGGAAAAATCATTTCAGCACCAGCATCAACATAAGCTTTAGCGCGATCGATCGCTTTATCTAAGCCTTCGCTAGCGCGTGAATCTGTTCGTGCGATAATTAAAAAATTTGGATCAAGCTTTTTACCATTAACAGCAGCTTTAATTTTTCGAGTCATAATGTTGGCTTCAACAACTGATTTATTATCAAGATGACCACAGCGTTTTGGATTTTCTTGATCTTCGAGATGACAACCAGCAAGACCTAACTCAATGAACTCTTGAATAGTTCTTGTTACATTCATGGGTTCACCCCAACCGGTGTCGGCATCAATAATTGAAGGAAGCGTTGTTGTGCGTGCGATTTGACGACCACGTTGTGCCACTTCAGTCAGGGTTGTGAGTCCAATGTCTGGATAGCCAAGATCGTTAGATAAAACTGATCCTGAAATATAAACGCCATCAAACCCTTTCTTTTCAATCATCATACTGACGAGCGGTGAAAAAGATCCAGGAAACTGAAGTAGCTTCCCAGATTTTAATTTTTCACGAAAAATTTTTCTTTTTTCTGCGGCTGTGAGTGTTGGAAATAACATAACTAGAATATCCTTTGTCTAGGCTTCGCCTAGAATATACCCTTTTGATCACGTTTGTTGTTGATCATTTTATCAATTGGGATTTGTACATTTAATTGTTGAACTTCAGCGGCAGTTAATTCTGGTAAACGTTCACACAAAGAAATAAAGCGATTACGCTCTTCTTTAGTGATGATATCTTGAGTGAGTGTATCAAATTTACGAATATAATCAGCACGTTTGAATGGTTTTGCTCCAGCTGGATGAGCATTCGCAACGCCTAACTCATCGATGAGTTTTGTTCCATCATTAAAAGTAATTTCAACGCGACCACCAAAACGTTTTTTATTTGGGTCAGCATCATGATACATTTCAGTCCATTTTGCATCTTCGACAGTTGAAATTTTATGCCATAAACGAACTGTATCGGCGCGATTGGCGCGCTCTGGTGCATACGAGTCAACGTGATGCCAAGTTCCATCTTGAAGTGCAACCGCAAAAATATACATGATTGAGTGATCTAAAGTTTCACGAGAGGCTTTAGGGTCCATTTTTTGTGGATCATTCGCGCCAGTTCCAATCACATAGTGAGTGTGATGAGATGTATGAATGACAATTGATTTGATATCTTCAAAGTTTGTGATTTTAGTTTTCATACGTGCAGCTAAATCAATGAGAGCCTGTGATTGATACTCAGCAGAGTGCTCTTTTGTGTATGTTTCTAAAATCGCACGTTTTTCTTCGCCAACTTCTGGAAGTGGAACAACATATTTTCCATCTTTACCATCAAGCATATAGGCAATGACTGAATCTTCGCCTTCATAAATTGGTGATGGTGCACCTTCGCCTCGCATACAGCGATCAACAGCTTCAATCGCTAATTTACCAGCATGAGCAGGTGCGTAAGCTTTCCAAGATGAGATTTCGCCTTTACGAGATTGACGAGTTGTAAATGAAACATGGACGGCTTGTTGAATGGCTTGAAAAACTGTTTCAGTTGGTAAACCCAAGAGTGTTCCAATTCCACCAGCACCAGCAGGGGCTAAGTGAGCAATATGATCTTTTTTGTGTTTATGTAAACAAATCCCTTTAACCAGATTAACATGTAGCTCATAAGCTGAAACGATCGCTTTTAAAAGTTCTTTACCATTTTTCCCAGTTTGTTGAGCTGTGGCTAATATTGGCGGAATATTATCGCCAGGATGTGAATAATCAGCAGCTAAAAATGTATCATGATAATCGAGTTCACGAACAGCAGTTCCATTGGCCCACGCAGCCCACTCACACGAAAATTTTTGATCATTTGGCATTCCAAAAACAGTGGCACCACCAGCTCGGGGATGAGCTAGTGCCATAGCACGAGCCGATGCAACTGCATGACGATTAGCCGAAGCAATAGCCACTGATGCATTATCGATAATTCTGTTGATGACCATGTCAACAACGTCTTCACGGATGGGAGCATTGTCAGTGCAGATTTCAGCCATTTTCCATGCTAATTGATCTTTACGGTCGATTTTTTCTTTTGATGGGTAAACGCGAACTTGGTGTTGACGCATAAGTATAATCTCCTTTTGAGTTCTAAAATAAAAACTCTAAAAAGTTACCTTAGAACACGCCAACTGACAAATGAAATGCTCCGTCTGACTCGTAGCTTTTTTTGTCTAGCTTGCGAGCATATTCAAGATTTAAGGGGCCGACGGGTGTGTTATATCGCAAACCAATTCCAAATGAATCTCGGTATGAATCTGCAAATTTAATGTCGTCCACCTCAACTTGACCACCATCATAAAAAAGAGCCCCCATAACCTCTACAGATTTTAAGATCGGAAAGCGAAGTTCTGATTTTATGAGTTGGTAATTAGACATATCGTTTAATTTATAACTGGCAGAGAGCTCTCTTTTTGAAGCCGGAAAAAACTCTTCTGATTCAAAACCGCGTATGGTTGAGCGTCCACCCAAAATAAAGCCTTTTTTATCAAAAGGAATACCAAATTCTTTAGTTCCAGTATTTTTAACATATCCAGTTCTGAGTGAATTGGCCCATACGATACCCCAAACTTCAGACAGCGGTGTGTAAAGTGTAGATTGCGCTGTGATTCGATAAAAATCATCTACATTATGGTTTCCCATGAAGCCAGCCGAGTACTCAAAACTTAAGCGAGAGAGATGTCCTTTTTGGGGATTTAAAATATTATCACGATAATCAAAATCTAAAGTTGGACCTGTTGAGGATATAACTAAGTCTTCACGTTTGTAAGAGTATGTGATTTCATCGATAGGATCAATTCCGCGGTCAACGTAGTTAGAAATATTTAAAATATCATATATGCCTGTGATGTGCGATGTAAAATCCTGCTCAACTGACCATACGGTTTGATTTGTTAAAGTTACTTTTCGAATACTGATATCGGATACATTCCGTGAACTCGTGTAGTTTAAGCGAAATCGCAACCGTGTTTCGAATAAATAAGGCTCAAGAAAACCAACAATAATTTTTGACTCTAAAAATTTAATAATTTCAGGATTGTATTTTGCCTCAGTTCTAATTGATGCTCCACGGCCCCAGCCTCCAATATTACGGTAAGCTAAGCCAAGATATCCTTGCAGCGTGTATATGTTTTCGTTTGTAACACCAAGTCCACTTGTGAATATTCCCGGATTGCGTTCAGCAACACGCACAACAACGGTGCGTTCTTTCACTTGAGTGTTTGCTTCTAGCGTGTATATTTCAATTGTTGAAAAATGTCCTGTTCTTTGAAGTCGTGCAATGGATTCTTCTAATTTGAGTGGAGTTAATAGATCACCTTTTTTAAACTCCAACTCTGTTAGTATCAATTTTGTATGAGTTAAGTTATTTCCTTCGACTAAAATAGAACTGACTGAAATTTGTGGACCTTCATAAATTTCAATAAAAAGAGAGGCTTCGGTTAGGTTTTCTGAGTACTTAATGAGTGATTTATTTTCAGATAAGATTTTTGACTCAATAAATCCATTATCGGCATAAAATACTTTTAAATTTTGTAATGATTTTTCAAGCTCAAGGAGGTTCAGTTTTTGACCAGGCTTTAATTTTAAAATATTTTTGATTTGTTCTGCGGATATAAAATGATTTCCAGATATGGTCAGTTTTTCTAATACTGTTTGCGGTCCTTCATCTAGGCTTATTTCTAAAAGACCTTTAGATGGATTGTTTCGGGGGATGTCAATATTAACTCGCGATATTTTAGCTGAAACAAAACCTTCATTTTGCAAATATGTTTGTAAATTCTTTGCAGCTTGCTCGATATCATCTTTGATTAAAATTTTGTCTTGAAGCTTGTTTGATCCAAGATTAAAAAACTTATCAATGTAATATTTCTCTGATCGACTGTAACTTCCAATAATCGAAAATTTTGAAATGTATATCTGAGGTCCTTCATTGATATTTAAAAGTACAATAATTTTATTATTTTGATCTTTGCGTTCTGAAAATGAAATATCAACTTGAGCATACCCTTTTGAGTGGTAAAAGGCTTTTAATTTTTCGATTAAATCCGCTCCAAAATTAAGATCATTTGTGCTGTATTCGTTTAATTTTAAAATATCATTCTCAAGATAATCTTTTGAAAATGATTTAGAATTTAATATGTCAACACGATAAAGAGGTGAAACTATGAGCTTATAAATTAAACGAACTCTTTTTTCATCTGCAGAAAAAATGATTTGAGGGGCTGGAATACTTGTTAGATAATAACCAATATCATTTAAAGATTGTCTAAGGGCTTGATTCGTTTTTTTGAGTGTTTCATCAGATAGAACATCACCCTTACCAAACCAATTGAAAACACGTTCGATATTTTGGCGGTGAGCTATTGGTAATCCTTCAATCAGTATTTCTGAGACAATTGTTTTAGATCCTAGAGATATATTTATATTAAGATCACGTGAAGTCGTTTTTCTACTTATATATTGATGTGTAATAACAGCTTTTCTGTAACCTTTGTTGCGATAGTAGTTTTGCAATTTTTCTATTGCTGAACTTACTTTTTGTTCATTCGAGGCATCAGCGAAATTTAAACCAGATATTTCAGTGGCTTCATCATAGTCGAGTTCTTTTAAACCATTAAATTGGATGGCTTCAATTTTTTGACTCATTTGTCCAACAAGGTATAAACGATTGTTTTTTTCTACAATTTTTAAGCTATCAAAGTTTAATTCAAAGTGAACTTTTTTGATAATCTGATTTAATTCTTCTTCTGTGAATTTTTTATTTAAAAGTTCTGGAACCTTATTTTTTAAGGGTTCAATAACGTCTTTGGGCCAATCATTAAAATTAAACTCTGGATACAAACGCTCGGCTGTTGCCTTGACAGACATAAAAATTAAAAAAGTGATAAAAAGAAGATTTAACTGAGACATTATTTAAATTCCTTTTTATATTCTAGGTCTAAGCCATAGTTACCTTGGTCATCTTTATTGTTTTGAATAATATTTGTTTCCTGTTCACTCGTTTGATTTTGATAGTTTAAATTGAGTGAAAAATCAGGATGAAAGAGCCATTGTAACTTAACTTCGTTAGACTGTTGGTTTCCACTGAGAGGTCTGGCGTACGATGCACTTATTTTTTTACCGTATTTACGGCTAACAATAACTTTAGGCACAGCTATATTTTTTGTCGAATCCACCGATGGCGCAATTTGAACATTTAAGCCTAATTTCTCTTGTATTTTTTTGTTGAATTTTGATTGGTTACTAATTGAAGCTATGATTTCATAACCTGTTTGTTTTTGTTGAGTTTCAGAAGATAATTTTTGATCTTGATTGCTTGCTGTAAATCCGAGTGCTAATAGCGAAAAAATATCATTCGTGCTGAGCGGAGGTTGAGATGTTGGTTTTATATCAAGTGATTTTGATAACCCCTGAATCAGCAAGTTAACATCATATTCGCTGACACGAGCATTGGCATTTATAAATAACTCTGGATTAACTTCTGAAGTTAAATTGTCGGGATTTGGATTAAAAACAACATAACCGGTTTGAATATCAAAAGGTTTATCTTTAAAAATCAGTTTACTGTTTTGTTTGAAATCAATACGACCAGTAATAATCGGGACTTCGGGTGAACCAGTAATTTTAAGCTCTCCAAATGCAACACCCTCTAAAATTTGATTTTTTATAAAGAGGCCTTTTTGAAATTTTGGATTAACATCCAAAAGTAAAGTTGGTGCTTGTAAGTTTAACTGTTGTGGTGGTAAAAATTTGTTGGGTTGTAGAACGAATTTTAAATTTTCATCTGTATCTGTAAACTCTTTAGTAATAAGTCCTTGATCAATTAAGTAATCAATACGAAGTGTATAGGGAATCCATTGTCCAGAGATTTTAGCTTTAACAAAACCACTGGTTTGCATTTGAGGTGGAAACTCTAAGTCGATTCTTGAACTTTCAGCTTGAATGTTGACATCGATGTTTTTAGACGAAACAAAGTTGATCGTGCCTAAACCCGTTAATGGAGATTGGTTCAGCTCGGCCTGAACACTTGAAATAATTATTTTTGACTGTGAAAAATCTATTTTAGAAGAGACCTCTTTGAGTGGATAAGGAAAACCTTTGAGTTGTAAAAATCCATTTTTAATTTGACCTTCTCCAGCTAAAGATAATTTATTTGACTGTAAATTTAAGCCGCAATTAAGTTCAATGACTCCACTTAAACTATCTAAAAACGGAACTAGAAATTGAAATGGTCTGAGTGCAAATTGTCCTTGAATGTTTAATATAGATCCATCTTGTGTTATTTCAAGTTGTTGATCTGCTCCTTTAAAGTAGAGCGGTGTCATTTTTGATAATCCATTTGTGAATATAATTTCTGAAGGTTTTTGGAGTTTGATATTTTGTGTACTTCGTTGAAGGTAAAAATTTTGTAAATTAATTTTACCAATAAATTTATGATTTGTTTGAAATGAATCTTTTAAATCTATATCGGCTGTTATAGATGAAAAATATTCATCTGAGGGAAGTGGAAGTTGGATTAATGGAAGTAGTATGAATGGATTGAAATCACGCAATTGAGCCTTAAATATTCTTTCTGTCTGCGTATTAAATGGATATTGAATAAATGTTTGAGCTTGTCGCCCTAGAATTTGTCCATTGAAATTAATAAAGTTTTTATTTATGACAATGTCGCCTTGACTGATTGGCAAATTTTGATTATCGATAAATAAATCTTTTAAAACTAAATTCGTCTTAAGTTGTGGCGAATCGATATGTCCATTGATTAAACCATTTAATTTAAGTTGTCCTGTTGTATTTGGGAAAATAGCTATTAATCCGTCGATGTCTTCAAATTTTAAATTTTGAGATTGAATATCTAGCTTTAATTCTGGTTTTGGAGCTGACGTTAAAATATCGCCAGTGATTTTAATTGAACCATTTTGTTTTTCTAAATAAACATCATTAAAAAGAATTTTAGACCCATCTGATGATATGTTTGTGAATATTTTTTTGAAAGATTCTCCTCTATGGGTGTCATCAGCTTTAAACAGACCGCGATCAAGATAGCCTGTCAGGGTGTATTTGAGTTTCCAAAAATCAAACGGTCCTTCGAATTTAAGTTGTGCTTGACCTAAACCATTGAGTTGAAGTTTTTTAGGCAAGTTGAAATGGTCCGAAAATAGAGTGACAAGGCTGTTGCCATTGAGTTTAGTAAAGTTGATGTCACCATTGATTAAAGAGTTAATAAAATTGAGTGATATATTTCCATTGAAATCAGATTTATCAATTGATCCGAGAACATCATGGATTTTAAGTGTGCCTTGTTGATAGTTTAATATGGTTGTAAAATCACCCAATTGAAAACGATCAATTTCAAATTTTTGTGCTTTTAAATTTTTAGTCTGAATAACACCGTATTTTGAAGTTCCGAAGGCTTCAAGATCTCCCGATACGAGCCCTTTTAATTTAAGATTGGCGATATTATCAATTTCGCTGAGTTGTAAACCATCAGATTTAAATTTCATTTTAAAGCCTTGATTAAAATCAACACTGCCTTCAGATGTAAACGATGTTGTTTTGAATTGAGCAAGAGCTTTGTATTCAAAGTTTTGTGTTGTAAATTGAGTTTGCGTATTAATAAGTGCTTTATCAATAGCTACAATTGGAATGTTTGATTTGGTGTCTGCTCTAACCAATGCTTTTTCGATGATCATTTTAGCATCACACTGAGCAACAAAGTTTTCAATTTGACCCGAGCATTGACCAAGAGCTTCGGCATTGAGATCTGCAGGGATGTCTTTTAAATCAAGTGAAGAAAACAACTTTTGTAAGTTGAAATTTGATATTTTGACTTTACTCTTAAAGTTGAAAGGCTTTTTTTGTTGTAACTCAACATCTGTAAGTTGGACTTCCCCCGAGGGGTGATTGAGATTGATTCTATCAAAACTGATTTCGTTATTTGTTATTTTTGTTTGTATAAGAGCATTTCCGAATTTGATAAAATCAAATTGAAAGTTTTCGGTTTCAAATTTAAAGCGTCCATAGTTACGATGAAAATTTTGACTTACAATTTGGCCTTCAAACTTAAGTTGTCCTAAAACTTGAGGTAAACGTTTCACTGTTTTAATAAAGTGAAAAACTAACGGTTTTATATTTTCAAAGATAATTAACCCTTTGGTATCGATTTGAAACTTAGGCTCTTTGAAAAGCGTTTTAATGTTCTGGATTTGTCCACTAAACTTGATAAAAGATTTGTCAGCTTCAAGTTCGAGTTGGTTTATGTCAATATTGTTTTCAGTGAGAACTAATTTAAGGCGAGATTTAAAAATCGTAGTTTGTGATTCTGATTCGATTGTGACTTTAACTGGATTAATTTGAATAGGAAGTTGATCGGTTTTGTTTGAAATAACAATGACTTCAGAGCTTGCTGATAATTTCGATTTTAAAGTTGGGCTTTTTAAAACAACAAGTGTTTTATTTAAAACAATTTTTTGTATTGGAATTTTTGGTAAAACATTAAAAAGTGGTTTTAAGTTAAGGCCTAAAGTATCGCTTGGATCAGCGTTTAAGAAAGTTTCTTGATTTAATTCAGCTTTTGTTAAATCGATTTTAATATAGGAAATTTTGATTTGTCCAATAAGTAAATTAAATGGATCAATTTGAATTTTGATATGTGGAATGCTGATTTTGTTTTCAGGGTCTGTATTAAATCTTATGTCAATATTTTCTAAAGTTCCCTGAAGTTTTAAAAGAGAAAAATCAAGTTTTTCAACATTAACGTTGGCAACGGATTGCATCTCGTTAATGGTTGGAATTTTTTGCTGTAGAGTTTTGAGCAGCCAAGGTTTAGCAAATTGAATCCATATCAAAGCAACAATTGCAAGAGATAGCGCCGGGGCAAATGTGAGAATCAATTTGGTTTTGATTTTCATAATGGCGACTTCCAGTCTTGTTTCCATTCTTGAAGTAACGCTTCAGCGGAACGATAAACAGGAGTGATTTGTAAAATGCTTTCTAAAAGATTGATGGCTTTTTCTTTTTGTCCAAGTCCGTGATAGGCGAGCGCTTTTAAATAAGTTGCACCAAATGTTCCATCTGATGTTAAGTTGTCGCTTTGCTCGATATTAGCAATGACTTTCAGAAGATCTAAAAACCGTCGCTCTTCAAGTAAGGCCTCAGCTAATAACCAGTTTCGAGCTTCAGTTTCGGGTGCTAAATCTAAAATTTTTAAGCAAACATCAAATAATTCAGCTTGAAACGCTAAAACGGCTAAATTATATAATTGGTCAGGCGCTGATACTTTAATATCCGACGCTATCTGTAAAATTTGTTTTTTTGTCTCAGAAATAAAATCAGTACTTATTTCGTTTCTATCTAAACTTGATTTTGCTTTTGTTAGATTTTTATTGGAAATAATTTTCGCGAGTATTTCATCAGCTTTTTTTTCTAAGTGAGCTTGTTTAAGCAAACTGATTTCTAAATCTTGGGGAAATAATTTAAGAAGCTTTTGTAAAACAGCGGACTCTTGTTCTTGTAACTGCGAAACTCGATAGTTATTTAATTGTTCGATCAGCTTTGTTTTTTGTAAGAGTCTTGCTGAAGTAAAGTTTTTTTGAATATCTTGGGATTCTTTAAGTGCTTGCCATGATATTGTTTTAATTGTTGAACTTTTTAATGCTGTGGAATTATAGGGTTGTTTTTCGATTAAAGCATTACATATGTCGATGACTTCATTTGAAATTTCTTTGTTTTGTTTTTCAATTGCTTCAATGAAGTAGCCCACAGGAAAAACATTGGTTTTTGAACGACTCACAGTTTTAATGTATAAGTTTCGGAGTAAATCGAGTCGCCCACAAGTTATTAAAAAATGAGAAAGTCCTTCAATTTCTGAAGGACTTAAAACTTCACTTTTTTCGTATTTTGAAACAAGCTCTCGGCAGACATACTCGACAGAGGTGCCTTCTTGGAATAGCCGATGGATTTCAATTTCAAGGCTGTTAGTTCCTGCCAAAAGCTTGTCCTAACGATAAATTATTTTTGGTTAACACGCTCGACGTAGTCACCAGTCGTAGTGTCAATTCTTAATAAGTCACCTTCACCAATATGAAGTGGAACATGAACAACAAAACCTGTTTCGAGTGTTGCCGGTTTTGTTGCGCCAGAAACACGATCACCTTTTATACCGGGTTCAGTGTGCGCCACTTTTAAATTAACTGCTTTTGGAACCTCAACATTGACAGCTTTGTCATTGTAAAAAGTAATAAAGACAGCCAAGTTTTCAGTTAGAAAATCTTTTGCGTCACCAACCTCATGCTCCATCATCATTAATTGTTCGTAGTTTGATTGGTTCATGAAATTATAGCCGTTATCGTCTTTGTAAAGATAAGTCATTTCAATATTTTCAACATTTGGAACTTCAAATTTTTCTCCAGATTTGAAAGTTCTTTCTAGATTTTGACCTGTGAGTAAATTTCTCATTTTTGTTCTTGAGAACTGATTACCTTTGCCTGGTTTTACGTGTTGAAAATCAACAATCACGTAGGGTTGGCCTTCAACCATAATTTTTAAATTTTTTCTAAAATCTGCTGTTTCATACATAGTCTACTCCAATATTTATTTTGATCAAATAGTGAATAAATACTCTAAACTAGGAGTTACTCGTGAACAAGTTGCGTGTGCTTCAGTTCAGTTATTCTGCGCAGCAATAATTCGAGTGCTTTTTGTTTTTTTTCGAGAACTAAAACATGTTTGGCTAATGATGTTTTAATTTCGACTTTGGGGCGTATTTTTTCAGCAGATTCGAATTGCGATAGTTTTAAAAGGCGTTGATCAATCTCTGAGTGAGCTCCAAATTCGGACTTGCATTCATAGAGGAGTTTTAACGCTTTTGCGTAATCTTGCCGCATGGTGAAGGCGTCAATAAGAGAGAGTATTCTCTCTAATTTTGGTGATGTGTTTTCAAATGGTTGTACGCTTGATAGCTCTATGTTTTGCACTTGATTTTTGAGTTCTGAGGACTCAGCTTTTTCAGAAATTGTTTGAAGTGATGCAACTTGAAATGAGCTATCAGCATCAATGTCACTGTCTGCCGTCAACATTCCAAGTTTTGCTACTGCTTTTCGTGCAATGGGGTGAGTCGGATTAAAAATAAGAACTTTTTTAAAATCATCGAGTGCTTTTTTATGTTGAGTTTGGCGAACATATAAATCAGCTCGCAAAAGATACGCCTGCCAGTTTTGTGGTGCTAAGTTGACAGCTTTTGACAGTTGTTTTTCAGCCTCGGTGAAATGGCCACGTTGTTTTAAAACTTTTGATAAGACAATCATCGCACTCACCGAGTGGGGATGATACTTTAATCCACGTTCAAGAAGTTCAAAAGCCTCATCAAACATGTCTTGGTTAAAATAAAGATCTGCGAGTTGAGGAAAAGCCAAAGATCTTGGATTTTGCTGCAATTCAAGCTGCAAAGCTTCGATTTTTTTAAGGATTAGATCGTTTTTAGGCATTCCATCTTGTGTCATCTCAAATAATCATGGCATTTTATTGACTCAAAGAAAAGCCCCTTATTCAATAAAATGATGATCATTTTAGGAATTGACCCCGGCTCTCGATTTTTAGGTTTTGCTGCACTTGAAGTTTCAAGTTTACATCCACTTACAATGAAACCCATTGAGTACGGAGTTTTAAAGTTTGATTCTGATGAAAGTTTAACTCAAAGACTTTTGGAAATCGGGCAAGGCATTCAAGATTTAATGAAGTCGTATAAACCAGACCACGTCTCTTTAGAAAAAATATTTTTAGGTAAAAATGCCGATAGCGCTTTTAAAATGGGTCATGCTCGTGGGGTTGTTATTTATGAAGCTTTGAAATCACAAGTTCAAGTTTTTGAATATGCGACTCGAGTTGTAAAAAAAGGGATCACCGGCCAAGGCAGTGCCGAAAAAGAACATGTGCGTATGGTTCTCCAAAACTTATTAAAATTACCGCCAATCAAATCATTAGATGCTTCAGATGCATTGGCGATGGCCTGTTTTCATGCTACACAACTTAAAACGGCAGAGCTTAAGCACCGAGGACGTTTCAAGAAGGAAATACAATTATGATTGGTTATTTAGAGGGATTAGTTTTTGATGTGACAACTGATCATATGATTTTAAAAGTGAATGGAGTGGGGTATGAAATACTCACAACCAATCAAACTTTAGCAGATGCTCAAATGATTATGGGGCAAAATATTTCACTTTGGATTTATTCGCATATCAGAGAGGATGCCTTTTCTTTATTTGGCTTTTTAACGAAACCAGAAAAAGATTTTTTTATGCAATTACTTAAAGTGAATGGTGTTGGACCTAAGATGGCTTTGACAATGATGTCGGGAGGGCCTCTTGCTCAAATTCAAGCTTGGATCGAAGCGGGTGATGCTAAATCATTATCAAGTCTTCCTAAAATTGGTAAAAAAACGGCAGAGCAAATCATTTTAACTTTACAAGGAAAATTAGTTTTGATTGATTCTAAAAGTAAAGGTTCTGTTCGCCCAGAAACACATCGGCAAATAGCCTCAGCTTTAGTGAATTTGGGATTTAAACCTCAGCTGGTTGATCAGTTTATTGAGACAATCCCTAAAGCATCAACTCTTGAAGAGGGTGTTAGACAAGGCCTTCAAAAATTGTCAGGTCAGTTATGAATCGTATTATAGAATCAGCTCAATTTGAAGCCGAAGCTAAATGGGAGAATAAATTACGACCACAAAAGTTTGATGATTTTCCCGGTCAAGAGGACGTTAAAGAAAAAATAAAAGTTTTTGTGCAAGCTGCAAAAAATCGAAAAGAGCCACTCGATCATACACTTTTGTTTGGCCCTCCGGGTTTAGGAAAAACGACCCTTGCGCAAATCATCGCTCACGAAATGGAAGTTGATATCAAAGTCACTTCAGCTCCAGCTATTGATAAAAAAGGCGATTTAGCGGCTATTCTCACAAGTTTGAAACCATTTTCAATTTTATTTATTGATGAAATTCACAGACTTCAAAGATCGATTGAAGAGTATTTGTACACAGCAATGGAAGACTACTATATCGATATTGTAACGGGCGAAGGCCTTGGTGCCATGTCGATGAAATTTCAATTAGCGCCATTTACTTTGATTGGTGCAACAACTCGTGCAGGTTTGTTGGATAATCCTTTTCGGGATCGTTTTGGTATTCAAGAACGGCTGCAATTTTACGATCAAAAAGCTTTACAAAAAATTTTAATGCGCTCAGCAGGGCTGCTAGATTTACAAATGGATGATGAAGGTGCTTCCGAGATTTCACGTCGTGCGCGAGGAACTCCTCGAGTCGCTAATCGTTTATTAAAGCGCGTGCGCGATTATGCGCAAGTTAAGGGTGATGGCACTGTGACCCAGGAGTTAGCTTTGTATGCTCTTGATCAATTGGGTGTTGATCGTAATGGCTTAGATGATATGGATCGGCGTATTTTAAAACTGATGCTAGAAAAATACGACGGTGGCCCTGTGGGAATTGAAACTATGGCTGCGGCATTAAGTGAGGATCGTGAAACGTTAGAGGAAGTGTATGAGCCTTTTTTGATACAAGAAGGATTTATACAAAAAACACCGCGCGGTCGTGTTTTGACCCAATTTTCAAAACAATTAGATTTATTAAAATAGGAATTTAAAAATGTTTTTTCAAAAAACAATTCGTAAAGCAGTTGAAGTTAAAGGTGTGGGTATTCATTCTGGAGAACCATGTAAACTCAGGTTTAAGCCTGCACCTGCAAATACAGGCGTGTATTTTATTCGAACTGATCTTCCGAATAAACCTTTCTTGAAGGTCTCTGCCACAAACGTTCAAGCGGTGAGTTATCAAACTGTTTTAGGTGGTGAGTTTTTTAAAGTGGCTACGATTGAGCACTGTGTTTCCTCGTTGTCTGCACTTCGAATTGATAATGTGTATATCGAACTTGATGGGCCTGAGATTCCAATTTGTGATGGAAGTTCTCTTTATTTTTCTCAAGCATTAATGCAAGCTGAGTTGATTGAGTTAGATGAACCTCGTAAATATTGTTACATCACGGAACCTATTAGTTATAGTGAGGGAGATAAACATGCCTATGTTCTACCTTATCATGGATTGCGAGTGGCAGTGACGATTGATTTTCCACATCCAGTTATTGGAAAAGAGACACTTGATATGGAAATCACTGAGCAGTCCTTTGCTCGTGAAATAGCACCAGCGAGAACTTTTGGATTTTTAAAAGATGTGGAGCAAATGAAATCAGCGGGACTTGCTCGTGGTGGATCGTTGGAAAACTGTATTGTTCTTGATGATACAAAAGTCATCAATCCAGATGGGCTGCGATACAAAGATGAATTTGTTCGTCATAAAATGCTAGATGCTTTGGGTGATTTAGTGACATTGGAAATGCCATTGATGGGTCATCTTGTTTTACATAAAGCCGGTCATGATATTATGAATAAGCTCGTTAAAAAAATAGTTTCACAACCGCAAAGTTATCGCTTTGTTGAATTAGGTGCGGATATTTCGACTGAGATTAAAAAGTTCTCTCAGTGGAGTGTGTAGTTTTTTACCAGAAGGCCTCAGGTCTTTGAGCTGTAGATAATTAAAAACTGATGACTCTATATCGGACTGTGTTTTTAATAAGTAAAAACAACGAGGAGTTATAGATGTTAAGTGTAAGATTATTGTTAAGTGTAGTTATACTTATGTTTGTCAGCTGCCAAGGTGCAAAAAATTCTAATAACGGCCAATCAGGGAATATAGATGCACCAAGTAGTACGTTTACTCCGATATCATTAAGTTGTCCAACAGGGTATGTGGCTGTGCCTTTTTTAACTGGATATACAACACAAGATTTTTGTGTTGCTAAATATGAAATGAAAAATAATTCAGGTGCTAAGTCAGAAGCTGCGGGATTGCCGTGGGTTTCTATTAATCGAACTCAATCTATAACGGCGTGCACTTCAATCGGTGTTGGATATAATTTAATTACGGTTGCTCAACAGGAAACAATAGCAAGAAACATCAATGGTATGGCAACCAATTGGTCAGATGGAACTTATAATGGCGAATTAAACACGGGGCATTCAGACACTGTGCCATTTAATACCTTAGCCGCCAATGCAGATGATACACAAGCATGTGAAGGCACTGGACAAACTTGTTCAAATACTGTTTGGAGTTCTCAACGAAGAACGCATGTTTTATCAACTGGGGAAACGATTTGGGATTTTTCGGGTAATGTGCATGAGTGGACAAAAGATGATTATAACTCAAGTGCAGTTTTGCGAGGTGGTAGTTTTGGAGGTAACGCTGGGGTTTTCGCTACACTCTATGCTGCATCACCAACAAGCGCAAGCTCTGACTACGGCTTTCGATGTGTGTATCAACCGTGAATATGAAAAATGAAAAAACATTTTTCGAAATATGAGTTTTAAATGTTGCAGGCAATTTCAATTTGTCTGAGTGAAGGTATTGCATTTGTTTTAACTAAAAGTTTAAACTTTGAAACTCATCAACATAATGCTTTGCAAATCACAATTTCAGTAGAGAAAAATCAAATGCTACGGTGTAGCTCTACAAGTGGCCTTGTTTCGGGTGAGGTGATTTTAACTCCACCCCTTGTTGATCATGCTTTTTATGAGCAATCAGGTCTTGTTTTGATCATTTTAATTGATGATGAGTTTGTTATAGCGGAAACGTCAACAGCCACCCAAGTTCATACGTTAGAAATAACTGAGTTTCAAGAGCTTAAAAATTATCTATTAAATAAGGAAGATTTGACTCAACTATCAAAAGTGTTTTCGGAAACTCAATTTTTTAAAAAATTTATGAGGTTACCTCTTGATACTAGAATAAAAAAATTAATTTCAACAATTAAAGCAGACGAGAATTTTATTTTTTCAGCAGAAAACTCTGCTCGAATATGTCATTTATCAGAAAGTCGTTTTTTGCATCTTTTTAAAGAAGAGTTGGGAATTCCATTTAGGAAATATATTCAATGGATAAAGCTCAGGAGGGCCTTAAATCATCTTAAAACTGGAGGTACTTTAACTGAAGCTGCGTACGTCGGCGGATTCGCAGATGCAGCTCATTTCTCTCGTTATTTTAAAGATACCTTTGGTTTAAATCCGTCAGAAATTGTTCGAAATAGCCAGTTTATTCAAGCTAAGTAAAACATTCTCCTTTAAGATAATAATTGAAAGGAGAAACCGTGAATCCACTTTTAATAAAAACAAACATACTAGACTATGATCATCATTCAGTTCAAAAACTTATAGAGGATCGTGGTTGGAAGCTTTTGACCGTAGAACAAAGAAAAAAAGAAATTTATAAATTTGTTCGTGATGAAATTAAATTTGGTTATAATAAAAATGACTCTATCCCTGCATCAGAAGTTCTTCAAGATGGTTATGGTCAATGTAATACTAAAGGTACGCTCTTGATGGCGTTATTTAGAGCTTTGGGTATACCATGTCGATTTCATGGATTTTATATCGATAAAATTATGCAAAAAGGGGCAGTTACTGGTGTTTTTTATTTGATAGCACCGCGTAGAATAATTCACTCATGGGTGGAGATTATGGATCATGAAAACCTCATTGTATTAGAGGGTTTTATTCTAGATAAAATTTATATAAGTTCTTTATTAAAAAGGTTTGATTCCGGACAAAAGAAATTGTGTGGCTTTGGTGCCTCAACATCTGATTTGCCTTCAAAAATAAAAGACTGGGATGGGATGAGCGATACGTATATTCAAAATGAATCAATCACAGAAGATCTAGGTGTTTACAACAGTCCTGACGAATTTTATCAAAAACATGGAACAAATTTAAAAGGGATTAAAAAATGGATATTTGAAAATTATGTGCGTTGCAAAATGAATAAAAATGTTGAAAAAATAAGGAGGAGTAATACTTTCTCTTAGTCTTAAAAAATAAAAAAAAGTTTTTTGCTGCCGACGTTAGTCTAATCCTTAAAACTCTCACTGATACTAATTTTGCATAAAATGCTAATCTGTTCAAAACCAGCTAAAGTTTGAACGAAAAGTTCTTCTTCGGGTTTATTAATGACTAAGTTTTTAAGAGGAATTTCAGCTTGTTTAGTTGTGAATGATTTAAGTGCAACAACAAGTGGTCCTGTTGTTGGGACTTCGTCTAAGCGAAATTCTGCTCCGTTTATTTTGGCGATGGTTAAACTTGTTCTTTTGTAGCTACCGAGGACTGTTTTAAATTCAGAAGTTACTTTAGCGGTTTCAGTTTGGCTAACACATGAGACATTTGTTAAATAGCCATCGACTGGGTTTGCATGTGCCGTCGTTGATAGTATTAGAGCGGAAAAGAAAAATTTAAAGCCGTAATTCATAAATAACTCCTTTTGATCTCTTAAAAGGTCCGTAGTTATAAATAGAAAATTGTTACTCCTTTGTCAAATCAGATAGGATTTCGTTAGAATGTGAAATCGAGATAAAATGATTTGCTGCATTAAATATAAGTGTTGCTCGTTACAGAGTAAAGCAAGACTTAGAGAGTTAAATAATTGCCCTTTTTGAGAGTCACTGGTAGCTTTGAAATTCTAAATTTTAAGACAATATTTTGATGCGAGAACTTGATGCTAGAACTTATTGGTAAGAAGTATTAAGAAGTATTCATCAAGAACTGAACATCCCTAAAGGAGGATTTCATGATAATCGGAGTTCCTAAGGAAATTAAAATCAGCGAAAATCGCGTGGGTATGACCGAGGCTGGTGCAAAACAACTCACTAAAGAAGGTCACACCGTCATCGTTGAAAAAGACGCTGGTGTTGGTAGTGGTATTACAAATGAGCAGTACGAAAAAGCTGGTGCTAAAATAATTGATACTAAAAAAGAAGTTTATGCCAAAGCTGATATGATTATGAAAGTGAAAGAACCACTTCCTGATGAATATGAGTTGATGCGTGAGAATCAAATTCTATACACGTATTTACACTTAGCTGCTGAACCAAAATTAACGAAAGTTTTAATGGAACGAAAAGTTAAATCAATCGCGTATGAGACGATTCAGTTAGATAATGGTTCGTTGCCACTTTTAACTCCAATGTCTGAAGTTGCTGGTCGTATGGCGACACAAATTGGTGCTTTTTATTTACAAAAAGACCATGGTGGTAAAGGTATTTTAATGGGTGGTGTTACAGGAGTTAAGCCTGCTAAGGTCACAATTATTGGTGGTGGCGTTGTTGGTACAAATGCTGCGAAAATGGCGATGGGTTTGGGTGCTCAAGTGACAATACTTGATGTATCGACTTCGCGTTTAGAGTATTTAGATGATATTTTTAAAGGTCGCTGCCAAACTTTATTTTCAAATGCTAAAAACATCGAAGAATCTGTTGTTGAATCAGATTTAGTTGTTGGTGGAGTTTTGATTACAGGGGCTAAAGCTCCGACATTGGTTTCAAAAGAAATGATTTCATCGATGCAAAAAGGTTCTGTTGTTGTTGATGTAGCTGTCGATCAAGGTGGTTGTATAGAAACATGCCGTCCTACATCTCATCAAACTCCGACATATGAGGTTGATGGTGTTATTCATTACTGTGTTCCAAATATGCCAGGGGTTGTTCCGCGAACATCGACGTATGCTTTAACAAATGTAACATTGAAGTATGCTTCGATGTTAGCAGCTATGGGTGTTGAAGACGCTGTTGCTAAAAATAAACCTTTAATGAAAGGTTTAAATGTTTACGGTGGTTATGTTTGTTACGAACCTGTTGCAAAAGATTTAGGTCTTGAATACCGTCCTTATAAAATTTAATTAATCGATTAGATTTGAAATTAATTTTCGATTAAAATATTTCCCCACTCTTCTGTTCGGAGGAGTGGGATTTTTTTTATTTTTAAGCGATCGGTGATCAACTTGTTGGGATGGCCATAGCGTTTAAATCGGGCTTGTGCAATCGACATTTTGATTTGAGAAAGTTTATTAACGAGTTCAAGGCTTGTACTGGTTTTGCTGCCATGGTGGCCAAGCGATAATATACGAATATGAGATAAATTTAACTGATGAATCCAAATCTTTTCTTGTTGTTTGGGCGAGTCGCCGGGGATCAAGGTTTGATTGTAAACAAACACTGTTGAAGAGTGATTCTTATTGGTTTTGTGGTGTTGTGGTTTTGATTTTTGAGGAGTGTATTTTTGAAACAAGTGGCTCAATGCAAAATTTTTTGGTGTGGGTGATTGGGTGCAATGAGGTAGAGGTGACATTTGAGTTTTGATTTCTGGATGATTGCGGTCGTTCCAACATAATCGAGGAAGGACTTTCATAAATTGTGTGATGTACGAGTAGTGATCGAGATCAGGATGTGAAAGAAAAAGCCGATTATTTTTGTTTTGGCATATTTTTTTTAGTAGTTGAGTATTTTTTTTGAAAAATATAATTTCTCCGCCGAAATCAAAATGAAGACATTCGTCTGGCGTGATCATGGTGATCCATTGTCCTTGACCGGAGTTCCAAAAAAGTTGGTGATTTATATTTTTGGGCGCTTGTGCGGTTGATTGGTGTAAAAAATAAATAATGAGTGTGATTTTAAATACAGTCATGGAAAAGTCCCTTTTCTTTTATTATGAACTGAATACTGTTGTAGAAAGTAATGTAGACTTATTATAAATAACCAGTTCAATGAAATTGAGTTTGTTGTTGGTAACGTTAAAAATGTCGATTGCAATTCTAATTTTTCAAGAGTTTTGCAGATGAGGTTCATGAAAGTATCGAAATTATAAATAAAAATATCAGTTATTGAATGTGAAAAATAACTTAACAGAGCTAATGGAAACAAAATGTATTCCAAAATGGGTGTGAAAACTAATGATATAACTATTGCAATAAGAGGCGGAAAACTGAGTGTGTTGTAAACTGTAACATATGAAGCATAAAAAAGACTTTGATTAAATATGAGATTATAACTTTGTTTTGAGAAAAAATGTGGTGTTGTTATTATTATTGCGGCGATCCAACTCATTTGATAGGAAAGTGATGCGCTCCACTTTGGATTTAATATAAGGCCAGTGATGCCTGAAATTAAGATGATATTTAATTTTGAGATACGGATATCGAGGTGTTCAAAACCTACCTTGACGGCAATAATTAAAAAGGCGCGTGTGACTGGCGGATTCATTTGGCAAACACTACAGTAAAGAGCTAATGGGATTATAAGATATGCTTTCGATTTTTGAGAGAATGCTTTTAAAATGTTTGCAATGAGATGAAGGTGTGACCCTGAAACAACAAAAATATGGATAAGACCTGCTGCAATTAAAAGTCGATTGATGTTTGCATGTTTAAGACTTTCACCGCAAACCAGAGCTTGTAAGATTTCATTTGAGTTGCTGTATATTGGAGCATGCTTGAGACAGATCCCATGAAGTTGGTTTGTAAATGGTGCTAGCATTTCAACTACGGATAAGCGAGTTTGGTGCATTAAAATAAATAGATAGATTAATAAATAAACAAAGATCATGCATTAATAGCAAAGTTTGTGCAGATAAATTTAAGATTTTTAATAAATCATTTAAGATTATTTGCAAAATTGGTAAAAATCAAAAAATATCAAATACTTAAGTGTGGTTTCAATATAAGCAATTCGCTGAAAACATTGATAATCAACGGGTCTAAAGTCCAGAAACCGGACTTAATAACATTTTATGTGGATAACTTGTTTACTTTGATTGAATTCAAGCGCGTATTTGAGTTTAATTAAGTCAGGGGGAAATATGAATTTTTCACTTCTTATAAGTTTTAGTTTTATTGTTTTAGTTGGATGTCAAAGTTTACGCATCGGAAATGATCATGATTCGGCTAAAACTCAAAACACAAAAAATAAAATCATCAATTCTGAGATTACACCAATTTCTATTTCTAAAAAAACAATATATGAAGAGTTGACTGGTTATAAAATGCGGGCTGAATCAGCACCGGCCAAAATTCTACAATATGCAAGACAAGCAAAAGGTGAAAAAAATTATGCTCTTGCTTTAAAGCGCTACAACACTCTTATAAAACGCTTTCCAAAGGCAGAAGAGGTTCGCACGGCTTTATATGACAAATCAGCCATGTATTTAGAAATGGGTTTAACCGAGCAATCAAAGTTGAATTTGAAAATGGCTCAGCGCTTTCAGGTGGTTCGTCACCAAAGTAAAGCCAAAAAGACAACTTTAACTTCAAGTTTATCTCGAAATCGAGATGTTAGTTCGGTCAAACAAGGCCGTTCAATTAAAAAATCTCAAAATCAAGGAAATCAGGTTGTTCGGTAATGAAAATAATGGGTCAAAAGGTCTTTATCATTATCCTGTGTATGGCTTTTTGGATGAAGTCGAACAATGTATTGGCGCAAGAAAGCCCCGCTGAACCAAATGCGAATGATCAAACAACAACATCTGGTGAAAGTGGAGCCTCTGATAGTAGTCGTTTGATTAGACCTAAATACACGGATGATTTAAACAAGGAAAGCAGCTCTTTTGTTGCTGATCCGGATTCGTTAGATCCATTGCCATTAAAAAAAGAATCGTTAAAGGAAGATGAAGAACCTGTGTTAGAGGATATTAAAGCGATTTTAAAAAGTAAAAATAATCCTGTGAAAAGCAAAACCGCGGTTCAATCAAAATCAAAAAATGAGCAACGAGTTCAAAAAACAAAAAAAAATAAAACTCGTGTTAAAATAATCCAGCCAAAATCAGAACTAAACCAATCAGAAAATCGAACTGACGATGAACCTGATTATACTCAAGAACAAAAGTTGCACGATTATTACTTGCGATTTAATTCAAGCCCGACTTCAGAAGAAGTTTGGGGTAAATTAACATCTCAAGTTCAAGGAAAAAACATTAATGTTTATGTCGTTCAAAAAGGCGATACATTAGCATCTATAAGCTACACGTTATTTGGTGATGCGAAGTTTTGGCCAAAGATTTGGTCGATTAATCGATTAGGGATTACGAATCCGCATCAGATTTGGCCTGGAGAAAAAATTTATATCATGTCAGGAGGGCAAGATTCGCCTCCTGTTTTAGCAGTTGGAGATCATTCGCAACTTGGGCAAATTAAAATAGGTGAGCTTGGTAAATATGATCGACAAAACACAGAGTTTAGTTCTAATCAAGATGTATTGGATTCAGTTACAGATCGAATTGTGCCTTTTCAAAAAATACCTAATAGTTTTCCGCAATTTGTAAATAAAGGGTATATGAGTAGTCAAAAACCTGAAGTCACTATTGTTGACTTTGAAACATTTGAGTTGCCAGACCGTCCAATTCAAAATCCGTTTGTTTTTTCAAGTAAAGAAATTAAAAGTGAAATTGTTATTAAGGAAACTGAAATTGAAAAGCTACTTTGTCGTGATAATCACTATGTCCCACCTGCTGTAAAAGTGAATGACGACGAAAAAATTGTAGCTGGTGATTATCTTATGCTCATTCGTGAAGATATTCGGTTTGCCCAAATCAAAAATACTTTTGTGTATCGTCAAAATGGAGTCGTTAAAGTCAATAGCGATGGGTCTTTACGTATTTCAAAATGTGCTGAGAATTCAACCTCAGATATTATTTTTGTAACTTCTGCAAAGTTAAAAGACAGCATTTTTCCACCAGCAGAATCTATGACTTCGGCAGTTAAGCCCATGCAAATTGCAGATGGGTTTAATGTAAATAGTCAGTCATATTTTGATCGACATCAATATTTTGTCTTTTTATTGCCACAAGAAAATCAACCAAACGAAGGAGCTCAGCTCGGAGTTTATTCGGATTCGGCGGGAAGAGTTGTTGGTCAAGTTCGCTTTTTAAAAAAAGAGGGTAATTTGGGGTTAGGTTATCTTTTGAAAAGTGATGATCTTATTCAGGTCGGGGATAAGCTAGTTACAGAATAAACAAGAAATTGGCCTTCTATTTGAATGTTATAAATACATGAAGAATGCCATCTATTTTAAAGCTCTACAAAAAAAATTACATTTCCGAAATCCGAAATCAATCATTATTTTTAATGAAGAATATCTTCAGACTTATCAAATATTAGATTGCGATTTAATCGAAGCGCAAAGATATATTTTAAATCTGCAGGAGAAAGGGATTCAATATACTTATCCTGGTCATGTTATGTATCCTGAAGCTTTTTTAAAAATGCTTGAGCCGCCATTGTTTTTTGAATATTTAGGAACGCCTTGTTGGATGAATGGTGAAACTTTGTCTGTTGTGGGTTCACGTAAAATTCATCCGTTGACTCAGCAGTGGATTGAGCATGAGTTGTCATGTTTTGTAAGTTTAAAGCCTGATGTTGTCCTTGTGAGTGGTGGTGCTGAGGGTGTTGATCAATGTGTCCATTTGTTATCGATCAAAAAACAGCGTCCTACAATTGTCATTTTACCTTGCGGCTTGAATCAAATATTTCCGATATCTCTTAGAAATATCATTCATCATGTTTTACAAAATGGAGGGTGTATTTTGTCTGAATTTGAGAGTTATCAGACTGTTCGTAAGAGTTACTTTTTTTTTCGTAATCGGTTAATTGCGGCATTGTCATCAATAATATTTGTTGTTCAAGCAGAGCGAAAAAGTGGAACGTTTTTGACAGTTCATCATGCCTTACAAAATGGTCGATGTGTTATAACGCTGCCGGCACATCCTATGATGAGTGAGTTTTCTGGAAATCGACATTTAATTAAAGAAGGCGCTTTTTTTGTGTGTGATAAAAATGATTTGCTACATTTTTGGGATGCTGAAAACTGGCCTGGTCGGGGTGTGACTAATGTCCAGATCAACCCATAGGTGAAAATAGATTTAACAACCACTAGGTCTAGTTAATACCTCATCTTTAGTCAAAAAATATAAGAAAAGTGAAATTTTCTAAAAAAATCTTTTGATAAAAAATTAATTATGCATCTAGAATATAAATAAGGGAGGGGCGATGTGGTCATGGATGACCCTGGTAGTACGGAAGCTGCTGCATCGTCTCATTTTTTTCATCGTGTAAAATTTTAGATAAGTTTTTTTCTCAACTGATAAATCGATAAAAATATAAAAATAAAATTGGCTATCCATGATCCAACATATGTTGGGAGTGTTTGATTGCGAGATAAACCTTCTGACGCGATGTAAATGATCCAATATAAAACGATAAATCCAACAGCGACAACAAATCCCGATGATTTTCCTGATCGGCGATTTGTTTGTATTCCAAATCCGACGCCGAGTAAGCCAAAAACAAAGCACGCTGCTGAAAGTGCAAATCTTTTGTGGAGTTCGAGGGTGTAAGTTAAAATATCTTTAGTTTCAGTTTCAGGTGAGTGAATTCTTACATTGAGCTCGTTAAAATTAAGAGATGGTGCAGATTTTTTTCGCTCTTCGAATTTAATAGGGTCATTGAGGGTGACATCATACGTTGTGAAGTTCACAACGGTGTGTGATTGTCCTCTGCGGTGAATTTGTCCGTTAAAAAGCCTGAGTAAAACGCTATGGCCAGGGTTGTCATTGTCAGGAATAATTTGTCCTTGGGGGGCGATCACGGTGAGCGGAGCGTTTTCATTTTTATCGTCGTAAATAAATAAATCTTCAAGCAATCCTTCGTCTGAGTTAACCTTATTGGCATAAACGACCATGTCAAAAAAATCTTTTGAAAAAGTGCCTTCTTTAATGCTCGCAGCAGCTTTTGTGTTGCCCAAGTAAGAAATGAGGAGCTCGAATTGCCGATTGCCCCACGGAGCAACGTATAATGCTGTTTGCGCTGAAAATAGTGAGACAAACAAAGAGAGGGCTAATGCGGGGAGTAGGATGGTTGTGCCTTTGTAGCCAGCGCCTTTAAGCGCAATAATTTCTGAGTCGTGAGAGAGTCTATTATACGTCATTAGAATTGCAAACAGAAGACTCATTGGCAAAATCATTGGTAAAAAAGAAATGCTCATGTAGCCCATGATGTCTAAAATAAAACTTAATTTAATTCCATGTCCTAAAACAAACTCGGTTAGACGAAGAGCCTGGAACATCAGCAAGATTGAAATAAAAATAAGAACTCCAAGTACAAATGGAGGAATCATTTCAAAAAGTAAATAAAAAAAGACTCTGCGAGATTTCCACATAGGTCTATTGTAAATAATTTCTTTGCTAACGTCATTGATCAGATTCTAGAATAGACTAATGGATAGAGTGTTAATAGTGAGTGACGAAGTTATTTTTACTTCGCATATCGAAAAAACATTAAAAGAAGTTGGACTTGATGTCTTAAGTTTGACTCATGAATCAGGCTTGAATGAGGCTTTGCAACAGTTTTATCCTGAGGTATTAATTGTCAAAGGAGATAGTCCTAAATTATCTTCTTTGCGCATTGGACAGCAGTTAAGAGATCGCTTTAAGTTTCAAGGTAAAGTTATTATCATCATTAACAAAGACCAAAAAATAAATCCTGATGATTTGAATCGTGTTAAAATGGATGCTCTTCTTTTTGAGCCTATTGGAGCGATTAAGTTAGTTTCTCATGTGTTGAATTTAATCACTGAACAAAAAGATCTGATTAGATCTAAGTTGATTAAGTTGGTCGAAAATGATGCGTCTTTTAGATTAAAAGAAGAAAAAATATTAGTCAGTTCTGGTAAAAGCATAGATCAAGAACTTATACATGTGACTGGTCAAAAAAATATGACTGAAAAAAATGCTGATACTCATCGTGACGAGGTGTCTGAAGCAGAAATGCATAAGATAAAGGATCATGTTGTTCAAGAAATTGACTCAAATGAGTCAGGGTTGAAGGCTAAAATAGATGTTTACAATAACACAATCAAAAATATTGATTCAGGCTTGAATAATGGGCTGAGTAAGAGGCAAACTAAAGCAGTGCAAAATTCTTTGAGAAAAGAGCATTTGATTGATCCTGGTCAGGATAAATTAGATAGTCTTGATGAGGAAAGAAAAAAATTTGCGATGGCCTTAGTGAAAAAAAAATAATTTAAAGGAGCTTTTATGGCATTAAATACAACGCCAGTTACAGATCAAAACTTTCAAACTGATGTCTTGAATTCAGCAACTCCGGTTCTTGTGGATTTTTGGGCTGAGTGGTGTGGTCCCTGCCGTGCTTTGGCTCCAAAATTAGAGGAAATTGCCTCTGAAATGGGTGGTAAAGTTAAAGTTGTCAAAATGAATGTTGATGAGAATCCTGCTACACCCGGTAAATATGGAATTCGTGGGATTCCGGCAATGTTACTTTTTAAAAATGGTCAACAAGTTGGTGAACTTGTAGGGAATCATCCAAAAGAAAATATCACACAGTTTTTAGTTGATCATATTTAGTCTCAATTTTATTTAAGGTTTTGATAGCCATTCAATAAGATCGTTAAAGCAATGATCGATCCCTTTGTACTTTTGGCTATCGGAACTCATCGAAAGTAAAGCTCCAATTAAATTATTTTTCATAGTTTCGTTTTTTTTGATTGTGAGTGCATCCACAAAAGTAATTCCGATTCCAAAAAATGACGTATTCAGTTTTGGGAAACCATAGATGACTTGTCTTTCAATACGAATATAAAAAGGAATTTCAAAATCTTTGTTAAAGCTGCGGCCCTTCCAAACAATGGGGTCGATTCCAGGTGGAGGGATGGGATTGTGATTTAATCTTGTGTCAGTTACAAATGACCAAGCAAAGCGCACAAAAGGCCCCTTGTGAATCATGGCTTGAATAATATTTTCTGAAGTTTTATTTATTTTCTCAATGTGTGGAATGGGTTTGTGGACTTCAATAAATGGTTTTCCAATTTTATCTTTTGCAGCCCAGTGGCTGGCACTGCACAAATGAAGTAAACTTAAATCGTTGCTGCCGTCGGGTCTTAGGCAGAGTAGAGCGAAATCTTCAGGTATTTGCAAAGCCAAAGCATCTAATAAATGAAGAGGTGAGGGGTTGATTTTCTCAACTGATATAAAATGAATTAACGTGTATTCTGTATTGAAAATGATTTGATCGTGTGTGTGTAAGCATTTGAGCGTTACTTCGTTCTGTTTCTGTTGAAGCTCGAATATTTCGGGGTAGTCTAAAGTGAGTCTGGCAATGATGAATTGAGCAAGTGTTTGTGCGTGATCAGGGGGTAAATTCAAATGAGTAAAATATTTATTTAAATTTTCATGGCGACATTCGATTTTATTTTGGCGGTAACTTTGAAAGTTATGATCAATTTGAAAAATCTTTTGATCTAAATCACTATTGCCAAAATCAAAACCAAAAGGTTTTAAACCTGCGCTAACCTCATAAAGAGGACGTTCGATTGGAAAATAAAATGCAGGTTTTCTCAAAAGCATGATTGTGTTTAGTTTTTATATAAAAGACTGTCCAATTTTCCTTCGTCATCTAATGTTTTCAAATCAGTATATCCACCGATGAGTTGGTCATCAATAAGGATAATTGGAACTGTCGCCCAACCAGTTTTAGATTTCCACTCGGCTAATTCATCGGGTTTGTCTGTTAAATCAATAATGTCATATTTTACGTTGCGAGCGTCAAAAAAAACTTTTGCACGATCACAATAAGGACAAGGATTTTTTTTAACCATAACGACTTTAGCTTGTTTTTTGTTTTGTTCCATAGAACTCTAAATTACTCATTATTTTTTGATAGTGCAAGCGACATATTACAAGGCTATAGCTTTAATAAGTTGATCTTTAAATTCAATCGGTTTTTTATATGTTTTAACTTGGTCAAAGATATTTTTTGCCTTTTCTGAAGAATGACGAAGTTGACTCAACCACTGTTTGGTTCTAGATGTTGCAAAGTATTCATTAACATAGACGCTACAAGCTTCATAAAATGGAAGAATCAATTTGATTGTTTCCAATTCTTGTTTGAGTTTTTGTTCAGGAGTTGGTGTTGGACTTGAGGCTCCAAGAGAGTTTTTAATTTCTTTAAAAAGAAATGGATTGCGTAAGGCTCCACGGCCAATCATAAAATCGTTACAGGATGTGACATTATGACATTTTTGAAAATCGTGTGTTGTCCAAATTTCACCATTAGCAATAATTTTTATTTTAGAGATATCTTTGATTTTGGGAATCCACTCCCAGTATGCAGGTGGTCTATAGCCATCAGTTTTTGTACGGCAATGCACAGTCACCCAATTAGCACCCGCAGATTCACAGGCTTGAACATTGGCTAAACAAAAACTTGGATCATCAAAACCTAAACGGATTTTTGCAGTGACGGGTGTGTTTTGTGGTATTTTTTGTCTCACAGCCGAGACAATTTTAAAAATTCGATCAGTTGATTTTAAAAGTGCGGCTCCGCCGTCATGACGATTGACTGTTTTAGCAGGACATCCAAAGTTAAGATCAATACCTGCAGCTCCTAATTCATAGGCGCGAAAAGCATTTTCGGCCAGTGGTTCGGCATGGCCACCGAGGAGTTGAATAAATACGGGAGTTCCAGACCGTGTTTTTGAGTTGGTTTTAAGTTCAGGACAATTTTTATAAAAAACAGAATGTGGATGCAGTCGTTCAGTGACGCGCAAAAACTCAGTCACACATTGATCAATGCCGCCAAGGCTGGTCATGAGATCTCGCATCGCCCAGTCGGTGACGCCTTCCATGGGCGCTAAAAAAAGTTTTACTTCATTCCGATTTTGCACAAATGTTTAAATTCTTTTTCAGTGAGAGGTTGAATGGAGAGTCTTTGTCCTTTTTTGATGACCAACATGTCTTTGCATTGAGGATCATTTTTAAGATGATCTAAAGTGATATAAGATTTGAATTTGGAAACATATTTTATTTGCACGCAAAACCAATTTGGTTTTTGTTTTGTTGCCTTAGGGTCGTAATATTCAGATTTTGAGTCAAATTGAAGTTTGTCAGGTTCAGCACTTTTGCTGATTTCAGCTATTCCAGCTAGGCCTGGCGGGGTAGCGTTTGAGTGATAAAATAAAACCTGATCACCAACTTGCATATTTTGAGTCATAAAATTGCGGGCTTGATAGTTACGAACGCCTTCCCACCACGTTGTTTTATCTTTGTGAAGGTGGTCGATCGAATAAACATCAGGTTCTGATTTCATGAGCCAATATTTCATATCGATTTATCTAGCATAATTTTGCGTTAAGACACAAATTAAAAGAAGAATGGGGTTAAGGGTTGCTGTTTTACGTGTCATTCATTAGTTTTTAATTTGTTGTAGGGAATTTAATCTATGAAATTTAAAAAAAATGATAAAGTTTATTGGCTTTGGATGGGTAAAAAAATCCAAGGCCATGTGGTTGATATTTTTACTGAATCTATTACAAAAGAAATAAAAGGTAAAAAAATTAAGCGTAATGGATCTGCAGAGAATCCAGCCTATTACGTTCAATCCGAAGCTGGTAACTTTGCTTTAAAACTTGGGACTGAAGTATTTAAAGCAGATAAAGATGTGGCGGAATCTAAAAATAAAAAAACAACTCCGAAAATGTTTGGATAGGCTATTCGTATTTGAAGTTTTATATATTGTTCAGTGAAGTTATTTAAGCCGATAATTTGACTTGGTCTTTGCTAAAGAGATAGTCTAAACACATGAAATCAAATATTAAAAATCATAAAAAATATACGCTTATAACTGGTGCATCATCAGGAATCGGGGAACAAGTTGCTTTTAATTTGGCTGGGCAGGGACAGAATCTGATTTTAATCGCACGTCGTCTTGAACATTTGAAAAAAATCCAAAAAAAGTGTCTTAAAATGGGGGCGGAAGATGTTCTTATTTTTAAGTGTGATTTAACTCAGCTTAGTCAAGTGCGATCTGTAGCTCAAAAAATTAAAAGCAAAAAAATTTTGATTCACCAATTGATCAATAATGCTGGGCTTGCCTCTGGGACTGATCTTGTTCAAAATGCAAAAACCTCTGATTGGGATCGTATGATCGATACCAATATCAAGGGACTTTTGTGGATGACTCGAGAATTTTTTTCCGACTTAATTAAAACAAAAGGTTATATCATCAATGTGGGTTCTGTCGCTGGTCGATTAGTGTATGAGGGTGGTGCTGTTTATTGTGCCACTAAATTTGCCGTGCGTGCTCTGAGTGAGGGGTTTCGAATGGATTTAAAAGGCACTGGTGTGCGTGTTACAAATATTGAGCCTGGTATGGTGAATACAGAGTTTAGTCGTGTTCGCTTAGGAAATCAGCAAAAAGCGGATGCTGTTTATGCTGATATGATGCCACTGAGTCCCATGGATATCGCGTATAATATTTTATGGTGTTTAGATCAGCTTCCTCATGTTAATATTCAAGAGCTCGTTATTTATCCAACAGATCAAGCAAGTGTTGGACAAGTCGTGCGTGGTAAAAACAGCATTAAAAATTTAAATAAAAATTAATAGAGGTTATGTATGTCGCAAAATAATTCACAAGAGTTTAGAATTGAAAAAGACACAATGGGAGATGTTCAGGTTCCTGCGCAAGCTTTGTGGGGAGCTCAAACTCAGCGTTCAACTGAAAATTTTAAAATTGGCGGAGATCGATTTCCAAGAGAAATGATTAAAGCATTAGGTATTTTAAAAAAATGTGCAGCAAAAACGAATGCTGAGTTAGGTTTGCTTGATCAAAAAAAATCAGAATTTATCTTAAAAGCGGCCGATGAGGTTATTTCGGGTGCGTTAGATGCGCATTTTCCTTTAGTTGTTTGGCAAACAGGATCAGGTACACAAAGTAATATGAATGCAAACGAAGTGATCGCAAATCGTGCCATGACGATGCAAGGCTTGTCTTTGCCAAATAAAGCGATTCACCCTAATGATGATGTGAATAAAGGCCAAAGTTCAAATGACACATTTCCGACAGCAATGCATATTGCAGTTGCTGATCGTGTGCATACACGATTAATTCCAATGCTTGAAAAGTTGCAAAAAGCAATCGAGGCAAAATCGATTGAATTTAAAGATATCGTCAAAATTGGACGTACGCATTTGATGGATGCAACACCATTAACTTTGGGACAAGAGTTTTCAGGGTATTCAACTCAACTCAAGAATTCGATTCAGCGAGTGAAAAACACTTTGCCTCATTTGCACGAGTTAGCACTTGGTGGAACAGCTGTAGGTACCGGATTAAACACGCATATTGATTTTCCAGTAAAAGCTGCGGCTGCAATTGCGGCTGAGACAAAAATTCCTTTTGTCACTGCACCTAATAAATTTGAAGCCTTAGCTTCGCATGATGCGCTTGTAGAGGTTCATGGTGCACTCAAAACAGTTGCTGTTTCTCTTATGAAAATTGCCAATGACATTCGATTGCTAGGTTCAGGTCCACGATGTGGATTTGGCGAGCTGAACCTGCCGGAAAACGAACCAGGATCTTCAATTATGCCGGGAAAAGTTAATCCGACACAATCGGAAGCGATGACAATGGTTTGTGCGCAGGTTTTAGGAAATGATGTGGCCGTGAATGTTGGCGGAGCGACTGGACATTTTGAATTAAATGTATTTAAGCCAGTGATTGTTTTTAATTGTTTAAATTCAATTCGATTAATTTCAGATGCTTGTGAAAGTTTTACTGATCATTGTGTAGTTGGAATAACTGCAAATACAAAACAAATCAAAAAACATTTAGACAATTCATTGATGTTAGTGACGGCATTGAATCCTCATATTGGATATGACAATGCAGCCAAAATTGCAAAAACAGCTCATAAAAATGGGACAACATTAAAAGAAGAAGCTGTTAATTTAGGTTTATTAACAGCTGAAAAATTTGATCAAGTTGTTCGACCTGAAACAATGATTTCGCCACTTGGAAAGTAAGTTTTAATGTCAGTAGTTTCAGATTCTTCTCGAAAATTAAATCCACTTTTGAGTAAAGCGAGTTGGTTGGCTTCTGGCGATATACGACCTTATGTGTTTGTGCGTCCTGAAAACAAGATTGCAAATCCTGGAACTCGTCATCATTTAGATTGGTTTAGCGATGAGCCTATTTATAAAAACCCATTGAATATTGATGAAAAAGAATTTGCAGATGCAGTTCTTAAAATCGAATGGAAATCATTTGGACATCAGGATTTAGCTATTCCTAAATGGGTTTTTTATGATTGTGCAGCAATGCCTGGCTTTATTGCTGGCTTTGCGGGGCGAACAAAAAAAATGCCACAAATTATATTAGATGAATTAGAGTATTCAAGTGATAATGAATGGTGTCCGTTATCGCTTTTTATTATTATTCCAACAATGCATAAAGGTGAATGGGTGGCCTACGATCTTTGTGCGGTGAATTCATTTTTGCCCAAAGAGAATCAGTTTTATGGATTAGGTTTTTTATCAAAAGCTTTTGCATTATGGTATGCAAATGTCGAGCAGTGCTCTGGAATGACTCAATGGGGAAGTCCATCATTAAAGCTTCATTCGCATTATGGTCATTTAGAATTGATTGGTGCTTATGCGCCTCTTCATACCCATGCTAAAACGATGACTTATCGTTGTGAAGTGAACACCGATTGTTGGGAGAAATTTTTTACACGCGAAGATGATTTATCGTTTATAGAAAAATATGGACCTTCAGGTTTGATGATTGATCCTCAGAGTGAAGAATCAATGATTGCGATTCAAAAGAAAATTCAAAATGATGAAGGACCATTTTACTTAAATGCACTTGAAATTGCACAAAAAAATTTAGCAGAAAAATTAAATATTTATCAACTAAAACAAGAGCGATCTCATGGTTAAACACCTGATCGAGAAGGAATACAAAGCATGACACAATTAAGTTTACCACCGGTCGCAAAGTCTTTTTACACTTTTTGCAAAAAATGTGATGCTGATCGATATCACAGAGTTTTAACTCATACATCGTCAACTTCTGCAAAAATCGAGTGCGAAGTTTGCAAATCTAGAAAAGCGTATTCTTTACCAAAAGCTGGATCAGCTACAGCAAAAAAATCAACGAGTTCTTCTGGTGGGGCGCAAAAATCATCATCGGCGGTGAGTGCGCGATCACATGCTGGTCAATATGCTTTATTTACTGAAAATAAAGGCGGCGAAGCCTCTGTGAATTACTCCACAAAAGCTAAATTTAATGAGAGTCAAAAGTTAACTCATCCTAAGTTTGGTATTGGATTTGTGATTAAAAGCTATCCTGATAAAATCGAAGTTATTTTTTCTGATGAAGTTCGTACTCTCATGCATAATCGCACTTAAGTTTTAAAAATCGTAATGCTGTTGGTGGAGTTGATATTGTGAGTTGGACTACAGGGCTTAATCCAGAGCAGGCTTTAGCTGTAAATCATAATTATGGACCTTTGCTTATTTTAGCAGGGGCGGGCTCTGGAAAAACAACTGTGTTGGTTTCTAGAACCGGCCGTATGATTGATGAAAAAGTTGCGTCGGCAGATAAAATTTGCGTATTAACATTTACTAATAAAGCAGCCCGCGAATTAAAACATCGAGTCCTGGTTAAAGTTGGAGCCAAAGCAAAAGGTTTGTGGGCTGGAACTTTTCACTCATTTGGATTACAGTTACTGCGTAAAAATCATAAGTTATGTGGACTACCAACACAATTTGGAATTTTAGATCAATCGGATTCACAAGCCATTTTAAAAGATTTAGCAAAAAACATTCGTAACACGACAAAAGATAAATTTGATTTTTCAAAGATTTTAGAACTGATTAATTTACTTCGTGCTAAAAGGAAATTACCAGTTGGTCAGTTGGAAGAGTATCATGAAATGGCTGAAGTTCTAATGCCGCTATATGAACGTGAACTTTTAAAGTTTGGAGTCGTGGATTTTGAAGGACTTTTGTTAGAGCCTTTGCGTTTGTTTGAAAAACATCCTGAAGTATTGATTGCGACTCAAGAACGTTTTCAACAAGTGATGGTCGATGAGTTTCAAGATACAAACTTAGAGCAAATGAAATTGATTCGTGCAATTTCTGACAGCCATAAAAATTTAACTGTTGTTGGTGATGATGATCAATCGATTTACGGTTGGCGTGGTGCCGAAATACAAAATATTTTAAATTTTCCAAAAGAATTTAAAAACTGCACTGTGATTAAACTTGAAAGAAATTACCGTTCAAGTTCCTCCATTTTAGATTTGGGAAATGCTGTCATTGCAAAAAATTCTAAAAGACATGGAAAAGTATTGCGTTCAGAAAAACTTAAAAAAGAATCTCATATAAAACCTGAAGTATTTGTTTTAGACAACGAAGAAGAAGAAGCGGATTTTGTTTGTCGTGAAATTCAAGCGCTTAAAAACCAAGGGGCAGCGTTTAAAGATATTGCGATACTTTATCGGTCGAATACTCAGGGGGCATTTATTGAAACAAGTTTACGTAAAAGCCAAGTTCCTTACACGATTACTGGTGGAACATCCATTTTTGATCGTAAAGAGGCTAAAGATTGGTTAGCTTATTTAAAGCAATCCTTAAATGATGACGAAGTTTCTTTTCGTCGAATATTTAACTTACCACCTCGTGGATTGGGTGAAACAACATTAGATAAACTGATTAAACATTCTGAGACTTCAAATTTCAATTTACCTCAAGCTAGTAAACAATGGGAAAAAGCGGGTGTAGCCAAAGATAAAGGTGAAATCATTGATCAGTTTAATCAGTGGTTGTGGACATTTCCACAACGGTTACTTGATGATACTTCAATTGGGGAAACTATTTCAAAACGTTTTGAGTTTTTAGTTCGAGAAATTGGTTATCGTGATTATTTGATTCAAAATTCTGAAGGAATTGCTTTTGATAAACGCTGGCAGGTTATCGAAATAGTCGGGCGAATTCTTGAAAGTTATATTCAGCGCCGAGAGCCAACAATTGCAACTTTAAAAGACTTTATCGACAGTATGCAACTGCGTGATGATGTGAGCAATGAAGATGATAAAAATGCCGTGCAGTTAATGACATTTCATGCATCTAAAGGACTCGAGTTTCCTTATGTTATTTTGGTTGGAGTTGAGGAGGATTTGCTTCCTCACAAAAGATTAGGTTCAGATATCGACGAAGAGCGAAGGCTTTTTTATGTTGGAATCACTAGAGCACAGGAAAAATTAATTTTAAGCTACGGTCGTCAGCGTAAAAAACAAGGCGTTGTTCGGCCTGTTTCACCATCAAGATTTTTGTTAGAAATTGACAGCGAATTATACACACTGCATGAAGCGGGGAATCGCCCGGTGACAGAAACAGAACGTGAAGATTTAGTTAAAAACTTTTTAGCAAAGTTTTCAAATGACTCCAATCCTAATCATTCTAAAAAGTAGATTTTATTTGATATTTTACACTCAGGACTGAGGTCGGGATAGCGTAGGATGTGCGTGTTACGATTAAAGTCGCGATCATTTTTTTAAATATTAATTAAATTAAAGATTAGTGTTATTTTTGAATCATAATAAAGGGGAAATTATGTCTGAAAATGCTTTACAATCACTTAATTTACAACAAAAAAAGTATATACATAAACACAAAGAAGATCCTGATTTTGTTGGGTATCAAGATAAAATTAGAAGTATTGTTGGTACGCCAATTGAAATTGAGTTTGATTGGAATACGGTGGCACAAGGTTTGTTAACGGATTCATTTGATAATATGTTTTTAAATAATGGAAATAATATTAAAGAGTGGTTTTTGCAAAATTTTGAAAATGGATTAAAGATGCTTTGCGCTGATTCTTTAAGTAAAGAAACATTTGGTAGTAAAATTAAAAAAGTTAAATTTATTCATGATAGAGAAGGTTCATTAAAAATCAATAACGACACTTTGATATTTGCAGCAAATCTTCATGGTAATGGTTCACCAAGTAAAGAAAGCGTGAATGAATTTTTAAACGAAAATTTATAACAAAATGTTTTTGATAGGCTATCAATTGAATTTTAAAATATTTAATTGATAGTCGGAGTTTTATATTTGTCTCATTTATAGATGTTATATGTGTCTAAACATTTGTCATCTGTCGTTTTTCAAAGTCACTCTTATATTTTAGGGCCAAGTTATTCGTTTAAATCCAATTAAATCGTATAAACTGTGCATGAATATTGAATCTATATTCTTTCAATAAGACTAAATCATATTGAAGGAGATTTTATGAAGCAGTATTTATTATCTATAATAATTGTTGTATCTGGAACATCTGTTTTTGCAAGTTCGAATTCAACAGTTGAATTATTGAATCAACATCAAATGAGATCTCGTCTTTCTGAAACATTAACTCAATTAAATCAAGATCGTGCTGAAATGAATAAAAAAATTTATAAAGGCATGATCTATAATGAATTAAAGAATCAAAACTACTCTCATCAAAACGCATTTGTGTGTGACCAAGTTTATAAAGGCGTCATGAAACGATATATGAAGACTCAAATTGATATGATCGAAGGAATGCAACAGCTTGTTTCAGATGAGAGTTTTACTGAGTTATCAAAAGGATTTAGTGTAAAACCAGAATCTACAGCCTTGGGCGGAGTTGCTTTATTTAAAATGAAAAGATTGATTCAGTCAAATGAACAACGTTGGAATAATTATTTAAATCAAGCAATAAGAAAAACATCGTGTGAAGCATTAAAACAAGATCATAAAATGCTGTCGAGTATGAATGAGTTTACGACTAAGATTATTGAAAATTTAAATCAAACAACTCTGTCAGTAGAGTAAGTCAATCAATCAATACAGAGCTAGAGTTTGTTGTAAGTTCTAGCTCAAAAATTGTGTTATCATTTTAAGACACGCACTGTAAAAAACATAAACAAAAAAAATAAATTATTTTTTGATTTTCAAGCGTGGACCAATTTATTTGCGTCCTCATATTGAGTTCTTGCTCATTTTAGACGATATGTAGTCCATGAAATACATCCATTTCAAATTATTATCGACTACGACTTTTGTCGCTTTGTTGTTGCCAAATGTATCTTTTTCTAAAGACTTAGGTCATGCATCGTTGTATCGACGCTGTCATGCACATTTAATTGGTGAAACACCTAAACTTGATGATCCAAATTTAGCTTCGATAAGAAGTGGGTCTTTAACTGGCTTGCAAGCTTGTGAGAATTTGTTATCGCGTATGACAATAAATAGTGCCGATGCCGAAGGTAAATTAATTAATCCTAATGATGAAATTGCAGTTAAAGGTTTAAGAAATTTAATTTATGTCACCAAACAGTTTGTTAAAGTTACTTCGCCAGAAGGAAATATAGCAAACTATTTAGAAGGTTTTTCTGCAACGGAAGATATTTTTGATCATACAGCTCCAGCACTTGTTATGACTGAAAATGCATTAAATCCGAATCGTAACTTCAGAGATATTTTTTCAATAACAAAAGTTCCAGTTGCAAAAAGAGTGACTGATCCTCTTTATTCTGGTTTGTACACGATGAATAGCGTTTATGGTTCTCCTGGTGATTTTACAGTTTTGACTTCTGCGCGACAACGTTTGGGTCTGCCATTTAGAGACTCGGGTGGAGTTTTAAGAAACCCAGCGAGTTTTCAGTTTAATTTATTCTTAGAAAATTCTGCTAAAACACTCAGTGAAACAATTCCAATTACTTTGCCGGTTATCACAACAGGTGAAACAGTTGGTATTCATTACAATCAATCCACATCAATGTTAAGTATTCCTTCAGCTACACAAACTCGTTTAGGAATTACGGATCAAAATAATTCAACACTTTTTCCTTTAGGTTTTGATTTGAATAGCGTTTTTGGTAAAGGAATTTTAGGAATCCGAGTTTATTTGACGGCAAATATTCAAGAGGGGCCATTAGCGACGAGTACTTTTATGCCGCGACGATTATCGCAATCATTTATCCGTGATTATATGTGTCGTGATTTACCAATCATCAGAGAGGCTGATGCCTTGCCGTTCGTGACGGCCGCTTCGAATGCGAATTCATTTAGGCAAGCTGTGTCGTGTGCGGCTTGTCATGCGACGATGGATCCAATGGCTGGAGCTTTTAGATCCATTCAAGTGATGAGAATGGGTACAGCAGGTGAGGGCCGTAGTTTTGTAACTGTTCATAATCGAAGCCTTGGCAACATGTCAGCAGAAGCTGTATGGCCGGAAGGGTATGATGCGAATTACTGGCAACGACCTGCAAATGGAAAGTTATTTATGCGATCTTATGATGGTAAGTTGATTAACAAAAGTGTTGTTGGGTTTTCAGGTTTAGTTGATGAAATTGCAAATACTGATGATGTTTATATTTGTGCAGCTAAAAAATGGTTTCAACACTTTACGGGTATTGACGTTAAACTTTTTGATGCTGGTGATCCTAAAAACTCTGCGTATATGTCAAACTTTACATCATTGGATTGGGATTATCGTAACTTCGTTATCAATCAAGGTTTGGCATTAAAACAACATCAAAAAGTGAAAACATTAATTTCAAATATCATTAAATCTCCGTATTACAAAAAATCAGATTTTGGGAAAGAGAGATAATTATGTCTTCAGATCGTCGTGGCTTTCTAAAAAAATCTGCAGCTCTCGCTGGTGCGATTACGTATGGTGACCTGATCAAATTAGCTCACATTGTTGCAGCTGGAACCTCAGTGAAAGCTTTAGCGCAAGTTGGTGAAGTCTCTGTCAAAAATTATATTCGAATTCATGCTTCGGGTGGAGCTCCACGTTGGTTTTTTGATCAGTGGTTAACACCAAACCCAACAGACGAATTGCTGACCACGGAAAACTTTGCAACTTGGCAAGAGGGTGCATCTACGGGATTTGATTTTTCAGTACCTGGCGGCAAAGCTATCCATAAAATTTATACATATCGTGGTGTGCAAGTGCCGCATCATTATCAGTATCCAGTTTTGGGCTCAGTGGGTAATCGCTTAGCGAGTGAGTTATTGGATAATATGGCGGTTATAAGAGGCGTTAATAGCCAAGTTGATGGACATGAAGTGAATGCTCCTATTCAAAATTTTCCAGATCCTGCTGTGCCAACGCTGGATGGAATTGTCGCAGATGCAAGAAAAGATTTAATTGCAGCAGTTAATATGGGAACTGGTCCGACTAAGTTTTTTTCAGCCTCTGGAAAAACATTATCAGTGACAAATGACATTCGTGGAACCTCGGGTGCTATTGGTGGATTATTAAAACCATTTAAAAAATATAATCCATCAAGCTCTGTTATTTCGAATATGGATCAAGTTACACCAATTCGAAAATATTTTAACGACTTAATGAAGAGTAAGTCTGCGCAGTTTAATACATCGGCATCTGCTTTAGATGATCATACAAGAAATGCAAAATCATTAATAGACTTTGCAGCAGAAGATTTGGTTTCAGTATGGAATTCGTTATATAATAAATATAAAACAATCATGAATGGATCAGCTCAGTGTGTTCCTGGTGGTGCGGCGGGAGCAATTCCTGGTTTAACTGATCAAAAGGTGACACTCTCTGCAGGAAGAACTCTGAAAAATTTTACATGGAATAATTCTGTGCAAAAGTTAACAGCGGGTTCTTGGTTAACAGGAGATTATCCAACAGCTTGGGCGAATTCAGCCGGAGATATTGATCCCGATTGGGATTTGAGAGAAATGCTAAATACTCCAGGGTTATCTGTTGATGATGAACTTATTCGTGGTTTTGCATTGGCTGAATATTGTATTACTCGAAATATTTCCGGAAACATTTCTCTGAACTACGGTGGTATCATGGGGAATATGAACTACCTTTTAAAAGGCACTTCAACACTGAGCAGTCGTGGTATACCAAATGATTGTCATTTTGATTCTATTCGAGCAACTCAACTCCCTCAGTTAGCTCAAGCGAGAGGATTAATTGCTGGATTGTTAGAACTCATTTCAGTTTTAAAAGCAACAGAACGAAATGGTAAAAATTTATTTGATCAAACTATTATTCATATGACGGGTGATTTTACACGTGATCCTAAAAACAATGGAGCTTCTTTAGATCATGGTTATATGGCGCAAGTTTCTTCAATTATTTCTGGAGTAGTTAAACAACCTACCATTGTCGGCAATATTAGTAAGTACGGTAGTTATTATTCAACAGGAACATGGGGACATTCGGCTGTTGTTGATTTTAATGGTTCAAAAGAAACATTATCTCCACGACATGTAGCGGCTGCTATTATCAATGCCATGGGATTACCAAACCCGTGGTCATTTACGCATCTGGTTTGGAAATTGGAAAATGGTGTGATCGTTCCAAAAATTGGAGCTAAAGTTGTTTAATTTTTTATTTGAGGTTTGTTTTATGAAAAGAATTTTACTCACGCTTACGGTCGTGCATTTTTTGGTGGGATGTTTAGAATCTAAAACACTTCCTCCTGTACAGGAGCTGTCGTCAGTTATGCCATCAGTGACAAATCCTGTGCAACCAGTCACGCCAATTACACAAGATCCAGGTGTTGTGGCAAAATCAATTTTTGCACAAAGTGCGATGCCTCTTGGGTCAAGATATTTTATTGCTTCTGTTTTTCGAAATGGTTTTACACGCTCAGATATGACTGCTTCTGATCATAAAGCTTTGAATGATATTTTTGATCAAACTTTAAATAAAGGTGCTGATGTTTTTGGTGGTGCTTTAGATTTTTATTCGACGCGGGGGATGAAGGAAAATATTGATGCCAGTTGCACATGGACCACTTGTTCATCTGAAGCTCAAACGAAAGTTCCGCTTAATCTCCCTTCAAGCCCTGGGCGATCAAATGCTTTAGGTAATACATGTAAACGAGTTTTGGATAATTATCTTTTTTTTAAAGCTGGTTTGCAAAATATTGGATTAACGGTCAATGGAACAGCTGTTCCACCTTTTGATGAAAGTAAAATCCAAAATATATATGAAATTTTTTATCTTGGTGAAACAATTGAGCCAGAAATAAAAGAAGCTATTTTAATGTCTATCGAAGAATCAAAATATTTAAGTTATGGAGCGCTTGATCAGTGGCGATTGGCATTCATGTTAATCTGCCAAACTCCATATTGGCAAATATTATAGTACGTAGGGGCATTTGAATGTTTAAATTAAAAATGATTTTTATATTGTTTTTGTTCATGACTGGCTGTTTAGAGCAGCAACAGTTGATTCCAAGTAGTTTAACTTCAGGAACAGCTGTCATAACTCCTCCTGTGAGTTATACGCCGCCGGTGAGTGTAACTCCTCCGGTTGGAGATTCGCCTGTTGGTGATCTGAGCGCAACGTTGACAACACTTCCGGTGAGTGGAAGCGTTCAAACATCATTTGTTATTTATTTATCTAATACACAAGCAACACATTATAAATTTAAAGTTGGCGCTCAAAATACAACAGATTGTCAAATTGCAACGGGTTATTCAAATGCTAATGTTGCAACATATCCAATGATGTTTAATATTTCTCAAGTGTCAACAAGTCAATTGAGATTGTGTGTGCAATATGGCTTAAGCTCAACACGTTTTGAAGCACTGAATTTAACATACCGGTATGATTGGGTTTCTAACTCTGTTAAACAAATTGTTTTAGGGACTTATCATGCGTGTTTTGTTTCGAACAGTTCTGAAGTTTTTTGTTATGGGCGAAATCAGGGAGGACAGCTTGGATTAGGTCATAATTTGGATTCAATGATTCCAGTTAAAGTGAGTGGTTTGTCTGGTGTTTCTCAAGTGTCAGCTGGGGCTGATTCAACTTGTGCATTAATGACTTTAGGTGGAATTAAATGCTGGGGTAAAAATGATTTAGGACAATTAGGAAATGGGACGACAGTCGATAGCAATGTGCCAGTTAATGTTTTAGGTATATCAACAGCGGTTGAAGTTCAAGGTGTTGAGGGTGGAAGTCATTATTGCGCAAAATTAGCAGACAAAACTGTAAAGTGTTGGGGAAATGGATCAAATTTTAGAACAGGTAGTACAACATTGCGATTATCTACACCTGCTTTAGTGAGTGGTTTTACTGATGTTAATAATATTGCATTATCAACGAGTTCGACGTGTGCATCCACAGACGACGGAAAAGTAAAGTGCGTGGGATATGGATGTCAACTGGGGCGCGGAGCGACTGTAAGTGGAACAGCATGTAGTTCTGTCAATGAAACGAATGCGAAATTTGTTTTAAACGAAGATGGTTCTGAATTACAAAATGTGTCTAAAATTGGCGGTGGTAATGGTCAAGGTTATTGTGCCATACTCACTGATGGTCAAGTTAAATGTTGGCAGGATAGTTCTCGACTTTTTGGCTCTTCATCTCGATTTGCAAAGTTATTCACTGGAATTGCAGGAGTTGAAGATGTTGTTTTTGCGCCCAATAACGTTTGTTTTCAAGTCGTTGGCGGATCGGTTTCGTGTTTGGGTTCAAATCGAAAAAGTGAATTAGGTCAATTTGCAAATATGGTTGTATCAACAAGCCCGGTTGGTATACCGAGTGTTTACGGTGCTAAACAATTAACATTTTCAGATGCGACTGGTTGTGTGTTAAGGCAAGATGGTTTGGTGACGTGTTGGGGAAGTAATAATATAGGTTTATTTGGAAGTGGGTCTTCGGGTGTTGTAGCACCGAAATCTCTTGAGTTAGAGCCAGGTATTTTTGCAACTCAAGTTCATAACGGCATGGGAAATCGCTGCGCGATAGGTAATGATTCAGATAAAACGGTGTATTGTTGGGGAGCTGGTAGCGATAACTTCGCGTACGGTGAAGGATATGCTATAGGTGCAAATAATCAAAATATTCAATTTGAGTTTCCTCGTAAAGTTGGTGTTCAGCAGGCTGTTTCGTTGTATGGAAATGCTCACGCTGTTTGTGCAATTCTTGTTGATAAAACAGTGAAATGCTGGGGCTTTAATGGAGCCGGTGAAATGATGAAATATCCTGCGCAGCAGTCAACATCAAATAATCAACCAGATGTCGTTGCTAATATTAATCAAACAAATATTTCAAAAATGGTTGGGATAACATCTCTGTATACAAACTCTGGGGCATTTTGTGCCATTATTGATGGGGCACTTAAGTGTTGGGGTGATAATAGTGCTTTTCATCGATTTGGTTTGCTCAATACAAATTTGCAAAATTCATTGATTGCGCAAGTTGGTGGGGCCTCATCAACAATTATGACTGTTGGAATCAAAGATGCCTACTGCACACTGAAAACAGATAACACAGTGGCGTGTATGGGACAAAATCGTTATGGTCAACTCGGTGATGGTGCGAGTGTGAGTGGAGTAGATTTAGTCAGATCGACGCCAGTCAATGTTCAAGGGATTTCAAGTGCCTCTAAAATTACATATTCATTTAATAACGGAAATTTAACATTTTGTGCGCTATTAGCAGATGCAAAAGTTAAATGTTGGGGTTGGAATGGTGAAGGTCAGTTAGGTCGAAATTCTTTAATAGGATATTCTTCAACACCACAGTCTATTATTAAAGGTGAAACATTTTCTTTATCTGCAAGTGGCACTATCGTAAGTAGTGTTGATAGTAGCGAAATGACAAATGTTTTGGATTTAGTTGGCTTTCGTGATGGATTTTGTGCGCTTGTAGATAACGATGGATCGCGTTTATATTGTTGGGGTGATGGGTCTCGTAGTTTTTACTTGCCTGTTATTCGTCAAAATAAAATTGCACTTTATCCATCGATGCCGTTGATTGATAAAGTATCAGAAGCGACAAATGCTCAGAATCCGAGTTTAAAAGATAAAGTTTGGAGTAAGTTTATCGTTTCAGATTTAGTTTCAAATCCAGTTTATGATTCAATTACATTTAAGTATTTTGAGAAAAAAATAAATCAAACAACAGCGGAAGTAGTTAACGGAAATTTAATCACTCCTTCTGGTAATGCTTATGGGTATATAAGTAATACATATTTGACTCCTATTTCCCCGGTTGAAATGGATCAAAATGTGGTTGATGTCGCAGCTTCATTAGATTCTTTTTGTGCTGTTAAAACTGATAAAAAAGTCTATTGTTGGGGATATGGTAATGCCGGAGAAATCGGAGATGGTAAAGCAGGCTTAACTGGTTATGTTGGCTATACAGTCACTATACCCACTCAAGTTGCGAATATCACGAATGCGATACAGGTCGTTGCAACTCAAGTTGGATCTTGGTCTGCATTTTGTGCATTACTTGAAGATAAAACAGTGAAATGTTGGGGCGCAAATACACAAGGCCAACTTGGCGATAATACAACAACTTTGAAATCTGCCCCAGTGAGTGTTTTGTTAGGTGCGAGTGCCCTTACAAATGTTAAATCACTTGGATCATTTCGTGGAGGATTTTGTGCCATTGTTGAGAATGCTGGGATTTACTGTTGGGGCTCAAACGCTTTAGGATATTTTTTGCAAAACTCCTCACGATCAGACATCAACAAAACAGCACAGCTTGTTATAAGTGGAACTCAATTTGAATCACTCACATTAAATTCTCAAGGTGAAGGGATTTGTTATAAAAAAATAAATGATCCATTATCTTATTGCTGGGGAAATAATAATCAGAATCAGAATTTGACTCTGACTCCATTTGCTGGAGCTTACACGTGGCGTTAGATTAATTATCATAAGTGTGTTTTGCAAAATTCGTAAATGGACTTTTAAGCGATTGACCTCACTTGTTTAAAAAATATAAAATTAAGCCGTAATGGTGAAATTTATTTTTTATTTTTGTCTATTTTGGAATTTGATTCTTTTACGATCAATTGCTTACGCATATCCAGAATTTATTGGCGTAGGATACACAACGTGTATCACATGTCATTTTAATGGTTCAGGTGGTGGCCCATTGAATGATTATGGTCGCAGTTTGTTTGCTGTCGAAATTGCAGATAAGCCATTTTACTATAGTAAAATGAAAAATGAGTATCTTGATAAAATATCAGGATTTTTAGGACGGCAGCAACTTGAAGATTGGGTTAGACCTTATATTAAAGCGCGGCAGTTACTTTACAGTCCAAATATATATTCGACAACTCCATATCAGAATATAACAATGCAATTGGCAGTCGGGTCGACATTTATTTTTGGTCAAGATGCAAAAAATCAAATTAATTTTGAAATGGGTTATGTCCCTCAGCCTAAAAGTGCAGATAAAAATAAGCCCGAACAACTTAAAAATTGGATATCACGAGAGTATTATTATCGCAGGCAGGTGTCAGATAATTCGTGGATTTATGTTGGATTTATGGATAAGCCGTTTGGGGTTAAGACGCCAGATCATACAGCTGTTAATCGTGCGCGAATTGGATTTGGACAAAATGATCAAGCTCACGGAATTTTGTACCATTTGCTCAATGAAAATTGGGAGTATTTTGGATTTGCATACGCGGGTCACCTTGAACAATCATCAGATATTCGTCAGACCGGATTAGCTAATATGTTAGAGTATGATGTGGCAGAAAAACAAAGAGTTGGATTTTCTGTAAATTATTCTCAAAGTACGATCGTCAAATACACACGTATTGCTTTTCATCATAAGATGGGAGTTGGTGAACAACATGCTTTACTTAGCGAAATAGGGCTTTCGCAAGATAAAGCGTTTGATAGTACTGTTGTTGAAAAAAATGGAATTTATTATTTTGGATCTGGTTGGATTCATCTTCGCCGTGGTTTGAATTTAACTTCTCAAATTGAATATTATAAAGATAAAATGACTCAAACTCATCCTGAAAACTTAAAATGGGGTTTGGGTTTGATTTACTTCCCAGCCCAACGATTTGAGTTTAGAACGACACTTGTAACCGCACGATCAATAAGTCCAACGAATTCAGTTGGGGCAGATGGAATATCATGGCAAAATCAATTACACTTTTCATTTTAGGACATTTACTTTTGTGTAAACTCAATGCGGCTGGTTTAGAGACGGTTGCAACTCTTTGGAATGAAACTAATTCTGTTGTTGTTGCTCAGAAGGATTATGAAATAAGAACAAATATATATGGAATTACGTTAAGTTCGGATTATTGGTATTCTGAAAAAAACAGTCAAATATTTTGGGGAAGTTCGTTTGGTTTTGGTTTTGGTTCTGCACACACATCCAATAAGAATAAAGATATTGTTTTTCAACAAACATATTTAACGGCACTGTGGCTGACAGTCATTCCGACAGTTCGGTTTAAAGAACGTAAGTCAAATTTTGAATATGGTTTTGGACTTCCACTTATTGGTCGGTTGGTTAATTATCAAATAACGACAACGGATACAGAGTATCCAGATCGTATTAAATTTTTGTATGGTCTATCAGGTGAAATGCTTTGGGGTTTAAATCAGCAATATAATTTTATTCAACGTTTAATATTACCAATTCCGAAAGATATGGGGGCTGTATGGATGATCGGTTTAAATTATCAATATTAGTTCTATTTGTTTTTTTAATTCAGTCTTGCCAAGTTTATAATTCAGGGTCTAATGATTTAACAGAGTTTGCGGGTGGGAGTTCATTTAATAAATCTAAGGCCATTTTTGCATCCAAGTGTTCAGGTTGTCATAACTATCAAAATTTTACAGAGCAAGAATTTATAAATGCAGGTTATTTAGTTCAAGGGGATGCTGATTTATCTAAAATATATAATCGTCTAAAAGGGGCCGGTGTTGGAGGCGTTGAAGATATGCCTCCTTCGGGTTCTTTGAGTAGTGATGATCTTGAGACAATTTATAATTGGGTTATGGGTTTATAATATTAAACTGTAAAGCTAATTAGGTGCGCCATTTTCAATCCACACTTTGATAGCATTTTTTTGAGATGCATTCAAGGGAGCTCCAGATTGTGGCATTGAATTAGAAAGCACTGTTTGATAGATACGACTTGCAGCTAAATCATTTGCAACTACTGTCGGTTCTCCTCTTAAATTTGTTCCTGTTAAAATATTAGAGTAAGAATCTAAATAGGGCTGACTTCCAGATCCAGATCTGTGGCAGCTAACACATTGATTAGCCAATATCAAATTAGAAACATATGTATAGTTAATTGCATCTGGCTCAATTGCAGGAGTTGAGTCATTAACGATTTCAAGCGTAAGTGTATCTGTATTAAAAATATTCATTGATTGAAGTTGATACTTAGCAGTTTTGTACACAGTCTGAGGTGATAGTTTAGTATTGTGAAAAACAATCGCACTTAAGTTAAAGTCAGCACTTTGTGTTCCGCCAATATACAAGTGCCGTAGCACAGAACTGTATTCGGCGGCAGTACCTGATGATTGGGCTGTGTAGTCTGTTAAGCGAAATCCGTTCATGTAGGTTTCAAGATCCTTACTTGTCGATCCTGCAACAATAGTTAATACACTTAATTGATCCATGTAAGATTGAATATTATAAATACGTTCGTAATAATTTCCAGCAGTGCTTTGATGGCGTACATGCAAATATTTTGTAGTTGTTCCAGACACGCTAACAGTCATTAAATCAGAGCTCAAATCTGAACCGTAATTTAAAATTTGGCCAATTGCATTTGAGTTGATCTTAATTTGTAGATGAATTGTAAACTGATTGATGAAATGTGCGGGTAAAACACCTTGAGCTTCCATTCCAACGCTACCTGTGTTTAAAAAACGCAACGTTTGAATTCCGCCAACTGTTGCGGCCGCAGGAAACGATAAGCTTGCTGTGGTTTGAAAAGAATTTCCAATCGTTAATTGGTCATTTAAATATCCACTGGTGGTATTGAGAGTTCCAGATATTTTACTGTCATATATTGAGATCGTACTACTAACAGATGCTGGATTAAGGGCTGGTAAAACTGTACCGCTAGCAACCACACTTGTTCCGCCACCAGAAGATGGTGCGGCAACAGAAGAAAATGTAAGTTTGTATTTAGAAGTGCCGCCTGTGCAGCCTTGAAGAATAACAAGATAACAAAGCATAAGAGCTATAATTTTAAATTTATTTTTAATCGGATAGGTTTTTTTCACGACTATTATATCGGATTAATCAATTAAGACCTTAAGCTAGAAGTTGTTTCAAAATGATTCTGAGGTCTTTTTTTTGGAGGGAAAATATTTTTTGAATAGGCATTGAGTTAAATTTCAGTAAAACCGATAAATAATTAGACATGTTAATAAAATGGAACAAAACCACTACATTGCAACAAGTGATGATCTTAACAATAATTTTGTTGGGTTCATTATCGTATGCAGCACCAGAGTATTTAACATATTCAGCAAAGATACTTAAGCCAGATGGCTCAGCCTTAGAGGCAAATCGAGTTGATTTTAAATTTACAGTTCGAAGCCCTTCAGGGTCATGTAATTTATATTCCGAAATGTTTACGTCTATTAATATGAGCGGAAGTGAAGGATTAGTGTCACTGACGTTGGGATTAGGAACACGCGATTATCCCACAAGTGGAGCTACAAAGTTTGTTGATGTTTTTGAAAACTCTAAAACATATAACTGTGAAACTTCCGGAACATACACAGCGCCAGCGAGTGCAGCCCGTAGGATTGTCATGCAATTTAATGATGGAAGTGGTTGGCAAACAGTGCCAGCGATGACCGTGAATAGTGTGCCCTATGCCAGTTATGCGATGAAAGCGCAAACAGCAGATGTGGCAACAAGTGCGGCGAGTGCAACAACAGCGTCAAATGCACTTGCTTTAAATGGATATGCGGAGACGTCATTTGTATTAAAGCCCAGTATCCCTACGTGTGGTGGGGGAACAGTCTTAACATATAATGGATCAGTATTTAGCTGTGTGACGGATCAAACATCAGCAAGCAGTGGTACAGTGACAGGTGTGAGCAGTGGAAATAGTTATTTGACTGTGACAAATGGAACAACGGCAGCAGTGGTGACAGCGAATGTGGGAACAAGTGCGAATCAGTTGGCAGCGGGAAATGATTCTCGAATTACAGGAGCATTGCAGGCGGCAAATAATTTAAGTGATGTGGCATCGAGTGGGACAGCACGAACGAATTTAGGATTAGGATCGGTGTCGATATTAAATGCGATTGATTTAGCAACGAATGTGACAGGT